>Ga0308160_10000147_pt1 | contig 182300 bp, 145 predicted proteins | sample PhyFR1_FD_201036 | JGI IMG/M metagenome (GOLD analysis project Ga0308160, IMG submission 201036) | Phyllosphere microbial communities from UC Gill Tract Community Farm, Albany, California, United States - DLSLF.R1 | ecosystem: Host-associated > Plants > Phyllosphere > Unclassified | place...
GGTGTCAACGGTAAAGCTCCAGTCGCCGTCTGCCTGCGGGCCTTCGTTGCCCGCCGCGTCCACCGCCGCAACCGTCAGGTCGTGAGAGGTGCCGTCCGCCATATCCTGCTCCGGCGTCCAGCTCCACTTGCCGTCCGCGTCCACCGCTGCGCTGCCGACGAGCTCGCCGTTGTCATAGATATTGACGTGATCGATGTCGGCGGTTGCGTCGCCGGAAAGGGTAGGCCGCGCGTCGTCGGTGACCGAGCCGCTGGCAATTTCGCCGGTGATCGCACCGACGTCGTCCGTCAGGGTGATGCTGTCGATGACCAGGCCCGAGGTCTGGTTATCCGGCGGCGTGCTGTCGCCGGGGCCGTCGATCACAACGCTGTTGCTGTTGCCCGCCTCGTCGGTGGCTTCCACCACGACGTCTTTGGCGTCCACGCCCGCCGGATTCGGCTGGATGCTCCAGTGACCATCCGCGTCCGCCACCGTGCTGGTCACGCTGTCGCTGACCGGATCGGTGATCACGATCACCGCGCCCGGCTCGGCGTTACCGGCCAGCTCGTCCTCGGTGTTGTTCGTGATTTCCGGAGCCGCCGTGCTGGTGTCAACGGTAAAGCTCCAGTCGCCGTCTGCCTGCGGGCCTTCGTTGCCCGCCGCGTCCACCGCCGCAACCGTCAGGTCGTGGGAGGTGCCGTCCGCCATATCCTGCTCCGGCGTCCAGCTCCACTTGCCGTCCGCCTCCACCGCTGCGCTGCCGACGAGCTCGCCGTTGTCATAGATATTGACGTGATCGATGTCGGCGGTTGCGTCGCCGGAAAGGGTCGGCCGCGCGTCGTCGGTGACCGAGCCGCTGGCAATCTCGCCGGTGATCGCACCGACGTCGTCCGTCAGGGTGACTGAGTCACTGACAATGCCGGAGTTGATGTTATCTGGAGGAGTTATGTCCGGTCGGGAACCGTTGGACGGCGGAGAGACATTACCCGCAGGATCGACGACCACGATAGTTACGTCGGTATCCCCTTCATTGACAGGGTTAGGCTGGATACTCCAGTCACCATTTTCATCAACTACAACCGTGGTGGTTTCACCGGTACTGCCATCGGAAATAACCACAGTTGAACCAGGTTCTGCTTTACCTGAGATTTGTTCATCATCATTGCTATTTATAACCGCCGCTTCTGGCGAAGAGGTGTCAGTAAACTCTTCAGTCAGGCTACCGCTATTGCCCGCACTATCAGTTACCGTAACAGTGACGGTGCCATTTGGTTGTGAAGTCGGTGCTTCCACATACCAGTTACCTTCACTGTCCGTCTGGGTCGTGATCTGGGTGCCATCAGGCAGTTGAATGACAACCTGTGAGTCAGGGCTATTCGATGTTCCGGAAAACTCTGGACGACCATCATTATCACTGTCCGCAACAGGATCAAGTGTCACCGATACACTCTCAGCGGAAGAGTCATGGCCACTGCTACCACGCCCGGACGCACCAATAGCAACGCCGCCTGCCGCGCCGCCCAGCAGCATAAAGGGCAACCAACCAAAATTGTTGTGACTGGCAGTCAGCGGATCGGCACTGGCATATCCTTCACCGCCTAATACCTGTTCACCGCTCTGACCTTCAGTTAAAGCTGGCGGATATTCAGCGACATCGCCGGAAGTCGGCACATATTCATAAAATTGACCGTTTTCGCCCAGCCCAATCAGATGAACGTTTTCATTATCATAATAATCTTCCAGCACAATATCAGGATGCTGAGAATCATCCTGGCTAAAGAAAAGCTGCAGATTATTGCCAACGCGCCTGGTTACAACCATTTGCGGAGCATGTCCTGTAGCGCTATCGATCAGTTCTATATTTAATGCACCCTGATGCGGAACTTTGATCGTTGTAGGATTTTCAGATTTTGTATCAACAGTGTATGAAGAGATAATACCCTTCACACCACGCAAGTTCACTTTCAACATAACAACCTTCTTAATTAACGAGGATTGATTAAATTCAATAGAAATAAGGCTTTCACAAACCCTTAATCTCTATATTCATATACTTAGAATAACCGTGATTTTATGACGAGATAATCTGCAATCCTGACATTGCTTCCAGCACAACTCTTGATTCTGGAGTCAGTGAACGGCATTATCAGAACTGATTAATAAAAAATATGGTGCCAGATTGCATCAATGCAGTGAGTATGCAGCGCCCTGAGCGTTACTGCTTTTATCAGCTATCTTCATAGCATTGCTCTGAGCATGACTACTGTCAGAATTTAATAGTGAAGAAGCCACCGGGTGATTCAATAGTTTTGACTCGCCCGCTTCAGAACAAGAACGTTCATTTACTACACGCGATAACGTACGTGATTGTGCTTTGAGACTGGTTAAAACAGATTCAGCTTCCTTTGCAGGCACCAGACGCGCCGTGATTTTCTGCTGATCATTTACCGCTAACTGATAGTAATAGCGCTCACCTGATTTCAGCTCTGGTGTGGGTACTTCAATTTTTGCTGGCTGGACAAAATCATGCTGGCTGAACATAACGTCCAGTTTTTTCTGGCCAGGACACACACTAATTTCAGTCCCTCTATCACCTGACATTACGCTCGTATAGTATTGATTATTAAAAAATACGTTAACGACGCGTTTTGATGCGGCAGGATTTTTTTCATCAATACGGTAGACAATAATGTGCGCACGCGGGTCGTGTATCTGCTCCGGCGCCTTGTCATTTTTGACTTCTTTAAACAACGATGGCGCAGGAGCGTTCTGCAATGGCGCCGCCTCAACATAATTGCAGTACAGGTAGCCTGTAAGTAATAAAACCATACTCAGCATTACTCCCTGCATAAATTTAAAGGGACTATTCGATGCTTTGCATGTTAAACGTGAATTATTTTCCATATAACTCTCCTTAAGGTGCTTAATCACTATATTTAAAACACCTTATATCCGATGTTGAACAGGAGCTGACAACTCCTTAAAAATAAAAAATGGGAAATTTAAACAGCGCAGAAGGGTGAGCCTACGCCTCTGGATAACGTTAAATCTCATTTACATTGATAACTCCTTTGTAAAGTTCAAGCAACGAGACATCATTGATAAATGCATTAAATTCCTTGTCTCCTTTCAGAGCGAACTTTCTCATCACATTATATTTATGTGCATAGATTGTTTTAACTGACAAATCTAACCTTTTTGCTGTCTGGATTACACTGTATCCTTTCTTCAAAAAACTAAGCACCTGAAGTTGCACCACGGTGATACGTGCAAATTCGCACCGTAAACAGTCTGAAGGCAGATATCCCATAACTCTTCCCTGAGTGTTTAACCAGGCCTTGGTTATTTTCTCAGTGATTAAACGTACCGAATCCCTTTTTGACACTTCAAGCAAAGATTGATAACAAAATGGTAACGGGTTTTTAATTTTCTCTCCGAAATCATCGGTAAATACCAATATGATACTGCCATGCTTTCGCTCGCGATAAGCGGGTTGACACATATAAAGACGCCATTGCGAAACATTGATCAGGATGAAGTCAGCCTGCCGCAGGTTATGACTATCAAAACCTGATAAAAATTTTACTTCTGCATCAGATAGCAGTGCCTCCTCAATTACCTTTGATATGCCCAGTCTGAAGAAGTAATTGTCATCCGTACAAACCACATTAACATCCATTTTTTCCCTTCAGCATCACAAAATTCACGATGACAAATATTATATTCAGGTGAACTTACCGTTAATCAGTACCAATTCGCCTTTCTCTTTTAGTTCCTTGAGCACTCTGCAAATGGAACTTTTTGATAAATGAGAACTATTTTCAATAAGATATAGTGCTGAAAATCGTTTCTTTAAATGAGTCGGCAGTTTTTTCCATCTTTCAATCAAAGAAAGAACTTCATCATATGAGTTACTTTTTGGTAACTGAATGTAATTCATCAGATCAGAATACTGTCCTGATAAAATAGACATTGCGTCATTAAAAAGATCTTTCTCAAAAACCAATCGCCAGAACACGTCATAGTCAATGAAACTGACTTTTCCATAATCGACTCGTTCCAGATAGACTGGCGGCTCGTCTAAAGCTGGAGTGACGCCGACAACAAACGGAGCGGATAAGATATTCAAAACCTTATTCTCGCCTTTAAGTTTAAGTAAAAAATCGCCGTCAAGAATGAACATAACGCGACGTACATGATCTTTAGTCAAATGATAACGGCGCTTGCCTCTTGAAATTTCATCTGGATTAGCAATCTGCGTAAATCCTGCTAATGCATCGATGATTCGTTCATGATTTTCAGTCACTCTATACATATTAATTAACTCAATCTAACTGACGCATTGGTCAGTGATTAGCAACAATTCGTAAAATCAGTTTTTATAGTCTCTTTCTCTTTCGCCTGGTGTACTCGCTTACCTGAGCTCGCCTCCATAACTCGGGCAGTTAAAAATAGTCTTTATCGGTTCCACTATAATAAAACCGTCCCAACAAAATTCAAAACCGCAAATACAAATAAATAAAGACATTCAGGCTAATAAAAGAAACAATAACCAGATCTTACACCATTCAAACGCTGTTTAGTTAGCACATAAATCTACTTTGTAGCACCTTACGGGCAGTGTTATAACTTTTTTCCTAAAAAAAGAATTTCCCATTACCATTTGAAAGATGATGTTATGAGCATGCTATTTTAAAAGCACGCATTTAAACACCTCTCTCAATTTTCCAGCATGGCTGAAAAGAAACAAATCAAATTGGCATCAATGTTAATGCTCCTTACTAAAGTTACGCTGTCAGGCAGCATTGCATGGAAGGAATTAAACCACGGCACCCATCGAACAGACACTTAAATTGATTATCTTTAAATATTTAGTTTTTTATCCTGACATATATGATTTAATTAGCTTAAATCACCAGAAACTGGCAAATGGGATTTTTCCCTTTTTAATTCCACTTCTCAAATGACATCACATTCAGGCAAGTGAAATCATTAACTCATGACTTTATGCACAAGCTTATTCATAGATAAATCAGTTTCACTGAACCGCGTTCATGGCATGCGCTTCCCGGATGCCAGATAATTTTAAGCATCAGGCATAAGCAGTGCTGTTAATGGTTAAATCACGCATAAGAATAATGTACGCTCAAAAAATTCCAGAATACCAACAGCAGTTAATATTATGTAAAAATATAATAGCCATATCCTTGCTTGCGATAACAAAAGAAGAATTATGGATGTTTTACTATTTCATTTTTTATGACCACCCATTCTAATAGCGCCGTTCGCTAGAAGCGGCATAAATAATAATATTGAAAAAATGATACATGGAGATATCGATGAGAGAGTTAACATCTTTTGAAATGCAAAACGTTTCAGGAGCAGGTTTTTTTGACTTTATTGGTGCTGTAGTTGTCGGTGCCGTTACGGGTATTAGTTCTTTTGGTCTTAAATGGGGAATGAGTGGCGGAAGCACCGGTGGCGTGTTAGGCGTTGGTATTGTCTCTGCCGGTGTAGGTCTGATTGTCGGCGCAGTCCTTGGTCTTGTTGATGGAGCTTTATATGGTGCTATGAATGGCTGGGATAGCACGGCAGGCTGGTTTAACGCGGTCGTTGAAAACCAGTTTGATCCTAATGCATCTGTAATTACAGCTTAAGGAAACAACATGCGTGAATTGAACAATAAAGAAATCGAAGGCGTTAGCGGTGGTTCATTAACTTCGGTGATCCTGGATTTCTTTAAGCAGCTAGGCGCAAGCTCAGAAGAGAAAACTGAATGGACGCGCCCAGACTCAATTCCAGCAGCGAACCCGGTTAGTGGGTCTGCCTTTGGCATGGGTATTGTTGGTGTCGCAGCAGCAGTCGTATTTGGATTGCTGATTTTCTAATTCTTTTGTGAGGAATGAATCCTCCAGGGAAGTGAATGATTATTAAATCGTTCATTAATTGATGTTATTAATTATTTTATACAAAGGAAAGTATATGAAAAAGTTATCCATGGTTGCTCTTGGTCTGATGCTGGCTGCTGCTCACGTTAATGCTGCTGAAGCTTCAGATGGCACCATTAACTTCACAGGAAATATTGCGTCTCAGACTTGTACTGTAAGCGTTAACGGCAGCGGCAGCACTGCAACCGTTACACTGCCTAAAGTAGCAAGTAGCATTTTAAGCACATCTGGTCAGACTGCAGGTAACACTCGCTTCACTATGGCGCTGAGCAATTGCTCAGCTACGACTGGTGACGTGTACGCTTACTTTGAACAAGGTGCCAACGTCAATGCTGATGGTCGCTTGACCAATACTGGTACTGCAACGAATGTTGACCTGCAGCTGCTTAGCGGAAATGACGTGTTGAACGCGGGTAGCACTGAGCAGACCACCTCTCCAAAAACTGTCGCTCTGACTGCTGGTGCAGGTACTCTGACCTATTCTGCTCAGTACTATGCAACTGGTGCAGCTACTGCTGGTACCGTCTTATCAGCTGTGAACTATTCAATCAATTACCTGTAATTGATTATGGTGGGAGCATCTGTTCCCACCTCTCTTCCTCTATCATCATTTCTGTCAAAATCATGAAAAAAAAAAGTTTTAAATTTTTGATCTCCTGTCTGCTGGCTTTTACGGTGACCTCATCGGCTTTTGCCAGCGTGACGATTATCGGCACCCGGGTAATCTACCCCGCAACAGAAAAAGAAGTCACAGTCCGCTTAGATAACCATGGCAATCAACCTGCGCTGGTACAGGCCTGGATTGACAATGGAAATCCTGATGAAGCACTGGATAAAATAAACGTACCGTTTGTCTTGCTACCGCCTGTTTTCCGTATGGAGGCTAACAAAGGACAGACATTACGTATCGTTTATACCGGTTCAAACCTGCCCAAAGATAAAGAGTCGGTATTCTGGCTTAACGTACTCGACATCCCTCCTCGCGATAAAAGCCTTGCGAATCAAAATCAGTTGCAAATGGCTATTCGTAGCCGCATCAAAATTTTCTTTCGCCCAGCCCGGTTCGATGCGATGCAAGCCACAGAAGCAGCGTCGGGTCTTATCTGGCATCAAGGGGAGAAAGCGAATCAGCTGACAGCAACCAATAACTCTTCGTTTTACGTCAACGTTTCACAGATCAATGCCGAGGATAACGCGGGGCGAAAAGTAGTCAGTGAAAAGGGAGATATGCTTGCACCAGGCGAAACAAAAAGCTTCTCCCTAAAAGGATTGAACGCAAATCAAATCAAAACAAACTTTCATTATCAATATCTGGATGATTATGGCGCTGCACGCAATGTAGACGCCAAAATTAGTCAGTAACTTTGGTAACTCATCAGGGGTAATAATGATGGCAAGGATGATTAAAAATAATAAACCAACGGGCAAAATATTTTACCGATCTTTTCTGGCGCTTTTTTTAACTGCATCAACAGGCGCCGCATTTGCAGAAAATTCGTATGATTTTGACGAATCATTTGTGAAGAATCTACCGGGCGTTAAAGTTGATGTGGCACGCTATGCAACCGGTAACCCTATTGATCCTGGTACTTATACGCTGGATATTTTCCTGAATGGTCGTCAGATTGGTCGGGAAAATGTTCAGGTCATTCGTGAAGGGGCGGGAACCAAAGCGTGCCTTTCCTATGATCTGGTCAAAAGCTTGTCCCTTAAGGACACAATTTTTAGCCCGGGACAAGCTGAAGATTTGCGCTCTGGTAAACAGTGTATGGCGCTGGAGGAGGTGGTTAAAGAGAGTCATGCCGCTATCAATTCTGCCGATATGCAGATGGATATCTCAATTCCGCAAATTTTTCTGTTGCGATCTGCGCGCGGCTACGTTGCGCCAGAATTCTGGGATAAGGGTGAAACAGCACTCACGCTAACCTATAACACCAACTATTATCGCTCTGTAAATCACGGTCAGCCATATGACTCATTTTATGGCCGTGCGCTGGCGGGCTTTAACCTTGGCGGATGGATGTTCCGTCACGATGGTTCTCTCAGCTGGCAACGTCAAAAAAACAACGAGTATCATCATTACGATGCAATTAATACCTATGTCCAGCGTGATATTCCGCAAATAAAATCACGGCTGTTATTAGGTGAAGGCAATACCAGTGGCGAAATTTTCGATACGCTTTCTTTTCGTGGTGCGCAAATATCTACAGTTGACCAGATGTGGCCAGACTCTCAGCGAGGCTATGCACCAGAAATCCGCGGCGTAGCCCGAACCAACGCTCAGGTAACTGTATCGCAAAATGGCAACAAAATTTATGAAACGACGGTTTCACCAGGCCCTTTTAATATCACCGATCTTTATCCTACAGGCTACGGTGGTGATTTAGACGTGACCGTGAAAGAAGCTGACGGCGGTGAGACCCGTTTCTCAGTTCCTTACGCAGCGATGACGCGTCTGAAACGTCCGGGCATGACTTTTTATAGTCTGACCGGTGGTGTATCCCGAAAAGACAATATGGTTTATACACCTTCGGTCTATCAGGGCACTATTCAGCATGGTTTTAGCAATAGTCTGACCGGTTACTCAGGTATTCTGGGATCAGATAACTACACCTCTGTGCTGTTGGGAGGTGCATTTGGTTTACCTGTTGGTGCGATCTCACTGGATATTACTGGGGCTCAGACAAAATATGGTGATGAGAAAAAGCAAGGTGTAAGTTATCGGGCAACTTATAGTAAGAAGGTTTCTCAGACTAACACGAATTTTACTCTGGCGGCTTACCGCTTCTCATCATCCGGTTATTACAGTTTTGATAACGCATTACAAATCAATAACTATTATAAAAAAAATCATAAAAACAGTTCGTCAAATTATCTTTCGCGCCCCAAACAACGTTTTTCTATGACGGCAAGCCAAAATTTTGGGGAGTCATATGGGAATATCTATCTTACTGGTTTCGTTCAGAATTACTGGGATTCTGCCGGAACAAATACGCAATTTCAGCTGGGTTACAATAATACAATTGGTCGGGTCTCCTATACTTTATCAGCAAACCGATTATTATATTCAACCGGCGGGCATGACACTCAACTGTCACTCGACTTCTCGGTGCCAATTGGTAGCGATAGTCAAAGTTATGTAACCGGAAGTGCGACACATAATAAACAGGGTGTGAATGCACAAACAGCAGTTAATGGTGTTCTGGGTGAACATGACCAATATAACTATAACGTTGGAATAGCGCGCGATACTGATAATGAGAAGTCCGGTTCAGTTAGTGGGCAATACCGTTCGCCCTACAGTATGCTGACGGCGTCTTATACTAAAGGGGAAAACTATTATTCTGCCTCGGGTGGTATCAGCGGTGCGGTAGTCGCTTTACCTGATAGCATTAATTTCAGCGCTTATCAGTCTACGACTTATGCTGTTGTTACCGCAGAAGATGCAGAGGGCGCGCGTGTACTTGGCTATCCCAATATTGTGTTAAACGGCAGCGGCAAAGCTATTGTGCCAAACCTTAACCCGTACCGGATAAACGAACTGGCCATCGACCCAAAAGGAATTCCACTGGATGTTGAGCTTGAATCAACTCAGCAGCGCGTTATTCCTGTTGAGGGTGCAGTCGTCAGACTTGATTATAAAACCAGCAAAGGAAAGCCACTGTTAATTCGGGCTAATCAGCCGAACGGAAACGCCTTGCCATTTGGTGCAACGGTTAATGATGAAGACGGTAACCTTATCACCACTGTTTCACAGGGTGGTCAGATTTATGTGAGGTTAAATAAAGATGTCAGCCGCCTGCATATTTCCTGGGGTAAAGCAGCCAGTGATAAGTGTCTGGTTAACCTGGAGTCTGGTGTTGTTAATTCCAGTGAAAACAACACCCTTGCAAGGCTCACAACAACATGCAGCAGCGATCAATCAAAACCTGTTCGCTACGTATCTAACGGCGAAATAAACAAAGATAATCAGGGTTAATCAGGTGAAATGATGATGTTTATTAACTTTAGAAAGACACTGATCAGAATAGTCAGCATCATGACTATGGTATCTGGTTTCGTCATGCTAGCACCAATTAATGCGAACGCGGCAGATGATGTCACACTGACGTGCAAAAAATCTCTTTCTGATGCGGTATTAGATTTCCGCTCACTGGGGATAAACATTTCGGCAGCTGTTCCGGTTGGCACGGTCGTGCATAGTGGCAATTTAACAGTCACGTTCAAATGTGCCCTGGATAATCTGCAACAGTTTTTAGATGGATTAACAACAGAGGTTTACTTAAAGCGTAAAACTATAGCTGAAGATGCACTTGGTTATGGCTTGACCATTTATACCGGTTACGGTGGTGAAATGTCCACCGACGCTGCCATTATTCCTACCGGCAACAAAATCGCTACTTACGCGTTAACCAGTGGCGGTACAGTCGGTGCTTATACTGAGGTCACGTTAAATGTGCCTTTTCAGATTGTGCGGACGTCAAACTCGATGGCTGGCCCCAATTTGCTTCCGGACTATGTCAACGTATTTGATGTAGGCTCATTGGTACCAGGGAATGACCTGAAACTTTATGTCAGATATATTAAAAGCGGCATCACTGTGAAGGATCAAACCTGCTCAGCAGCAGGTGATGTTAACCCGAAGGTGTCATTAGGGAGTTACACAGCGAATACCAGCAGTGGGTTGGGTTCCGGTATTGGACAAACCAGCCCATCTACCGCTTTTAATCTTCAGCTTAACTGTGAGGCACTTCTTTCAGGTACCTTTGACGTTATGATGCAGTTAGATGGGGATGCGGCTGATGGGCTATCGGATGTCGGCGTAGTTTCTCTGAATTCGACCTCAACTGCCAGCGGAGTGGGTGTTCAGATTCTGAATGAAAGTCAGCAACCTGTTGCACTGGCAGCACCATACAGAGTTGCAGCTTATCCACTGTCGTCTGCATTGATAACAGTGCCCTTATATGCACGTTATTACCAGACTGCAGCCACAATAACTCCTGGTAGTGCTAACGCAGTTGCTACCTATACCATTAGTTATCAGTAACCATATGGGCTCTTCGGAGCCCTTTACCAGACTTTATAAACTGAGAAAGGATTTTATCAGTGGATAGGCCATTAAAAGGAAGGAGGTTTAAAGTTGGTGTCTCTGATGAGAGTCCTTTTATTTTTTATTCAATACAAAAAATACTCTCAACCGGATTTCACAACCTGGACATTGCAGCATACCCGGTAGAAGCAGAAAATCTTTTCGTAAAACTGAATAGCGATCCTCCTGATATATTAATTACTGATTTTTGCTTTAACTTTGAACGTAATGATTTGAACGGCGTTAGAAAGCTAGAAGAAATTTACAACCATAATGCTAACCTTAAAATCATTATCTTTACGGCACAGAATAGCCCGGCCATTTTGAAAAGTATATTGCAAATTCCGGTAAATGCAATAGTAAGCAAACGTGATGATATACGGGATCTGGTAGAAGCCTTGCACTGGCTTTGCTCATCTAATTCTGAAATATTTTATTCAGAAAAGATGAAAGATCTGGCGCAATCTGCTTCAGATGAGCCCGCACAGACTCTTTTATCACCCGCAGAAGTTGAAGTAATCAGACTTTTTGCTATCGGGTACAGTTTAATGGAGATATCTAAAGCACGTAAACGTAGTATCAGTACGGTTGCAACGCAGAAATATAACGCCATGCGTAAACTTCAGCTGCAGTCTAATACTGATTTGATTAAATATGTCTTTGCCCAGCAACTCATTTAATTTCGGGCTTAATTTTTAAGAAACAGCGAGCATCATGAAATTTTATAATTTTAAAATTGCATTTATTGTACTGTCCTGCGTGCCATTTGGATCTTATGCGACCAGCTTACAGCAGGCTGCCCGAGCCGCATTAACCTATGACTCTGCATTGCAATCCAGCCAGATGACCAGTGAAGCCGATCAGCAAAAATACTGGCAGGGTATGGCCGGAATGTTGCCCACATTGACGCTCGAAGGAAACTGGGATCGTCAGGAACAGCCGGATAAAAAATATCAAAGTGGTGTAACAAATCACAGTTACGATCTCAGTGTCAGACAACCCCTGTTTGATATGAGTAAATATGCTGGCTGGCGTAAAGGCGTTGCTATTGCCAATACCGCTGAAGCCCAGTCAAAAAAAGCTGAAGAAAAGTTATTAAATGCGATCAGTAATGCCTACTTTTCGGTGCTCTATCAGCAGGAAGTTTTACAGGCTGCGAAAGCTGCCAGTCATAACTTCAAACAACAGCAGCAAAAACTGCAGGCCGGTATTCTGAATGGACAAAACACTCGTACAGAGCTGGATGAAGCTAAGGCCAATTACGCTCTTGCTCAGGCCAAAGAAATAGAGGCGAGTAGTCAGTTATTGCTGGCTGGAGAAGCATTTCGTCGCTTATCAGGTGTCAGCCCGGACACTGTCGAGCCGGTAAACTTTCAGTGCCTTAACGCTTCGCCCTACGCTTCTTTAACTGATGCGATTAATGCCAGCCAGCAACGTAACACTGAAATCAAAATTGCCCTGTTTCAGAATGATCAGGCCGATGCTGATGTATTGGCTGCAGATGGCGCACATATGCCTGTCGTGTCACTTTACGCCAGATATGGCAAAAACTGGAGCCGTAACGATAACGACGATAATTTACTTTATGATGCTATTTTTGGCACTAACTCTAAAAGTAATAATCTGCAGTATGGCGTTAACGTTTCTATTCCATTATTCGCGGGTGGCAGCCAGATTTCACAATCTTATGAAGCAGCCTATCGCCGTCAGGCAGCGAAATATTCCACCATGGAAGCACAACGCAAAGCGGCTACAGATACACGTTCAGCATGGCTTAGTCTTACGAATGGAAAAGCGTTAATCAACGCGCAGAAAAATGCCGTCGAGTCTTCACGCGAAAAAGTGGTGTCTGTTCAATATGGCCGGGAAATGGGTTTCCGTACGGTAAATGATGAGCTTGATGCCCAGCAAAAATATTTTAGTGCGCTTAAAGATCAGGCTGAAGCTCGCTTCAATTACCTGAACGCCCTCATTAATCTGGCACAAAGTACCGGATCACTATCAATCGACATGCTGAATTTTTTTCAGTGCCGTTAATCCCTTACTCATGATGATTATATAAATGGAACAGTCACTATTCCGTCAGGAGGCACTTGATGCAGCCAACCGTGGAAACCTGGGCATTGTGGCACTCTATTGCCCACCTTATCGCTGGTTAGTTATTTCCGTTGTAGTGCTGATCACTGCCGCGACAGCGCTGTTTTTTATATTTGGCAGCTATACAAAATATGAATCCTCTACCGGAGAACTGCTGCCTAAAAATGGCATGCTGATCATTCCGCCCCCCGTAAGCGCTACGGTGGTCGATATTCCGGTAAACGAGGGCCAGCATGTTGAAAAAGACGATGTGCTTATGGTGTTGTCATCAGAGGTTTCAACACAGTTAGGTCAGACTCGTCAGGTTATTGCCGAGAATCTGAAAGGCCAGCGTGAAAGGCTTCAGCAGGATCTGGTGACGCTTGAAAAGCTTCATCAGGTTGAAATGAAGGGCCTGACCGACGCTATCGCCAGTCTGAAACTGCAGCAGGAGCAGTTGAAGCTGCAACTGACACACCGTCGGAAACAGGTTTCCCTGGCGAAAATGCAGTTGGACAAGCTGGAAGCCATGCACAACGAAGGGTATGCCTCAAGCCGTCAGATGGAAGAGCAGGAGTCTAATCTGCTCGATAGCCAGGCGCGCTACCAGGAATATCAACGTCAGCTGTTGGACATCTCGCAAAAAATTGTTCAGACCGAGCAACAGCTGCATGAAAAACCGCTGGATGACGAGAAAAAGCGTAACGATATCGAGCGCCAACTGGCTGATAACCGTCAGTCGATGGCTGAAAATGAAGCGCGCCGCTCGTTTGAATTACGTGCGCCTAAAAGCGGGTATGTCGGCATGATTATGGTCAAAAATGGACAGATGCTCACCGCCGGTCAGTCAGCCATAGCAGTTTTGCCAAGCAATACTGAACTGGTCGCCCGCATCATGGTAAACACGCAGTCCATTGGTTTTATCCAACCGGGACAGCGGGTGGTGCTGCGCTATAAAGCGTTTCCTTATCAAAAGTTTGGTCAACAGTATGGAAAAGTTATCGAGGTTTCACGCACCGCTCTGTCTCCTCAGGAAGTCACTACGTTAACCGGCAAAAACAATATTCAGGAACAGCAGTACCGCGTGCTGGTCTCCCTGGATAAACAATCAATTACTGCTTATGCGCAGAATGAAAAACTCAAGCCGGGTATGGCGCTGGATGCTGATTTTATCGTCGACAAACGTCGTCTTTATGAATGGGTGCTGGAGCCAATTTTTGCGCTTGGACACAAAATCTCTCTCTGATTAAAAGGTCTGTTCTGTGTTGTTATTAGAGAAACTCAATTTTAAATGGTTTAACCGCCTGCCGATGATTCGTCAGTCACAGGCGACGGAATGTGGTCTTGCTTGTCTGGGGATGATTGCCAATTACCACGGTCATGAAATCGACATGATCACCCTGCGTCGCAGGTTCGCAACGTCGCTTAAGGGTGCAACACTTAGTGATGTCATTGCCATGGCACAACAACTCAATATGAGTTCCCGTGCGTTACGCGTTGATATGGAAGAGCTGTCTAAATTACGCATGCCCTGCATTCTGCACTGGGAATTGAACCATTTCGTTGTGCTAAAAAAAGTGCGCGGCAATAAGATCACGCTTCACGATCCTGCACGCGGCATTCGGGAACTGACATTTAAAGAAGCATCACCGGCGTTCACCGGCGTTGCACTGGAGCTGGTTCCCTCCTCCACTTTTGAGGTCAAAAAAGAAAAAGAAAGCATCTCGATGATGAAGCTGGTGGGCAGTGTGACAGGGGTGAAATCTGCCTTTGCCCAGGTGCTTATCCTGTCCATCGCTCTGGAGCTTTTCGGCGTACTCTCCCCCTTCTTTATGCAGTGGGTGATGGATATGGTGCTGGTCTCCGCAGATTACTCACTACTCTCCTTGCTCGGGATCGGCTTTATCATGATTGCGTTGTTTCAGACCATGATTACAGCGCTGCGCTCATGGGTGATGAGCTGGTTCTCAAGCCAGCTCAGCGTGCAGTGGACGGTCAATGTCTGTCACCATATGTTAAAGCTGCCACTTGAATGGTTCGAATCCCGTCACGTTGGTGACATTCTGTCCCGCTATGGCTCGCTGAACACCATCCAAAGTACGCTGACCAGCCGCTTCATTAGTACTGTGCTGGATGGGGTAATGTCGATCGTGACAGTAGTGATGCTGTTTATCTATAACGCTAAGCTTGCCTGGCTGGTAATTGGCCTTTTTGTCGCCTATGCACTGTTACGCTTCATGGCTTATGATCCTGTTCGCCGCGCCAACGAAGAGCAAATCATCAGTTCAGCCCGCACGCAATCTTCATTACTGGAAACGCTTCGCGGTATCCAGGCGGTAAAAACCAATAACAAGCAGGTGCCTCGTCTCTCCGCCTATATGAATTTCCTGGTGGATACGACCAACAAAGGCATTGTGATTCAGAAGCTTAACATTTTGTTTGGTTCCGCCCAGGGATTGCTCACTTCTGTAGGCAGGGTCGTACTGGTCTGGCTGGCTGCGCTGCAGGTACTGGATGGCAACTTCTCTGCAGGTATGCTTACCGCCTTTATTAGCTTCTCCGATCAGTTTATGAGCCGCGGTGCAGGTCTGATCAACGCCGTAATCGACTTCAGAATGCTGCGTATGCATGGTGAACGACTGGCCGATATCGTGTTGTCAGAAACTGAAGTCAGCTCAGAAGCCAGTCCGGTACTGGTGAGTAAAGATACGCATGATGAGACAGAAACGCCGCAGGATATCAAACTAACGGATATCCGCTTCCGCTATGCACCTACCGAACCTTGGGTAGTAAATGGTGCCAGTCTGGAAATTAAGGCTGGCGAAAGCGTTGCGATTGTCGGCCCTTCAGGTCAGGGAAAGACCACCATGGCCAAAATCATTCTGGGTCTGCTGCACCCGGAAGGTGGAACAATCACCGTGGGCGGAATGGACATTACCCAGACAGGACTTGAACACCATCGTAACCGTATCGGCTGTGTTATGCAGGATGACATCCTGTTCTCAGGCTCGATCAGTGAAAATATTAGCTTCTTTGATAATAATCCTGACCACGCAAAAATTACCCGTGTAGCACGCCTGGCGCAAATTCACGGCGATATCATGAAAATGCCGATGAACTATCAAAGCCTTGTCGGTGATATGGGATCGTTTCTCTCTGGCGGGCAGCTGCAGCGTATTCTGCTAGCTCGCGCCCTCTACCGCGAACCAAAAATACTGGTACTGGACGAAGCAACCAGTCATCTGGATATCTATAACGAAGCGCAGATCAACAATGCAATAAAGCAAATGAAAATCACCCGAATCATGATTGCACATCGCCCGGAAACCATAAGAAGTGCAGATAAAATCGTCCTGTTAAATAACGGTACGCTCAGTGAAGTTACCGCAGAGCAGTTATTTGGCCAGACAGAAAAAACTAAAGAAATGGAGATTACACATGGATAAAAATATTTGTCGGTTTAGCGAAGGTATGATTACTTTACCGGAAGGCTACTGCGAGCGAACCCTGAACACGCTGGCGGATCCCCGTTCAGCGATGCCACCCGTCACTATTTCTCGTGATAAACTGGCCAATCACAACAATCCAGAAGAATATATCAGCAGTCAGCTTGCTATTCTGCAGAGACAAATGAAAGACTGGCAACAGCAGGCAAATCAACCCGTGGTGTTGGGCGATAATCTGAGCACAGGCATCATGATTACTTATGATTTTCTGCGCCCGGATAATATCCGGCTTTATCAAAAGCAGGCGATTTTCACCTTAAACCTGGAGGATGTATTAATTTTCTCTTTGTCAAAGGCTGCCCCCCTGACCGATGAAGAAATTCAGCTGTTTAATAATATCCTGAAGAGTTTCCAGAGCTGGCCCTGATACTTTTCCTCAGCAAAGCCTGACGACATAACGTTAAAAGAAAAACCGGGCAGGATAAACCCTTCCCGGTTTCATGCATTCTGAACACCGCTAAATTAGCCGTTTACAGAGCTTAGTAACGCTGGCAGGTAAAGAGATAGGAGATCGGCCCACCGATAATATAGGTATTTTTATCAATCTTATCGACATCCAACTGCAGATGCGATGGATCCAGCGTGATCTCTGCTAACAACTTATTAAAGATGACATCAGGGGTAGTATCAGTATTCGAAGTGACAACTTTGCTGATCTGATACCGGTAAGTATCATCGGAAATTTTAGCGCCATTGATTAATGCAACCCTTCTGTTAAGAATAGTAACACCGTCATTGCTCGTTGCCTGCCCATTCAGCAACAGATAGCCTGAATCCTTTTTATCAAAACGTAAATCCTGGGCAACAGCGAACTCAATTCGTTTGTCATCATTACGACTGAGATCGTAACGGCTAAACGCTGAGCATCGAAAAGGAAAATCTTTGGCCTGATGTGTTAAGTAATAAACCCCTGCAAAAGTCACCATTAATAGCGCAGCCAGCATGAAGATAATATTAATACCAATGCTCCGCTTCATCCCATTCTCCAGTCAAGATAATAAAAATTGTCGCATGAGATGATATGACCATCGCTATTAATTTTACACGATGAAAGAATCGTTCTTCCGAAATTCTTAGTAGTAAAAGAGGTGTTTTTATCAAAAATAATCCGGTGACCCGCATCGCAGGTTTGATTATTTTCCCTTAGAATTTGCACTATTTGCTTACCCAATGCCTGTCGTTCAACCTCATCCAGACCCTGCAATAATACTGCTTCGCAGCCACCTTCAAGTTTTATTGAACTCATTGGAATAATTTGCTCGTCAGGACGCGATACCGTGAAATACCAGAGCACCATGCCCAGCATTATCAGAGCAACAGAAGCAAACCAGTATCGCCGGGTGACGTTAACGGACGTAGCTGGCAGCTGATTACCAGGCGGAGTGGCAGGCAGGACAACGTTTTCAGCAGACCCTTCAGCTATACTTCCTTCCGATATGTCATCAGTTAAAACTTCCGTCACCCCCATGACCGGGGCTGATTGACGTTCAATTTTAATATCGGTATTCAGGCGTATACCAATTTTCGGGATGGTGATAATCAGATTTTCACAGCCATAAGCCGCGAGTGCCCTGCGCACAATACTCAGATATTGATTCAGATTACTATTCGATCCACGCAGGCCATATTTATCCCAGACCTCGGTCAGCAACGTATCACGCGCCAGTATTTCTCCCCCGGAATTCAGTAACTGTTCAAAAAGCCGACCTGAAGAAATACTGAGGCTCAGCGACTCCTGAGTAGGAATGTGGCTAAGCGTGCAGTCATCAGAATTGTAAGAAACCTGATCATCGATTATGTAAATCATTAAGAAATCACTGAATTTCCGCTCATTTATCGACAGTATAATTCAGCTTATATGAAGAAGCACTACAGACGCGTTAATCAGGCGATTAAGGAAATTTTTACAGATTAGCCAGCAGAACGGGCCGGGCAGAGTCCGCCCCTGCCCGGCAGCTGGTTAATAATTTAAGAAACGACAAAGAATCATAAGGTTAGCGGCGATTTTTATGGCTGATTAGCGGCAGCAAACTCCGCATAATTACTTTGAGTAATGGTTTTATAGGGGATCCAGTTCAGTGATCCGACTTTCTGTTTATCCAGTAACGCTTTCACGACTTTCACAGCGCCTGTCGCCTGCCCTTTCGCATCCTGGAAAATAGTCAGCGTCATCTTTCCATTTTTGACGAACTGCTGACCATCAGGCGTGCCATCGATCCCGGCAACCAGAATGTGGCTGTTTTTCGCCTGATTCAGCGCCATAATAGCCCCGATAGCCATTTCATCATTATTGGCGGCGATTGCATCGATTGGTCGCTGATTAAGCAGCCAGCCCGAAACTACGTCTACCGCTTCATTACGCTGCCAGCGTGCAGTCTGTTTTTCGATTACCGCCATTTGCTTATATTTAGCGATCACCGCTTCAACGGCACGCGTCCGTTCCCGCGCTTCTTCATTTGATAATGCGCCCATTAAAATGGCGACATTGCCCCGATAGTTCATCTGTTTTGCCAGCGCTTCCATCTGCATCTCACCCCCCAGGGCAGAGTCAGAACCGACATAGGCCATACTGGACGGTAATTTCACTTCCGGTTTACGGTTAACAAACACCAGCGGAATGCCCGCCGCTTCTGCCGCTTTCACCATCGGCAGTACGCCCTGTGTATCGACCGGGTTGAGAATAATGGCATCCACGCCCTGATTGATAAAGTCTTCAACCTGCTGTACCTGGAGAGCTACATCCCCTTTGGCATCGACGAACTGCCCATCCATTTTCAGCGCTTTTATCTCATCCACCATCTGCGTCCGCAGAATCGATACGAAGTTAAGATCGAAATTAGCCAGTGCGACACCAATTTTAGGTGTTTTAGCCCAGGCGGTAACGCTGATCATCAGGCTGAGCAGCAGTGCTAACATTTTGGTTTTCATCGCGTAATCCTGTAGGGTTTATTATTGATAGAACCGCCGGGCAACAGGCAAATACCCGGCGGCAGAGCTCACAACGTAAAGTGATCGCGGAACTGTGCCAGGGCTGTTTCGCTGTCGCCTTCGGCCCAGCCCTCCAGCGCAACGACGCCGCAATAGCCGACCTGCTCCAGCGCACGGGCAATGGCGCGATAGTTAATTTCCCCGGTCCCAGGCTGCATGCGCCCCGGCACATCAGCCACCTGGATTTCACCGATAGCGGGGCCGCAGCGTCGTATCAGCTCTATCAGGTTGCCCTCTCCAATCTGGGCGTGATAGAGGTCCAGATTCATCTTCAGTGCCGGGCTGTTGACCGCTTCGACCAGCGCCAGCGTATCGGCAGCCCGTGCGAACGGTGTACCCGGATGATCAACTGCCAGATTCAGGTTTTCGAGAGTAAATACCCGCCCGGCCTGCTCGCCGAGCGCAGCGACACGCCGCAGGGTGTCGGCCGCTTTAAGCCACATCTCACCGGTAACCACCTCAACCGGACGAACCGCCTGGCCGTGAGCATCCAGCCCGGTGCCATGCAGATTCAGGCTCGGGCAGTTCAGACGATCTGCAATCGCCAGTGAGGTTTCTGCGCTATGCAGCAACTCTGCAATCTCATCATCATCAGTCAGGTTACCGTTGAGGTAGCCGGTCATGGAGGTAAAACGCGCACCTGTCGCCACCAGCGCGTCGATATCTTTGTTGGCCCAGTTCCAGATCTCCACGCCAAATCCCAGCCCATGAATCCGCTCAACACGCGCGATAAAAGGCAGTTCGAGAAACACCATCTCCGCACAGACTGAAAGCTGATAACCGGCCATTAGCGTTCTCCCAGCAGAATGGGTTTGCGTTGCTGCACCGATTCAATACAGGCCAGCGCAATTTCCAGCGCGTTACGCGCATCAGTGCCAGTAGCGCGCGGCGTGTCACCGTGCAGAATCGCGCGGGCGAATTCTGCCATTTCAGCAAAATAGGCCTCACGCAGCAGATCGGTATCCATTCGAGACGTTGCGATGGCAATACCCTCGGCGTGATAGCGCACACAGTTGTCCTGATTGATGTTGCCCGCCTGCAGCATACCTTTACTGCCAAAGACCTCACCGCGAACGTCATAACCGTAAACTGCCTGGAAGTTGGCTTCCGCAGTGGCAATGGCACCGTTATCAAAGCGGATGGTCACCACCGCGGTATCAAGTAATCCCTTATCTTTAAAATCGGGACGCACCAGCGCATCAGCCAGCGCATAGACCTCAACCGGCCGGGAACCCGGATTGAAGTGCAGCAGGGTGTCGAAGTCATGGATTAAGGTTTCAAGGAAGATGGTCCACTGCGGGATCGGGGCCGGATCGCGCAGGCCAGGGTCGCGTGTCACCGAACGGCTTAGCTGGGTGGTGCCATTGGTGCCTGCTCTGACAGCTTCAATAGCTGCGGCGAAGCCTGCACTGAATCGACGATTGAAGCCGACCTGCAACACAACGCCCGCATCCTGTGCGGAGGCAATAGCCCGATCTGCCTCATCCAGCGTTACCGCCATCGGTTTTTCGCAGAACACGTGCTTGCCAGCCCGGGTTGCAGCGATCACCAATTCGGCGTGAGTGCGAGCCGGCGTAGCAATAGCAACGGCATCGATTTCGCTGTCATTGAGTAACGCCTGGATATCGGTATAGGCTTTCTCCACCCCCAGCCGGTCTGCCAGTTTCTGCGCTGCGCCGGGTTGCAGGTCGGCGACCGCTGTCAGCCGTGCCCCAGGCACCCGCAGCGCCAGATTCTCTGCATGAAAACTGCCCATGCGGCCAGCACCGATCAATCCCACTCGTACTGTTTTAAGGTTCATAACTGCTCCTGTTTTTTGTTGTCAGCCCAGTCAGGCTGAATAGGGTGTCCGGATGTCGCCTGCGCTTTGGCGGCAAAACGACGGGATTTTGAAAGCATCAGCGGCTCGATGTGCTCCAGTGAGATGCCTCGGGTTTCAGGCAGAAAACGTTTTACAAACCAGAAGGCCACCAGGCAGCCAGCGGCGCAGAGCATCAGTGGAAAAGCACCATGGAAGTGATCCATCAGCAAACGGCTACGGTTCATCATCGGGAAAGTCTGAGTAACGATGAAATTGGCGAGATACATCGAAGAAAAGGCGTAGCCCATCGCGACGGCACGAATCCGGTTGGGAAATATTTCAGAGATCAGTAGCCAGGCACCCAGACTCCATGACATACCAAAAATCAGTACGAACGCCACCAGGCCCACAACCGGCAGCAGGCCACCGATCTGCGCTATAAAGGCCCAGGCGGTAATCACCAGGCTGACAGCGCAACCCAGCGCTCCCCAGCGCAGCAGACGCGTCCGTCCCCAGCGATCCACTGCGTTCAGACAAAACGCTACTCCGACCAGCAGCGCCAGTCCGAGGAAAATGCTGTGATAGAGGGAGGTCTGTGTATCCGGTGAGATGTTCTGCAGCAGCGACGGTGCGTAATACAGCAGGATGTTGATGCCCGAAACCTGCTGAAGAATTGCAATCGCGCAGCCGATCAACAGGATGTAACGCATTCTGGCGTCGCGGAGCAGACGGGTTCCCTGCTGACGGGTAACAGAATCCGCGTCCGGCGCACTGATTTCTGCCAGCAGACGCCGCGCATGTTCAGGCGTCGAAAGCCGGGTCAGCACTGCCAGCGCGCGTTCACGCTTGCCGTTTAACGCCAGCCAGCGTGGTGATTCCGGCATAAAGGGCGCCAGTGCCAGAAACAGCAGGCAAGGCACCACACCCGACGCCAGCATCCAGCGCCAGCCTTCACTGACTATCCAGGCATGGGGCATACCGCGTGCAATCAGGTAATTCACCACATAGACCGTGACCTGACCGCCAACCATCAGCATCTGCTGCAGCCCAAGCATGCGCCCTCGCCAGTCCTTAGGTGAGACCTCTGCGATATAGAGCGGCGTAATTGCCGACGCCATCCCGACCGCCAGGCCACCCACCAGCCGGTAAATCACAAACCCGGTTAGTGAATCTGCCAGCGCAGAACCCACCGCAGACACGGCAAACAACAGCGCGGTGATCACCAGTGTAGGTTTACGCCCGATCCGATCTGAGATCGCGCCGACACAGCCAGCGCCGACGATACAGCCGAGAATGACATTTGAAACAGCCCATCCACTTTGCCACGGCGTTAGCGCAAGGTGTTCCGTTAATGGCTCAATAACGCCGGAAATCACTGAGGCGTCATAACCGAGGATCACCCCGCTCAATGAGGCGATGGAACAGATGAACAGCAACAACTTCAGATTATGTTTACGCATAACACCTTAACTTTCCCATTGTTTTTGACAGGTGAGAGTTAATGTCAGCGTTGCAAAGTGGATGCCAGTTTTAAAGCGGGCTTTTATGTGAACGCGCTCGCAGATGGCGCGTCCTGATTGAAAATAAAATTTACATGTCAACTTAACATGTCATTAAAATGGACATTCCATCGACCACGGGAGAGTGAAATGCAATCTCTGCATGATTTGCTGCCTAATAAAGAAGAGAGCGATGCCATATTCAGCCTGCCGGAAGGCGGTGATGCGGCACAGTGGGAAGCTCGGTTTGCCCGGGGCTGGCAGGCATTTAGCCAGGGTGAACAGCCGCGCTGGATCCGCCGCAGTATTTTGCAGTCATGGAACCGCTCGCGCGAACATGGCATCGATCCGGTATCTTTTGAGTACAGTGCCTCCGATCCAACGGAGCTGGCCGCCGTTCTGCGTCATAACAGTGAGCTGATTACTGTGGCGCATAGCGTGATGGAGAACCTGCTGGCTTACAATCCCGACGGTCATATCAATCTTACAGATGCGCAAGGCATTGTACTGAGTTTTTGCGGCAGCGACCTGACTCCGGTCGGCAGCATCCTGCGTGAGGAGGTGCTCGGCACCAACTGCACCGCGCGCTGCCTGCGCGAGCAGCGGCTGGTCTATGTACTCAGCGGAGAAAACTGGAAAATCGCGCTGCGTGAACGTAACCGGCAGTGCGCCGCAGCTCCTATCCGTGATGCCAGCGGTCGTATGACCGGCGTACTGACGCTGACCGCCACGCCTGACAATTTCAGTGCCCATACGCTGGGCACCGTGCAGGCTGCCGCAGAGGCAATTGGCCAGCAACTCACCTTACGCCGTCTGCTGGCCGAGCAGCAGTCGATACTGGAGACCCTGAATGAGGGCGTTGTGGTCTGCGACCGCGACGGGCGCATCAAAACCCTGAACCGCTACGCTCGTCAGATCTTTGCCGGTATTGATACCGACAACGCCCTGATCGATCAGGTGCTGCAGCCCCAGTCCGGTTCATTGCTCACACTGCCCTGCTGTAATGACCGCGAGATGGTGTTCCGCCCCGTTGGCAGACCCAGTGTTTCATGCCTGGTCTCGCTGATGCCGGCACCGGACGGCGGTCGCATCCTGTCGCTGCGGGAAAATCAGCGCATCCGTGCCATTACCCGTCGTGTGCTCGGCGTCAGCGCCAGCTATACCTTTGAGATGATTCGTGGTCAGGCACCCACGCTGCAGAAGGCTCTTCAGGATGCCCGCGCCAGCAGTCGCAGTGACAGTACCGTTCTGCTGACCGGTGAAAGCGGAACCGGTAAAGAGCTGTTTGCTCAGGCGATCCACAATGCCAGCAGCCGGGCGCATGAGTCCTTTGTCGCGGTTAACTGCGGCGCACTGCCGCGTGACCTGGTGCAGAGTGAGCTATTCGGCTACGTCGATGGCGCGTTCACCGGCTCACGGCGCGGCGGTTCGGCAGGTAAATTTGAGCTGGCCGACGGTGGCACGCTGTTTCTGGATGAGATTGGCGAAATGCCACTGGAGGCACAGACCAGCCTGCTACGCGTGCTGCAGGAGAGTGAGGTGCTGCGCATCGGAGCGGCGCATCCGCTGAAAGTGGATGTCCGCATCGTGGCGGCAACCCATTGCGATCTGCTCAGTGCAGTGGAACAGGGTGCTTTCCGCCGTGACCTGTTCTATCGCCTCAATGTTATCTCCCTGACCATCCCTGCCCTGCGTGAACGCCAGAGCGACATTCCTGATCTGGTGAATACCTTCATTCACGCCCTGTGTCAGCGGCTGAATAAAACGCCTCCGCAGGTGAGCATTGAAGCAATGAACGCCCTGCAGGCATGGCACTGGCCCGGCAACGTGCGCGAGCTGGAAAATCTGGTCGAGCGGATCGTTAATCTTTGCCAGAGCAGCATCATCGACCTTGCCGATTTGCCGCCAGCGATGGTGACGCGCGCAGCCGAAAACAGACCAGCGGCCAGCAGCCTGTTGCAGGATAATGAACGAGCCTGCATCCTGCAGACCCTTCGCGCGCAGGGGGGTAATCTGCGGCAGTCCGCTAAGCTGCTGGGCATTTCTCGCACGGCGCTCTATAACAAGCTCAATCACTGGAATATCTCTATAGATACGCTGCGCCAATAACCGGCTGGTGGCACTCAGCAACACCAGCATACATTCAGCCCGTTCAAAATATGGCTTTTGATCGCAACAGGGCCTAAAATGTGACCACCCTTAACAGTGGTCACTGAATTTTTTCACCCACCTTTGATCTGCCAGGTTCTGACAATGACTCAATCCGTAACGGAAAATGGCACACGCGGCCCGGCCGGGCACAATGTGCGTGACCAGATTGTCGATGCTGCCATGCAGCACTTCGCGCATTATGGTTACGAAAAAACCACCGTCTCCGATCTCGCCCGTGCTATCGGCTTTTCCAAAGCGTATATCTACAAATTTTTTGAATCAAAACAGGCGATTGGCGAAGTGATTTGCTCCACCCGGCTTGCGATGATTATGCAGCACGTCGAAGTCGCTATCGCCGATGCGCCTGGAGCATCGGAACAACTGCGGCGACTGTTCCGCACGCTTTCCGTCACCGGCACTGAACTCTTTTTTCACGAACGTAAACTCTATGATATTGCTGCCGTCGCGTCGCGTGACCGCTGGCCGTCGGCGATGGCGCATGAAGAACGACTGCTCAGCCTGATTCAGCAGATCCTGCGCCGGGGGCGTGAAGCAGGTGAGTTTGAACGTAAAACCCCGGCTGACGAAGCGGCGGAGGCAATCTATCGGGTGATCAAACCCTACGCCAGTCCGGTTCTGCTGCAGTACAGCCTTGATGACGCTGAAGAAGCCTCTGCACAACTGGCAGCGCTGGTGTTACGTAGCCTTGCGCCCTGAACATTGCGCATGATGTGACTATTGACTTATTTAGTCACAAGAGCAACGATAGCACTCTGTCTGGTTATCGCTCAGGATTCTGATGCTGCTAAGCTTATCTCTCTCTGCTCTATTCCATCCCTGCGTTCATCCATCGCACTATTCTACGCAGGGTCTCACCTTCCGCGCTCAAGGCGTGTATCCATTGTCTGCGGCAGCATTTCAATCACTGTCCGGACTCTCTACGGGAGTAATCCAATGAGTCACTTAGCCTCATCACAACGCATTGTCATTACCGGCGCGGGCATCGTTTCGCCACTGGGTTGTGGCGTTGAAACCGTCTGGCGGCGATTAACGGCAGGAGAATCAGGTATACGTACCCTTCCCGATACGCTTACTGCTGGCACCGGTATTTCAGTAGGTGGCAGCGTGCCGGGCATTGATGAAGATCCGCTGGCAGGTTACGACCCCGAGGCGTTCATTGCGCCGAAAGAGCGTAAAAAGATGTCGCGCTTTATAGAATTCGCGCTACTGGCAGCAGAAGAAGCGCTGAATCAGGCGGCCTGGCATCCTGAAGATGAGGCGACGCGTGAACGTACCGCGACGATTATTGCTTCAGGCGTCGGCGGCTTTGGTGCCATTGCCGACGCGGTGCGCACCACCGATGCACGCGGGCCGCGCAGGCTCTCACCCTTTACAGCACCTTCGTTTCTGGCCAACATGGCCGCGGGTCATGTCTCGATCAAACACGGCTTCACCGGCCCGCTGGGTGCGCCCGTTACCGCCTGTGCGGCGGGAGTTCAGGCAATTGGTGATGCAGCCAGGTTGATCAGAAGCGGTGAAGCGGACATTGCTATTTGTGGCGGCACAGAAGCGGCGCTTGATCGCGTCACGCTGGGCTGTTTCGCGGCTGCACGTGCGCTATGTGTGGGCTATGAAGATCAGCCGCACCATGCCTCACGTCCGTTTGATCGTGACAGAAACGGCTTTGTGATGGCCGAAGGTGCAGGCCTGCTGGTGATTGAGTCACTGGCCCATGCCGAAGCACGCGGCGCGACACCGCTGGCGGAGATTGTCGGCTATGGCACCAGCGCCGATGCATACCATTTAACCGCGGGTCCGGGGGATGGCAGCGGGGCTGCACGGGCGATGAGAACCGCCCTGCGTCAGGCGGGCATTAGCCCGGAAGACGTGCAGCATATCAACGCACACGCAACCTCAACTCAGGTTGGCGATCACGGTGAGCTGGCGGCTATTCGTGCAGTGTTTGGCGATGATTCGCAGGTCGCGATTGCCTCAACTAAATCCGCCACCGGCCATCTGCTGGGTGCGGCAGGCGGCGTTGAGGCGATATTCACCCTGATGGCGTTGCGGCAGCAGCTTATTCCGCCGACGCTGAACCTCCATCATCCCGATGAAGCCGCAGGCAATCTGGACCTGGTGGCGCTCAATGCACGTCCCACGGCGCTGACTTATGCCATGTCGAACGGTTTTGGTTTTGGCGGCGTCAACGCCAGTCTCCTGTTGCGTAAGTGGCAATGACTGCAGTGTGACGATTAAGCCCGCGCTGCCAGACACCCTCTTAGCGCGGGTAATACATCGGACGTCCTGAAAAATCATGCACAGCTGTTCCCTGTGTGCCGGGGTTTATCAAAACACCCTCTGTACAACACTCGCTTTATAAATCTGTACCTTTCCTGACAAAATTGCCTCCGCCAGCCCTCCTGCCCTTTTTCTTTCAGCACTACAATTAATCGGATGAAAACAACCTCAGAGAACGTTAATGAAGATTGCAGCTTTCGATATTGGTGGTACCTCTTTAAAAATGGGCGTGATTGATGAGCAGGGAAATATTCTGACCAGTGAGAGTGCTGATATTTCCCATAATTCACGCGACAAAATACTTGATGAGATCCTGGCCTGGCTGGAGAAAAATCCCGGCTGTGCTGGCATCGCCGTCAGCACGCCCGGTTATATTGATGCAGAAGCTGGATATATCGCCATGGGTGGCACCATTCGGGACTTCGACCAGTTTCATCTGAGCCAGTGGCTGACGGAAAAAACCTCACTGCCTGCCACGGTCGAAAATGACGCCCACTGCGCCTTACTGGCTGAACAGTGGCTGGGCAAAGCAAAAAAACTCAGTGATTTTCTGATGTTAACTATCGGCACAGGATTAGGCGGAGCGGCCTTCTGCAACGGCGCGCTGATCCGGGGCGGTCGTAACCGCGCGGGCGAGTTTGGCTGTCTGCTGACTTCGCGCCCCACCAGCAGCAATATTGAACGCCATACCATGAGCCAGAGTTGTACCATGACGGCGCTTCGGGAGAATTACAGCCAGCTCATCGAAAAATCTTCCGACGACGTCACGGGTAAAGATGTCTTTGACGCATACGATCGCAAAGAAGAAGCCGCGCAGCAGGTGGTGAATAAATTCTACCAGGATCTTGCAGCCTGCTTATATAACCTCTTCAGCGTGTTCGATCCGCAGATGATATTTATCGGTGGTGGAATTACCGAGCGGGAACCGTTCCTCGAGGAACTGGCAGAGCAACTGGCAAAATATGATCTTGATATCCGCATTGATACCGCGACCTACGGCAACGACTCCGGCATGTTGGGCGCAACCTGGAATTTCCTGCAGCGTCAGCCAGACAAATAATGGCTTGTAGTTCAGGACGTATGCAGGTTACACCTTTCTGATAATTATGATGATTTATCTGGTGCGGTATTCAAAACGATAACCCGGTTATGACCGGGTTTACTCTTGTTTATATTAGTGTCGTATTTGCGCCAGATCGTCTGACGTCAGGCCGGTCATTTCTATGACAGTTTTACGATCAAGGCCGTTTTGTAGCATAGTGCGCGCAATTTTCAGGGTAGCTTCACGCTGTCCTTCAGTACGACCTTTCTCAATACCACGCCGTTCACCAAGCTCGATACCTTCTGCGCGACCTTTTTCGATCCCTTTTTGTTCAAGCTGCTGTGCGATGGTCATCAGTGCGTCTCCGTGTTGTGGCACCCGCTGTGCCAGTTCGCGAACGAAAGCTTCGTAGTCAGCTGACTCACCAGCCTGCAGTAAATAGTGTATCAGCGTCATCACCTGGGGTGAAGAAAGATAATCGGCCATGAGTAGCGTGACCAGATGGTCAGTCAGGCTTGCAATGTCGCGTTGATGAATATGTTTCTGCAAAAGCGTCAGGGGGGCCATACTGCGATGAGTCATGATCTCATCATCCGGGATGACCGTAATGTCCACCAGCGGGAAGGCGCCTCTATAAAGGCTTTCCGCCACTACCGGATCATCAAATTCGTCGAACCAGCGGGTCGACCACGGATAGGGAGTGCGCTTACCGGTATAGAACAGTACAGGTATGACTAAAGGCAGTTTTTTATGGCCAGCTTCAAGGTGGCGCTGCATAGCGGCTACCGCATAACGTATCAGGCGGAATGCCATATGCCTGTCAGGGGTGGATTGGTGTTCAATCAGAACATGAATATATCCGTCACCGGTTGAGGTTCTGAGACTGTACAAAACGTCACTGAAGTATTGACGCAAATCGTCTTCAACAAATGATCCGGACTCAAGCTTCAGTGTGGTGAGATCGCAGATTTTAAGCAATTTCTCCGGAAGGTGGATCTGCATAAAATCTCTGGCGACATCCGGATGCGTAAAAAACTGTCGGAAAGTAGCATCATGAGGTGTAGCACTTTTTTTATTTTTCATCAGTTCAGCCCCTGTAAATTCCATGCGCTGCTACCACAGCGAAGAGGCTATCTTAATAGATCACATTTTAATTTATAATATTTAAATCTTGCCCAATCCATATAGATTAACTACACCAATGCTCTTTTAAAAAATTTATTAGCAAGATGCATTATGACGCAATCTAAATTAACCACCTTAATCAATTTATATAGCGATAATTAAAACATCCGGATGTACCCGAAACTTCTAACGCTGACCATTAATGTCTGAACCGCTTTACGAAAAGTTAATTTTCTATTTAAGTCACGGCATAACCAGCCCGATCACGCTGTTTATACCGCTCGCTCCCTATCCCCGTCCCGGCGCATCCAACAGGCTAAGCGCCACGCCTGTCAGGGTATAGACCACGACATACAACAGAATCAGTGCCGCAAGCAAAAGGCGGTGGCTGCGCATCTCACTTTTCTTCATGGTGCCATTCAGAAGGTGTAGCTCAATGCCAGGGTGGCCGATGCGCCGTTGTGCCGTGCAACGATGGGGCTATCTGAAGCATGCTTATCCAGCCAGCTGTAGTCACCGATCACACTGGCAGCCCAGGCAGGCGTGAACTGATGGCTCCAGGTCAGGCTGGTATCGGTGCCATAAAATCCACTCGCGGCGTCGTACCGTTCAAATCCGCTGCGCGCACTTTGCTTGCTGTTAACGCCATACCAGGTATTCATATAACGCCCGTCGCCAAACAGTCCCGCCACCTGCAGTGCCACGGTATCGTCACTGGTCTGCCAGGGGATCAGGGTTACGGAAGTCCGGTACTGCACACCCTGACTATCACTTAATGGCAGCGTCGCTTTGCCCTCCAGCACCAGCCACGGCGTTACCGACCATCCCAGCGCCAGCGCGGTATTCATCGTTGCGTCGATGTTCCCCATGCCTCTGAGCCGGTCATCCCCATCTCGCCAGGATGAATTCTGGTCAGAACGGCCCAGCCCGTAGCCCAGCGTATGTTCCAGATACAGTCCATTATCTGCCTGCAGGTCATAGCCAATGCCTTTCTGTGAGTCTAAAAAGAAGGCCCCGTCGCGTGCCTGGATCACCGGCATCAGCTGCCAGTGCTGCTTATCGGCGCCGCTATAGCGTGGTGCATTGATACCTGCAATGCCCAGCGTGACGCTTGGCGGCGGCGTAGTCTCATCAGCCATGGCAGTCGCGGCACTGAATCCCAGCGAAAAACAGACCATGTGCAGCGTTATTTTTCCGGTTATCATCACGTTTCCTCATTATCACATCAGGTGCGGAGCTGAGGGGTTCAGAGCCGCGTCAATGGCCGGAGTATGCGAGGCGAGTGTCAATTAACGACCAGGGATTTATGAAGAAACAGTCAAGGTGATCCGAAAATGCAGTCAAAACGTGTACTGATTATTGAAGATGATGCTGATGCGGCGGGCGTACTTGAGGCCTACCTGAAACGTGAAAATTATGAGGTCATGATTGCCGGTGATGGGCCAGGCGGGCTGGATGCCGCCGGACGCTGGCAGCCCGATCTGATCCTGCTGGATATCATGCTGCCCGGCATGAACGGCACTGAAGTGCTGGCAGCGCTGCGACGTCGTGACGATACCCCGGTGATCATGGTAACCGCGATGGGTGATGCGCCGGACCGCATCGGCGCACTGCGCTATGGCGCGGATGACTACGTGGTCAAACCCTATCATCCGGGCGAAGTGGTGGCGCGCGTTCAGGCAGTACTGCGCCGTAGCCAGCAGAGTCAGGTACCCGCTGCAGAAACCCTGCGCTGGGCGGGTTTAGTGGTGGACCCGGTGGCGCTCACCGCAGTGGTCGATAGCGACAGTGCTTCACCGCGCCGCCTCGATCTGACACCGACCGAATTTTCCCTGTTGGTCACCCTGATGCGCGCTCCGACGCGTCCGTTTACCCGCCTGTTTCTGCTGGAGCACTGTCTGCCGGAAAGCGATGCGCTTGAGCGGGTGGTCGATACCCACGTCTATAACCTGCGTCGCAAACTGGAAGCCGCGGGCATCTCTGATGTCTTACCGGCAGTGCGCAGCGTCGGTTACCGGTTCAGACAGCCATGAAGAACGATACGCATACTTCATTGTGGCGCTGGATCTGCATCCGGGTGCTGTTTCTGGCGATTGGCAGCGTGGTGCTCATTGCCATCTGTATGTGGCTGCGCTTCGCAGTGCAAGCGTACTGGGTCTATTACCGGATGCCGCCCGCGCTGCTGGATGAGTTCACCCGGTTGCGCCACCACCCTGCCAGCGATCCTGTGCGCTTTCATCAGATTATGGACCAGTGGTGGGGCATCAACTTCTCCGATCCGTCGCTGGCCTCGTCGGACTGGCTTACCGTGATCGTGCTGGTCGTGGTAACGATTCCGTTTATGGTGCTGATGGCGCTGCGTTTCGCCCGTCCGCTGTCGGCGCAGTTCAGCCAGCTGGCTACCGCGGCGCGAGCGGTTTCAAAAGGCGAATTTGGCCGATCGGCGGTAATCGTAAAAGAAGCCCCACAGGAGCTGGTACGTTTTACTGAAGATTTTAATCAGATGACGCAGCAGCTGGCGCGTTACGAGCGTGAGCTGCGCACCTCGCATGTGGCGATGGCGCATGAGCTTCGCTCGCCACTTACGGCGGCGATGGGCCGCCTGCAGGGGATTCTGGATGGCGTCTTTCCTGCCGAACCGCAACAGCTGGCAATGATCATGAAGCAACTGACGCAGCTCAGTCGCCTGACAGACGAACTGCATCTCTTGTCGCTGGCGGATGCCGGGCAGCTTACCCTGAACCGCGAGTGGTTTAATCTCAGCGAGTTACTGCGCGAGCGCTCCGGCTGGCTTCTGCCGCAGGCAGAACAGGCGGGGATTGCCATCAGCGTGACATCACCCAACGATCTGCGGCTGTATGCCGATACCTTCCGGCTGGGCCAGGTAGTGACCATCATCTGTGAGAATGCAATGCGCTACGCTGCCGACGGTGGCGCGTTGCTGATCACGGCCAGCCAGAACGATCAGGCGATCATAATGACCTTCCGCGATTATGGTCAGGGTGTGGAGCCGGACTTCCTGCCGCAATTGTTTGACCGCTTTACCCGCGCTGACTCCTCACGCGCCCGCCACTCCGGCGGCAGCGGTCTGGGACTGTCGATTGCCAAAGCGATTGTCGAGGCGCACGGCGGGTCGCTTCACGCCACACTGCCCGCCGACGGCGGTCTGCTGATCGGGATAACGCTGCCGGCGAGATAAATTGTTCTGGCTTGACCATTTCTTGATGGTTCATGGAACGTTTCTGGACACATGCCGGGTTCAATGAGCACAACTCATTAAAGGAACCCGGTTATGACAGACTTCTTATCGGATGCTGCCCGCCAGGTGTGGCGTCATCTCTTCGGTATTCACATCTTTGCGCCGATCATCTTCGTGCTGCTCGGGGTGTTCATCATGACCGGTTGCCGGGACAATAGTTCTGCTCCGCCTGCCGCCCCGCTCCGCCCGGTTAAATCGGTGATTGCTCCACCGCTCAGCAGTAATGCATCGCTGGTGCTGACTGGCGAAATCCGCGCTCATGAAGAGGTCGCGCTAGCCTTCAGACTGGATGGCCGGGTGGTGAGCCGTGCGGTTGAGCTGGGCGATCGCGTCAGCGCCGGGCAATCGCTGGCAGCGCTGGAAAATGATCAGTCACGCAATCAGCTAAGCAGCGCACGGGCCGATCTCGACAGCGCACGCGCCGCCGAACGGGTCGCCGCGCTTAACCTGCATCGGATGCGGCTGCTGATGCCCGGAGGGGCCATCGCCCGCAGCCAGCTGGACAGCGCCCAGGCGGACTGGCAGAGCGCACAGTCCCGCCGTCTCAGCAGCGAAGCGGCTCTGAAAAATGCCCAGGATAACCTCAGCTGGACTCAGCTGACTGCGCCTGCAGCAGGCCGGATCACCGCCATCACGGTTCAGCCAGGTCAGGTGGTCAGCGCCGGACAAAATGTGATGACGCTGGCAGCAGGGGATGCACGCGATGCGGTGTTTGACCTGACAACGCCTGCGCTGCTGCATCCTGATGATCGGACACCGCTGAAAGTGACGCTGCTCGCCGATCCCGGCGTGCAGGCCAGTGGCACAGTGCGTGACATCAGCCCGCAGGCCGATCCACAGACCCGCACATGGCGGCTGCGCATCTCACTGAATCAGCCGCCTGAGGCGATGGCACCCGGTGCCACAGTCATTGTCACCCTTCCCGATGCGCAGCCGCCGGTCATCGCCCTGCCCGCCAGCGCCCTGACCCGCTCCGCAGACAAACCCGCGCTGCTGGTCGTTGATGCGGCGTCACGCCTGCAGCTTCGTCCGGTAGTGCTGGCCCGCTTTAACGCGCAGCAAATCTTCGTCACTGCCGGGATCAAGCCAGGAGAGCGCGTCGTCACCGCCGGAGTCAGCACCCTGCAACCTGGCGAAAAAGTGGCGCTTTCGCAGGAGGCTCCATGAAAAAAACGTCTGGCTTTAACCTCTCCGGCTGGGCGCTGGCGCATCAGCAACTGGTGATCTTTTTCATGCTGCTGGTCATGGCGGCGGGTGTGCTGAGCTATGAACATCTGTCACGCAATGAAGACCCGGCGTTTACTATCAAAACCGCCGTAATATCAGCCCAATGGCCAGGCGCTGATGTGAACACCACGGTGCAACTGCTCACTGACGTACTGGAACAGAAGGTGCAGGAGATCCCGTCGCTGGATGCGGTTGAGAGCGAAACCCGCGCCGGACAAACCGTCATCTATGTCAACCTGCGCGATGACACGCCGCCCTCTCAGGTGGCCGGCATCTGGTACCAACTGCGTAAAAAGATGCAGGATGTTGCCCCTTCACTGCCGCAGGGCGTGCAGGGTCCGGCCGTTAACGACGAGTTTGATGACACCTTCGGCACCATTTATGGCTTCACGGCAGAGGGTTTTACCGCCAGAGAGCTACGCGACCGGGTCGATAACCTGCGTCGCAATCTGGCCAGTCTGCCCGACATCGGTAAAACCAGCCTGTTAGGTGTACAGGAGCAGCAGGTGGTTATCGCCTTTTCGCCGCGCAAGCTGAACGGCATGGGGCTCGATTTACAGCAGGTCAGCGACGCCATTAAAGCTCAGAACGATGTCGTCCCGGCGGGCAGCCTGCGTACCGACCGCGAGAATATTGCGCTGCGGGTCAGCGGCACCCTGACTTCGGTTGAAAATCTGCGGGCGATTACCCTGCATATCGGTGAGCGTTTTATTCCGCTGACCGATCTGGCCACCATCAGCCTGCAACCTGCCGAACCACCAGTCCCGACGTTTCGGGTTAACGGCGTTCCGGCTATCGGGCTGGCGATCTCCATGGCCGGCAGCGGCAACATGCTCGATTTCGGTCAGCAACTCAGTCAGCGCATGCAGATGCTGGCCAGTCAGTTACCGCACGGTATTACTATGACCCGCGTGGCCGACCAGTCTTCCGTGGTGAAAAACGCGGTCAGCGGCTTCGTCCGGATACTGGGCGAAGCGGTCGTCATCGTGTTAGCCGTCTCCTTTGTCTCACTGGGACTGCGTGCCGGTCTGGTCGTTGCGGCGGCGATCCCGCTGGTACTGGCAATGACCTTTACCGGCATGTTAATGGCAGGCATCGGACTCCAGCGCATCTCGCTTGGCGCACTAATCATCGCGCTGGGGCTGCTGGTGGATGATGCCATGATCACCGTCGAGGCAATGGTGGCGCGACTGGAAGCGGGCGACAGCAAGTGGCAGGCCGCCACCTATGCGTTTAAAACCACCGCCTTTCCGATGCTGACCGGTACGCTGGTAATGATCGCCGGGTTCATTCCGGTCGGGTTCGCCGCCTCCAGTGCCGGAGAGTATTGCTACTCATTATTTGTGGTGATTACCCTGGCGCTGCTCTGCTCGTGGGTCGTCGCGGTCATCTTCTCTCCGCTCACCGGCTGCTGGCTGCTGTCGGCCAGGCACATCAAGGCCGATAAGCCGCCGGGCGTGCTGACGCGCAGCTATCACCGGCTACTGGAGGTGATTCTGCGTCACCGGCTGGTGACGATTGGCACAGCGATGGCGGTGCTGCTGGTCAGCCTTTACGCCACCACTTTTATGCAGGGTGAATTTTTCCCGGCGTCGGATCGCCCCGAGCTGCTGGTCAGCCTGACGCTTCCCGCCAGTGCAGCCCAGGCTGAAACCACCCGCCGAACCGCACAACTGGAACAGATGCTGCGCAACGATCGGGATGTGGCGAACTACACCAGCTACGTTGGCTCGGGCGCGATACGCTTTTATCTGCCGATGGATGTGCTGCTGGATAATGAAAACATCGCGCAGCTGGTGGTGGTGGCGAAAGATCTGGCGGCACGCGATCGGCTGCGCAGAAGGCTGGAGCAGAAGCTGGCGGTGGATTTCAGTGATATCACTACCCGGGTATCGCCGCTGGAGCTGGGGCCACCGGTCGGCTGGCCGCTGAAATATCGCATCACCGGCCCGGATAATGCCAGGGTGCGGCAGGCGGCCGATCGGCTGGCGGCGCTGATCGCCCGCTCACCGCTGACTCGCGAGGTCAATCTTACCGCCGGAGAGCCAGAACGGGTCATGACGCTTGCGGTGAACCAGACCGCAGCCCGCGCAGCCGGACTCTCTTCCGAAACGATAGCCACCGCACTGAATACTCTGATGTCCGGCAGCGTGGTGACCACCCTGCGCGATCGTAACCGTCTGATCGACGTCGTGCTGCGCAGCAATGACCCGGAGCGGCAGGACACTGACACACTGGCAGGATTGATGATCACCAATGCCAGCGGACAGAAAATCCCGCTGCGACAGGTGGCAACCCTGAACTGGGGAGTGGATGACCCGGTGATATGGCGACGTCAGCGGCTGGCTTACATCACCGTACAGACCGATATTGCGCCCGGTCAGCGGGCTGAACAGGTCTCGCAGCAGCTCGCACCAGCCGTCGCCGCTCTGCGCGCCTCGCTGACGGCCGGATACGGTATTGAAGAGGGTGGCGTGGCGGCCGAATCGGACAAAGGCAACGGTTCAGTGTTTGCTCTGCTGCCGGTAACAATCTGCGTCATGCTGGTCTTGCTGATGATTCAGCTGCAACGCTTCTCCGGTATGCTGCTGGCGCTGAGCATGGCACCGTTTGGCCTGCCCGGCATCGTATCCGCGATGCTGCCGGCTGGCACACCGCTGGGGTTCGTGGCACTGCTGGGGATTATTGCCCTGGCGGGGATCATCATCCGCAACGCGGTGATCATGATCAGTGAAGTCGATGCGAATAGCCGGGCAGGACTGACCGCGGGTGAGGCAATCCGGCAGGCTGCCCATCACCGTGCGCGTCCCATTCTGCTGACCGCCTGTGCGGCAATACTCGGCATGATCCCCATCGCCCATCAGGTTTTCTGGGGGCCCATGGCACTGGCGATTATTGGCGGTCTGGTCAGCGGTACGCTGGTGACGCTCACGGTGCTGCCCGCCGCGTTAAGTCTGTTGATGCAGCGCGGTTCACGTTAAAACAACATCCGGCGATCCCGTGCTGAGAACGGCGGGATCGCCGGAAAGGATCAGTTCATCACCTCGACCAGAATCAGCGGGCACTTTCTGACTTTGCAGGCCTGACTGTAGGCCAGCGAGCAGACCGAGCAGAGATCGCGCACGTCAGACTGGTACTCATACTCCATGAAATAGCGGAACTGGCCGCCCGCCGAATCTGTTCTCCAGAATCGCTGCGGCTCCAGAATTTCATCCAGTTGCCTGAATGTCAGGGCTGACGGGTTGTGAAACCCGACTCTTACGCGGTATGTAGTCATGCACCGATTATTGGCATCCCGGCCCCGTGCCGCCAGTTGATTATTGTTTTCAGTTCAATAGCTGGCGCTTATCAACCCGCTTCGCCTGGTGCCGCAGGCTGCTCTGCCAGCAGCGCCAGCAGATGCAGTACTGCTTTTGACGGATGAAGCCGACGCCAGGCAAAGGCAACGTCGGTAAATAGCGTGTTGTTTTCGATATCGCAGAAGCTGACCCCGGGGTTATCGACGCAGCGCATCGACTCCGGCACCAGCGCAATCCCGCAGCCCGCCGCCACCATGCCCAGCGACGTAGTGATCTGCGGAGCCTGCTGAAAAGTGTGGCGCGAAAAGCCCGCCCGCAGACAGGCAGTGACAATCAACTCATACAGGCTGGGCGAGACGTCGCGCGGGAAGATCACCAGGGTTTCTCCCGCCAGCGCGGATAGTGCCACGGTGGGTGTGCCGCTGAGGGGATGGCAGCGCGGCAGCGCAATCAGCATCTTTTCGGTGGAGATGACACGCAGATTAAACGCCTTGCTGCTTTCACACGGCAGCCGGATAAAAGCGGCATCCAGCAATCCTTCCTGTAAATCCTGCATCAGCAAAGACATATTCTCTTCGCGGGTCAGCAGCTCCATCGCCGGATAACGTTCTTTAAACTGGCGGATCAGGGTGAAGATGCGTGGATTAAACGCCACCGAGCTGGCAAAGCCCAGCGACAGCTGACCACTGATCCCCCGCGCAATACCGCGTGCGTTCTCCAGCGCCTGATCGGCCAGTTGCACAATCTGCCGGGCATCCGCCAGAAACGCTTCGCCCGCTTCGGTGAGTTCCACTCCGCGCGTCAGGCGCTTCAGCAACGGTGTGCCAATTTCCTGCTCCAGCCGCAGTATCTGCTGACTCAGCGGCGGCTGCGATATGCCCAGTATCTCGGCGGCACGAGTGAAGTGAAGCGTCTCGGCTACGGCAACAAAATAACGCAGATGGCGAAGTTCCATATCAAAAACGTCTCAAAGTTAACAGGTTTCGCTATTGGACCTACCGACTGAATCGGTTCACCATTAGGTTAACACGGCTTAACGGTTAATCGATGAGGCATCAAATGAGCAATTGTGTAACTGATTGTTCCTGTGAGGATCAACTAAAACATACTGTCCTGACGCTTTCACAGGATGCACCAGAAAGCGTTATCTATCAGACCTCTTTAATGAGTGCGCTGCTGAGCGGCGTTTACGACGGCAATGTCCGTATTGCCGACCTGCTGCGTAAAGGGGATTTCGGCCTGGGTACCTTTAACCGGCTGGATGGCGAAATGATCGCGTTTGATAGCAAGGTCTATCAGCTGCACGCCGACGGCAGCGCGCACCCGGCCGATCCGGCGCAGAAAACTCCGTTCGCCGTGATGACCTTTTTTAAACCGCAGCATATGTATGAATTTGTCCGGCCGATGTCGCGTGAGGCGATTCATCAGGTGATCGACAACGAAATCACCTCCGATAACCAGTTCTGCGCGCTGCGCATCAGCGGTCGTTTCAGTCGCGTCGAGACCCGCACCGTGCCATGCCAGTGTCGTCCCTATCGCTCAATGCCGGAAGTTCTGGGCGATCAGCCGACCTTTGCCTTCAGCCAGCGCGCGGGCGAACTGATCGGATTCCGTACACCGCAATATATGCAGGGCATTAACGTTGCGGGCTATCACGAACATTTTATTACCGACGACCGCGAAGGCGGCGGCCACATTCTCGATTATGCGCTGGAACAGGGCACCCTGACCTTTGGTGCCATCAGCAAGCTGGTCGTGGATTTGCCGCAGGATAGCGATTTTCTCAATGCCGACCTGAACCCCGCCAATCTTGACGCCGCGATTCGTGCGGTAGAAAGCTAATCAGAGGAATGACGATGAAAACTCCAACCGATACCACACTCTGGACCTGTGGCGCTGACCTGGTGGTGGCGCAACTTGAGGCACAGGGCGTCCGCCACGTCTTTGGCATTCCTGGCGCAAAAATTGATAAAGTCTTCGACTCACTGCTGGATTCCTCCATCCAGACCATCCCGGTTCGCCACGAAGCTAACGCTGCATTTATGGCCGCCGCAGTGGGCCGCCTTACCGGCAATGCGGGCGTGGCGCTGGTCACCTCCGGGCCGGGCTGCTCCAACCTGATCACCGGCATGGCCACCGCCACCAGCGAAGGCGATCCGGTGGTGGCTATCGGCGGTCAGGTGAAGCGCTCCGACAGCGCCAAGCAGGTTCATCAGAGCATGGACACGGTTTCAATGTTTCGCCCAATCACTAAATATGCGGTTGAGGTCACCGACCCCGCTGCACTTTCTGAATGCCTGTCGAATGCGTTTCGCCACGCCGAACATGGCCGGGGCGGCGGTGCCTTTATCAGCCTGCCACAGGATATTGTCGATCAGCCGGTTACCGGCAAAGCGTTGAGCAGCAAAGGCCGCCCTGTACTGGGCGCCGCACCTGACTCAATGATCGACGCCGTCAGCGAAGCTATCGCCGGGGCTAAAAATCCGGTCATCCTGTTGGGATTAATGGCGAGCCAGACAGAGAACAGCGAAGCGATTCATGAGCTGCTGACACGCAGTCACATTCCGGTCACCAGCACCTATCAGGCAGCAGGAGCGCTCAGACAGGATCACTTCTCACGCTTCGCCGGACGTGTCGGGCTGTTTAACAACCAGGCGGGCGACCGACTGCTGCAACAGGCTGACCTGATCGTCACCATCGGCTACAGCCCGGTGGAATATGAACCGGCGATGTGGAACAGCGGTAACGCCACCCTGATTCATATCGACGTAATACCCGCTGAGACCGACAACCGCTATCTGCCGGACGCAGAACTGGTGGGTGATATCGCGGCCACGGTGCGTAAACTCGCCGCGCGCATCACTGCCCCCCTCCAGCTGACCCCGGAAGCCGCCACCATCCTTGAGGATCGTCAGCAGCAGCGCAAATTGCTGGCGATGCAGGGTGCCAGCCTCAATCAGTTTGCTCTGCATCCGCTGCGCATTGTCCGCGCCATGCAGGACATTATTAACAGTGACGTCAGCCTTACCGTCGATATGGGCAGCTTCCACATCTGGATCGCCCGCTACCTCTACAGCTTCCGCGCCCGTCAGATCATGATCTCCAACGGTCAGCAGACGATGGGTGTGGCCCTGCCGTGGGCGATTGGTGCCTGGCTGGTCGAGCCGCAGCGCAAAGTGGTTTCAGTTTCCGGCGATGGTGGTTTCCTGCAATCCAGCATGGAGCTGGAAACTGCCGTCCGCTTAAAAGCCAACATTCTGCACATCGTCTGGGTCGATAACGCCTACAACATGGTGGCGATGCAGGAAGAGAAAAAATATCACCGCGTCTCGGGCGTCAATTTTGGGCCGGTCGATTTCAAAGCCTATGCCGAAGCGTTTGGGGCAGCGGGCTTTGCGGTGACCAGTGCGGCAGAGCTGGAGCCGACGCTGCGTAAAGCGATGGATGTTCAGGGGCCCGCCGTGGTCGCGGTGCCGGTCGATTACACCGACAACCCGCTGCTGATGGGTCAGCTGCATCTGAGCCAGCTTCTTTAATTTCTCAAAAAGGAAATCATGATGAAAAACAGAGTGGCATTTGTGACCGGCGCAGGCCAGGGCATTGGTGAAGCGATCGCCCTGCGTCTGGCGAAAGATGGACTGGCGGTTGCAGTAGCCGATTTTAATCAGGAGACCGCACGCCAGGTCGCGGAGAAGATCAACCAGCAGGGTGGCAAAGCGATTGCGCTGAAAGTCGATGTCTCGCAGCGTGATCAGGTGATGGAAGCGGTAGAAGAGGCGCGCCGCACGCTGGGCGGCTTTGACGTCATCGTCAATAATGCCGGTATTGCGCCCTCCACGCCGATTGCTGAGATCACCGAAGCGGTGGTCGACAAGGTCTACAACGTCAATGTCAAAGGGGTGATCTGGGGCATGCAGGCCGCGATTAAAGCGTTTGCTGCAGAAGGCCACGGCGGCAAAATCATCAACGCCTGTTCTCAGGCGGGTCATGTCGGTAATCCGGAGCTGGCGGTTTACAGCTCCAGTAAGTTTGCCGTGCGCGGCCTGACGCAGACCGCTGCGCGCGATCTGGCACCTGCCGGCATCACGGTTAACGCCTTCTGCCCTGGCATTGTCAGAACACCGATGTGGGAAGAGATCGACCGCCAGATCTCTGAAGCAGCCGGCAAGCCCGCCGGCTACGGCACCGAGGAATTTGCGAAACGCATTACGCTGGGACGTCTTTCTGAACCGGAAGATGTGGCTGCCTGCGTCGCCTACCTGGCCAGTCCTGACTCCGATTACATGACCGGTCAGTCGCTGTTGATTGATGGCGGCATGGTGTTTAACTGATCTTCGTTCGCCTGCTGCGTCATCGCGTGGCAGGCGTTTTTCCTGACCGGGTTGAACCGTTAATTTTTTTTATCTGAAAAGCGGTTAACCATCAGCCTCTTGACCGTCTGGCCCCGTATTTCCTGCCTTTTTGTCGCCACAGAGATTAAAGCTGCTTATCACCCTGCCGATAAAACAGAGACTCCTCTCCCTGTTCGAAGCGACCATGTTAACGATCAACCATAACGAAACCGCCGCGATTACGAACAAAACGCGGTACAGCACTGACTCTGTTCTGGGACGAACGGTTGAACGGTTATCATCAGGGATGAGAATTAACAGTGCCAAAGATGACGCGGCAGGTCAGGCGATTGCCAACCGCATGACGGCCAATATTAATGCCGATGCGGTGGTAGCGCGTGGCCTCAATGACGCCATCAGCTATTCCCAGACCGCCAGTGGCGGCCTTGGCAGCATCGTCGATCTGCTGATCCAGGCGCGCACCCTGTCGGTCCAGGCCGCTAACGGCACGCTGTCGGACGCCGATCGACAGAGCATCAACGGCCAGTATCAGCAGATTATGGCAGGCATCAATGAAGTGGCAGACCACACCGAGATTTTTGGCCGCTATCCGCTGGCGACGAATAATCCCGATCTTCCCCCTGCGAAACTGGGTAACGTTGACCCTATCAACACGAAGTTTCCGGTGCCGGGCAAGAATTACTCCTTTACCTCTGGCGTGATCCCGCTGGCCTATATCCCGGCAGGCTCGACGGCGATAAGCATCACGATTGATTCGCTGGGTATGGATGACGATCTCCAGCTCTTTACCCGCGACGGTAAGCACCTGGTCGGTACACCACTGGACGGCAGTGCGCCTGATTACACCTGGGCCAGCAAAAGCATCACTAATGCGGCTACCGCGGATAGTCGCCTGCTGACCAGCAGTAACGGATTTGCCAGCGGTGCGGCTTATGACAGCTCGCAGTTGCTGGAGGGCGGCCCGAGCTGGACGCTGGCAGGCAGTAACAGCAGCACCTACAACGGCATGAACATCACTTACAGCGGTGACGGCGATCGCTATGAGGATGTCGCCAGCGGCGATTTCAACAACGGCACCATCACCAGTAACCGGCTTGAGCGCATCACGCTGGATACCGTCAGCGAGGATTTGATTGTGGTGGTGGTGGGCAATGGTTCCTTCACCGGTAATCTGACCTGGGGAAATCTGCCGGAACCCAAAAGCCTGCCTGCAACGCCGCCGAAGAAGAGCGAACCTATGGAGGTGGTCACCAGCGCCGATTACGGTCAGCCGATTCAGTCGGATACTATTCCGGCAACGCCATCGGATACCAAAACGCTGGGGCTGAACAACACAACGCTGCTTACAGAGGGCGATATCTCAACCACCATGAAAGCACTGGATAGCGCGCTCGAGAAGATCAGCGGTTATCAGTCGACCTATGGCGCAAAGATCAACCGTTACGAATCGAACCGTAATGTGTTATCGCAGCAGGGCGTGGATACCTCAGCGGCTCGCAGCCGCATACAGGATGCGGACTATGCTGAAGAAGCAAGCCAGCTGGCACGCAGCCAGATTATTCAGCAGGGTCAGACGGCCGTCAGCAAAATGGCGAATAAAACCCCTGAGATGATTATTCAGCTGTTAGGCAGCTAATAACGTTAACTGGCTGAGCATCATGGCTCAGCCGGTTACCCTGTTTCTCCACCACTCTACTACCCGCCTGATTCAGCCTCAGCTGGCCCGAAACCCCGGTTACACTTCGACACCCTTTGATCTCAGTCACACAATCTCGTTTAAGAACCGTTTAAAGATGATCATGATCACCCTTCTTTGTTAAAGAAATGCTAAATACTGACAACTATTTATTATCATCTTTGAATGCAGGGTTAATTAAAACAACAGGTTAATCATTACCACGCTAAGTAATTACCTGAATTTTCCTGCCGGTATGTAACTTTTTCATTACTTTTCCGCCATTGCGAGGGCTGTTAATTTGCTGACGATACTGGGTTTTTCCATGGTTGTTTGCTTCATGTATCTGATCATGACCAAACGCATGTCAGCCTTGATTGCGCTGATCCTGATACCAACCATATTTGCGCTGATTGGCGGTTTTTACGCAGGTCTGGGTGCCATGATGCTGGACGGCGTCAAAAAGCTGGCCCCTACCGGCGTGATGCTGACCTTCTCCATTCTCTATTTCGGTCTGATGATCGATGCCGGATTGTTTGACCCACTGGTGCGCTTTATTCTTCGGATGGTGCGCGGTGACCCCCTGAAAGTGCTGGTCGGAACGGCGGTACTAACACTACTGGTTTCTCTGGATGGTGACAGCTCAACCACTTACATGATTGCCATTGCCGCATTCCTGCCGCTCTATCACCGGCTGGGCATGAACGTGTTGATGATGACCTGTCTGGTGAACCTTGCCAGCGGCATCATGAACCTCTCACCCTGGGGAGGTCCGACAGCCCGTGCCGCGGCGGCACTGCGCATTGACGCCCTTGATATCTTTATTCCGATGCTGCCAGCCATGCTGCTGGCCTGTGCCAGCCTGGTGGCGATGGCGGTGCTGTTTGGCCTGCGTGAGCGTAAGCGCCTTGGCGTGATGACCATGAAAGATCATCATCTCGACAACATTGAGCTGGGGCTGGGCGATGCCGAAGAGTGCGCAGCCAATCGCCGTCCGAAAATGTTCTGGCCTAACTTCATCCTGACCACCGTGCTGCTGGTGCTGCTGGTGATTGGTTTAATGCCGATTCAGATCCTGTTTATGCTGGCGTTTGCGATTGCGGTGATGCTCAACTATCCCACGCTGGAGGAGCAGAAAGCCCGCATCAGCTCTCATGCCGGTAACGTGCTGGCGGTGACCGCATTAATTTTTGCCGCCGGTATTTTCACCGGCATCCTCTCCGGCACCGGCATGGTTGACGCCATGGCGAAGAGCCTGCTGGCTGTGATCCCGCCCAGCTTCGGACCTTACCTGGCGGTGTTCACCGCGCTGGTCAGTCTGCCGTTTACCTTCTTTATGTCGAATGATGCCTTTTACTTCGGCATTCTGCCGGTTATCGCCCAGACGGCGGCCAGCTACGGCATTACCGCAGAAGAGATTGCCCGCGCTTCTATTGTCGGCCAGCCATTCCACCTGCTGAGTCCGCTGGTGCCGTCAGTCTACCTGCTGGTGGGTCTGGCGAAAGTCGACATCGGCGACCACCAGCGCTTTGCAATTAAGTGGGGGATTCTGGTCAGTCTGGTGCTGATGGCAGGCGGTCTGCTGACCGGTGCTTTCCCGCTGTTCCACACCTGATAATCCTCTGCTTTCTGGCGGATAACCGGCAATTTTGCCCGGTTATCCTCTTCACCGCTCCGCCTACTGCGTCATCCCTCTCTACACTCTATAGCCAGGCTGATGTGCTACGCGCCGGACAGGCCGTAGCCTCTCAGAAATATCCCCATTGTCCCTATGGAGGCCCGATGAAAATTCACCACCTTAACTGTGGCTGTATGTGTCCGCTGGGCGGCGCGTTCTATGATGGATTCAGTAAAGGCCTGAAAGCACATCTGGTCTGTCACTGTCTGTTGATTGAGACGGATCGCGACGGGCTGGTGCTGGTGGATACCGGCTTTGGTCGCCAGGATATCCATACGCCCGGCAGCCGCCTGTCCGGCTTTTTCCGCGCATTAAACAATATTCAGCGCCGCGATGAACTGACCGCACTGTCACAGTTTACGTCACTGGGTTTCCGGGCTGAGGATGTGCGGCATATTATTCTGACCCATCTCGACTTTGATCATGCTGGCGGACTGACCGATTTTCCGCAGGCGCGAATCCATCTGTTGCAGCAGGAGGTTGATACCGCGCATCAGCGTCATAGCTGGCTGTCACGGGAACGTTACCGGCCCGGACAATGGGGTGGGATCAGCAACTGGGAGACCTATCAGCCGCAGGGAGAAAAGTGGTTTGGTTTTGAGGCGGTTAATCGCCTGCGTGACTTACCGCCGGAGATTTTGCTGGTGCCGCTGGCGGGCCATACGCCGGGTCACGCGGGTATCGCGATTCAGCAACCCGATGGCTGGCTGCTGCACGGCGGCGATGCCTGGTTTTACCGCGGCGAAATGCGGCAGCAGACGCGACACTGCACGCCGGGACTGCGCTTTTACCAGTGGATGATGGGCATGGATAACGTGGCCAGACGACACAATCAGCAGCGACTGCGTGAGCTCTCCTGCCAGCGCGGCGGCGAAATCACCTTTTTTTGCAGTCACGACGCCCGTGAGCTGGATGCGTTACAGGTTAATGCGCCGCTGCGCTGATGAGAAAATACCCGTATTCACTGATTCGAGCAGCATGGTGACCGGATGAAAACTCAGGGTTATGGTTTGTCAGGCGCCTGTTACTTTGTCGCTTTCGCGATTTCATATCCAGTCTTCTCACTTAAGCTTCCTTGTCATAGCTTATCATTGTACAATGATTTGTATTACTTACTACGGAGGTACTATGAGAGCAATCAGTTACAGCGAAGCCCGACAGAATCTGTCTGCCACTATGGTTCAGACAGTTGAAGATAAAGCGCCGGTATTGATCACTCGCCAGAACGGTGAATCCTGCGTGCTGATGTCGCTTGAGGAATATAACTCACTGGAAGAGACGGCATACCTGCTGCGGTCACCTAAAAATGCGCGCAGGTTGATGGATTCTATCGAAAGCCTGCAAAGCGGTAACGGGACTGACAGGGATATTATTGAGTGAAACTAACCTGGTCCGCAGAAGCCTGGGAAGATTATCTCTACTGGCAGGATGCCGATAAAAAAACCGTTAAAAAGATAAACGAGCTGCTCAAAGATGCCAGCAGGACGCCTTTTGAAGGCAAAGGAAAACCCGAGCCGTTAAAGCATAATCTTGCAGGTTTCTGGTCACGCAGAATCACGGCAGAACATCGGCTGGTGTACGCTGTCAGCGGGGATGCTCTATTGATTGCCTCATGCCGTTATCATTACTGACGGGCTCAGGAGCTTGCGCCTGAGCCCTTACAATGCACCAGTTTCAGCGGCGTAATCATCCACCGCAATCCGGATCGCCCGCCCTCTTTTTCAGCTGTGCGGAAAGCCAGGGTGCAGTCAGACTCTCTGCAGATGCGCTGACCTCTTCCGGTGAGCCGGAGGAGACAACCCTTCCTCCTTTAAGACCCGAGCCGGGACCCAGATCAATCACCCAGTCCGCCTCTGCCACTATGCGCATGTTGTGTTCCGCCATAATTACGGTATGACCACGCTTCACCAGTTCATCCAGCACTACCAGCAGCTTATCCATGTCAGACGGGTGCAATCCTGTCGATGGTTCATCAAGCAGATAAAGCGTGGGCGTACGCTGGACCCGCTGCAGCTCCCAGGCAAGCTTGATACGCTGGCACTCGCCGCCAGAGAGTTCAGTGGCGGGCTGACCCAGGGTCAGATATCCCAGCCCCAGCGACGTCAGTGCCTTAAGCGAACGCTGGATCCCGTCATGTCCATGAAACACCTTAGTGGCGTCGTCCACGGTCAGATCAAGCACATCCGCTATCGTCAGGTTGTTCCATTTCACCTCCAGCGTTTCTGGGTTATAACGGCTTCCCGCGCAGACGGAACAGGTTGCGGTAGCGCTCGGCATGAAGAGCAGCTCAATCGAAATCTGTCCCTGCCCTTCACAGGCAGGACAGCGTCCGGCTGGCAGATTAAAGGAAAACCGGCTGGCGCTGAAGCCTTTGGCTTTCGCCGCGTCGGTGTCTGCAAACAGCCTGCGGACGATATCGAAAAATCCGGTGTAAGTGGCCAGATTTGAGCGTGGTGTCCGGCCAATAGGACGCTGATCGATTCTGACCAATCGGCCGATGGCGTCACTTCCGCTGACAACCTGACCCTTAACGTCCGGCACCAGATCCTCTTCCTCGCCCTCCTCGATGTCAGGCGTTTTGTCAAAACGTCCGAGCATTTCCGGAAGCACGCGATTCAGCAGCGTCGATTTTCCGGAGCCGGACACGCCGGTGACGGCCGTCATTCTCCCCAGAGGGATGGCGATATCCACTCCGGCAATATTGTTGCAATAGACCTGTTCAAAGCAGAGCCAGCTCTCTGCGGGCCGGCGCTGGCGCAGCCCGGTATAGTTTCGTGAGAAAAGATAGCCCGAGGTGGGTGACGCACTGACTTCTTCAAGCCCTGCTGGTTCGCCGTTATAGACGATCTCGCCGCCATGCGTTCCCGGGCCGGGGCCGACCTCAATGAGCCAGTCCGCCTCGGCGATGAGGTCAATATTATGTTCGACGACCACCAGCGAATTACCGGCACGCACCAGGTTCTTCAGGGATGCGAGCAGCGATTTGACATCATCGGGATGCAGCCCGGCTGACGGCTCATCCAGCACATAAAGCACGCCAAACAGCCGCGATATCAGCTGGGTGGCCAGACGCACGCGCTGTAGCTCGCCGGATGAGAGTACGGTGGTACGGCGTCCCGGCGCCAGATGACCCAGACCCAGCGTTTCCAGCTGCTCAAGCCGCATACAGATATCCGACGCCATCCGGATGACCGCCTCACGCAGTGCCGCCTCTGCCGGCAGGTCCGGTGATGCGCCACGCGCATAAGGCTTCAGCAGTTCAGCGAGCTCTGAGACCGACAGCTCACTCAGGCTGGCAATGTCATGCCCGGCAAAGGTCACGGACAGCGCATCCCGGTTTAGCCTTTTACCGTGGCATTCAGAACAGGGAGTGACCGTCACAAAGCGCGCCAGCCGTTTCTTCGTCGTCTCGCTGCCACCCGAATAACTCTGCAGCACGATTTTTGCTGCACTGGTGTACGTGCCGGTATAAGCCGGCTCTTCGCCCGCCGCCAGCGCGTTTTCGCGCTGCTCAGCATTCAGACCGACAAAAATTGGCACCGATGGCTGTTCGTCAGTCAGCAGTATCCACTGCTGATCACGGGCTGAAAGCGTATTCCAGGGCGCATCAACATCGTAGCCGAGCGTCTCAAGGATGCTGCGCAGATTTTTGTTATGCCAGCCTCTGGGCCAGGAAGCGATAGCTCCCTGGCGGATGCTCAGTGAGCTATCCGGCACCATCGACTCGGTTTTAACGGTGTGCACTCTTCCCAGTCCCTGGCAATGCGGACAGGCACCTTCAGGATTGTTAGGCGAGAAATAATCGGCGGTCATAAAGGGAACGCCTTCAGGCCTTACGCCCGCACGGGAAAACAGCAGGCGCAGCGTGACAGAAATTCGGGTGAGGCTGCCCACCGTTGAACGCTCCTGCGCGCCAGCCCGGCTCTGCTGAAGCGCCACCGCGGGTGGAAGTCCGTCAATATTATCCACATCCGGTGCAGCAGCCTGATCGATCAGACGACGCGCATGTGGCGACACCGACTCGATAAACCGGCGCTGGGCTTCCGCATAGAGGGTATCAAAGGCGAGGGACGATTTACCGGAGCCTGAAACCCCGGTGAACACCACCATGGCGTTGCGGGGAAATCGCAGCGAAACATCTTTGAGATTATGTGTTCTTGCACCCTGTACCGAGATATAAGGATCAATGTGCTCATCAGCGCGGTAATGATCGGCGTTGCGTTGTTCTGTCATGATTTCCCTGATTGATAATGCACGGCAGATTCACGATCGCCTGCCGTTAATGACTAAAAATTGCAGATGCTAATCCGGCGTTCAGGCTATCCGGCCCGTTTGGGGATAGAAACAACAGCAAGGGTAGTCAGGGATCGCGGTCTGCACAACGCGAGGGGGGTTCATCGCTTCGTGGCAGCACAGACTGGTAAGCAGCATGTACAGGAAGCCTTCTTATCTCTTAAGAAAACCCTGGAGCAAACTTAAATAAGGCAAAGCCGTCACTAGCAAATCGCTTATGTGACTCTAATGTAGATTCCTGTGGTATCGATAAATGCAGGTCTATGTAAGGTATGGATATAGACAATGGGAAATGTTTAATACCCCAGGAACCTTTCTATAACCTTTATCTCTCTATGGCCAGGTATGCACCCCAGAGTGCCTGATGACGCCCCGCTCCCGTTATTCAGCGCGCTGACGGCATAAAAAATCATTTAAGACATAAGGATAGCGAAACCATGCCCATTTCTGAAATGATGCCGCGAGTGCCTGTAGGGAGATGAGGTGAAATTACCGTTTTTTATTATCCTGTCCCAGACCGTCAGGTTGTCAAGCATGAACGCGCGAGGTATTGTTTAAAAAGCATCAGGATGATGAATGAAGTGAACTTGTGGGAGCTGGCAGTGGATACGACTGAAGAACTCAATAACACCTATTTCTACGCAGGTAGACCGAACCTCACCGCTGGTGAGCTCTTTTTCATGATTTTCTGTGAAGAAGTCGCTGAACAGCTGGGCATTGATGACTTCGGAGCGATCGTGGCCATCCTGTCTGGACGTAATGTCCTGACTACCCGCACCAAACCGCGCGATGCTCTCAAAGGTACCTCCTATGCCTCACGGGCAGCACGCAGAGTATTCCCTAACGCCAAGTTTCCTTTCGGCATACAGCTCCCCACCATCGTAGGGGGATACCCGCCCCGGACCGCGCGTATCCTTTTTACGCATAAGCTCAGCACCTTTGTTGGTCGGGCGATACCCGTCGTGGGCTGGGTGATTCTGGCAAGAGACGTTGCCGATATCAGTTTCAATTCGGTCAGACTGTACAATGCCATCGCTCGCGGGGAGGATAAGTTATGGTAGATGACACACAGGCACGCGTAATGGCACTCATTGAGCCGTGGAACGGCCGATCGCTGCTTACGTTCCGGAAAAAAACACTCACGCCAGAGATGTCGCTTAATCAGGACATGAAGCTTGACCCGGAGGACGCTGCGGAATGCCTTCAGAACGTCTTCGATGCGTTTGGAATGGATTCTGATCTGGTGACTTTCAGCCTCTACTATCCAAAAAACCCGCGCGAGGCCATCCCTCTTACTATCGGGATGGTAATCGAGTCAGCCCGTGCCAAGCGATGGTGCTATGACTGATATGACCTGCTCCCCGTTGATTAGTACACCCCGATGTTAGTAATGTCTTCATAAGCCACATGAGGGCATCCCCATGAAGAAGCGTTTTCCTACGAACAGATCATCAGTATCCTCCGCGAGGCCGAAGCCGGGGTTTCTGCACGGGAACTCTGCCGTAAGTATGCTATTTCAGACGCTACTTTCTACACCTGGCGCAAGAAGTTTGGCGGCATGGAAGTCCCTGAGGTAAAGCGGCTTAAGTTACTTGAAGAGGAGAACGTCCGCCTTAAGAAGCTGCTCGCCGAAGCCATGCTGGATAAGGAGGCGCTTCAGGTGGCTTTGGGTCGAAAGTTCTGACGACAGACCAGAAGCGGGAAGCCGTGGAAGTCATATGTGATGCAACGGGTCTGTCGCAACGTCGTGCCTGCAGGCTGGCAGGTCTGTCTCTTTCAACCTGCCGTTATTCAGCTCAGCGTCCGGCTGCTGACGCGCAGCTATCTCTACGCATCACAGAGCTGGCACCTGAACGCCGTCGCTTTGGTTACCGGCGGATCTGGCAGTTATTGCGTCGTGAGGGCCTTCACGTCAACCACAAGCGGGTATACCGCATTTATCACCTTAACGGCCTGAGTGTGAAGCGCAGACGACGTCGTAAGGGTCTGGCGACTGAGCGGCTTCCGCTGCTTCGCCCGGATGCGCCCAATCTGACCTGGTCAATGGATTTCGTCATGGATGAACTGGCCACCGGTCGCAGGATCAAGTGCCTTAACTGCGTCGATGACTTCACAAAGGAATGCCTGACTGTCACTGTTGCCTTTGGGATTTCAGGCGTGCAGGTCACGCATATTCTGGACAGTATTGCGCTGTTTCGCGGATATCCGGCTACGATAAGAACTGACCAGGGGCCGGAGTTTACCTGTAGAGCACTTGACCAATGGGCCTTTGAGCATTGCGTGGAGCTGCGGCTTATTCAGCCCGGTAAACCGACACAGAACGGATTTATTGAGAGTTTTAACGGACGCTTTCGCGATGAATGCCTGAATGAACACTGGTTCAGCGATATTGTTCATGCCCGGAAAATCATTAATGACTGGCGGCAGGACTATAACGAGTCCAGACCTCATTCATCGCTGAATTACCAGACGCCGTCTGAATTTGCAGCAGGCTGGAGAAATGGAAAATCAGAAGGTGAACAAACCGACATTACTAACTGATCGTTGTATCTAATACTAGGGGCAGGTCACGAATAACGTACACACACTTAAGACGAGAGCTCTATACAACTTTCAATGTGGCCATTCTCCATCAACGGGTGTCAGGTCTAAGTGATGCCATTAAATTGCCTACAGAATTTCAGTGTGATTTATGAAAAAAACCCGTCTGCGACGGGTTTTCAGGCATAGAAGGCGACAATCACCGCTCCGGCATTACGGCTTTTTAAACTTGTCTTCGACTTTCTCTTTCGCTTCTGCGATTTTATCACCGGCTTTCTCAGCAAAACCCTCTTTATGCGCTGGCTCGCTGCCTGGCGTTACCGGACGAGTGTCGTGGTCAGCGCGGGCCTGACGTGTGCTTTCAAGCAACGGATCGGCCACAGTACGATTCCCGGTCAGCCGGTCTGCGCCGAGAGGATCTGTACTGGCATGGTCAATATCCACTTCCTGACGGCGTACCGAATCGTTGATAGTTTCAACCCGATCGCTTGTCTCTTTGCGTAACACCACCTCTTCAATGATCTCCGCGGTCTTATTAATCACGGGCTGCTCATGCGTCTCTTCCACTTCGACAGTTTTTTCAGACCAGTCAACATGAGTGGGTGAACCTGATTCATTCACCGGACGACGGAAGATTGCGGCGTGCTGCTCATGCAGTGAGACATTTTCTGAGACCTGATCGGTGACAGTGTAGCGACGAACGCGGGTTGAACCTTCACTGACCAGACGTTTACCCACTTCCAGTCGCTCCTCGGCCAGACGCAGTACATCCTCGTCACTTTCGTCACCGGTCAGGGCAGTACGGGCAGCGCCACGATGGGCAGGATCGGTAGAGAGCGGATCGACGGCGGCATTATCCTGAAGCGTTCCACTGGCAGGTGCAGTCAGACCATCACTGGTCGCGTAACCGGGCGCGTAATCATCGGGCAGCGCCGCACTGCGCTCGGTAAGTTCTTCATGTGCATCAAGGATGCCCAGGGCGCGAGGTAACTCATCTTCATCGGCCCGCAGCGACAGCACTACTCCGCCGGTTCGCATCGCGTCTTCATACACTTCGGCCTGATCCTCCTCCAGCGTATTGCCGAACAGGCGTTGCCAGAAGCCAGGGTGACGGGCCTCCTGACCTTCGGTACGCAAACGATCACCGGAGATGATATCAATGTCATCATCCAGGAACCCGGCCTTGATCAGGTTACGCTTTGCACCCTCTGCCAGTGAGATATTGCTGAACATTGTTACGATTGTTTCACGCGCCATGTTGTGTTCCTCGGTGATGGATTCGGACGGCTCTGAATAGGGTGTTCGGGTCAGGTGAGCGTGCTGTTTGCGCAGGGAGACGACCTGTTCTGTCGCTTCCTCACTGACAACTTTGCGGATATGCCACTCCTCTTTCAGCACCAGATGACGAACGATCTCGATTTCCTCTTCAACGACAGGAATGATCAGAACGCCATTTTCTTCACGGATCTCCGGCATCTCAGCCAGCCGTTCCGATTTAGGAATGCGTTCTATTTCCGCCGTCTGGTGCCGGAGCATCAGCGCAATCTTCTGCTGATGCTCAGTGACCTGTCGGGTAACCCTGACATGACCGTCGATGACCCGCTGTTTCGAGACCTCAACGGTTTCCTCCGCCAGGCTTAGCACCTGGTCGCTACCCTCTGACCCTGGTTTTTCAGGAGGTTGATTGTTCATGTTTAACCTGCCTGTAATACAGAGCGATCATTTGTACTTTTCTTTACCTTGAGCATAAGTCACTGCTTTTCGGTTAGTTAAAGCCTGGCACAAACAATGACAAAAGATAGGAAAAAGCAGAAAAACGCCATTATATGAAGATAAAGTGGTGCTAAAATCGATTAAGCGGTGCGGCAGATAAAAACAGCTAACGAAGCGGCAGACAGTGAAATCTCTTTTATCGCGTGCGGAAAGAGGATCAATCAGGCGTTAACCCGACCCGAAGTGAATCAGGCATATCGGGTCAGGGGTTAAGCCATTCGCTTTCCTGCAGTTCGCCATTAGCCGAATAGCGAAACAGGGCGCGCTGATTTTCGTTTCGCTGAAGCTGATAGGCGTCCAGCACACTGGCCTGCAAAATCACCACGCCAAAGCGGGATTCCCCGGTTTCCGTTGCTGCCGCGTCAGGCGTCTCATCAGCCGTTGCCCGTGCTTCCCCCGGAGGTCCGCCGGTGTAAGTCTGCCGCGTGTGCTGCGGTAACGCACGCCAGGCTGCCCGGGCAACATCACTTCCCGCCGCATAACACGCAACCCGCCCTGCCAGCCGTAACTGCAGGCGACGCTGATGGCAATATCCCAGCACGGTGACCTGCGGATTCGCCGCCATCTCCTGCCACTTCGGGCTGCGAACATCCGTATGAAATGTCAGCATCCGGCGGTCGTCGGCACACTGGCGCAGAACCACGGTGCGCGCCTGAGGTTGCAACAGAGCATCGACCGTACAGAGCATCAGATAACGAAATCCGGCCTGCGGATCGGTCGCAGATTCCTGCAGCCCAGCCCAGGCTGCTGCTTCAAACGTTTTCAATTCCATGGGGATTACTCTCATCAGGATCAATTTTCAGCCATCTGGCTAAAAGCGTAGCAATGAAGTGGACAGAAGGCCTGACAGCGCAGCGATAAGAGCAAATGTGGCAAGCGGGAGCTGGACAATGCACGAGAGCAGGAGCTGTTGAGATAACGTCGGGATTGCGGGATACCTCGCAGAGGGCGAAAGCGCGTCCCGCCAGTCAGCCACTCTGTGTTATTTTTGCGCCATCGCCACAGAGATCCGATCCACAGGGAGTTGCATGATGACAACTGAAGAGTCTGCTGAAATACCGCTGAAAGTCACCTCGCCGCGCCTGACTTATCGGTCACTTCGGCAGGAAGACTGGCCCTTCTATCTGGCAGTCAGTCAGGATAGATCGGTGATGCAGTACATCAGCGATCCGCGCAGCGCTGAAGAGATCAGAACCCACTCATTTGATGTCCGCCTGCCCGCCTGGTACAAGGGCTGCAGGCACTGGCTCTGTCTGGTTATCGGAGAAAAAACATCCGGTGCTCCGGCTGGCTTTTGCGGGTTTATCGATCGTGGAGAGGGTATTGCGGAGTTTGGCTTTATTCTGGCCGCAGATGCGCAGGGCAAAGGATACGGCAGCGAGTCTCTGCATGCCATTATCACCTTCTGCTTTGAGCAACAGGAATACCGCAAACTGATCGCGACGGTGACGGCAGGCAATGCGGCCTCACGCCGGACCCTGATTTCAGCGGGCTTTGTGCAGGAGGGGACGTTGCGGCAGAACTTCTTCCTCAACGGCCAGTGGCAGGATGACTGGATCTTCGGCTTGCTGAAACAGGAATACCAGCCCGCACACTCACCCTGAGGCGCAGACCATCAGCGTCGGGCATCCTCCGCTCCGTTCGCCACAATCAGACCGATTAGCGTGGCGTAACGTCATAACCGCTGGCGATAGCGGGCGCACAGTGCTCCTCTCCGCACAGCATCGCCTCAAAGTCCGCCGGCGTCAGTGGCTGGCACAGGCCATTGCCCTGCATAATGTCGCATCCGGCGGCCGTAACAAAAGCGATCTGCTCTTTATCTTCCACCCCTTCGGCGGCCACCCGAATCCCCAGGCTTTTGCCGAGCGCGGTAATGGCCCGGAACATCATACGCACCCGCATGCTGGAACCCAGCTCGTGCGTCATCGACTTATCGATTTTAAAACCCGTCACAACGCTATAGCGCAGCAGGTTAATCGCCCCCAGCGTACGCCCGTAATGATCGATAACGAACGAGGCTCCCGTTCGGCGTACGGCGTCAACCTGGACCGGCATATCCTGCATCAGCACGGCCAGCAGTGGCTCATCCACTTCCAGCTCAACAAAACCGGCATCGCCTCCGGCACTTTCACGTATCACCGTCTCCAGGCTGTTCCCTGCCAGCTGGCGCGGAAACAGGTTAATGCTGACGCGAAGCTGAGGAGAGCGAACCTGCCACTGCCGGACCTGTGCCAGAGCACTGCGGATGATCCATTCACCCAGCGTGACTGAAAGCGGACTTTTAACCAGCATGCCGATAAATTCAGCCGGCAACAGCAGCCCGCGCGTCGGATGCTGCCAGCGCACCAGTGTCTCGCAGCCAATAAGCTTTCCGCTTTCAACGTCGTAGCGGGGCTGATAGTAAAGAGTGAACTGCTGCTGCCGCACCGCCGTTTCCAGTTCGCGCTCAAAACGGCGCCGCTGCTGCTCCGCTTCACGAAACGCGGGCATAAACAGCATGCTGCAGCCTTTACCCGACGCTTTGGCGCGATAGAGCGCCAGATCAGCGGCGGACATCACCGAAGAGGGATCCCTGCCGTGCTCCGGATAGGAGGCGATGCCGGTGCTGGCACCGACCACCACCGGTGAGTCGTGATAGCGGAACGGCGTCTGAACGGCCGCAATCAGTTTCTCCGCCGTGATCGCCGCCTCTGCGCTGCCGCCTGCTAACAGGATCACAAATTCATCACCACCCAGGCGCGCAGCCGTCACGGCACTGGCGCAGACCGCACGAATCTGTTCGGCAACGTGGCACAACAACGCATCGCCTGCAGCATGCCCCAGCGTATCGTTAACCTCTTTAAAACCATCGAGATCGGTCATCAGTAACGTATAGGGGACGCCCGCCCTGGTCAGCTGGCCGACCTGATCCATAAACGCGCTGCGGCTGGCGAGACGTGTCAGCATATCCAGTGAGGCCAGCTCACAGAGCCGCGCCTCACTCTCATAGCGGGCCGTGACATCGCGGATGATCATGCCCACCAGCCGTTCGCCCTCTTCACGCCAGCCCGAAAAAGAGACCTCTGCCGGAAATTCACGACCTTCACGCGTGACACCCCATATCTGCAAAGAGCGAGGGTGCGAGATAGCCGCTTCGTCAGAGGTAATCCGGACCAGTTCATTACGGTAGTCAGCCTGGCAGCGAGCAGGGATCAGCTCGCTGATATACTGGCCGCGCATCTCCTCTGCGCTGTAGCCGAACAGCGCGGTGGCGGCCGGGTTCCAGAAGGTTATGCCACGCCGAAGGTCGGTGCAGACAATGGCGTCAGGCGAAGTGGATGAGATCGCCTCGAGTCGCTGCTGGCTGGTGTAGCGCAATAACTCCAGACGATGCATCTCCATGCGATCCATCACCAGTGCAGCAATATCGTTCAGATGCTTTCGATCCTCTGCAGTTAACGGCTCACGAGGATGGCTGTCGGTCAGGCAGACCGTGCCAATATGATGCCCATCCGGGGTCGAAAGCGGGATCCCCGCGTAAAAGCGGATAAAGGGGTAGCCGTGAACCAGCGGACTGTCGCGGAAGCGCGGATCTTTCAGCGTATCGGGCACGCAGAGGATATCGCCCTGCGCCAGCGTATGGTGGCAGAAGGCGACGTTGCGTGCCGTACCTGAAATATTTAAACCGTACCGGGAGGCGAAGAACTGCCGCTTTTCGTCGATAAGCGAGACAAAAGCGACCGGCACCCGAAACAGCCGTGCGGCAAGCGTAGTAAGGCGATCCAGCGCATCGGTCGGCGGTGAATCCATCAGATGATACTGCTTAAGTGCGTCGAGGCGAGCCGCCTCGGCATCATGATAAACTGGACGTTTCAGCGTAACTCTCCTCTGGTGTTATCTGCTGTGGCTGGCCTGACACAGCATAAAGAGGACACGTTCAATCAGACAGAACGCGCAGAGTTCGCTGCCGATCCGTTGCCGGAAGAAAGGCCCGTCAGTAAACCCGGCAGCAACAGGTTGCCGCGCTGAGTCCGATAAAGCTGACACCGCAGACAGCGAGGCATCAGTTAACACGTTATGCCTGCCAGAGAGAGTGCGGCGGACCGCCCAGGATTATCTGGCCAGAGCAGATCAGACAGGCGGTAATGCGCCTCGCTTAGCTCTCTATATCGGCCCGACATGACTTTACTTAAGAGAAAACAGAGGATGAACGCCTTACTTTTTCAGCTTTGGTACCAGTTGATAGTGCGGATGCTCTCCGGCGAGCAGCATCAGCAGTTCATACTCTCCCTGACTGAGCAGCGCAGGATTTTTCGATGCTTCTTTCGTCTGCCAGACACGCTGGCTAAGATCGAAACGCTCGGCTGCAATCTCCTGAGAGAGACCGGCCGCAAGGCGCAGCTCACGCACGTTGTGCTGGACGGCGACAGGCCGCTGTAAAATCTGATTTCCCATATAAACGCTCCGCATACGGTGCCCCGGCGAGATGGCCGGGCGGAGGTACACGCCTGCGGCCAAAACATAAATTTGAGTTAAGTTTTAACAGCCCGGCGTTTTACACTTATCAGGAAAGCGTAACGCACCAGTAAAAACAGAGAAAATAACCTGAATTATATTTAAATCGCTGCCCGGATAATTTTTGCACCGCTGAGAATAGTAATTGCCATTCTGAATGGTGGCGTTGATCGAATGATGATCAACGTCAATCACAGTCACAAAAAATGACCGTTTCATCCCTCTTTTAAAAAGAGTGAATATTAATCGTTATTCCGTGCCGGACAGACATTATCTACAGTTCAGAAAAAATACGTTCAGGCTATGCCCGCGCAAACGTTGCCCAGCCGCCTTTTTCATCAGGCGTGACGCGTTTAGGCTCTACGGCAAGAGGGTGATGCGGCAGGGTAAAGCGCGTAATCACGCTGCCCAGCGTTTCAGTCTGTCCACTGAGACTGTCTGCTGTCGCCGAAACCTGCTGAACCAGCGTCGCATTCTGCTGCGTTACGCGGTCAAGTTCTGCAACGGCGACCGTGACCTGGGCAATCCCTTTACTCTGTTCATCCGAAGCCAGCGCAATCTGTCCGATCAGTTCATTCACGCCGCCGACGCCGTGCAGCACGGCCTCCATGGTGGTTCCTGCGCTCTCAGCCGCCCGCCGGCCATCGTCGACGCGTGCCACGGTATCGGCAATCAGCTCTTCGATCTCTTTAGAGGCAGCAGCACTTCGCTGTGCCAGTGAACGTACCTCACTGGCGACCACCGCGAAGCCGCGGCCCTGCTCACCCGCACGGGCAGCTTCTACAGCGGCGTTTAACGCCAGAATGTTGGTCTGAAACGCAATACCATTAATAGTGGTGGTGAACTGCCGGATTTTTTCTGATCCCTGAGCGATGCTGGTGATGGCTGCCGATACCAACTGAACCAGTTCCACGCCCTGCTGAGTCGTATCCGTGGTGCTGGCAGCCAGTTCACGTGCCTCGCGGGCATTCTGTGCATTGTGACGCACGGTGACGGTAATCTCCTCCATGCTGGCTGCGGTCTGCTCCAGCGCAGCAGCCTGAGTGGATGTCCGGTCGGAGAGATCGGCGTTACCCGCAGCAATGTCCCCCGCTTCACGATGAAGAATGGCTGCGTTGTCTCGGATAGCGCTGACCGTCTGCAACAGACTGTGCTGCATCTCTTTGACCAGCGGCACCAGTTGCCCGACACAGTTGCGCCCCAGATCTTCCGGCTCGCGCGTCAGATCGCCATCGGCAATAATTTTTAAATGACCGCGAATTTTACCTACCGGACGCACCAGATGGACGACCAGATAGCGGTCACAAAACAGCAGCAACGCCACTGCCGCCAGCAGTGCTGCCAGCAATACGCCCTCAAGCCGATGCCGGTCAGCCTTCAGGGGTGCCTGATTCCGGGCCAGGTGCTGCGTCACCTTGTCCAGCTGCGCACGTGCAACCGTTGCGTATTCTGAGGGGGTTGTCGTAAGTGCCGCGCGGACTTTATCCCAGTCAGCATCGGCCGGGGTTGAGGCGACGAGCGCGTTTTTATCGGCTGGCGTACCGCTCTGCATGACGATAGCGCTGTGCGCCAGAAAGCTCAGCTGCTGCGTCAGAACGGCTGAACGATCGGTTTGACGAAAGATATCGCGCACGACCTGGCTGCTGTAGCCACCGGCCAGCACGACGATGCCCAGTGAGACGATCATCATCCACAGCACAACGCGGCGGATAGTGAAATGCCTGAGTGAATTCATGAGGTTTCCCCGATGTTGTCATTGGTGTAGTTAAAATTAAATAAAAAATAAGTTATGTCATCTACTTTAGTGCATTATTATATAGTGCACTATGTTTATACTCTGTATACTGGCAGGATATTTAAGAAATTAAAAGTTTTTAACGACAAAATAATAGAATCGTGATTACTAAAATATTTCGTTAAAGAAAAGTGATTTGCTATTCTGACCAGCAATGCCGTGCAGTGTGATAAAAAATAAATGGTCATGACTCTTTCTTTTTGCAGAATTTGCCTGTAGTCATGACATCATACCCTTCAATTTTTCTGTTTAATTTCGCGCCGTAATCAGCCGGTGCGGAGGAATCCATGCTTATGAGTCTCAGCGACGGCGACGATTGCCGTACGCGAACCCTGCACGCGCTGCGCAGTAACGACGAAAGTCGTGACGATGTGTTGCGACAGTTCGTCCGACTGGCCAGCCAGGCACTCGGTATACCCGGCAGCTTTATCTCCGTACTGGATGATGAGATGCAGCATGTTAAGGCTGCGCAAAATTTCACACTCACTCAATCCTCCCGGCAGGACTCGCTCTGCCGGCATGCAGTGGACAGTGACAGCACCGTGGTAGTACCCGATACGTTGCTGGATACCCGCTTTGCTGAGCATCCGCTGATTGTTGGCGCGCCTTTTATTCGCTTTTATGCCGGCGTACCGCTTAAAAGCAGCACAGGTCTGATACTGGGTACGCTGTGCGTGACTGACACCGCGCCTCATCCCTTTAATGCGGATCAGGTCGCCATGCTGAAGATGCTGGCGGCACTGGTGATGTCATTTCTTGAGGCCTGGTACTCGGCTGGCTTTGCCGACCCGGTAACCGGTCTGCCCAACCGCCAGCGTCTGATTCGCGACCTGCAGTTTCTTGCCGCCTCCGGTGACACCACGCCACGGCGGCTGGTGCTGATTGACTGTATCGATATGCCGCGCGCCTACGAGCTTGCGCGCTCAATGGGCATGGGACCGGTTGAAAGCCTGTTGAAAGATGTGGCGACACTGCTGCCGCTGCGCCTGAGGCCTGCGCCAGGAGAGATGCTCTACACCGTAGCCACCGGGCGCTTTGCCCTGCTGACACGTCAGGAGAGCAGACTCACTGCCAACTGGGTGGCAAACAAGCTGGCCGGGATCAGCGCGGATCTCGGCGATGGGCTGTCGGTTGCACTGATGACCCACACCGGTGAGGCGAGTTTCAATACCGGGGAGATGCCTGCCCAGGAGATCCTGCGGCGTGCGGTCAGCGCGCTGCACGAGGCCATCACACGCGACGTGGCCTCGATGCCTTTCAGTGAGGCCACTGATACGCGCCATACGCAGGACTTCACCCTGATGCATGACCTGGCCATCGCGATACGCCAGGATAAAGGATTATGGCTGGCGTATCAGCCTAAAATCTGTCTGCACAGCGGCAAGCCAATTGGCCTGGAGGCCCTGATCCGCTGGCAGCATCCGCAGCGCGGCGAACTGTCTCCTGCACAGTTTTTACCCTTTGCCGTGCAAACCGAGCTGCTCAGCGAACTGACCACTTGGGTGACAGAGCACGCCATCGCCCGGCTCTCCCGGCTGCGCAACAGCTATATTCAGTTGCCCATCACCATTAACGTCAGCAGCAGCGATTTTTCACGTGACGGTTTTGCCGACGAGCTGGAAGAGCAGATGATCAGAGCGAAGCTCCCGGTTTCGCTGCTGGGCATTGAGTGTCTGGAGACGGAACGGATTCTGGAGAGCGCGACCGCAATGCGGGGGCTTGAGATGCTGAAACTTCGTGGATTCGGTATTTCACTGGATGACTTTGGTACCGGCTACAGCAACATCAGTTATCTGCGGCGCATTCCGCTGGATGTGATCAAGCTGGACCGTTCACTGATCAGCGAAATTTCATCTGACACCGCATCGCGCGTCATCGCCCGCAGTATTATTGCGATGCTTAAAGATCTCGATTATATGGTGCTGGCTGAGGGCGTGGAGAATGCAGAAACCGTTACGGCGCTGACCGAGTTCGGCTGCGACCAGGCGCAGGGCTTTTTCTACTCCAGGCCGCTGCCGGAAGCGGCACTGGATGAGTGGCTCGGCTGGCGATTACGCAGTAAGTGCTGAGCCTGTCCCACACACCCCGGAATCTTACCCGGCCGAATCAGACGCGCTGAACTCCTCAGCTCCGGCAATGATGACGGTATTACGCCCGGCGGCTTTTGCTTCGTAAAGCGCTTCATCGGCACGCCGCAGCAGAGAGTCGCGATCGCTATCCTGATCGCTCCGTGAAGCCACCCCGGCTGAGATGGTCATCGTTCCGGCAAACGGGAAGGTGGTGGCGCTGACGGTCTCACGGATGCGCTCCGCGGTGCGGACGGCATCAGCCAGCGTGGTATGCGGCAGCAACAGAATAAACTCCTCGCCACCAAACCGGCTGACGATATCGCCGGTACGACAAGCCTGACGCAGCAACGCTGCCAGGCTCACCAGAACCGCATCGCCCGCGTCATGCCCGTACCAGTCGTTTATCTTCTTAAAATGGTCAATATCAATGGCGATGGCACACTGTTCATGCTCACTGTCTGACTGCGCCGCCAGCGCCGAAAATCCGCGCCGGTTGCAGAGCCCGGTCAGCGGATCGGTCATCGCCTCATCGTTTAGCGCGGCAAGATGACCTGCAACGGCGTGGCGATGCGCCTGCACGGCTTCTTTGAGCCGATCAGCCTCATAATACCAGGTTTTGACCGTGGCGAGAGATTCCGCCTGGGCTTCGCTGCCGCCATCACGCACTCTGTCCGCCAGCTTTTCCAGTGGAGAAGCGATTCGACCGGCCATAAAGGCAATAATGGCCGCTGTTACGGCAATAATGCCCAGAACGAACCAGACGGCGCTTTCTGCCGTGCGCATCAGAATATGCCTGACCGTTTCAGAGGTGCCGGTAATAAAAACGTTCCAGCCGGTTTTATGCAGTGTGCCATAGCCGGTCAGATAGTGCTGCCCCTCACTCTCCAGCGTGAAATGCCCGCTTTCCGTCGTGGCGAGCCGTTTCTGCAGTGCCAGACTCAGCAGCATCTTTGTTCCGACGCGCGCCGCGTCATGACTGAAAATAATCAGCCCTTCATTGCTGACCACGCTGACCGTTGAACCATTGGAATAGAAATGCTGGCTCAGGATTTCGCTCAGCATGCTCTGTTTCTTGAGATAAATAGTCCCGCCAATGTAGCCCAGATAGCGGCCATCTTCGCTGAACAGAGGTTGTGATAAAAACACCACATAGTTACCGGCCGCGGAGGTAAAAGGAGCAGAGATAAAAGGCTTTTGAGTCGCTATGGCCTGCAGGCTGGCAAGTGAGTGCAGCTTCACGCCAATAAGATTCAGACTATCGGGTGAGGTTGCTGCAATAATGGCATCATGATTTACCACCACCACCGAGTTGAAAAAACCCGACTGCATTCGCAGGCGATCGCTCTCTCCTTCCAGTCGTTTAATATCACTAAGCCCCTTGATCTGCGACGCACTCCAGGCCAGTTCACGTTGTGCTGTCGCCAGGTAACGATCGGTGGTATCAGCCAGCTTGCGGGCATAGGCAATGTTCCCCTCAAGCAGACTGTCTTCGATGTTGGCCTTCTGAAAGAGCAGCAGCGCACTCAGCAGCAGACCGGAGGTCAGAATGACGCCCCCGATGGAAAGCAAAGTCAGCAGCGAGCGAAGGCGCATTTTTTCATGGGGCATTGCAGTCGGGATCCGGATTAAGTGTCATCTGAGTGTAACAGTAGACGTTTCACGTCAAGGGCCGAACAGAAGATGATTTACACAGGATCACGGCGCATTGCCGGGCGCAGCACACAACCGTCCAGCCCTGCATAAAGGATTGTTTAGCGTTTCGATAGCCCTGATAAGCAACAGCAGAAAATGATTAAGCGGTAATAATGATACTGAGCAGGCCGGTATCTGTGCAGATGACGCACAATTATTACCGCTGACCGTGATAACAACGCCATATGGTCGCTGAAAATAACGGGGCAGGCTCTGCCCCGTTTATCATTACGTTAAAAATATGCGTAGAACAGTTAAATAAAACCTGCATCAATAATAAGTAATTGTGCACCAGCCTTATCTTTTAAGCGAATTTAACGCCAGAACGATTTAATATAAGAGCGGCTGCTGAGCCTTTTAATAAAATGATGCGGACAGGTATAGTGGCGCCCTTCCCACTCCAGATTAAACCACTGAAATTCATCATTTTTAATTTTTTCCAGCAGGGTCATTGCCTGCATCGGCGTCTGAAAAGCATAAGCTTTCATCACGCCCTCCTGGGTGCATAAATCAATATGAACCATGTAACCCCCGGGTGTTAAAAAGATCGAACATTTTATAATTATTGAAAATCCTCTTTATCATAATCCATTTATCGGCTGCCGATTATCTGATTCCGTATTATTTACGTAAAAATTTCGCATCTATTTCCCATTTAAATTTTTGGGCAACCCTGCCTTATTTCATCAATTAATTTGACCATGTATACGAAATCCAGCCAGACCCGAATAGATCGTAACCCATGTTTAATGCAGCTCAGAGGGTGGCGACGATAAGCGATCGCAGAAGATGACGTATACCTGCTCACATTGTCAGCATTGCACCGTCTGGCAGGTCCAGAGCCGTCATGCAGAGGGGATGTAATGGTGCTGGCTGAGAGGTTGAGATGGTCATAAACAGAGCACATCGTTTACACTCTCATCAGCCTCATCTGCAATCCGGTAACGGTACAGATGTATCGCGGAGCGAGGCAGGAGATCACTGACGGCGGGCAATAAGGAATCTTATGCTGGATTATATGGTGTCGCTCTACCGTACTGTTCCTGTCTCATCTGAACGTCTCAGCGACTGGCTTGCCAGCTGGCTGGCGCAGCAGCAGACACGATGCCACGATCACCATTTTTCTTCCGCCTTTCCATGGCGTGAAACCGGTCTGCCCCAGCACGCCTTTTTGCAGCGAGAACTGACGATAAACGGCCAGCGTTATCTCACCGGGCCGCGCTATCTGGGTGGCGATCCTGCACAGCCCTTTATTGAGGTTGTTGCGCGTGACGGCATCATCGATTACAGGGTCGCTAGCGCCATTATGCAGGCATGGCAGCCGCTGAAACCTCTGAAGCTGCGCATCCTGTTGCCTGCGACTTATCCTGACATCGGTATAACCGATCAACTGCTTTTCCTCAGCGACCTGGCTTCACTCTCTGTTCCTGTCGACGAAGATATTTCACTGGTGACAGCCCGCCGGAAGGATTATCCCGCCTGTATCACGGCGATTAACCGCGCCTATCGTGCCAGCTGGCACACGCTGCCGCATCTGCGCGATCAGCTACTGGCAACCAGCAGGCAGGAATTACGGGAGGATATCGCCGCGGGACATGTGTTTCTGATTATCTGGCAGGGAATAGTGGCAGGGCTGATGATTTGTGTCCCCCGGCGACTGACCTTTATTGAGGGGTTTCAGATTATGGATGAGGTGATTATGCCCGCTTATCAGGGCCGTGGATTCGCCGCGCGCGCTCAGCAGCGTTTGCTGCAGCAGCTTCATCATCATTATGGTGAGAAGGCACTGCTGACCGGTACCATTCTGCCCGGTAACACCCCTTCACTGCGCAGCGCGCAAAATGCCGGGCGACGCTGCGTGCTGAAATATCAGTTTTTTACCCCTGCCGATTTACGTGCGAGCCGACGGGCAATTTAAATCACCATAAAGCCAGCTCAATCAACTTATCCTGCACACTGTAAACGCGCTGCTTAAGGCTCAGGCTCTCGTCTGCGCTGATCCATTTTGCAGCAAACGCACCATTAATTTTTTCCAGTGCGATTTTGGTGCTGCTTTTCAGACCTTCGTGCCAGTTCGCGTCTGAACGTTTTGCCGCCTGTTTTTCCAGGCTCTCAACTAACGCCGCGACACTTTTACCACCGGTAGTAGCTTCGGATACAGACATACCTACCTCGTTTTGCTGCTAAAAAACGACCACACTCGCAGAACATATTATACCTGAACCCTGATCGGCATGGCGCTTTCCTGTGCGCACTACCCTGCATGCCTCGTAAACTCATTCTGGCATCACAGAGATGACGTAAATGGCGCAACGCCACCTGCATCAGGGGGGAATCCATTCAAACGTCATATCCAATCAACCCGCCAGCATTGCAAATTAATGTGAATTTTTAATGACCATAAAGATAAAAAATAACTTTAAAATTAATGACCTGTTCTCATTTCACTGACCCGCCTTGTGATTCACATTTTGAAAACAAAATAATCACACTTAGTTATTTTTTCATGCCTAAATTAGTGCCAGTTTTCATTTATGGAGCAGGCAAATGACGCACTTTGTGGCAATTTTTTTCTCTTCACTGTTTATGTGCAGTAACGTTTTTGCAGGTTCGGTTTCATCTGTTTCTCTTGGATCACTCTCTTCTGCGCTCAATGAACGGATGCAGGTGATGAAAGCGGTGGCGGGTTATAAAGCACTGCATCATTTACCTATTGAGGATCTGCCACGGGAGCAGGTGGTGCTGGATCATATGCTGCAAAACGCACAACAGGCCGGGCTTGAACCCCACTCCGTGGAGCCGTTTGTTCACGCTTTGATGAATGCCAGCAAGGCGATCCAGTATCGCTATCGGGCTGACTGGCTCTCAGCACCAGACAGCGCTGTTCCTGTCAGGGATCTGACCGAGACCAGACAGCAGATACAACAGCTGGATACCCAGCTCCTGACGGCGATCAGCCAGCGGCTGATGACCGGCGCCTTCTCGCAGGAGGACAAAGAATTTCTGATGTCACACCTCATGGCACCTCACCTCAGTGAGAGTGATAAAAACAGCCTGTTCGCTTCCCTCTCCCGCATTCAGCGCCAGCACTAATCCTCTATCAGCGGAGTACGCTATGCAGCTTCATGAACTCATGGACCCCGACTACTCTGACAATCCCTTTCCCCTTTATCGAAAACTGCATCAGCAGGGACCGCTTATCCCTGCCGGAGATAAGATCATCATCAGCGGCAGTCACGCGGTGGTGGACGCCCTGCTGAACGACCGGCGGGTCGGTAAAAATTATATGGAAAGTGTCAGAGTAAGATTTGGTGATGATGCAGCCGGACTGCCGCTGTTTCAGGGTATCAGCAGAATGTTTCTGGTGCTGAACCCACCCGATCATAACCGGTTAAGAGGACTGGTTATGAAGGCGTTCAGCGCCCGGGAGATTAAATCCCTCCGGGAGATGGCGCTGACGATAGCCAATGAACTGGTTGATGCACTGGAAGGGCGTCGTGCCTGCGATCTGGCTCAGGCATTCGCTTTTCCGCTACCGGTGCGTATTATCTGCCGGATGCTGGATGTCTCAGAATCTGATGCACCAGAGCTGGGTCGCCTTACCTCTGCGCTGGTCAGGGTTTTCGATCCTCAAATCAGTCCGCCAGATTTGCTGAAAGCCGCTGAAGCTTTTGCCGTACTGGAAAGTTACTTCAGTGCCGTGATCGTATCCCGACGTGACAGCACCGCCAGCGATCTGGTGTCGCTTTTTCTGCGCAGCGGCAGTGACGGCGACCGGCTGGATCACGATGAGATCATCGCCAATGTGATACTGCTGTTTCTTGCCGGTCATGAAACTACGTCAAACATGCTGTGCAACACCATTCTGGCCCTGCATGCTCATCCGCAGGAACTTGCGAGCCTGAAGGAGAATTATGCGCTGATACCCGATGCCATAGAGGAATGTCTGCGCTACGACAGTTCGGTCCAGATGCTTTACCGCACGACTCTGGAAGAGATTGAGGTGGCAAGAGAGCTCATCCCGCCCGGAACCCGCTTCTTCCTTAGCCTTGGTGCAGCCAATCACGACCCGCTGGTATTTACCTCTCCGGAACGGCTGAATATCCGGCGGCATGAGGGGCGCTGTCTGGCATTCGGTGGCGGTATACATCACTGTATGGGCTACCGGCTGGCACTGGCAGAAATGGAGGTGGCGCTGGAAGTATTACTGACCCGATTGCCAGAGATGCGGCCCGTGGCCGCTGGCGTTCGCCGCAACCACAGAGCCAACCTGCGCGGCGTCAGCGCCCTGCCGGTCGAATGGTAAAGCACTGCAACGCCCGGCGGTTAACCGCGCAGCCGCAGCGTGGCGGGCAGGATAAGCTGACTGTCAGCGGGATCCTCACCAGCGATCATGGTGGTCAGCATAGAAAAGCAGGCCTGCGCCAGTGCCGGGACATTCTGCTCAACCGTGTCGATCGGAATGGAGAGTGAATCATAGAGATAGTGATCGTCGAAACTGGCAATGCGGATGTCGCTGGTCAGCAGGTTATGCTCGCTCATGTAGCGCAGTACTCCCTCCAGCAGACCGCAGGCGGCGGTGAACATCGCTTTAGGGGGGCGTCCCAGCCGGCGACAGAGCGCGGCAAACATCTCATAGCCACTGCCGGGATGGTAGTTACCCTGAATTATCCACTCCGGCCGCAGCGTCACACCCGCCCGCATCAGTCCCTCTTTGAATCCCGCCAGACGATCCTGGGTCGGGGAGAGGTCAGACTGTCCGCCAAGAAAGTAGATCTCCTCCGGACAGGTGCGCGCCAGCTTTTCGACCAGCTCAGCGGTGGGCGTCACAGAGTCGGTGATGACCCAGGGCAGCCTGGTATTGTTCATGTGGCGGTCAAACAGCAGCACCGGCAGCTGTTCGCTGAGGCTGACATAGTCGCTGTCGCTCAGCATACTGGAGGCGACAATCAACCCGTCGACCTGACGCGCCACCAGGTTATTGACCACGGCCATCTCCTGACCGGCATTTTCATCGGTGCAGGAGATCAACAGTTGCAGACCGGCGGCGCGACAGAGATTTTCCAGCGCATGGGAAAAGGCCGCAAAACCGTGGTTGGTGATCTCCGGCACCACCAGTCCCAGCGTATGACTGCGGGCGTCATGTAGCATACGGGCGTGTATGCTGGGCTGATAATGGTGTTCCCGGGCCAGTGTCAGAACCCGCTCACGCGTCTCCTTCGCCACCCGTAACTCTTCGCCACGGCCGTTGAGCACCAGGCTGGCAGTGGCTTTAGAAACCCCAGCCAGCCCGGCGATGTCACTGATGGTAACGCGTTTGGTTTTTCTCACGGCAAGGCATCGGTTAGTGAAACAAGGGCTTATTCTACCATGCAGCGACGTAACGACCAGTAGCGGGCCTGCAGTTCTGCGCGACCGCGCAGGGTTAGTATCGCCGGATGGTCCGGAAAATAACGGCTGCTCATCACCCCTTCCCCGTCGTTGATGAAGATCTCAACGCTGGAGTGGTCACACAGGATCTGCAACCGGCGTGCAGCCCCTGTCCAGTAACGATAGGTCCATTGACCCGATACCAGGCTGCGACGGGCAAGCCGCAGTTCATTCTGCTGCCACGTCAGGATCAGCGTATCGGCGAAATTGAGTTCTATATCGCCCAGGCTCTCCAGCTCAAGCTCAAGCTCCAGCCGCTGCGCGGCGATCGGCGGCGCGTCATCGGCGCGGCCCTGATAATGCAGCTCCCTCTCCCGCAGCGCCTGCAGTTCTGCAATCGGCTGCTGACAGAGCCGGCCATTGCGGGAGCTCAGCTCGCGCAGACAGGTCATCTGATGGATCCAGTGATGCGCCACGGTTGGCTGGGCCATCTCTTCACCGTCTGGCGTTCCCATCCAGCCCACCAGCAGACGCCGGCCGTCAGCGGTCAGCGTGGTTTGTGGTGCATAGAATTCAAACCCGGCATCCATTTCGTTCAGCGGGCCATGCAGGTAGGCAGGCTGCTGATAATCCAGCGAGCCACTGAGCCAGGCGCAGGCGTGACTGTTCAGGTAGCGTTTCTCTTCAGGCACAACACCCTGCGGACAGCAGATCAGATACGTGCTGTCGCCGAGGGTGAACATATCCGGGCACTCCCACATGTAGCCAGCGGCGTCCAGCCCGCCCAGTTCGCTGCCTGCAATCTCGCCGAGATTCTGCCATTCGCGCAGATTATCAGAACGCAACAGCAGCACCCTGCCCTGCAGCTGGGTATTCTGCGCGGCCAGCACCATGTACCAGTAATCTTCATGACGCCACACTTTGGGATCGCGAACGTGGCCGGTGTAACCCTCCGGTACGGCGATAACCGGACCGAGTTTGTCGAAACCGCCCGCGCTGTTCTGCTGCGCCAGACACTGCCACGCGGTGCGCGAACCATCATCAAACTTCACATTGCCGGTGTAGATCAGCGTCAGTACACCGTTATCCTCTACCGCACTGCCCGAGTAACAACCGCTGCGGTCATACTCCTCGTCCGGCATCAGGGCGATGGGCTGATGCTGCCAGTGCAGCAGATCGGCTGAGCGCCAGTGTCCCCAGCATTTTTGCTGATGCGCGCACTCCAGGGCGTTCCACTGATAGAAGAGATGATATTCACCGTCGAAATGGATAAAGCCATTGGGATCGTTTAGCAGGCCGGTTACCGGTGCCAGATGCCAGCCAGGGTAGTGGCTGTCGCTGAGCGCCTTTGGCATACCCTGCATCACCGCCTGCAGAATGGCGGCAAGACGTGTTGATGAGGCCATTATTCAGAATCCGTTTTGTATTTAAGCAGGTAAGAGATCACAAACGCAGTGGTAAACGCGATTGCGATGCCGATGACATAGTTGAGCAGAGAGCCCGCCTGGACAATCGCCATGCCCGGCAAACCGGTCAGCCCGACCGCAGTCATATAAACATGGACCGACACCACCCAGGCACCACCCAGCGCACCACCCACCAGACCCGCTATAAAGGGTTTCATAAAGCGCAGGTTAATACCAAAGATAGCCGCCTCGGTAATCCCCAGCAGCGCGGAAAACGCTGAAGGCAGCGAAATCGCTTTGATCTTCGCATCGCGGGTTTTAAACCATACGGCCAGACAGGCACCGCCCTGAGCCACGTTCGCCATCGCCCAGATAGGCAGCAGGAAGTTCACGCCGATGGAAGGATTGCCCAGCAGTCCGGCTTCGATAGCGTGAAAGCTGTGATGGACGCCGGTAATCACAATCACCGAATAGAGTCCACCAAACACCAGTCCTGCCAGCCAGCCGGCGTGCGCAATCAGCGTACTGAGAATAAAGGAGATGCCATCACCCAGCATACGACCCGCCGGACCGATAATCAGCAGCGCAATAAAGCCGGAGATAATTACCGTCAGGAACGGGGTCAGGATCAGATCCAGCGCATCCGGGATAACCCGGCGCAGCTGCTTTTCCAGCATGCTCATAAACCAGACCGCCAGCAGCACCGGGAACACCGTGCCCTGATAGCCAATCATCGCCACTTCAATGCCGAAGAAGTTCATGGTGTGGAAACCGGCGGCGACGCCCCAGGCGTTGGTCAGCGCCGGATGAGTGAGAATGCCGCCCAGCGTCGCACCAAGAAACGGGTTACCACCAAACTCGCGGGCAGCCGTAAAGCCAATCAGGATCGGCAGGATAATAAAGGCCGCCGAGCTGCACATATCCAGCATGATGTAGAGCGCATTTTCCGGATTGACCCAGCCGTAAGTTTTGACCATCCCCAGCAGGCCCATCAGCAGACCTGATGCCACAATCGCCGGAATGATCGGCACAAAGATGTTCGACAACAGGCGAGCGATGCGCTGGAAAGGGTTGAGCTTACGTGCGGCTATATCAGCGGCCTCAGATTTGCTCGATTCACTGATGCCCGCCTCGGCGATAAAGGCAGCGTAGACCTTGTTCACCACGCCGGTGCCGAAGATAACCTGAAGCTGGCCCGCATTGCGGAAGCAGCCTTTAACGCCCTCAATCCGGCCAATCGCGGTGGTATCCGCTTTTTCATCATCGGCCAGCACCAGCCGCAGCCGGGTGGCACAGTGAGCAGCGCTGGCGATGTTCTCTTTACCACCCAGCAGGGGCAGCAATGCCCGCGATATTTTTACATAGTCCATACACACCTCAATCTTGTTATGTTTTTATCCATCCTGATCTCTGGCCCCGGCATCCGGGGCCGCCCGGTCAGAACCAGGTTTCCATCTGTACGCCGAAGTTCCATTCGCCACCGGCATCGAATCCTTTACTGCCGAAAGCGTCGTCACTGGCATAGTTATCCAGCCGGTGATCCCAGTTCATCCAGGTTGCAAAGAGACGAATTTCCGGACGTTTGAGGAAGTCACCGACATCACCGGCTTTCAGGGTTGGCGCAACGGTGAGTTTGGTAAAGCTGCCGCTGACCGCATTACGGTTGTTGTAGCCTTCGGGACGCAGATCCATGTACTGATAAGAGCCTTCATACTGCATCTCAAAGTTCTGGGTGATTTCCTGAATCAGCCGCAGGTTGACTGTCGCCCAGTCATAGCTGTCACCTTTGACGTAACGATCGTCACTACGCTGAGCCAGTAAAGCAGGTGCAATGTGCCAGCCACCGCCCAGCGGGGTAATACCGTAACTCGCCAGACGCCAGGTGTCCGCTTCCGGCAACAGTGCGCCATCAGAACCAATCGACTTCACCTCTGCGCCCAGTCCATGACCATAGAGCAGTGCAGTTTTCGACGTGCCTTCTCTCAGCCCATAAAAGCTGTCGTTATGCAGGCCAAGCAGCGCATGTACGCCGGTTTCTGCCGCATCGCTTTTGACTCTGAGGCCGTCGATGTCACGGCGATCGTCGTTATCCTTTGCCCGCATACCGCTGACCATCAGCTGTACCGGCCCGACAAAGTTATTTAGCGACAGGATGTAGTTCTGCGCAGTGTTTTCATTGTTTTCAATGTCGCCAAAGGTACGACCATAAAGGGAAATGTTACTGCGCGCCTGATCGCTCCATTTCATGTCGTAAATACCGGCACCGGTACCGGCAAGGAACACCACATCGGAGTCGATCCAGTGAATATCAAAGTTATCGCGATCAAAACGCTTACCGGCCCAGACCGTGGCGTTATCGAATGCGCCGCTGAAGGTGGGAAGCTGCCCGAGCTCGACAAACGCCTGACGCAGGTTGAGATCGCTGCTGGCGGCTGTCCAGTCGTTGTAGGTGCGTTGACCATCGGCCAGCATCGCTTTGAAACGGGTGGTGGCGCCGTTGTCCAGCGTCTGTTTATGTTCGAGGTTGAGCTCAACGTAGGTATCCGGTTCATTACCAAGGCGACCAACGTGACCGCCGGTTTCCCCGGCAGGGGTAACGGTCGGGCCACCCTGAGTTTTGGCGGCCGAGCTGTTCATCAGCAATCCTGAACGGGCATAACCGTGGAACTCGAAGCCACCTTCATCGGCTGATTTTTGTTCCAGTTTCGCGGTGCGCTGCGCGACCTCAGCGGTGGAGTTTTGGGTCTGTTGTTGCACGGCAGCCAGTTGCTGTGCCTGTTTCTCAGCCATCTGTGCCTGTTTCTCCGCGACCTGTGCGCGGGTTTCCGCTGCATTCGCTCGCTGCTCGGCTGCCTGCAGTCGCTGCTCCATGGCCGCAAGGCGTGCTTCAATGCTGCTCATACTGGAGTCGGCCCAGACTGATGTGGAAAGTAATATCGTTGAGAGACTCACTGCTAACGTGCTTTTTTTCATTTTTTTATGTCCCTGAAGAGAGGCTATCATCACCGGATTATTTGCTAAACCGGTTTAGGCGCAAATCATAGCCACGGGTAATTTCCCTGCGCAATTAAAATTGCTAAACCGGTTTAGTGATTGTGAGATAGCTCCCAAAACAGGGGCAATAAGATAATCAGCCTGGCAGGTCGTCCAGCTGGTGGAGCCGCGGAAGTGCTGTCATGGCCCCTTTAGCCGTGGTTGCCAGTGCACCGCAGCGTTGTGCACTGGTAAGGCAGATGGCCAGCTGCGATTCATCGGCAGGAAGACCCGACTTAGCCAGCCCCCAGAGTAATCCGGCCACGAAGGCATCACCTGCGCCCGTGGTGTCGATGCTGGCCACGGGCGAAGTAGCATAGTGGTATAGCTGGCCCTGATAGCAGGCGATCACACCTTCCCTGCCCCGCGTAACCAGCAATAATTTTATGCTGAATCGCACTGCCAGCTGCGGCATGGTGATAGCCGGTTCCTGAACCGGACAGAGAAAATTGAGTTCCTCGTCGGACAGTTTAACCACGTCCGCATGGCTCAGCGCCTCGTTCACCACCGCATGCAGCAGTTCCGGATCGGGCCAGAGGTCATGACGCAGATTTAAATCGAAACTGACATGCCCGCCTGCTGCCCGGATCTGCTCCATGGCAGTCAGGGTCGCCGTGCGTGAAGGTTCAGCTGATAAGGCAATCGAACAGCAGTGCAGCCACTCCCCGTGCCGGAATACGGGCAGGTCTTGCACCTCAAGAAACAGGTCAGCACTCGGCCTCACCATAAAGGTAAAGGAACGTTCGCCATGGTCATCCAATCCGACCACCACGGTTGAAGTGCGGTGCTGCGTATCAGCGATCATGTAGCGGGTATCAACCTTCTCTTCAATGAGCGTCTGCCGCATAAACTCACCAAAGGGATCATCCCCTACCCGCCCGATAAAAGCGCTGTTTCCCTGCAGACGGGCAATTCCAACGGCGACATTGGCGGGCGCCCCACCCGGACACTGCATCAGGCGACCCGGCATTTCGGGAAGCAAATCAACCACGGCATCCCCGAGGCACCAAACGCGTACAGACATAAAAAACTCCTCTGATTAAACCTGAAAGCTAAACCGTTTTAGCTATAGCGATAAACCGTGCTGAGTTCAAGCGTTACCCTGCGGAAATGATGCGTAATTAACAGAAGTCGTTATCAGGCGAAGCGATAAGATGCGGATTGCACTGTCGGGAGGCCGGTGGAGGAAAGAATTAAAAAACCGGCACAGAGGCCGGTTCAGGTATCAAAAACGTAAAGAGGATTATTTTAATGTGGAGAGTATCTGTCTGATTGACGCGTCGATCTGTTCAGCAATCTCTTTTGGCAGACGGCTGAATTCATACTGCACGGTGCGCTTCTCATCATTAGTTTTACGACGCGCATAGGTATTAGCTGTGGTAAAGGTAGCCAGCTTTTCCGTCACCGTCTTGCTGACGGGTGCAGGTTTTTTTAACTGACGACGGGCGCTTTTAAAGCCGATAAGAATCGCGCTCTTCTTCTCATCCGCATTGGCGCTTAGCAGGGAATCATCAGCTTTCAGCGTTTGCTTAATATCGCTGACCAGCGCGGTGACATCAACCGCTTCCGCTTTCGCCTCTTCCCAGACATCGAGCAGTAGCTGGTAATCCTGAAGTGTCAGCTCTGATACGACCGGAAAGAGTTCAATAAATTCAGCGGGTACGGCTGCGGCCTGGAACGCTCGTGAGACCTTTGCGTTTGAGATGCCTTCGGCTTTAGCAATCTCTGTTTTGCTCATGCCATTTTCGTTCATCAGCATAAAGCGCAGACCTAATTCACGCAGGTTATGCTCTTTTGCTGTCTGAATATCAGCGGCCAGCTGACGCGCATCACTAAGGCTCAGTTCATCAGCGGTGACCAGTACTTCCAGACTGGCACCGGAAAGAATGCATGCGGCGCGGCGGCGCGAACCATCCATGATTTCAATCCGGTCACCGTTGACACGACCAATAGCCGGAAAAAATTGCTGCAGCGCAATAGTACGGGTGATCTCCTGAAGCGATTCCGGCGTCAGCGTGCTCTGGTCACGTCCGTTGATTTTTGGGTCAACGCTGGTTCTGGTTTCAATATCATCATGCAGGATTAGCTGGCGCACAAAGGTGGCCTTCGCGCCCGACTTCAGCGTAAATGTGCGCGACTGGCTGCTGCTGTCGATCATGTTTGCGATAGCAGAATCACCAAACTTGCGCCCGATGCGCTGTATAGGTTTGCTCACAAGGTACTCCTGATATATTCAATGCGGTCAAACACAGCCCTTGAGAACTGCTCGGCTTCATATTTAGCTTTGCGCAGAGCGTCCGCACTGCCCGGATAAGAGGAGGGATTGGCACTGATCACCGTATCAAAGGATTCGCCGCAGCGTTCAAATCCATCCAGTCGCGGCAGGCTGCAGTCCAGCATCGATTTAGTAAACACTTCCCGGGCATAGCTTTGCGAAGTCAGGTGATCGTGTTTAGAGGTCATTTTGGACATAAAGCCGATATTGGCTTTAAGCCGTGGCTCAATGCCTTCGGACTCAATACGCTCCAGCATTTCAGGCAGACGCGTCAGATACTTCATGGTGGAGTGGAAATCGACCTGTGCCGGGGGCGTCGGCGTCAGCAGTACATCACTGGCCGCAATTGCATTCAGCATGAATGAATCAAGGTGAGGTCCGGTATCAAGGAAGATAAAATCGTAGTCACCCGCCAGACGATCAATCACGTTGCGCCGTAATACTTCCGAAGGCGCAACGCCTGGCAGATGCTCAGCAACCAGCTCTTCCCAGTCGCTTGCAACAAAACCATCGTCGATAGAGGCTGGGATCACATCAACGCCGGGCATGACAGTAGGTTTAATGAATTGCTTACGAAGCTGGTCTGCATCCAGATCGTTCAGCATCGCCTGCGCTGCCGTCTCCAGAACTGAACCGACACTGTTGGTATGGCTCAGGAACATCGTGCTTGATGCCTGTGGATCCAGGTCGATAACCAGAATACGCAGGTCATTATGTAACATAGAAGGATGTGCACGCATACCGTGGGCCAGCGTGACTGTGCTCACTGTTTTTGAGACACCACCTTTAAGGCTGACAACGAATACGACAAAGGGGCCATCGTGCCGATCGCGATATTTCGGTACTTTACGATGCTGATAGATGTCGACCACATTCTGGATAGTCAGGGCATATTGTGAGGTGCTGCCGGTCTGTTTTTTCCCAAACTGATAACCTGCTGCTTCCATATCACCAATTGCGGCGACAACAGCATGCTTACTCAGCAATGGCATGTTGGCGACAGCATTCCGGGAGAAGGTCTGGTAAAAACCGGTCTGGTTAAATTCCTGACGCTGCTGCTCAATATGGTTACTCAGTCCATGTAACATGGAATTGGCACGTGTGGCCATTTCCAGCACTCCACCATAATCACGCTTCATAAGCCCCTCTGCGTTAATGTTTTTTGCATACTACACAAAAAGCACATATCTGCCAATTTTTTAGAAAAATGCCAAAAACCTGGATTTTTTCTCCGCGATGGTGAGATGCAAGCAGCATTACTTTTGTGAATCACTGGAAAGTGAATCGCTCTGCTTTTTTGTCTTACAGGCTGGTTGAGACAGATAACTTAAAATGGCGACATTAAACGAATATTTTAAGGACTCATGATTCGGAGCGGTGCATTCCGATTCTGATAAATCATCTGCCAGTCTGCAGGTTGCTCGTTAAATTGTTTTCGTGTTTTTTTAATGGTGTTTTCAGCATGAAAATTCAATAAAAGTTATTATAAATCATTTAATTAAGCGTGAAATAGCCTGGTGAAAAATTTCCAGGATTAATGCACTTTCACTCAACATTTACTGCTGACGTAGAGTTTTACTCAGAAGCTATTACAGTGCTTTTGAACCTGAAGGAGTAGGTATAATGGTAAAGTGCGCAAGTAATCGTTACCGTTATCATTGCTAACTTAAGATCACTGCTTCCAAATCTATACCTTTTATGCCTTGTCATTATGTATCGTTCATAATCTGTGTTGCTGCCTGTCAACATAATGTCAGGCTTTTTCCGCATAGGGTTTTTATTGCAAGGCTTAATCCAGAAAAGAGAGGGATTTAATTCCCTTCATCATTATGTGATGTCACGAATCAAAATCATCGAAGAGTTAAGACTGCCGATTTAAGAGCATGAGTAGGAGTAGGAGCAGAGAACAGGCTTAATGCGGCAAGGCTTAGAGCAATATTAATTGGGGCAAGTCACCATAATGTAGCTATGCCGGACAGTCAGAATTAACGCTCTACTGTGCTTGATTCAGCTCCCGATACAATCTTTTCATCTTCATATCATTCTTACATTCCTGAAATTACTTCATTCACGCTAAGCCTATTTATTAGTTTAAGTTATTATGCCGAACGCATTTTTCTTACTGTCGTTCTTCCTGTTCTTCCTGTTGTTCCTTCACTGGTGCCTTATTAACTTCTTCCGGGAAAGTTATTTTAAGTGCCTTTTTAGTATGTCTGACAGATTCTGAGTACTGACAAAACAAAGATATTACGTTAAGTAAGAATCTTATGGGTGTTTTCATCATGAAAATAAAAAATAATCCATTATTTATCAAATAGATAGGCGATTAACATCATGGTGAGTTTTCTGTATTTTCACTGACCGATTTTCTGAGGCCTGATTTAAACTTATAACCCTGAAGATTTAATGGTTATAGGTGTATGCAACATTCCAGTCTTACCTATGCTCAGCGTTAGATCGTTTTAGCAGTAAAAGACCTTCTCAGTCGTGCTTCTGATAAACCGCACATTCAGAACTGAAGGTGAAAATCACTTCTGACTGGGACTCTCAGCTAATTCTTTGTTTTGTGTGTTTTATCCCCGTTATCCACAGGCCAGATCCAATTGGTCGATCCTCAATAGATCAAATTGAGATCCTTAACAGATCCCTGCAGCGTCTGAAGCCTTGTGACACAAGGCCTGGAAGGGGGTCAGTAACCACTGTAGCGAGAAGAATAACCACTATAACGAGTATAACAACCACTATAGCGAGAAAAGCAACCGCGCTGGCGAGTACTCAACAACCACTATAGCGAGTAATTGGCCTGAATCGGTGTGCATAACCCTGATTATGCGTAGATGACGGCTTCTTCCAGGGTGCTTGCGATGAAAGAGTGAGATCCAGTAAAGGGGGAGGGCGGTGGCTCGACTCTTTTTCAGTTAGTTTTCTCAGGTTATCCACTGAATAGATCCAATAACAGATCCATTTAAGATCCTTATTAAGTTCCTTAAAGATCCCAGCATCGCCTCAGGCCACGGTATGACTACGTTAAAGCCGGGTCGCTAACCACTATAACGAGTAAAACAACCACTATATCGAGAGAAATAACCACTATGGTAAGTAGATTAACCGCTGTAGTGAGTGATAGTATCCACTGTATCGAGTAACAGCGGCTCTCGCCTGTTCACATCACGGATCTTCCTAATGCCAAGAAAAGAACCAGATATCCTGAACATAGCTGATGCGTTTAGCGAAACAGATAAACGTACAGGTGAAGTTGTTACTCTTACCCCCAACAGTAACAACACCGTCCAGCCGGTAGCATTGATGCGACTCGGTTTATTTGTTCCGACGTTAAAATCCACAGCGCGCAGTCAGAAAAACCAGATGAACGCCATGGATGTGACCCAGGATCTTAAACAGTTATCCCTGGTCAGGTCAGAAGGCTATGACAACATTAAGATTCTGGGTGCCCGCCTGGATATGGATAATGATTTCAAAACCTGGGTCGGGATCATTCGTGCATTCGCTACGCATGAGTGTCTGGGAGACACGGTAACGCTCTCTTTCGTTGAATTTGCCAAACTATGCGGCATACCCTCAGTGCGTCTCTCCTCGAAGCTCAGGAGCCGTCTGGATGCTTCGCTGACGCGTATTGCCTCTAACACCCTGACTTTTACCAGCAAGGGCGGAGAGAACTATACGACGCACCTGGTGCAGTCTGCGAAATACAGCATCAAGAAGGACACGGTAACGCTGCAGGCCGATCCCAAGATCTTTGAGCTGTATCAGTTCGACAGAAAGGTTCTGCTGCAGCTTAAAGCCATCAATGAGCTGGCACGCAAAGAGTCTGCTCAGGCGCTCTACACCTTCATTGAAAGCCTTCCGCCGAAGCCTGCGCCGATATCTATGGCGCGTCTGCGCGCAAGACTTAACCTGACATCGCGTGTGATTACCCAGAATGCCACCGTCAGAAAGGCCATGGAGCAGTTAAAAGAGATTGGCTATCTCGACTACACCGAAACCCGACGTGGCTCATCAGTCTACTTCTGGGTTCATTATCGTCATCCTAAGCTACGCCCGGCCGAACTGCCGCTCAGTAAGTCAGGCCTGATCGATGATGAGATGGATGAGTTTGACGATCTTGATATCGATTCCGACGTAATTGACGTCAGCCTGCCTGAACCGGTGATTGAAGAGGATAGCAGTGAGCTGGTGATGGTCTCGCGTGAAGAAAAAGAGCTACTGAACAAAATCAGGAAGCAGAAGAAGCAATGACACGCTTTCTGCTAGCATGCTACTCCGCTTTCAATCTCTTATCGGGAACGCCGGGCTGAAACGCAATAACCACTGTAGCGAGTAACGTTACTCACTATAGTGGTTACCAGCACGACAGCAACATACGTAACGCCTGTCTGAACAGGGCTAATCGCGCTATTCATCACTCTCCATCGGCAGGACCTGAATTGAGCCCGGTGCTGTGTTTACTCTCTATAGTGGTTAGTCTCTCCCGGAAGAGCGGCCTCAAAAGCGTAATAGCCAGAATGAGACCCAATGTTCACTCGCTATAGTGGTTACTTACCTGATCACAGCACAGAAAGTACGCCCGTCATGAAGTATTCAAGCAGGCTGTGCAGGGGAATTGGTGTCATTACTCTACTCGCTATAGTGGTTATCTCCTCCGTTACCGCGCTTTTTCATCTCCGTTTTGTCCATCCAGGGTGAGTAAACTACTCGCTACAGTGGTTATCAGGTTGTTTTATCGCTAAAGCGTTCAGTTAATGATTAGATACTGGCGCTGATGAATGCGATATTCTCGCTACAGTGGTTGTTATTGTCACTGGCCTATGCTCGATATAGTGGTTACCTTAAATAGAGTAAGCACTCACTATCATTTATTGCACTGTCAGTAAAAGACTTCCTGTTAAATTGCCAAATGCCCACACCTAAAAATGGTTACTCGCCACAGCCGTTAAACGGTGTGCCGTGCTTCAGATTTTTGCAGTTAAAGAGCTTAGCTGCATTCATAAAAGCACCTTTGCGAGGACCCACACAGGGCGGATTCTGCAATCAAGGGTCAAAATTCATTGTTGAGAGGGAGATCGGTTTTTTACTCGCTATAGTGGTTATGACTGAATGAAACCGTACCTGGCGTACCTGAAACAAAGGCTAATGCGCCTTCGCGCTGCAATTTAGAGGGGCGGATGACGATTTACTTGCTCTGCTTACTCGCTACAGTGGTTTCCGAACCCTGAATATCGTTACTTTACTCGCTACAGTGGATAGGCGATGAAGTTCGATCCTAAAAAGGATCCGCCACTGATTTGCTTACTGGAAGAGTTAAACAGGTAACTTTACTCGCTACAGTGGTTATCAAATAGAACTAAGCCAGAATGAGTACAGAGATTGAGGCATGGCCGGAACCATCAGGAAGGCGCTGCCGTTATCCCTGTCACAAGAACGGGTCCGATGGGGGCGCGGGGGAGGGGAGGTGTTTAGCGGGGCCGATGCGGCTTTGATACTGCTCTGCAGGACATCGGTAAAGAAAGCGGACTCGCGCTGACGTACCGCTTTATCACCGTTGGGACAGAGAGTGTTACATCGCCTCCCGGTATTCCGGCCAGGCAACGGATTGTGCTTCATAACGCCCTGCGGCTGCGAACAGCGTGCCCTGGAAGTTGATCACACCTGCAGCCTCCAGCCACATCCACTCTTCTGCCTGTACGATCCCTGCCGCGATGACGGTAATTTCCAGCGCGGAACAGCATTTAATAATCGCCTGAACCACCGCCTGCTTTGGCCCACTGCGATGAACATCGCGGGTGATACCGGCATCAATACGAATGCGGTCGGGCTGAATGTGAGTCAGCAAGGACAATCCCGCGGAGCCGTCACCAAAATTGTCGATCGACAGACTGATTCCGACCGCTTTTAGCGCGCGTACGGCTTCAGAGAACGCTTCCAGCTGCGAGATCACTGCGGTTTCACTTACGCCAACTACAATCTGCTCAGGAACCAGTCCCGCCTGCTGAATAGCGGCCACAATATGATCGACGGCATTGGGTATCACTACAAGCGTCATAGGCAGCAGGCTGACGTACAGTGTCATACCGTCCGGGCAGACCAGGCCAGCATGGGCAAACGTCTTTTTCACGGTTGCCAGATCGTTAACATAAAGCTGATCGCCTGAGATGTCGTCGGCGGGAGCAGGTCGCAGAGTGGTCGCTTCAATCGCTGTGACCTGACGAGCGAGGGGATCCACCACCGGGCGAAAGCTGACGCCTTCTGTCTCCGGACGGGAGTCCGGCACATCATTGTGCTCAGAAATAAACTCCCAGTAACCCGGCGGGAGGACCTCGTAGTAGTTCTCTTTCTCACGAGACTCTACAAACGTGCGCAGGAATTGCAGTGCCCGATCATCATAGGTCAGACGATATTTTGACGTCCCTTTATCCAGCACGGCCTGCAGGAGCGATGAGCGATCGTGTTCACGCAGGTCAAAGAGTGCCATGCCCGCATTACCAAAGCGGCGGTAAGGCGCATAGTCGCGCATCAGCTCCACCACATTGTGGTGCCGTCGATCTGCACAAATTCTCTGATAGACTGCCTGAATGCCCGCTTCCGGACCCTCAAGCAATTGAAAAAAATGGGTACCGTTAAATAATAATATGCCGGTCACGTCGTGAGCCGCATTTATTTTGCTGGCGTTGTCGACCATCGCGGGCAGGGTTCTGATGGGAAAGTCATCTGAAATATGGCTGCGGTATATTATGGTAGTCAGCATGTGCAGCTCCGTTTTATAAGATTGTTGCGCACACGCTAGCATTGTTCAAAAAATGTTTCATCTCTCCTTATTCACTGTCGCACAGACTGCACCACGGCAGGTGACAATAAGCGAAACGGCAAATTGTGGGGCACGGTTCCAACAATCGTAATGGGATCAGAGACGCTGAACCTGAGCAGACGAACTCATGCTTCCTGCATAATAAAAAAGGCCGCCATGGTGGCAGCCTCATCGTATTGAAGGGGGAAATGTTATTTGATCAGTTCAGCAGAGACATAAGCACGATTATCAACGCGTGCGCCGGTAATTTTATAGGATGCGCCTGCATCTTTGGCCTGTGCCGCGACTTTCGCTTCAGCAGCATCCATGGTAGACGCGGTAGCGGTAATAGTCTGGGCAAAACTACCGAATGAAATCAGAGAGAGTGCAGTAACAGCAACGAAAGTTTTGATGGATTTCATGGTCAATTCCTTAGCGTATTTCAGTCAGGGAGAGGCGTTTTGCCTCGATGGAATGAATGATAGGCGCGATATCGCCAGACTGATATAGCTAACTTTTGCTGATATTGATCAAATATTTTGAATTATTACCATGGGGGATATCAGAGATCGTTCAGATCGCTGAAAACGCAATCTGATATCAGATTGCCCCAGCTCCAGATTAATGACACTCGCCACGCAGCTTCCAGTGCAGCCAGTGATCCAATGCTTCTTCGTTCAACGGCTTCGAATAGAAATAGCCCTGAGCCTGATCGCAGCCATACTCGGTCAGGGATGTTACTGCATCCGGACACTCAACCCCTTCTGCCACCACGGTATAATCCAGCTCTTTAAGCATGGCGATGATGCTGCGTGCAATGATGCGTGAAGCCGTGTCAGAGGAAAGCTCACTGATCAGGGAACGATCCAGCTTAATCACATCAAGCGGCATGCGACGCAGATAACTGATATTGCTGTAGCCGGAACCGAAATCATCGAGTGAAATAGTGAATCCTCGTGCTCTGAGCATCTCCAGCCCGCGCAGGGCGGTCGGGCTTTCAAGGATACGTTCGGTTTCCAGACATTCGATTCCCAGCAGAGAGGTCGGGAGCTTAGATTTGACCATCTTACTTTCCAGCGCTGAAGCGAACCCCTCGCGCGCAAAGTCACGTACGCTGACGTTTATCGTTAGCGGCAGCTGGATGCAGTTATTCCTCAGCCGGCTAAGGCGCTCAACCGCCCGATCGATAATCCAGGCTGTCAGCACAGAGAGCAGATCGGTCTGCTCAGCCAGCGGGATAAAGGCGGCAGGTGAAAGTTCGCCCCGGCTGGGATGTTGCCAGCGGATAAGCGCTTCCAGACCCACGGGTTTACCACTTTGCAGGCAAATTTTCGGCTGATAGACCATATATAGCCCGATGTTCTCGCGTAATGCCGTTTTAAGATCGGTCATCAGCAGGAAATCTTCTGAACGCTGCGTTTCAGCCTCAGCGTCAAAGCGCTGAGAGGGCAGTCCGCGGCCGACCGCTTCATGCAACGCACTGACCGCACGGCCTAATATTTCAGATGCTGGCATGCTGCCAGCGACAAAGTCAGCCTCACCGGTATGGGGAGTCAGCGCGACCGACAGACCTTCATCCATGTCCGCACTGATACCTTCCAGACGACCAGCTACCCACGCGGCACTGAGTCGGCTATCCGCTCGGGTCAGGATAGCAAAGCGGCCGGTGGCCACCGTATAGATCATCTCCCCAACCGCCGGACGCAGGCGCAGCGGCAGCAGAGTGGCCATATCTTTCAGCAGGCTCTCAACCGGGCTCATTCCCATGGTGCGGGCCAGTTCATAAGCACGCGACATATCGATGCAATCAATCAGAACCAGACGGCGTGGCGTGGTATCGCCGGCAACGGCAAGATATTGCAAATCACGTATCAGGCGATGACGGTTAGGTAGCCCGGTCACCGGATCGGTAAAACCCGCCGAGTGCCAGGCTTCAAGAAAAGACATTACCAGCGTAGAGAGCAGCGTTAAGGTCGTCACCTGGTCACTGGGAAACGCATGCGGTTCGGTGTCGGTCACACATAGTGTGCCCAGAATAATACCATCGCGTGTTTTCAGTGGCACACCGACATAAAAGCGGATAAAGGGTGAGCCAGTGATCAGGGGATGCGTGACAAAACGCGCATCGTAATAAGTATCAGGGACGATCACCGCACTGTCGCTATCAACCACGTGACGACAAAGTGAATCCGCACGCGTTGAGCGTTGCAGTTCAAAATTGTGTGATGCCCGAACGGTCTGGAACTCATCATCCAGCACCGATATGAAGCTGCCCGGGATACCCAGGGCCTGACTGGCTAACCGGACAAACTTCCGGAGAACTTCATCGCGGCTTTCATCAGGGTCGCGCAACGCCTGTAAGGCGCGGCTGCGGCGCTCATTGTCGCCGTTTAAATTGTTTAACATGTGTGTAGAACCCCCGCACCGGCTGATTACGGAGCGAAAAAAGAAAACTGTCCGGAGCGAAATGTGATTCGGGCGGCAGGAATTATGGCGTGATTTTTTATTTTCAACTTGATAATAAGGGACTATGCAGCGGGTGTCTCTTAATATTTTCTTTAACGCATTAAAGGGGTTGTTACGATTCGAAAATTTAATCGAAGATGCGCCTGATTATTTACATTTGTACATTTTATATAGCCAGGAGAGGGTTTTTACGGTTGTTAATGTTTATTTTCCGTCAGGAGATGAATAAGCATTCAGGGTGGTTAATGTTATTTCTAAGTCAGTTTTACAATTAAACAGGTCTGCAGCCAGAGACGGATCGCTATCCGCTGGTTGCTCAGGAAGATAACCTATTAAAAATACAGGTAAAAGCCTGAAAAAATGAAGACCGGCAGATATGACCTGTCAGTGTACTCCTGACTGCTATAGGTCAATCCACCGCAAGACCGCCAGTAACGCGTCGCTTCAGACAGTAATCAATTTAACCTTTCATGCCGTGTATGAATTGTGTCGGACGACGTGGCGGCGGGTTTTGCTCCAGCCAGTCACGAACCTGTTCGGTCCGCGGCCCTCGCTCGCGGATCGCGCGTGTCAGCCTTTCCTGAGTTGTCCTCAGTTCCTGGGTCCAGTAGGTGATTTGCCACTGTTCACGAATTTCCACCTGCGACAGATCGTCGGGCGAGCGACGCTGGATAGGATTTTTCATTCATTATCCTCCTCTTTTTCAATGATTCTGCCTGAACATGACCCTCAGGCTATACCTCTATCCTGATGAAGAAAGGGCGCTTGAGGTAGCGGAATAATCCCTGAATGGCCCTTAAGGCAAATAACAGGATAATTCCTGGCAGGAGGAATAAAGCACTCTATGGAAATAGAAAAGTCTCCGTCAGGGCGAAATATGCCGCTTCGCTTATAAAAAATCATGCATAATTTTTAAACCTGAAATTTGACATTTATTTAAAATAGTCAATTATTCTGTGGTCTTTTCGTTATGGCCGCTCTCAGGTTGCTTCGCTTTTATTGATGGTGAAGCGCTGTGCCTTTGCGGTTTAATCATGTTGAAGGAGTCTTTGTTTGGTGAATCGTCCCCCCAGGCCGCCTGTGGTCGTCCAGAGTAATGTGCGTGAACTTCGTCTTGCCGCCGGGCTCTCACAGCAGAGCGCTGCTGAGCGTTTTGACCTTAGCCTGCGCGTCTGGCAAACCAAAGAAGCCGCAGGTAACCCGACACTATTAAGTCAGGGAGAATATGAGTTGCTGTTATTACTGGCTGGCTGTCATCCCCATTTTGCTCTTGCACCTCAGAGCAAAAAGTAACGGCTGCGTTAATACCCTGAAATTTACTTCTGTGGTAACCGGCTGTCTGATAACGGTAAAAAAATTATATTTAACGACTTGAAAACTGATTACTGATCCCTATTTATGGAGATGATCGGAAATATGAGCCCGATCAGATGAACTTTTGGATGAACCTGTTCAGGAGATTATCACCATGTCAGTACAACAATTTTCAGTGTTCCCTTCGCTGGCTGATTCTGTCTTTTCAGACCGCTTTAACCGCATCGATAAATTGTTCAGTCAACTTACTGGCGACAGCCCGGTAACGTCGGTTCCCGCTTACGATCTGCAACGGGTAGAGGATAATCGCTATGCGTTGACCGTCAGTGTACCTGGCTGGAAAGAGCATGAACTGGAGATCGAGTTACGAGGCGGACGGCTTTCAGTGGCCGGTCACAGAGAGAAACCGTCCCAGGAGGCGTCTGGCGAGGCCCGGGAAGAGAACACCAGCTGGATCCACCGCGGCATTTCCCGACACGATTTCCAGCTGAGCTTTTCCATTCCAGAGCACATGAAGGTCACCGGAGCCAGCCTGGCGGAAGGTCTGCTTAGCATTGATCTGATCCAGGAAATACCGGAGAGCGAGAAACCGCGCCGTATCCCGATTGCGATCGGCGGTCAGCGAACTCTTGAACATCAGTAACATGAACAGGGCGGAAACGGCACAGGCTGTTTCCGCCTTTTTATTCACTGGCAGGTAAGAAAGTCAAAAGAGTTCAGGCGCTGGCTGCCATAAGGCTGATTTGCGACGGTAAGCCGGTATTCGTTCCGGTCAGCATGATCGGTTCACCCGCCTCAAGACTGGAGTGAAATGCAGCCTTCATCGATGCACTGATACCATCACCACACCACATCAGATGATGCTCAAAGCGGCGTTGCGCCACGGCGGGGATACCTGACGCATCTGCTGCAACTTCAACCCGAAAGCCCTGTCCGTTAAGCCGTATCGCTTCCATCCAGATCTCGGTTTCATCTGTGACGCTGACCGCTTCAAGAAACAGCGGTACGGTGCTGCGTCGTTGTGAGGCTAGCGCCAGGCGCTCCCACTGACTGACTACCGCTGAATGAAAGCGCTGCTGGCGCCGTGCCGCACCTTCGCTGAGGTCAGTGCGCAGCCAGAGGTTGAGCGGCCGCAGGTAGCGATTAACATAATCATCACCACAATAGTCGGTATTCATCATCTGTAGTTCGCGATCAACATCTGCGTCCGTGTTATGCGCCAGCAGATGCAACATATCCTCTTCCCGACAGGCCCAGCCGCCAGGCAGCGTAACGCTGGGCCAGTTAAATGCAGTATGGATATCAAAGAGCGTATGACCCCCTGAGGTCATCTCACGCACACAGAGCGCACGCGTAAGCTGATTATCTGAGTAACCAGCAGGGCCAGGCGGCGTTATCAGCCCGGCACGGCGCCAGCGGCGCAGAGTTTCAGGAAGAACACCGACGAGACCACATACGGTGTCGGTAGAGTGCTGAGGCATAATTGATATCCGGAAGGCATTGGGATCCCATGAACAGGGAAGATGACGCAGTATGCGCGTCAGGAATAAATAAAGAAACAATCATTTCCAAAATCTGCTGGTGTATCGGGTGCAGAGAGGGCAGTGGGTGAGGGGGATTAAACAGGGGTACAGAGCAGATGCCGGACGCAGAGACGCCCGGCGATTAAGCACACGTTACCAGTGGTACTTGTTGGAATCTTCCCACTCTTTCACTTCTTTTTCGGCACGATCTTTCTCGTAGCCGTAGCGTTCCTGAATTTTACCGACCAGCTGATCGCGCTTCCCTTCTACAACGGTCATATCATCATCCGTAAGATCACCCCATTTTTCCTTAACTTTACCTTTGAACTGCTTCCAGTTACCGCCAATGCGATCTTCGTTCATGGTGACTCTCCCATTTCCGGTTGTTGTCCAGTGACCTGATGAATATCTGTGTTGCCTGAAGGCTGTCAGATGAATCAAGCATGGCACAGCTTTTGCCTTTTGCAGCGAAGCGGTGTGAGCCGCATCAAATTATGGGCAAAAGGGAAGGAAAGGGGATTATCACGGCGGGGTCTATTCCGGGCGTCGTGCTGGCCAGCTTACTGCAGGCAGGGCATTGAGGGCTGGACGGGCAAACAGAAAGCCCTGGTAATAGCGTACCCCGGCACCTTCCAGCCAGAGCCACTCTTCAATTTTTTCAACCCCTTCCGCAATGACCGTAATTTCCAGTGCCTGACAGCATTTAATGATGGCCATCACTATCGCCTGACGCGGGCCACTGCGGTGGATATCGGTGATCAGCTTGCGATCGATTTTCACTTTGTCGGGCTGGAAATCGGCTAACAGCGACAGGCCAGCGAAGCCGGCGCCAAAATCATCGAGCGCCAGGCTGATCCCGGCCGCTTTCAGCTGCTGGACAGCAAACTGAAATGCGTCGAAGCGCGAGATGATCTCATCTTCGGTCACCTCAACCACCACCTGCTCTGGTCGCAATCCCTGCTGCCTGATCTGCTGGATAAGATGTTCAACAGCATCATCGATTACCACCAGCGACATGGGCAGCAGATTGACGGAGAGCGTTTGCTCGCGCAACCCCAGATGCCTGGCCAGCTGGAAAGCGTAGGTTTTAGAGTGCAGATCGCCCTGATAGCGCTCGCTTTCTGGCAATTGCGAAAAGTAATCAGCGGGCGATGCGCCGTGCTGGCCACGTATCAAGGCTTCACAAGAGACAATCCGGCGATTCGCTGTATCCACAATAGGCTGTAGCGCAAATTCACAACGCTGACCCGGTGCCGGTTGCCAGGCTGGCTGAGATTCGGAGGTGACGGGTGTTGTCAGCGTCCACTGACTGGCAGGATCAATTTTGATAAACGTCTCTTTATCCCGCCCCTCGACGAAAGAACGCAGGAACTTCACCACCCGGTCATCTCTGATCCGTTCATCACTCAGGGTAACCCGCTTAAGCAGGGCATCCACTACGGTGTGTTTCTGATAATCACGTAAATCAAATAAGGCCATACCGGCATGACCGAAGCGACGCGCAGGGGCGTAATCCCGCATCAGCTCAATCAGGTTAAAATGCCGCTCATCCTGACTGATACGCTGGAAAACCGTGTGAACGTTGTCGACGCTACCCTCCAGCACCTGAAAAAAGTGCTGTCCGTCATAGAGCAGTATCCCGGTGACTTCAGCCTCAGCATTTTTGATACTGGCGCGCTCCACCAGCGCTTTCAATCTCTCTGGCGAGACAGAACCCGCAAGCTGGCTACGGTAAATAAGGGTGGAGAGCATAATCAGACTCACGTGGCAGAAAGTTACTGATTAAACATATCACAGAAATATTGCTGGTTAAGGGCACAACTACGACCATTATGCCGTTATATTTGCAGCATTAATTTAATCGTAGATTCAGGTAGTACTAAAGGATTCGACAATCAGGACATCAGATCGCAGTGCGGCAATAACCGGGCATAGAAATGAAGGGAAAAGAAAAACCCCCATAAAATCGGGGGCGAACAGCAAATATAGCGCATTATTATAACGTTACAGCATCCCTGGTGAGGCGCTGGTCAATCTGATATTGCCAGATTATTACGCACTTTTTATTCTCCTTACCACGTCATTCTGGCGAGGCTTTTAAGCGGGTAAAAAATCCGTTTATTTGCTATTTCGGAAAATTGTTTTGAGATTCAATCCACTGTTTCAGGCTTCAGGCGATGTCAGCACAACCAGTGAATTATCAGGTTACAAATCAACCACTTTTCCAGACACTCCCTTAACGTCATCAGCATAGTAGTCAGCCACGCATGAACGTTGTCGGTCTGCAGAGACAATCAGATGTTGATATCTGCCTTATCTGAAAAAAGTGCCCCCTGTAAAAGGGGGCAAGGGTAGGAGTCAGATCGCTCTGTAAAAGAAGTGGATTTCATTACAGAGCCATTCAAAGATAGGGCAAAAACGATGTTTATGCCGCTACGGTTAACTCTTTTTTTAATTAGATATCAAACAATTAAAAAGCTAACAATATTCAATGGCTATTTAAATCAATACCTTAATCAGATATGAAAACGATTTCTAAGATTAGGATTAAAGTCCTGTTTCGGCTGCTGCTTCTGCTATAAATGGCCACAATTAAGCCATTGCTTAGCGATCTGAGACAGTTACACAGAGCAGACTTGACCGTATAAGAGAATAATTGTACTGTTTATATATACAGTTTATTATCGATTGAGAGCCGGTGTGGGGTAGAGATGTCACAGGATGATGAGGTCTGGTCAGCATTCAGAGAAGCGATGAGGCGGGATGATACCGGTCAGTGCACAGTGAGTACCCGGGATTTTGTGGCTGAACTGGAACAACGCAAATCACCTCACACGCTTCGGGCCGCGAATACCTGGATCGAGATGCATATCACGACTTTCAGTGATATCTCAATTGAGCCCGGAGAATGTCGACTGTTCCGTGTGCCTGCGGCGCGTGATTAAAACGTGCCGCAGCGCAGACAGGATAAGAAAGGGTTTCAGCCTGACTGCTGTAACAGGTGCAGGCTGAAGCAGGCATCAGAGCCTGGATGTGTTCCGACGCATGTCAGACCGATCCTGGAATTTAGGATTCGCGGGGAAGCTCTTCTCGCACGCCATGCGCGCCAGATTCAATGCGACTTTGCGTTTTTTAAGCTTTAACTTCGGCAACCACTCTTTGAACTGTGCCGTTAGCGACGCTGCCTGCTGCTCGTTGGTGACACGACAGATAAATAGCTTGCTCTTGGTCTGACGACTGACATCAATGGCATAGATCTCTACACCTGCGCTGCACACTTCATATTCAACATCCGTAAACTGCATGTGTGGCCAAAGACCGGTTCTGGTTTCAAATGTGGCTAAATCCATGACGACTACCTTTTTTTATTTTAAGCGTTATTGCTACCCAACAGACTAAAGCCTGGTCGGGCCAGTGAGCATAGACCAGATTCAGCATTCCGCCAGCGATTTCACTGATTTAATCTGGCCCTGACACAAAAGGCTAAAATCTCCCACCGTCGCCTGTTATCTGACAGGTAGCCAGTCATCCTCTTATCAGAAAATCTGATGACAGACTGTCATGCTGGTTTTTCACCCCTTCAGCTCTTCAGCTCTTCAGCTTTACAAGCCCTGCCTTTGCTGCGTCTGCGACGGTATCCCACGAATTTAAATCGCCTTCTCCTTAACAATTATCATCAGCATCGCTGTTGAATTAGCGGGCTAATTATCAGATCCAAATGAATGGCTGCTTCCGCTTCATTGTGACCATCCGGCAGTGGAAATCTTCTGACAGGAGATGTGGCAAATTTATCTCAGATGATGAGATGTAAAAAGGTGTGTCAAAATAAAAATGAATAAATGGCAGAGTAGTGTTCTGGCTAGTTCACTCTGTACCATTCGCAAGGAAAAATAAAAAAATATATTCGCCATGCTTAATTAAAGCCCTGCAGACAAGAGCCGATAAGAACGATCCAACTTTAAATTATGTCCAGATTATTCTTTTTTTGCCGGGGGCAAGTATGACTATTACACAACGTCTGGTATTGATTTTCTCACTGCTTGCAATGTCACTGATTGCGCTGGTGATTATCTCTTTATCAGTAATTTCGGGCTTTCAATCCCGCTTTGAATATGTACAGATGAACGCAATACCCAGCATTCGCGATCTCAATAAATCGATCAGCGTGACCAATCAGTTGGGTATTGCGCTTTATCGCCACCACAGCACCAGCGATGCGGCAAAATTCCCTGCTGCGGAAGAGCGCATTGAGAATCTGCTTACGCAGATTAAGTCGCTCAATGATTACTACATGGCTAACGACATCTCGAACGATGAAGACAAAGCGATGACGGAACAGGCCTATAAAAATCTGGATGCGGTCCGCAGCGCATTGCCGGCATTTCTTGCCGCGTCACGCGCCCATAATGATGCGGTCACGCTGCCGTTATTGCAGAGTGAGGGCGGTATTGGTGCCGCATCCCGTAAGATGGAAGCGGATTTCACTCGTCAGATTCAGCTGAATATCGATATTGGCGAACAGCTCAGGGCGGAGAACAAGCGCGTTTATAGCCAGACCCTGTGGGCGATGTCTGGCGGATCGCTGCTGCTTATTCTGATACTGGCCGGTTTCTCCACTAAGGTGATTCTCGGCATCAAAAAGAGCCTCTCAGGCATGGTCAATACCATGACGCAGGTGAGTCATACCCTCGACCTGACTCATACCGCGGAGGTCCGCAGTAAGGATGAGATCGGCAAAACGGCGATGGCATTTAATCAGCTGCTGGCGCGCGTTTCCGGCACGCTGCTCTCCGTCAGTCACGCCGCGCAATCGGTGAGTACCGGATCAACGCAGATAGCGGCGGGCAACGAAGATCTCTCTGCACGCACGGAAGAACAGGCGGCTTCACTGGAGCAAACCTCAGCCAGCATGGCGACACTGAGCGAAACGGTGCGACAGAACTCAGAAGGTGCGCAACAGGCCAGCAGCCTGGCAAATAACGCGAATCACATGTCAATCCAGAATGGGACGGCGGTGAAGCAGATGCTCAGCACCATGGATGAAATCCGCGCCAGCTCTGCCAAAATCTCTGAAATTACCGGACTGATTGAAGGCATCGCGTTTCAGACCAATATTCTGGCGCTGAATGCGGCAGTCGAGGCAGCGCGTGCAGGCGAGCATGGTCGCGGCTTCGCCGTTGTTGCCTCTGAAGTGCGCAATCTGGCGCAGCGCTCCTCTTCTGCCGCCCGTGAAATTAAGGATCTTATCTCAACATCGGTTTCACAGGTCGAGCACGGTTTAGAGCAGGCCAGCGGCGTTGGATCTAACAGTGAAAATGTCCGTCAGGCGATTCAGCAGGTGGCCGATCTGGTCAATGAGATTGCGGCGGCTACCTCTGAGCAGAGTAAAGGCATTGAACAGGTTCATCAGGCCATTGGCCAGATGGATGAAGTGACGCAACAGAACGCCTCGCTGGTGGAAGAGGCCTCATCCGCCTCTAAGTCGCTGCAGGAGCAGGCAGAAACGCTGTCGGGGCTGGTGGCGACCTTTAAGCTGGAAAGCGATAACCGTGCAGTACAGTCGCAGCAGACCGCTGCAGTACGGCGTCCGGTATTACACACAAAGCAGCCTGAGCACCAGACCATCGACCTGACTAAGGCGAACTGGGAAAGTTTTTAATAGTTGAGCAGTAACTTAAGGGCCTCCACAATGTGGGGGCTTTTTTTATCTTAAATCAAAATAAATAAAGTGGCTTTTCCTGAAATAAATATAATATGAAATCGATTTCATTTTAAAATCGCAAATAACTCTTTAGGGTTATAAGGTTTAAATTGGAATTTGCCGGGCGTAGATATTTGTTTTGATAGTCTGGTGATAATGAGTCAGATACAGGCAGGATGTCAGTTATCGGCTATTCATGATGTAACTTGAATTTATTTATCTTCAAAACAATAACGCTGAAGTCAGGCTCGTTGCTTAATGCTTTTTGCCAGGTGTTTTTATTTCAATTTTATGATTTGTAAGGTATTTTTTTAAGTTTGGCTTAGGCGGATATTGAAGTAAATATTGTCATTTTATTCACTGTAAAATAACGCAGCGCAATCTATACTCCCTTCCGTGTTATATGTACTTCTGATTTTTTTACGAAACTCCTTTCTTCATAGCGACATTGTGCTGCATGAGGCATCTCTGGCTATGTCAAAGAAACGGTAAAAATAATATTACGAAAGCTATTTCGTGCGCTACACACCTGCACGTCTCACACATCAGAGCGGAAAAGAATGAAAAAAATACTCGACCGGATTAATTTGCCAGCGAAATTCCTGTTACTCGGATCATTTGCGCTGGTGCTGTTTATTTTACCCACCTTTCTGTTTATTCAGACGGGCAACCAGCTTATTGATACAAAGAATGTGGAACTGACCGGTATACCGGTCGAAAGAAAGGTGCTCAAGTTGCTGAACTTGCTGCAGCGGCACCGTGCGGAAAGCGCGATCGCTATCTCGCTGAACAAGCCAGATAACGCGCCACGTATGGCGTTGGTCAGTGAGGTTAATCGCTTATCTCAGACGATTGCTGACGAATTACGTCAGAATAATGAGCAGGCGCAGCCGCTGAAGCGGCTGGAGCGGGTTAATCAGGAGTGGAGCCAGCTGCAGAACGATATTAACGCGGGCAAACTGACCCTGGCAACCAGCCTGACGCGACATGCTCAGCTGATTCAGGTGCTACTCGATACGAACCAGGATGTACTTGATTTTTATCAGCTATCGCTGGATGCCGATCTGAATACCTACCAGCTGATTGTCAGTATCTTTAGTCGCCTGCCGCAACTGACTGAAACGCTGGGACAGATTCGTGCTAGCGGCACGTCGCTGATTGCGGGTGGGAATGTGTCGGATGCCGATCGCAGCCGCATGGCATTTCAGCTTGATTATGGCAAAACGGCGCTGAGACAGTTTAGCGGCAACATGGATAAAGTATTTTCCATTGAGCCAGATCTTAAAACCACCTTTGGCAATCTGGCACAGGATGCGAACCAGCAGGCGCTGAGTGCGCTGAATCTGGCTGATAGTGTCTTTGTCAGCGGTCACGCCAGCGTGACGCCGGTTGACTATGTACGGATCTTTACCCAGGCGATTAACCGTTACGGCGAGCTGGGTGAACAAACCAGCCATCGTCTGGAAGGAATGATGCAGACGCAGATCCAGGAACGCCGCTATGCGCAATATCTGTTACTGGCAGGTCTGTTTGCCGTCGCGCTGCTGGCCATTCTGCTGGCCGTGATGATCACCCGTTCTGTTACCCGGCCGGTTAAAGAAGCGGTCGAAGTTGCCAGCCGCGTCGCGGCGGGCGATCTGACGGCACAGCTGAACGTTTCCGGCAGCAATGAGATGGCTGAGCTGCTGAATGCACTGATGCGGATGCAGCAGCGTCTTGCTCAACTGGTGTCGGATATCAAAGGTAACGCGGCTACCATCGCCAACTCCTCAGAAGAGATTGCCCGTGGCAATGGCGATCTGTCGTCGCGCACCGAGCAACAGGCGGCTTCACTGGCTGAAACGGCTGCCAGCATGGAGCAGCTGGCGGCAATCATTCAGCAGAACGCGGATAACACGCGCTTTGCCTCTGCCCGTGCAGAATCTGCCACGCAGGCTGCACTCTCCAGTGGTGCAGCAATGGATTCGGTGATGGAGACCATGCACAAAATTCGTGGCAGCTCAGGTAAAATTGAAGAGATTACCTCGGTGATCGACAGTATCGCCTTCCAGACCAACATTCTGGCACTGAATGCGGCCGTTGAAGCGGCACGCGCCGGTGAGCAGGGTAAAGGTTTTGCGGTCGTCGCGTCGGAAGTGCGGGCACTGGCACAACGTTCAGCCAGTGCAGCTAAAGAGATCAAGGGTCTGATTGAGCAGTCAGTCGGCCACGCGCAGGAAGGGATCGCCATGGCGCAGAACGCAGGCGATAAGGTGAAACAGAGCGTCAGCGCCATTGAACAGACCTCTCAGCTTATGCGCGACATCACTTCTTCATCCGAAGAGCAGAGCAGTGGCATCTCGCAGGTCAATATTGCGGTGAACCAGATGGATCAGGTGACGCAGCAGAACGCCGTGCTGGTTGAAGAGTCGGCCTCTTCAGCTGATGAGCTCGCCGCGCGCGCAGGGCAGTTACGTACGATGGTTGCGGTGTTCCAGACTGCATAATGGTGTTAAACAGCCGCCTTTGGGCGGCTGTTCTCTTCTCAGCATTTATTCCGCGCTATGCCTGATGATCCTGCAGACAGGCCAGATACTTCTCTCCCGACCGCATCACCTTCTCTTTTGCCTGCTGATGGATATCCTGCCCTTCAAACGCGCCATACAGTTGCCCGAATGTCACGCCGGAGAGCCGATGCAGTATGTCGCCTACCGTAGCGGCTGACAGCGGCAGCATATTCGGGTAGCTCCACATAAACGACACGCCATGCGCACCCGGCGTAACCTGGATAATATCCCCCGCCAGAATCATCCCATCACCTTCGTCCCAGTACAGCACGCTGCCGCCGGGAAAATGGCCGCCCAGCCGTAACAGCGTCACAGAGGGCATCAGCGTCAGCGACTCGCCCTGCCATAACTGGATATGCGGACTCTTCCGCACAATCCATTGACGATCGCGGGCGTGCAGATGAATGGGCGCATTAAACGCTTCAGCCCACTCCTGCATGGTGGTGTAGTAGTGCGGATGTGAAATGGCGATAGCATCAATGCCGCCCAGCGCCGCGATCAACGTGTAGGTGGCATCATCAAGGTTGGCAATGCAGTCCCACAGTACGTTGCCATGCGGCGTGCGCAGAAGAAAAGCGCGCTGGTTAATGGCAAACTCAGGCACGGTTTTAAGACTTAACAGCGCATCGCTGTGAGCCGTCCACTTATTGGCGTGGCTGGCGCGCAGTTCATCAAACGCGATCCAGCGCTGACCGGCGGCCGGAACGTACTGGCGTTCATCATCACAGATTTTACAGTGCTGATGAGTGGAATGAGCGGGATAAGCCGTTCCGCAGGCGGTACATAACATCGTCATGGTGATCTCCTTTGTCTCACTCAATCTTATGCACACCTGCGAAAACCGCACTTTCCTGAGGCTATTTCTTCACGCAACTACGGCTGGCGGCGAAGGGTAATCCGGGTGAGTTCTGAGGGACGACCCAGCCTCACCGCCATGCCTGGCCAGAGTGCCGTGCCGTTATTCACATAGAGCTGCATTCCGCCGACCTGATAAAGCCCGGAAACAAACCCGGCGTTGGGTTTAGCAAACAGCCTGTCCAGCCCGATAATCAGGCCGCCATGTGTATGTCCTGAGAGCTGCACATCCACGCCCTGCGCTGCGTTCTGGCGTGCATTGCGTGGCTGGTGATCCAGCAGGATTACCGGCGCGTTTTCAGGTGCCTGTTCCAGCGCGCGGGCCAGATCCGGGCCGACCGCGTTTCTGCCGGGTGCGGAGGCGTCCGGCAGGCCGGCAATCACCAGCTTTGCGGTTCCGCGCTGGATCACGGTATGGCTGTTGAGCAGAGGTTGCAGACCCAGTGAGGCCAGATGCGCCGTCCAGATTGCCTGATGGAAGAAATATTCATGGTTGCCGGTGATAGCCCATACGCCGTCAGGCGCTGCGAGCCCGCGCAGCGGCGCAACGTCCTGCCGCCGATGCGCCAGGTTGCCATCGATCACATCGCCCGTGACCACAATCAGATCGGCTTTGAGAGACATTGCCCGTTCAACCATTGCGGCGGTCCAGGCCGCATTAAACAACCGGGTGATATGCAGGTCGGTCAGCTGCAGCAGCTGATAGCCATCGAATTCAGCGGGCAGGTTGGGCAGCGCAAGAGTCACCTCTTTGACCGGCGGCACGCGTATCGCCTGCTGAACGCCAAAGGCAGCCAGTCCCATCGCCAGCACAACGGCCAGATAGCGAACACCGGGAACCAGCTCCAGCGGATGACGCAACAGCAGGGCAATCAGCATAACCGCATCCATCAGCATCTGAAGCAGCGCCAGCAGCAGCACGGTGCTGTACGCCCAGTTAAACAGAATGATGATGATGCGGGGCATTTCAGCGGAGAAGATCCCGCCCGAGGTAAAACGGCTCACCAGAAGATATTGTGACGCCAGCAGCACCAGAGCGGAGAGCAGGATCTTTATAGCCAGTGGCAGGGACAAAGGAATAATGACGCGCGCAATTACATACCAGCTGGGTAAGCTGAAAATCAGGTGAAACATGGCATTTTTCCGGTAGGGCGCTGAACATCTGCGCAGGCAAAAAAGAGTCGATCGTTTATAGAGCCGTTTTCAGGACTGTAGTGTATATGATGTTACCGTCAGGCTTGCTTCACGTCGGGTGCTTTACAGGCGGTAAAGCAGGCAGAGAGGATCGATAAAACTTCAGGGCGCAATAATGAAAACAGCGTGACCGGAGCACCGGCCACGCTGGCAACATTCACGTATTGAGACGCCTGACTAGCGTAAAACGCCTGAGGTCGTCCGGGTCTCGTCAGTTACACGTTTCATGGATATCGGAATGCTTTTATAGGCGGGAATGCCGCTTTTGGTATCGTGGCTGTCGAGCGGAACCATCACATTGGCCTCCGGGTAGTAAGCGCCCACCGAACCTGGGGCCATATCAATAATCACGATGGTCAGGTTTTTCATCTGGCGCGAGGTGGGATTGCCATCCGGGTCCAGCGCCATCAGATCGACACGGTCACCGACCCGTAACTGTCGCTTCTCCGCCTCTTCTGCATTGATAAACAGCACATCGCGGCGGCCTGTCACGCCACGATAGCGGTCATTCAGCCCGTAAAGCGTGGTGTTGTACTGATCGTGACTGCGCAGGGTAGTGAGCACCAGATCATGGCACTTCAGTGACCGGGGATCCTCATTAATGCCCTGCATCACTTTAAACTGCGCACGGCCAGATGGTGTGAGCCAGACCCGTTCTGATGCGGCGTTATAGAGCCGGAATCCACCCGGATGCTTAATCCTCTCATTGAAGTTTTCAAACGCCGGGAACACCGCTTCAATGGCATCGCGGATGCGGCTGTAATCGGCTGCCATGGCCGACCAGTCAACCACGCTGTCCGGCAGCGTTGCCTTCGCCAGTGAGGCGACCAGCGCCGGTTCAGACTTCAGATGGGGTGAGGCGGGATCCAGCGAACCGCGTGAGGCATGCACCATCGACATCGAATCTTCCACGGTGACGCTCTGCGCGCCGGTTGCCTGAACATCGGTCTCTGTTCGGCCCAGCACCGGCAGCAGATAATTATGTTTACCCAGTAACAGGTGCGAGCGGTTCAGTTTGGTCGCCATATGTACCACCAGATCAAGATTGCGCATCGCCGGGAATGTGACCTGGGGATCGGAAATCGCTTCCGCCAGGTTGCCGCCCAGACACAGCAACGCTTTGGCTTTGCCGTCGCGCATCGCCTTTATTGCCTCAATGGCGCCGTGACCATGCTTCTGCGGCGGGCGGAAACCAAACACCCTCTCTATGCCATCCAGCAGCGACTGCGGCGGGATCTCTGTGATGCCCACTGTGCGATCGCCCTGCACATTGGAGTGACCACGTAACGGACAGATACCTGCACCCGGCTTGCCGATATTGCCGCGCATCAGCAGCAGGTTAGCGATTTGCTGCACGTTCTGAGTGCCGTACTGGTGTTGGGTAATTCCCATGCCATAACAGATGATAGTACGTTCAGCACTGGCGTAGAGCCGGGCGATATGCTGGATCTCCTCACGCGCCATGCCCGAGACTTTCAGGATATGCTCCCAGTCCGTGCTTTCCAGGTCGGCTTTCAGGGCGTCGAAGCCTTCAGTGTGCTCAGTAATAAACGCTTCATCAATGACGCCAGGTTCGCCTTTGCTCAGCGCCTCCTCGTGCATAGTGAGCAGGATCTTCATCACCCCTTTCAGCATCGCTGCGTCACCGCCCACCCTGACTTTGTAGTAGGTCGACGCCAGTTCAGTGGAGCTCATTGACAGCATCTCAATCGGACTCTGTGGCGAAGTAAAACGCTCCAGGCCACGTTCACGCAGCGGGTTGATCGCCACAATAGTGGCACCGCGTTTCGACACTTCCCGTAGCGTGCCCAGCATGCGCGGATGGTTGGTACCTGGATTGTGGCCGATACAAAGCACCAGGTCGCAGTGATCAAAATCTTCCAGCTCTACCGTCCCTTTGCCGACGCCAATCGACTCAGGCAGCCCGACACTGGTTGGTTCATGGCACATATTTGAGCAGTCGGGGAAGTTATTGGTGCCATATTCGCGGGCGAAAAGTTGCCACAGAAACGCCGCTTCATTGGAGGCGCGTCCTGAGGTATAAAACTCTACGCTGTCCGGATCGTCGTAGCTGCGCAGATGCTCTCCAATCTCCCGGAACGCCGTCTCCCATTCGATGGGCTGATAGGTATCCGTAGCGGCATCGTACTTCATCGGATGGGTCAGACGACCTTCGCCCTCCAGATGCAGTGCGCTGCGCTCCCACAGTTCAGTCACGGTATGAGCGGCAAAAAATTCCGGTGTGGTGCGTTTGCTGGTCGCTTCCCAGGAGACGGCTTTTGCGCCGTTTTCGCAGAACTCAAAAGATGAGGCATGTTGCGGGTCGGGCCAGGCGCAGCCCGGACAGTCAAAGCCCTGCGGCTGGTTGACTTTAAACAGGGCGATCACATCCTGCTTCACAGACATCTGGCCGCGGATAGCATCGGCAACCGCCTTCAATGCCCCCCATCCTCCGGCGGCACCCCCATAAGGAGCGATGCCATTTGTGCGATTTTGCTCTTTCATAATGCTCCACATTGTCTCTGTTGTTATTTGTTAAGCCTGGTACAGAAATAGTTGCAACAACGTGGAAACTGGCTGTTATTCAGGGAAATTATTTCTCAAAATGTTTCGACAGTCCGAAACGTAAGCCGCAAATCAGTTCAGCACATCAGATGAAGCGCAGCGCATCCAGGCTATTGCAGAATAAGCGGTGCGCGAGTTCCGCCGACAGGAGGATGATGCAGGGAAAGGGTGAAGGATAAATCTTTACCATCAGATAACGGCGGGTAAGTGAACCAGTTTATTCAGGGCTGGACTGCGATCGCAGCAACGCACTCCATGTCTGAACAGATGCACCATAATCCGGAACGCGACCTTATGAAAAGAGCCTTACTTTTGCTGGTTTTACTTTCCACCTATAGTCTGATGCCCGTTAAAGCCAGTGGCCCGGTTCGGGCAGGAGAGCTGCGTCCCATGAAGATTATTATGACGATCAACCATCAGTCGTATGAGATTGCGCTGGCTGATAACGCCACCGCGAAAGCATTTGTACAGCAACTCCCGCTGACCATGACGATGGAGGAGCTGAACGGCAATGAGAAGTTTGCAGACCTGCCTGCTGCTCTTAATAGCGATCCGCATAAACCCGGCACGATCCAGCAGGGCGATGTGATGCTGTATGGCAATAAGACGCTGGTTCTTTTTTACGAGACATTCCAGACCTCCTATAGCTACACGCCAATAGGAAAGGTGCTGTCGACAGATAGCCTCAAAAAGCGTGTCGGTCAGGGGGGGATTGACGTACGGTTCTCCCGGCCATAACTGATATCAAAATCTGAAATAACCGGCTGGTAAAGGATTCATATCGCGCTGAGTCTGGCCAGGGTGGCATCTGGCATGACGGACTACGTTATGTTCTGGCCGCGGCCAGACATTGTGATTCTCTTCGGGAAGCGACACTGTCAGGCAGGTCGGCCAGCCTGACAGTTCAGCCATTACTTCTTCTTATTCAGCATCGACTTCAGGTCAGCAAAGGGATTGTAGGTGGCCTCACCAACATCTTTTTGTGCGTCCTCGCCAGCCACTACACGGGTGCCATACTGGTCAGCCTCGGTGTACTTTGAGTGCTCGTGGTCATGACAATAGAGACACAACAACTCCCAGTTACTGCCATCTTCCGGGTTGTTGGTGTGGTCGTGATCGATATGGTGAACCGTCAGTTCGCGCAGGTTTGAATAAACAAACTCGCGTGAGCAGCGTCCACACACCCACGGATAGATTTTAAGTGCTTTCTCACGGTAGCCGCTTTCCAGCCGCGTATAGTTTTTAGGGATCAAAGCCATTGCCGGGATAACCTGTTATGCAGAGAAAATTTCACGATAGTGATGCCAATATATCCCATAACGGAACAGAAGAAGAAATCATCGTGTTCCGCGGGACGGCAGGCTTTAAAATCCAGAGGGTTAGCTGAAAATCCGCGTAGCCTCTTTTACGCCACATGCTCTCGCGTATTCAGAAAGATTCTCCACGCTGGCTGACGTAATGTTTTTTTCCAAGCGTGAGAGTGTCGAGGGGGCGATACCCATTCTGGCTGCGACATCAGCACTATTTAATCCTGCATGACTGCGCCACTCGGCTAACAAGGCCTGTAGTCGCTCCTTGCGCGCTTCAGCTTCATAGGCTGCCTGAAAATCATCTCTTTGCATCAGTCTGGCTTTCATCTCAGCCAGGATTTTATGCGCCATCGAGCATCTCCTGAAGTCTGCGACAAGAACGGCGATTTTACAGTGCTGACTGGAGCAGTCCAGAGACTCAAACTTGCGCCAGCACCAAATAGATTAATCAACAGAAGAGCGCCGCACTCAGCCAGCCTTAAGAAAAGATCACGTCAGGATGTTCAGCCTGAGGTTACACCCTATAATCAACGCTGTTTGTTAGCCTGCAGGAATGCAGGTTTTGCACCCGCCCAAAAGGAAGAGATCCCGCTGATGTTTTCTCGTTTTTTTATTTATCGTCCCGTTTTTGCATGGGTTGTTGCCATTTTAATCATGCTGCTTGGCGCGCTCTCTATTACCCTGTTGCCGGTTGAACAATATCCCGATGTTGCGCCACCTTCGGTGAATATCAGCGCAACGTACACCGGTGCTTCTGCAGAGACGCTGGAGAATAGCGTCACGCAGGTGATCGAGCAGCAGCTTACCGGGCTGGATAATCTGCTCTATTTTACCTCCAGCAGCAGTTCACAGGGGAATGTGTCGGTTACCGTCACCTTCAGTCAGGGCACCGATCCGGACACGGCTCAGGTGCAGGTGCAGAACAAGGTGCAGCAGGCGCTCTCCCGTCTGCCCAGCGAAGTGCAGCAGCTTGGTGTTACCGTCACCAAATCGCAGTCAAACTTCCTGCTGGTGATGGGGTTGTATGACACCACGGGCAAAAGCAACAGCACGGATATCGGTGACTGGCTGGTCAGTAATATGCAGGAGCCGCTGGCCAGGACCGAAGGCGTCGGTGACATCCAGGTGTTCGGCGGTCAGTACGCGATGCGCATCTGGCTCGATCCCTTCAAACTAAACTCCTTTGCGTTGCAGCCCTCCGATGTGTCGGCGGCGATACGCTCGCAGAATATTCAGGTTTCAGCCGGTAAAATCGGCGGCCTGCCATCCCCTGATAATCAGCAGCTCACCGCCACGGTCAGAGCGCAGTCGCGACTGCAGACGCCGGATCAGTTCCGAAACATCATCGTCAAAAGCGACAAAAGCGGTGCCATCGTACGCGTGGGTGATGTGGCGCGGGTGGAGCTGGGCGGCGAATCCTATGACATGACCACCCGACTCAACGGGCATCCTGCGGCGGGTGTCGGAGTGATGCTGGCGCCGGGCGCGAATGCGCTGGCCACCGCGACGCTGGTGAAAAACAAAGTTGAAGAGTATCGCCACTCAATGCCGGAAGGTTATGAGGTGGCCTATGCGCTCGACAGCACTGACTTCATCAAAATCTCCGTTGAGGATGTGGTGATCACCCTGATCGAAGCGATCGCGCTGGTAGTGGTGGTGATGTACCTGTTCCTGCAGAATATCCGTGCGACGCTGATCCCTGCGCTGGCGGTGCCGGTGGTACTGCTCGGCACCTTTGGCGTACTGGCGCTGTGCGGCTACACCATCAATACCCTGACGCTGTTTGCTATGGTGCTGGCCATCGGGCTGCTGGTGGATGATGCCATCGTGGTCGTCGAAAACGTCGAACGCATTATGCATGACGAAGGTCTGCCGGCGCGTGAGGCAACGGAAAAGTCGATGAAAGAGATCTCCGGCGCGCTGGTGGCTATCGCGCTGGTGCTCTCCGCGGTATTTCTGCCCATGGCCTTTTTCGCCGGGTCGACCGGTGTGATTTACCGGCAGTTCTCCATCACCATCATCGCCGCCATGACCTTCTCCGTGGTGGTGGCACTGACCCTGACGCCTGCACTGTGTGGCATGTTGCTGCGGCCGACCTCACCCCATCGTAAAGGCTTCTTTGGCGGTTTTAACCGCTTTTATGCCGCCACCGAGCGCCAGTATCGTCACAAAGTGGTGAGCACTCTGCGCCGTCCGCTGATCATGGTATCGCTTTATGCGGCTATGGGCGTGGTGCTGTTTGTGATGTTTACCCGCTTGCCGGGTAGCTTCCTGCCGACTGAAGATCAGGGCAGCATTATGCTTCAGGCGACATTGCCAGCGGGTGCCACGGCCAGCCGCACTGAGGCAGTCAATCAGCAGATTGTTGACTGGTTCCTGACTGAAGAGAAACAGAATATTGATGTGGTCTTCACCATCAATGGTTTTAACTTCAGCGGTGCTGCGCAGAATGCCGGTATGGCGTTTATCAAGCTTAAGAACTGGGATCAGCGACCGGGTAGTGAAAACTCTGCCGAAGCGATTGCCGGGCGCGCCACCTACGCGCTGGCGTCGATTCGGGATGCGCAGATCTTTGCGCTGACGCCGCCGTCGGTGCCGGGTCTGGGACAGAACAACGGCTTTACTTATGAGCTGCTGGCCAGTGGTGGCACCACGCGTGAGCAACTGGGCAACCTGCGCGATCAGCTGCTACAAAGCGCAGCGCAAAGTCCGGAACTGCTCGGCGTGCGGGCCAATATCCTGCCGCAAACGCCGCAGTTGCAGGTCGATATTGATACCAGCAAAGCGGTGGCACTAGGACTGCAGCTGGATGACGTGACCGATACGCTGACCAGCGCCTGGGGCGGTGCCTATATCAATGACTTTATCGACCGGGGTCGGGTAAAGCGGGTCTATGTGCAGGGCGACGGTCAGTATCGTTCATCACCTTCTGATCTGGATAAATGGTACATCCGTAACAGTGAGGGCACCATGACGCCATTCTCGGCGTTTGCCTCGACCCGATGGACCATGGGACCCGAAAGCCTTAACCGCTACAACGGCTCTGCCTCCTACGAAATACAGGGGCAGAACGCCGAAGGGTTCAGCTCCGGCGATGCTATGAACACCATTGAGCGACTGGCCAATGAACTCCCGGCAGGGACCACAGGGGCATGGAGCGGTCTTTCGCTGCAGGAGAAGCAGGCGGGCGGGCAGTCAACCACGCTGTATGCGATCTCGATTCTGGTGGTTTTCCTCTGTCTTGCTGCGCTGTATGAGAGCTGGTCGGTGCCTTTCTCCGTGCTGTTAGCGGTGCCGCTCGGCGTGCTGGGTACCGTGCTGGCGGTGGCACTGCGCGGATTAAGCAATGATATCTACTTCCAGGTGGCGTTGCTGACCACAGTTGGACTCACCTCCAAAAACGCGATACTGATCATCGAATTTGCGGAGGATGCGGTTCGTCGGGGAAGTTCGCTGAGTGCGGCTGCGTTGCAGGCAGCGCGAACCCGTCTGCGGCCGATTATGATGACGTCGCTGGCCTTTATCGCCGGTGTGATCCCGCTGGCGGTGGCGACGGGCGCCGGTGCTAACAGCCGCATCGCCATCGGTACCGGTATCATCGGCGGTACGCTGGCAGGCACGGTACTGGCGCTGTTCTTTGTTCCGCTCTTCTTTGTCCTGGTGAAGCACTACCTGACCCGCCATCGCAAAGGCCAATAACGCAGAAAGCCCGTCTGCAGGCGGCTGCAGACGGGCTGGGATCAATGATTAGCGGAAGATTACAAATGCTGTTTAAAGAAGGCGGTCAGCTTCGCAAACGGGATCAGGTCAGTGCGGTCATAAAGGTCCACATGGCCTGCATCAGGCACGATATAGAGCTCTTTGGGCTGTGCCGCACGCTGGAACGCATCTTCGCTGAACTCGCGTGAATGCGCTTTATCACCCGTGATGAAGAGCATCGGGCGCGGTGAGATGGTCTCAATGTCATTAAACGGATAGAAGTTCATGAATTTCACGTTGCTGGTGAGCGTCGGGTGCGTGGTGAGCGCAGCTGAACTGTTTTTCGGTGTGAACTCACCGCGAGGCGTCCGGTAAAAATCATAGAACTCTTTGGCTATCGGAGGCGAATCAGCATCGATTTTATGTGGTGTACCACTGGTGTACTCAGTTTTACCCCCGGTGAACTCTACATAGCGTTGCTGTGCCGCCGCTTCAATGATTTGCTTACGCTGCGCCAGTGTCTGGCTTTTATTCAGCGCATTACGGTTGGCTGACCCCATGTCATACATGCTGACGGTAGCAATGGCTTTCATGCGGGGATCAATCTTCGCTGCGCTGATGACAAAACTGCCACTGCCACAGATGCCCAGCACACCAATCCTGTCGCGATCGACAAATTCGCGGGTACCCAGGTAATCCACGGCGGCGCTGAAGTCTTCGGCATAGATATCCGGAGAGACAGCGTTGCGCGGCTGGCCTTCACTTTCGCCCCAGAAAGAAAGATCAATTGCCAGGGTAACAAATCCCTGCTCAGCCATTTTCTGCGCATAGAGGCTGGCGCTCTGCTCTTTGACTGCGCCCATCGGATGACCTACCACAATCGCCGGAAGGCGCGCCGTTTTACCGGCCTCTTTTGGTCTGTACAGCGTGCCGGTCACACCCATCTGATACTGGTTTTTAAAGGTGACTTTCTCGCGGGTGACTTTATCGCTTTGATAAAAGTTATCGGCGCCGCGTGACATATCGGCAGCGCTGGCCGCAAATGAACTGATCAACAGTCCAAACATCAGGGTTAATGCTCTCATAAGAAGATCCTTATCGGGGTTGACGACATGAGGGCAACGGGTTGCCCGGTTAAACAACACATCTGCTATCAGGCAGCGCTTTCCTTACGGGCGGTGATCATCGCCAGTCCGGCGGCAGTGACCAGTAATGTGGCGCTGATGGCAAAGGTGGTCTGCCAGCCTGCATGGTCAAAGGCCAGGCCACCCAGCGTCGACCCCAAAGCAATCGACAGCTGTACGATGGCCACCATTAATCCGCCACCGGTCTCGGCATTATCCGGAAAGGTTCTGGCGATCCAGGCCCACCATCCGGTTGGTGCCGCTGTTGCCACCAGTCCCCAGATGCCAAGCAGTGGCGCCACCAGCCACAGGTGATGACCGAACACCATGAGCAGCACCGCAACCAGCGCCATAATCAACGGGATGATCATCAGGGTCAGATAGAATCCGCGCTGCAAAACAGCACCGATAATCAGCGTGCCGATAAATCCGGCGACACCAATGGTCAGCAGCAGCAGCGACAGCGCAGAAACGTCAACCTGCGTCACGGTTTCCAGAAACGGACGGAGATAGGTAAACAGGGTGAACTGGCCCATAAAGAGCAGGCCGCAGGCGGCCATACCCACCGTAACCAGCGGCGAACGCAGCAGCTGCAGAATTTTTCCGCTGCGCTGCCGGGCCGAGTTGACCGGCATCGATGGCAGCGTGAACGTTTGCCAGATCAGGGCGATCAAGGCTACCGGCACCAGGCTGAAAAAAGCCCCGCGCCAGCCAATGACAGAACCGAGATAGCTGCCCAGCGGTGCAGCGATAACCGTCGCCAGCGCATTGCCGCCGTTGAAAATGGCCAGCGCGCGCGGCACCTGCCCGGTGGGGACCAGCCGGATAGCGACCGCCGCTGACATCGACCAGAAACCGCCAATCACCACGCCAATCAATGCCCGGCCAGTCATGTAAGTCAGATAGTTGGGTGCCATCGCCACCATCAATCCGGATAGTGCCATTACCAGCGTGAGCGCCAGCAACAGAATTTTGCGGTCGAGGTTCCCTGCGATGCGGGTTATTGAGAGGCTGGTGATCACTGCCAGTGCGCCTGAGATAGCGATGCCCTGTCCGACCAGACCTTCGCTGACCGCCAGATCTTGTGATAACGGCGATAACAGGCTGACCGGCATGAATTCAGAGGCGATAAGCGCGAATACACACAGCGTCATTGCCCATACACCACCCCAGTGCGCTTCTTTATGCCGGGGGGAACAGTCAGTTGTTTCCGTGGAAGTCATGTTGTGTCCTGTTTCATTGTTTGCGGTGCTGATGAACTCAGGAAATTTTACTGTTTCGCTTTATATTGACTAGCTAATGAATCCTTAATGGGGTTATAACCAGAACTTATAAATCTATCGGCGGGAGTGCAGTATGAAGCGCAACATGAATGACCTGCAGGCTTTTATTACCGTGGCGCGTGAGGGCAGCTTTACCCGCGCGGCAGCGCTGCTGGGCGTGACGCAGCCCGCGTTAAGTCAGACCATTACCGCGCTGGAAAACCGGATGGAGATTCGGCTGCTTACCCGCACGACCCGTAACGTTTCACCGACCGCGGCGGGTGAACGGTTAATCCAGGCGATTGGCAACCGATTCGATGAAATTGAGGCGGAACTGGATATGCTGACCGCGATGCGGGACAAGCCAGCCGGCACGGTACGGATCACCTGCGGGCCGCATATTCTCAGCTCACTCCTGATGCCAAAGCTGACGCCATTGCTGGCGGCTTATCCTGATATCCGGCTTGAGTTCGATGCTAATCATGGCTTACGCAATATCGTGGCCGATCGATTTGATGCAGGGGTCAGGATGGGAGACACCATTGATAAAGACATGGTGGCGATGCCGATAAGCCCGCCATTACGGATGGCTGCGGTGGCCACGCCCGACTACTTTCGTCGTCATGCTGCGCCGCAGGTTCCGCAGGATCTGCTGCATCACAACTGCATTAATATGCGGCAGGCGACAGCGGGTGGGTTGTACGTCTGGGAGTTTGACGGTGAAGAGGGGCCGTTAAATGTGCGGGTAGATGGACAACTGACGTTCAACACTTCGGCACACATTGCAGAAGCGGCTCTCGCCGGGCTGGGGATCGCTTTCCTGCCTGAGCAGGAAGTCGCAGAAGGGCTGGAGCAGGGCACCTTGATCCGCGTGCTGGAGCGCTGGTGCGAGCCGTTTCCCGGCTATTACCTCTACTATCCCAGCCGCAAGCAACATTCACCCGCTTTTACCCTGGTCAGAGAGGCATTAAGGCTAAAAGAGGGGGCATGATGAAACTTATTGGAATAGATGCCATTCCATGGCGTAATACGTCCTAAAGCGCTTTATTCAGAATTACTTAGAAGGACGGCGACTAATTTTGCCTCCTTTCCGACCGGCTTCCCTGGCTTTTTCAGGATCGTTTTTGAAATTGCCCCCACTGGCCTTGCCTCCTGCACTGCCAGCTTCACTCGCCCGTTCTGGATCGTTGGCAAAATTGCCGGCACCACCTCTGTATTTCTGTTGTGTCATAGGAAGACCTCATATCAATGTTCCATTAGATAAAAAGGACTAGCTAGTCACATCTGCAAGCATAGTCGTCCGCTTCGTTTATGCAAATGCACAGACTTAAATTATTGATAAGACTAATTTTAATTTTTCGCAGGGGGATAGTGTCGGCAGGGCCCTAGGTGATGAACTACGCTTACAGACCTGACGAAAAAGGAGAGTGCTATGAGTAATGCGACCTTAATCGATACGCTTGAGCTGGGCTCTGACGAGCAGAAGCAGAAATATGAGATTTACGGCGATGATGCACAGACGCCCACTTTTGCTGTCATCTACCGGCAGCAGGGCGATAGCTGGCAGCAGCTGGATGAGAAAATCACGTTCGCCGCGCAGGATGAACAGCAGGAAGCGAGGGGATCAATGGGCTACGGTTCCGGCGACACGCTGCCAGACTTACGTGACCTGCCTGCCGAAGCTCGGGAGCTCTGCGAACAGCACTGGAACCAGCAGAGTGACAGGTAAACAGGAATAGCGCCGCTTTGTTTGTTAGCGGTGAAGTCGCCTGTTTAAGAGAGACGCCTGGAAGCGGCAGAATAAACCTCTGAGCGCTCTCTTTTCCCGACAGCCACCACAAAAACCACCACCCGGTCATCAATAACCTGGTATACAAGTCGATAACCGGATGACTTTAGCTTGATCTTATAGCAGTCAGGTATCCCGCTGAGTTTGTTCGCCTCAATTCTGGGTGACTCAAGACACTCAGCCAGCTTCTTTTTAAGCTGTTCACGTACTGTCGGGCCCAGCTTGCGCCACTCTTTCAGTGCCCTCTGATCGAACTCAAGTTGCCAGGTCATTAGAGGTCATCCAGTGTGACCCGGACAGGCTCAGGGTTTCGCAGGCGTTCTTTAACTATGTCTACTAACGCCGCATCTTCGTCACTGAGTAACGTTTGCTTAAAGGGAAGACGTTCATTATCTGCAATATATTCAAGCATCAGGCGCAGCGCATCAGAAGGAGTCACACCCATTTTTTCGAGCGCAGCATAGGATCGTGTCTTCAGGTCATCATCGATTCGAATGTTAATTGTGCCCATAGCGAGTTCCTTTGTATTTACACTTGACATTACAATTGTCGCACTGATGAGTCTGTATCGCAAACAGTAAATATCAGTCACCCGCACAGCCTTATATCTTCCCGGTAAAATCACGCTAAAGCTTATTTTATGCTACGAAAATATAACATCTTCATCCATTAAACCAACTGCAGCAATCGTTAAAGGTTTTCCCGCTACTGGCGATAACCAACAGGCGTTGAGCGCGCCGATCATTGATGAACCCGGCACTCCGCGACGAGTTCTGAACGCGAACGGACCTGCTTTTAGCCCTCCTTTTATACACACCAGAAAGCGCTAATTTAAGCGCAAATTACTCAAATAAAAGCGAAAATAATAATATGTCGATCATTAAGACGATCAAAAGACACCTGCCTGTTGCCCGTCTTAGGCGTAGCAGTCAGCCTGCCAATGGCACCTACGATTGTCGTGCGTTGCCAGATTCACTGGCCTCCGTGGGTTTAAGCTCGCGGGCGGGCGGCATCCTGATGACCTTCGTTCCGCCTGAAGCCGATTTTCAGCGGGTCAGTAAGGCCTGGCAGCGATTCAATTCCGCCGACCTGACGGTGTTGACGCTCTCTTCCAACGGCGCGCTGAGCAGCAGCAGATCGCAAAGCACCTACTGTGATGGCAATGGCCCGGAGGGAAGCTACCTCTGGCTGCCGGACACACTGATCGCACGCCATGAGACGCATATTGTTGATCTGCATGTCGCCGACACGCAGACGGCCAGCCAGCGCATCACCGCCATCCAGCAGGAGCTGGCGCGCTTGAAGGTGCGGATGCCGCTCTCGGCCGATCGTACTTTCGCCATGATTTACTGTGACGGATTGTCGGCATCCGAAGGCTTTCTGATGCAGGCCTGGTATAACAGCGGGCGCTTTCCCTGCCTGGCGATTGGCGGTTCTGCCGGGGGTAAAATCACCTTTGATGGCACCTGGATTGGTACAGGTGGCAGGGTGTTGCAGGGCAAGGCTGTGATTGTGTTCTGCCAGATGGCGCCAGGAAAATCATTTGCTCCTTTTAAAAGCCAGAACTTTACGCCACGCGATCAGAGCTGGCTGATTGCTGAAGCCGATCCGGTTGCGCGTACTGTAACGTCAGTATTTAACCGCCAGGGGCAGCAGCAATCGTTTGTTGCGGCGCTATGTGAACATCTTAACTGCAGCGAAGCGCAACTCAGCGAACGGCTAAAGGGACTCACTTTCGGCGTTAAAGTTGGCGGCGAGTACTTTATTCGCTCGATCGCCAAAATTGAATCGGGCGGCGTACACTTTTTCTGCGATCTTGAGTTTGGCGATCGACTGTTCCTGATGGAAGAGAAAGACTTTAAACAGACGACGCAGCAGGAGTGGCAGGCTTTTACCGCTCAGCATGGCAAACCCGCGGCGATCCTGATGAACGACTGTATTCTGCGCCGTGTCGGCAATGCCGATAAGCTGCATAATGCCCATTTCTTCAAAGGCATTGCCGCCGCCGGTTTTTCCAGCTTCGGCGAAATCCTGGGTGTGCCCATCAATCAGACGCTCTCCGCGCTGGTGTTCTTTAATCATGACGTCAAAGCGATGAGCCAGTTCCCGGTAGAGTACGCCGGCTACGCGGCACACTACGCGCAGCGAGCGTTGCGCCGCTGGGAAGCGCTGAACAGCATCCAGACGCGGGTGCTGGATCGGGTTATCACTTATCAGCAGGCGCTGACGCCGCTGATGGAGGCGCTGCCGGTGCTGGAAACAGCCACTCAGAGCCAGGGAGAAACCCTGAGCCTGGCAGAGAGCAGTATCCGTAACATCAGTAACATCGCCACCGAGAGTCAGCAGGCGCAGGGCCGGCTGGATGATGGTCTGGACGATCTGGAGAAAATTTCCAACGGCATCAATGAGATTACGCATGGCATCAGCAATATTGCTTTCCAGACCAACATCCTGGCGCTGAATGCCGCAGTAGAAGCGGCTCGTGCAGGCGAGGCTGGGCGGGGATTTGCTGTGGTCGCGGGCGAAGTTCGTCGTCTGGCGCACTCCTCAAAAGAGCAGGCTGAAGCTACGGCCAGTAACATCGGTGAGGCAGTCAGCACCATCTCACGTATCCGGCTGGTGGCCAGTGATTCGGCGCAGACCGCCGCCCAGATGGCAGAGCGCAGTATCAGTGCAGCCGATACGCTGGCGGCCATGAATCAACAGACGCGACATGAGCGCGCTGATATTGCGAAGCATCTTGGCAGCCTGCGTGAACTGACGCAGGGGATGGATGCAATGCAGGAGGCCGTCGCGCAGCTCAAGGTGTTACAAACTCTTTCCGGTGCGCAGGTTAAGGCCTGATTTATCAGCATAAAAGACAAAAAAGTGCGGTGTAAGCGTAACGACCAGGCAGGGCGGGCTTTCAGTTGTTACACTTGTCGGTGATTAACCACGCAGAGGTATGAATGAAAATTAAAAGTTATGCAGCCATGCAGGCTGGCCAGGCCCTTGAACTCTATGAGTACGATGCCGCCGAACTGGCAGCCGAAGAAGTCGAAGTCCAGGTCGAATATTGTGGCGTCTGCCACTCAGATCTGTCGATGATCGACAACGAGTGGGGCATCTCTCAGTTCCCGGTGATTGCAGGACATGAAGTTATTGGCCGGGTTTCAGCCCTGGGCGAAGCGGCTAAGAACAAAGGTCTTTCAGTCGGCCAGCGTGTAGGAATCGGCTGGACAGCAAAAAGCTGTCAGCACTGCGATGCCTGTATTAACGGCGAGCAGGTTAACTGTCAGCAGGGCAGCATCCCGACCATCATGAACAAAGGTGGTTTTGCCGAGAAGCTGCGTGCTGACTGGCAATGGGTTATTCCGCTGCCAGAAAAACTGGATGTGGCGAGCGCCGGTCCGCTGCTGTGTGGCGGTATCACCGTGTTTAAACCGCTGCTGATGAGCAACATCACGGCAACCAGCCGTGTGGGTGTGATTGGTATCGGCGGACTGGGCCATATCGCAATCAAGATCCTGCACGCGATGGGTGCCGAAGTGGTGGCATTCAGCTCAACGCCAGATAAGAAGCAGTCGATCCTGGATATGGGCGCGGATGAAGTGGTTAACAGCCGTGATCCAGAAGCTCTGAAAAAGCAGGCAGGCCGTTTTGACCTGATCCTGAGTACTGTGGCGGTCGACCTGGACTGGAAACCTTATTTCGCTGCGCTGGCACCTCAGGGTAAATTCCACACCGTGGGTGCCGTAATGAAGCCGATTGAAGTGAGTGCTTTCGATCTGATCCTGGGCGACAAAGCGGTGACCGGTTCATCAACCGGCTCACCAGGCCAGCTGCGTTCGCTGCTGCGACTCGCCTCGCGTGCGGATATTGCGCCACAGGTTGAGTTCTTCCCGATGTCTGACATCAATAAAGCGCTGGATCACGTTCGCGCCGGTAAAGCCAATTACCGTGTGGTTCTGAAAGCCGATTTCTGATGCGAATCTGAAATGACATGCCGCAGCCTGCTGCGGCATTTTTTTATCCTCAATTTGTCAGCAGTCCCTTAGCCAGCCCCGCGGCAATCACCTCATCGGCTGTCAGGCTGAACCATTTCTCTGTAGCACATTCCGCGTTATCACGGCGCCATGCGGCAACCATCTGGTAGCCCAGCGTATAGCCATACCATCGGCGAAAGTCACCCGTGCCGAAGAACCAGGCAGAATGATCATAATGAGGACTTTGCAGCGTGGTCAGCGGCACTGGATTAGCCTGCAACTCGCTTAGCTCTATGGCTTGCTCCCAGGGCTCTGCTGCCGTTTTAAGCAGCCAGCAGACGAACTGACCCGCCAGACCTTCGCTGACCAGCGCTTCACCCAGCGTCCAGCCATATCCCGGCCCGCGCATTCGCAAACAGTGATGGACTTCATGCACGATATGCCGCACCAGCGTGCCATTTTCCAGCATCCCGGGCAGATTCGGATTTGCCGGGTCAATGGCCAGGCCGAACAGGGTGGGCCCGTAAGCCCGGCCTGCAAAACCGGTTTCAGGTATTACTGCCTCCGGCATGCACTGAACCAGAATATCCAGACGAGGGACACGTGTCACGGAGGAGAGGTGCTCGCAGGCGAGCTCAGCGGCCCTGATTATTGACGATTTATAAGGCCCAACATCACCCGATGCCTCCAGCCAGTGCAATTTCCATAAGTCGTTCACAAACTCTCCTGTCAAAGGTTGATAATCAGAACACAGGTCCGGGACCCGCCAGAGCTACTAATACCTTAACCGGCAATGCTTTAAACAGACACCGGAAGAAAGCGTTATCGTTGTCGGTAAAGAGTTAAAAGCAACTTCCGGAACGCCTGCCATTCCTGAACATTCAGGGCTGTCTCGTCGCGACGCCAGCACCGATAGATACCCTGCCACAAGAAAATAGTGCAGTTTGGCCCGTTTCCATCGAACACTGTCCTCTGAGCCTGTCACGCGCAGGTAAACAGTGCCGTAAAGTGACCTTATGGTAGCCAGTAAGCCTGGCTGATTTCACTGAAACTGTTTACGGAGCCAAAATGAAGCTGACCCAGATTCGTAATGCCACCCTGCTACTGGACTATGCAGGCAAAAAATTCCTGATCGACCCGATGCTGGCCGAAAAAGAGGCCTGGCCCGGATTTGCCGGAAATGCCCGTCCCCATCTGAGAAATCCGATGGTTGAGCTGCCTGTCCCGGTCGCTGCACTGCTGGCAGTCGATGCGGTTATTATCACCCACACGCATATGGATCACTGGGATGAGGCTGCGCAGCAGCTAGTGCCGAAGACGATGATGATCTACAGCCAGGATGAAACGGATGCAGCGCTGATTCGTTCGCAGGGGTTTGAAAATGTTCGCGTGCTGCAGGATGAGAATCCGTTTGTTGATGGCCTGACGATTTATAAAACCGACGGTCAGCACGGCAGCAATGCGTTATATGCCGACAAAGTGATGGGCGATATTCTGGGTGACGCCTGTGGCCTGGTCTTTACCCATCCGGAAGAAAAAACCCTCTATATAGCTGGCGATACCGTATGGGTCAAACCCTATGTCAGAGCGCTGCAACGTTTTCAGCCGCAGGTGGTGGTAATGAATATCGGCAATGCAACCAACGATCTCTATGGGCCGATTATCATGGGAAAAGAGGATACCCAGCGCACGCTGAATATCCTGCCTGACGCAACGCTGGTTGCCTCACACATGGAGGCGATCAACCACTGTTTGCTGACGCGCGCAGAGCTGCGAGCCTGGACTACCGAACAGGGTATTGCTGACCAGGTGCTGATCCCGGAAGATGGTGAAACAATGACGTTCTGAGCGTCGTGGCACTAAACCGGCACAATTGTGCCGTGAGTTCTCAACACTACGCTTTCACACAATAAGGGGGAGAGGATGGCTGCTCTGAGAGTCGCGGTGCTGGCAACGGCCGGTTTTAGTCCGTTTCATTTTTCAGTTCCCTGTATTCTGTTCGGCTCAGCCCTGCCGCAGCCGGATCTGTTTCATGTCGATATCTGCGCACTGAAACCAGGCCCGGTCATCTCAGAGATGGGGTTGTCAATTACGGTGGAACAGGGTCTTGACCCGCTTGATCAGGCGGACATTATTATCGTGCCCTACTGGCATAATCCGGCTGAAAAACCTGCGCAGGCGCTGCTTGATAAGCTGGTGGCAGCCTGGCAGCGCGGCGCAGAGATCGTTGGACTATGTCTGGGCACTTACGTACTGGCTTATGCAGGTTTGCTCGATAAGCATCGTGCTGCCACTCACTGGGAATTTGAGCGTGACTTCAGCGAGCGCTTTCCACATGTTCACCTCGACAGTAATGCTCTTTATACCCGGGACACTCGTCTGATCACTTCTGCCGGCACCGCGGCGGGCATCGACTGCTGTCTGGATATCATCCGTCACCACTATGGCAGCGCCATGGCTAATCGGGTAGCCAGACGCATGGTGGTGCCGCCTTACCGTGAAGGCGGTCAGGCGCAATTCATTGAGCGGCCGGTTCCGGAAACAACGCGTGACAGTAAGATCAACGCGTTGCTGGCGTCGCTGCGACAGAATCTGCATCAGCCGCAGGATCTTGACTCACTTTCGCGGACGCTTGGCATGAGCAGGCGAACGCTGACGCGTCATTTTCACAAGGCGACAGGCATGTCCCTGGGAGAGTGGCTGACAGCAGAGCGTCTGCAACGCAGCCAGCTATTACTCGAAACCACCGGCATCAGCATTGAATGTGTGGCAGAAAAGGTGGGTTTTGATTCGCCCGTGTCATTTCGTCAGCGTTTTAAATCCCGGTTTGGCGTCTCTCCCAGTGAGTGGCGCCGGACATTTCGGGGGCCGCATCCGGTGATGAGTGATGAGACATTACGACAGGACGATGAGTGACCAGGCCCGGATGAATTTCTGCGCCTGTGACTTTGCCTGCCGGAATATTCCCGCGTAATGACGGTCACTATTCCGGCAGAAATAAATGCGACTACAGCAGGAAATCATCCAGCGACTGGCCGTTTTCAATGGCCGCCTTAATTACGGAGGGCGTTCGGCCCTGACCCGTCCAGTAACGAACCTGACCATTTTCGTCATTGTAACGGTATTTCGCCGGACGCTTTGCGCGTTTCTTTTTGCCGGTTACCGAGGGGGATGCGCTATTCACCAGCTCCGCCGGGTTAATCCCTTCTTCCATTAACAGCTCCTGGTAGAACGCCAGTTTTTCTGCTTTCTCACGGGCTTCCGCTGCCCGCGCGTTTTCCTCTTCACGACGTTCATTTACCACGGTCTCTAATTTCTGGCGTAACTCTTCCAGCATATCTAGAGCCATATTGCGCGCCTCTGCACGAAGCGTGCGGATATTGTTCAGGCTGCTCAGGTTCTTACTCATAACAAATCCTCAAATACTCAACTTAATCAATGAAGTGCAAATTATTCAGCTGGCAAGGGTAACATTTACCCACGTGATATTTGAAGCGCTAGTGTAGCCTTATTCGCTATTAATCCTCTATTAAGGGTGCTGGTTGAACCAACAAAGAAGAAATTTTAAGCGAAATCTGCTGGTTAATTGCGGATTATCATTGTTGAAACAGGATTGTGGGATTTGCATTTTTGCTTTTGATTAACTGTGCTTAAATCAGTCAACAGGGTTTATTAAGGACAGGCATGAAGTTTCGCCAAAAAAATGAGGGTTCAGCGCCAAAAATCTCGCCGCTGCTAAGAAGTATTATCCTTTCAGGCGTATTGCTCAGCGTGGCGGTGATTGGCTTAAATGTGTGGACGCTGCGGGAAGACTGGAATGAAACCGTCGATAAAGCTGAAGATACGGCGGTTAATCTGTCGCTGTCACAGGCGCGCCAGGCGGACGATACATTTTTGCAGACCGAGCTCTCTTTGCGCGAGGTGCAACGCGAGCTCGAAAAGCAGATTGCCACAACCGGTGTAGATGGCGAGGCGCTGAGCCAGACGATGCGCCTGTTGCAGAGCCACCTGCCACAACTACATGGCTTATTCTACTATGATGCGCAGGGGAAATGGATAGCCACTTCTATGAGCCGGATACCGCCTGACATCAATAATTCCGATCGTGAATATTTCGATTATCACCGCACCAGCCCGCGCGATACCCTGCACGTCGGCCCGGTGCTTCGCAGCCGCACCACTCACGAGCTGGTGATCCCGGTTACGCTGCGTGTGAACGATGCCTTTAACGGCTTTCGGGGTGTCTTACTCGCCACCGTCAAAGTGGACTATTTCCGCCGTTTCTACAGCTATTATGAACTTAGCGAAGGCGATGTACTGGTACTGATGCTGGCAGACAGTACCGTGCTTTACGCCCGTCCGATGCCGGATAGCTACATCGGCAAAAACCTCTCAGTGAGTCCGCTTTTCCTCAGGATGCTGGCCCATGCGGATAAAGGCAGCGGTCAGTGGACCGCTGCGCTTGATGGTAAAAAACGCATCTTTGGCTTTGTCCGCTCACAGCGATACCCGCTGGTGGTGGCCGCGGGATATGACAAGCGCGCGCTGTTTAACCACTGGCTCAAAAGCTGGGTACATGATCTGATTCTGAGCCTGGCGCTGCTGATTGTTATTCTTTTACTGGGTGCATTTGTACTGCGTCAGGCACGGCATACACTGCGTTATCAGCTTGAGCTGACCCGATTACGCGATGACCTGACCGCGGCTAATCGCGCACTGGAAAATCTGGCTCAGAGTGACGGGCTGACGGGTGTTGCCAACCGGCGCCATTTTGATCACATGCTGACTGAATGCCTGCAGAACGCGGAGCGCAGTGGCCAGCCGGTGTCATTAATCCTGCTCGATATCGATTATTTTAAACGTTTCAACGATACTTACGGCCATGTGTCGGGTGACGACTGTCTGAAAAAAGTGGCTACTGTTCTGAAGAACGCCGCCCGCCGCAAAAACGAACTTACGGCCCGATATGGCGGCGAAGAGTTTGCCATTATTCTGCCCGGACAGCCGTTGTCAGCCGCGTTGAACTTCGCGGAATCGATCATCGACGCCGTTAACAGGCTCGATATTCCGCATCTCACCACGGAACTGCCGCAAAAGCACGTCACCCTGAGTGCAGGCTGCGCCGTCTATCTTGCTTCAGGCTCACAAAAGGAAAAAGAATCGCTGATAGCGCGCGCGGATGAGGCTTTGTATCACGCGAAACGGGCAGGGCGTAACCAGGCCATGTGTGAAGAACGTAGCGGCTGAGCATCCGTGATCAAATCCTGAATCCTGCCTGTGGCATGGTGACAGCTCAACTTAAACAGGGAGCGGCCATGTCAAACGATACCGGTTTCACTCATCTTGCTTTACAGGTACGGGATTTAGAGAAGAGCGTAGATTTTTATCAGCGTTATGCCGGGATGCAGGTGATACATCAGCGTGAACCTGGCATTCCTGAAGCACAGAAAGTGGCATGGCTGTCGGATTTAACCCGACCTTTTGCGCTGGTGCTGGTGCAATCTGACAACAGTGAAGATACACCGCTGGGTCCATTTGGTCATATAGGCGTGGCCTGTAGCAGCCGTGAAGAGATAGATGAAAAAGTGGCACTCGCACGGCTCGAAGGTGTGTTGCGACGCGACGCGCAGCAATCTGGTGTGCCAGTCGGCTACTGGGCATTTTTTGCCGATCCTGATGGCAATACGCTTGAGCTCTCTTATGGTCAGCAGATCGGACTGGAAATTATCACAGCCCGCAACACACGATCGCTGAATAAATAAAGCGGTTGAGAGAAGAGAATGAAACCCATTACCTGTTGCGTGACTGCGTAAAGCTTTTCAGTTATTGAGTTCAGGGTAACGCCTGAGCAGGATTATGGATGGAGAGACAATAACAAGATGAGAAAGGAAAGGGTACAGGCTGGCCGGTAATTGAGATGCTTGAACCTGACCATTTATGGTGAAAAAACCGCCTGCCTGATGCAGGCGGTGTTTCATTATGCATACTGAATTAAATCAGGAAATCATCCAGCGATTTACCTGCATCAATGGCAGATTTAATAGCAGATGGGGTACGGCCCTGGCCAGTCCACTGCTTAACCTCACCATTTTCGTCGGTGTACTGATATTTAGCCGGACGAGGAGCGCGTTTTTTCTTCACGGCTGGTGCAGTCGGCATACCATTTAACAGTTCGTTAGGATCGATACCTTCCTGCAACAGTAATTCACGGTATTTTGCCAGTTTCTCAGCTTTTTCACGATTAGCTGCTTCAGAAGCCTGTGCTTCTTCATGTCGCTCACTCACCACAACCGACAGTTTTTCCAGCATTTCTTCCAGGGCAGCAAGGTCAAGCTCGCGAGCGTTTGCGCGAAGGGTACGGATATTATTCAAGCTGTTGAGAGTGTCACTCATCAAAGTCACCATAGTCATGTTCAGATAATAAAATACAGAGCGGGTTCACGCTGATGCTTTTCGTCAGACCTGCTTTTTTAAGATGCTTGCCTTCGAAGAATCAAAATACAGAACCGATAGTTCAACGCCAACATATTAATCGCTTTCTCAAAGAGTTTAAACTGTAATTAACGTAAGACCCTTAAACAAAAGTAAAGTTACTCTTTTTTTTACACTCTTCGCTCAAAATGTCAAAAAAGTGCCTCATCTGATGATGCTCAATAATTTAGTTACGTTATGGATAAACCAGGCTTTCACGCCGCTTTTCCAGCGGAATCGCTTCGCTAATCGCGGACCTGCTTTGTTCCGAGAGGCAGTCACCGTGCATACTTCTCCAGATAAAGCTGGATATGTCCATCAGGCCACCATAATAGGGTTGTAAAGAACGCATAGCAAAATTACTAAAAAATAACCATCAGGCGGCTGATTTATTCAGACTATATGTAAGGTCATGAAATCAGATTAATTTATCACTTAATTAACGTTCTGGTTAAGGCGATCATCACCAGACGGGTTATGGCTTTGTTTTAAAAGCCTGGAGAGACAAACCCCAGTAAAGGGGGATAAAACAGTCAGAATCACGCGTGACCTGTATGACCCTAGATTGATTATTTAGGGGCGTAATGACTTTTTAGCCGCCGTATGGGGCCAGAGAGGCTGTCCGCTAATCAAGGCAACCTGAGCCACATCATCCGGGTACCATATTGCCTTATGCGCCGATGAAGCGGTAAACAGTGCGATCTCAATTGCCCTCAATACTTACTCACAAGCAAGCTAAACTGTATAAGAGACGCTATTGTCAGCGTTATAAGGGGTTTTCAGGAGAGACTGGCGTGTTCAAAGGCAATAAAAAGTCATTACCGGTTCGCTACTGCAAAACGTGTAATAAACCGATGTCATGGCGAAAAAAGTGGGAACGATGCTGGGACGAGGTGTTGTATTGCTCGGAACGGTGCCGGCGGCAGCGTACTGATCGGCAAGAGGATGATACAGAAATAAAACCTGAACCTGACCTCTGACGCTGACTAGAGCTGGCCAGGGATTGACCTGGCCTCAGTCAGGGGAATGGGGCTATTGCTGTACCTCGATCTGTTGCCAGCCTCTTTTAAACATACAATCTTTAACCAGTATCTCTCGCTGGCTTTCATTGGCGTCGCTGGTGGAGTAATCGGTGTCAGTGGTTTTATATTTACTGTCTTTTGAGGTGTATTTACCGCTAACGACATTGTCAGGGGGTAAATCCCGCAGTGCCTGGGCCCGACAGGCTGTTTCCGTTATTGTTTCCTGCTGTTCAGATGCATCTGGCTTGACCCATTTATACTGCACACATCCGGTCAGACAGAGAGTAAATAACATCAGCATAAGAGGTTTCATAATCTGTTTCTCAGTGCTCCCCGCCTGAGTTGAGACGAGTGATTGAGTAAGGAAACCGATCGGCAGGGTTTCCTCACCACAAAAAAAGGGAAGAGTCATCCGACGTTAAAATGTCAGGCCGCCACCGATATAGGGACCATCGATCAGGGTATGTCCCGGACGTCCATCTTTGCCATCAACACCCGCATAGCGATAGCCCACTTTTAACACCAGTGGATCCACAGGTGACCAGCTGACACCGCCATTGGCCTCAACGAAATTCTTAACGCTGTTGGTCAGCTGTTCCGGGGCGGAATAACCTTCTCCATACAACGCAAAATTAGCGGGCAGATTGATTTTCACACCGCCGCCAACAGGAAACGCAACGCCGTTATCTCCTTTTTTGCCGCCGATGTAAGCGGCTTTAACGCCAGCCGTCAGCATCACAGGTCCAATTTCAAGGTTATAACCGGTACCCGCCTGACCAATCTGAACACCATCCGCCGTATTTTTGATCCACTGACCATCAACATAAAGCCCGCCGGATGAACGGCCGATTTCTGCGTCCAGTACCGAGGTGTTTTTACTTTGTTCGGCATTCAGGCCAATGGCCATGGCTGAGGAGGATGCACACAATAATAAGCCAAAGCCAATTACAGAAATTTTCATTGCTCAGTTTTTCCACAGAATCAGATTTTCAGGATAATGATTAAGATTGCTATTAAAGCAGGATTACTTTTGCACAATCTCTTTAACATCGTGCTGTTGTAACTGATGCATGTTTCCATCCGTGTCTTTATAAGAGATCATGCCTGTTTCTTTATCTTTTGCGGGTTTGCCATGAGTCGTAATCATGTGCCCATCGTTGGTGGAGATCACATAATTGCTTGAGCAGGCGGAAAGGGACATAACAGAAGTTATCATCGCAATAGCAAAAGCGAATTTCTTGCCAGAATTAAAAGATGTCATTTTACTTTCCTGTCGTTTCTTTTTAAGAAGATGCGGCATTATTCGCTGTGATTGTTAAACGACATGCTAACAATCCGGCTGTTTGCCTCTTTATCAGGATGATAATGATCTGGATCAATATCATGGGTTGCTCAGGAGTATGCAACCATGGCGGGTATTGATTGTTTTGCGACCAGTACTTGCGGAAGCGAAGGCAGAAGGTTGTACTGAGAGAATCAGGAAGAAAACCAGCAAGGTAGAGGAAAAGAAACTTAAGCTCAAATCCGCAAAAATGAATCTGAAAGAAGGACAGGCTGATGCTCAAAGACTGAACTAAACGCATTTATTCGTAGGCTCACGCTGGCGAATCTCCGAACTTCGGTAAATTCCGCATTTTCCTTTATCTCTTGTCAGTTTGGGGGGGGCATCAGGCTATCACCACTCTCTGAGAAAGTTGCAAAGCATATCGGCCTTTAACCACTCTCCTCTTCTGTTTATGCATTTTCAGACAGTATCAGGCAACATTCTTCCCCTTTTAATGCCAGAAAGGGCTGCATTCCGAATGGGAGCCGTTGTCGATACACTGCATACGCAGCGTTACTGGGTTCTGTTACTATCATCGGGAACCAGGCATAGAAAAAAACCACTCAGTTGAGTGGTTGTAAAAAGAAAAAAATAGTTAATGAGCAAAACTGCGATACATAATGTTTTAATACTGGGATATATCTATGCCAGGAAATAATATCCGTTAACAGACATGTTAGCTATGGGATTTATAAGAAATGATGCAAAGTGAAAGCGTAACAATGACCATAATACAGTGAATGTTAAAAGTTCAGCTCTCACGTAACTGTTTATCTATCAATTTATTTTGTTAACAACATGGATTTAACTTTGATTGTTTTTCTGATGCGGATTTATCGTGCGCATCATGCTTCTTACATTTTTAAAACACATGGAGGTAATCAATTTTCTTAAGATCCCGTTAAGATCTGCATCGTAAATTAGCCCGACAATTTTAACGGAGATAAATATGAAAAAGTTTCTTTTAGCAGCATTGTTTGCCGGTATGAGTTTTGGAGTTGCTGCACAGGAAGGTTTTGTTAATCCAGCAGGGCAGGGGTATTCTCAGGGCGGATTTAAAGGTCCGACACCCGGCGTCTCTTCTGTCGCTCAGATTAAGACGCTGCGTGATGACGCATGGGTCGTTCTGGAAGGTAACATCATCAGACAAGTGGGGCATGAACTTTATGAGTTCAAAGATGCTACCGGAACGATTAATGTCGATATTGATGACAAGCGCTGGATGGGACAATCGTTATCACCGAGTGATAAAGTCCGTCTTGAAGGTGAAGTTGATAAAGACTGGAACAGTGTTGAGATTGATGTAAAAACGGTTCGGGTTCTTAAGTAATCCTTATTCGCTCATCACCTGGTGGTGGCCTGAAAATCAGGGCACTGCCATTGTGAAAATGATCCTCCCAGGACGCCTTTCTTTCATTACAGCAGCCGCAATTTAGTTACAACACCCTATTTGAGCAGATTACGTTACCGGCGATATCCTGCCAGATTGGTTTTTTTGATTAAACCTGAACGGAGCCGTTCTGTGAATCCGAGTGCTCATTGACTAGCCGTCCCGCACGGCCCGAAGGGCCGTAATAGTTACTTACGGTACATTGAATGATGTAACTAAATGTAGAGTGCGGGAATGATTCAACATTCTCCACATCCGCCTTTAACTGTTGAACCCGCGCCTGGAAGAACCCCCATTTAATGCGCTGTTGACCTGCCGTTGACCCTGACGGCAGTTTTCTTCTGCCTGCCCGATGCCAGATCAAAAACCGAAACGAGTATCATTTATAGAATGAGTGCTTCTTACTTTTAGGCAGGGCGTGATATGGCAATGAATATGGGCAGCACCTACCGGATCCTTGGCTATCAGCCATCGGTAAATTCCGCCTGGCGCCAGAAATTACTGACAATGGGCATGCTTCCCGGCGCAGTTATTGAGGTCATTCGCGTGGCGCCAATGGGCGATCCGGTGCAGATCTCTACCCGCCGTGTCAGCCTGGCGGTGCGGCAGCGTGACCTGGATGACATCATCCTGGAGGAAATCGTCTGATGAAGAAGATAACCATCGGGCTGATTGGTAATCCTAATACCGGCAAAACCACGCTGTTTAACCAGCTCACCGGTGCCCGACAGCGGGTCGGGAACTGGGCTGGCGTCACGGTTGAGCGCAAAGAGGGTCAATTTTTTACCGCGCAGTCAGATGTCAGGCTTATTGATCTGCCAGGCACCCGATCGCTGACAACGCTATCTGCTGAAAGCTCGATAGATGAGAGCATCGCCTGCCAGTATCTCTATCAGGATCACGCCGATGTGGTGATTAACGTCGTCGATGCCTCCAGTCTGGAAAGTAATCTGTTCCTGACCTTTCAGCTGCTGGAACTGGGCGTACCCTGCATTGTCGCCCTGAACATGCAGGATATTGCCGCCAGCCAGAACATCACTATTGATGTCGCAGCACTGTCAGCTCATCTCGGATGTCCGGTCGTTTCACTGACCTCAACCAAAGGTGATGGCATTGCCCAGCTCAAAGCGCTGATTGACCAGCCCCATATTTACCGCGCACCTGAACGGGTACGTTATCCGGCTGCGATTGAAACGGCCATTGAGCAGCTCTGCCAACAGATGCCCGCCGCCATAGCCCCACAAAAACGCTACTGGCTGGCCTTGCAACTGCTGGAAGGGGATATCAACAGTCAGAAACTTTGTCCGGCGCTGGTTCCGCATTTGCCCGAGATTATGCAGCAGGCCGGAGGAGAGACCGGCGTACAGATTGCCGATTACCGCTATCGCACCATCAATGCGCTTTGCGCGGCAGTGAGTAACATTCATCACGCAATGCCCGCCGGTCTGACCCGCAGGATCGATAAAATTGTGCTGAACCGCTGGCTGGGCATTCCGATATTCCTGGCGGTGATGTATGTAATGTTCGTGCTTTCAATTAACATCGGTGCTGCGCTACAGCCACTGTTCGACAGCAGTTCGGTGGCGATATTCATTCATGGTGCGCAATGGCTGGGCTATGTCTGCCACTTCCCTGACTGGCTGACGGTTTTCCTGGCGCAGGGTATCGGTGCCGGTATCAATACCGTGCTGCCGATCATTCCGCAGATTGGCCTGATGTTCCTGTTCCTCGCTTTCCTTGAAGACTCCGGCTACATGGCGCGCGCCGCTTTTGTGATGGATCGTCTGATGCAGTCACTGGGCCTGCCGGGAAAATCCTTTGTGCCGCTGATTGTCGGCTTTGGCTGTAATGTCCCGTCGGTCATGGGGACACGGACGCTGGATACACCGCGTGAGCGTCTGCTGACGGTGTTGATTGCGCCTTTTATGTCATGTGGCGCACGGCTGGCGATTTTTGCGGTTTTCGCTGCGGCATTCTTTAACACCCACAGTTCCAGCCTGGTTTTCTCCCTCTATCTGCTGGGCATTGTGGTGGCCATCGCGACCGGGCTGGTGCTTAAGCATACCCTGCTGGGCGGAGAAGCCTCGCCGTTTATCATGGAGTTGCCGGTCTATCACCGGCCTCACCTCAAAAGCCTGCTGTTGCAGACCTGGCAACGGCTGAAAATGTTTGTGGTGCGAGCCGGACAGGTGATTATCCTGGTGAGCATGCTGATTGGCGTACTGAGCAGTTTTGCCTTTAATGGCCAGATGGTTAATGACATTAACCACTCTGCGCTGGCGGCGACCAGCAAAGCGATCACCCCCGTGCTGTTGCCGATTGGGGTCACTCAGGATAACTGGCAGGCAACAGTGGGGCTGGTGAGCGGCATCATGGCGAAAGAGGTCGTGGTCGGCACGCTCAACAGCCTTTACACCACAGAGGCAATCCAGAGCAGTCCATTTGATCCGCAGGCTTTTGACCTGCCTGGTGAGCTTAAAGAGGCGCTGACAGAGACCTGGGCGGGGTTAACGGCTGCCTTCAGAATTGATGCGCTGGCCCATCCCATCGATGCCAGTAAAGGCGATGGTGAGATGGCGACTGGTTCGATGGGCGTGATGTCTGCCAAATTTGGCAGTGGTTTTGCCGCTTACAGTTACTTAATTTTTGTCCTGCTCTATGTTCCCTGCGTCTCGGTCATGGGGGCTATTGCGCGGGAAGCCGGTAAAAAATGGATGATGTTCTCCTTCTTCTGGGGACTCAACATCGCCTACACCACGGCCACGCTGTTTTACCAGACCGTCACTTTTGCCGACCATCCTGCATTCAGTGCGACCTGCCTGATAAGCGTGCTGGTGCTGAACGGAATCATCCTGCTGGCATTGCGAAAAGCGGGAAGCCGGGTGCAGTCAATACCGGTCATGCTCAGGGAGGAAAAGGGGAGTTGCAGCGGCTGCCACGGCGGCTGTGATAAGCAGAAAGGCTTTGCCCGGTAAAAATAAGTACTGATGACATTCACTCTTTCCGCTGCCGGCGATTTCTGGCCGCAGCGGACAGGTGAGGATTGTCCTGTTGATTGTTCTTACGAATTTGAAGCCAGAATGGTGGGATGATTAGCGTATGAGCAGTGACAAAGGCTGCATGACAATTAACCCGGCCAGAAGCATTATCCTTCCCTCTGAAGGCAGATGTTTACCAAAGCAGGTCTGACCATGCATTGCAGCATGCCCTTATTATGGATAGCGGCTCCTGTTTTGCAGACAGATTCGCAGCATGCGGTATGGCAGTAAGGATAAATCAATTAAATCAGCCGGATGAACGCTGTGGATGCCCGCCGCAGCGTTCATCCGTACCGGCTTACACACAGGCTGTCCACTTTTTCTGTGGATAACTTCAGCCTGAAAAAGGGGCTTTATTCTCTTTTCAGGAGCCATCAGCCAGGATAATCAGGGTCACCATATTGCTCCATAAACTCCACCATGGCACCTTTGTGTGCATCCACATGGCGGATATAGCGCATCAGTGTTTCTGGTTTTTTCCACGTGCCTTCCTGCATGATCCTGGCAATCGGATAACCTTTGTCTGCCATATCTTGCGCAGCACCCACCCTGGCGCTGTGGCCACTCCAGCCGGTGTAGCGATTTTTGTTGGCCTTTACTGCGCCCTCTTTTCCGGCAGTGCGCCATGCCCGGCTAAAAATCTGTTCCAGTGCCCTTGTGCTCATCGGCTTTTCGGCAATCAGTGGCCGGCCAGACCGATGTACTGCAGTAAACAGCCAGGCATCAGGCTGGCTGGATAGCCCTGACGCTTCAATCCACTCTTCCAGTCGCTGAGTTGAACGGGCGCTGAGCGCCTTAATCAATCCGCCGGTCTGCACAATAGTTTTTGTCCATGCCACATCCAGAATGATGCGACCATCACCGGCACGCATCACATCCCGCACCCGCAAACGCGACAGTTCACTGATACGCAATAGCGTTGCATAAGCCACATGTAAAAAAGCCAGATCGCGAAGCGCCTGAAGGTTATCAGAACCTGACCATTCTTTATCCAGCGCCAGCAGGTCACTCAGCCTGAAGGGCACAGCCTGGCCTGCACGCTCTCCGTTGATCACCGCCACACGATTTATCTTTTTCATCGTCCGGAAAACCAGCGGAGAGACATTGGGCACAGGCAACCCGGCGTTACGGTGTAACATCGAAATTAACGCCGCGTGTGAAGTGACGGTTGAGGAGGCCCGGCCGCTTTCAGCCAGAAAAGAGAGATAGTCACGCAAATCGTCTGCACTCATCGGCAGGAAGCTGCGCTGGTTATCTTCCGACCAGCGATTGCAGATTCGCATCACGCTAAGCAGCTGTCGCCAGGTGTTCGGTGAGAAAGCCTCTTTATCCTGAACGAACTGCCGGAGCCGCTCGGTGATATCGCTATTCCGGTCAACCGTCAGAGGGGTTAACGGTACTAACTCACTCATATTTGCTCACTTATCAACCAAAAACGCCGATGATCGCGCTACGTTAATTCTGAGAACTAAGCAGGGGGATAACCGGGCAGAATTTACGTAGCGTTGTCATTTTCAGGACGAACTCTACTGCTATCCATCTTAACCCGGCACCTTCCCTATGTCATGACTTCGTATAAGAACAATTATACGAAGTTAGTATGGCGTAATCGATCCCGTCTGGCTTTTAACGGATTGACGCTCATCGCAGTCAGTCAGGGCAGGTACAGGTCACACGCTTTATCAATAGCTGAACGTAACTCACTGCGAGTTGTTCAAGTGAAACCACGATGCAAAAAAATGTCTCAAACAAAGGCGCGTTTAAACCAGGCTATGAACGGTTTAATCATTATTTAAATAAATCAGCGCATCACGATGCTTTATTTTTCCAGCGCAATAATGACCAGGAGCATCAAAATAGAGATGTTGAAAAATGGCAGACTACGTTAATTAGTTAGTCAGTTAAATTAATAACTCATAAAAAGGTTCCATATAACACTGCTCACAGGCAATATCCTTTTAAAATTTTTATAGAGTACATAAATTAAACACAACTTCCCGATATTACGTTCATAGTTCTGAACAGGCGACATGTCATTTACGCTACCAAAAGAGACCCAGGCATTAACCCTCAGAACAAAAAACTAAATACCAGCTTATCGCCGATTTAAATACCAGACAGCACTTCCTTTCATCTATCTTGTTCCCCTGCATATCAAAAGCGTCGATAAGTATATGCATCAGCTTTTTAATCGAATAAAGCGGCTAATGTATTTGTCGCAGCAGTCTTATTCTGGCTGATCAGCCGGATTAAAACGTATTAACGAGTTATACACATTTTATGGCGGCGTCTGGAAGAACGCACAGCACGCTGGCTTCACCCAGGGTAAATATGAGGATATTTTCATGAAAAAAACGTTATTATCGCTGTGCCTTTTAGGTCTCTCCTGCGCCCCAGTTGTTACGCAGGCACAACAGTCTGTGACCTGTGTCAGAGCCTCAGAGCAGGATGTGGCCAACCTGTTTGACGCCTGGAATGACTCTCTGGCAACCGGTGATGCAACAAAAGTCTCTGAATTATATGTCAGCGATGCCGTTTTGCTGCCGACCATTTCAAATCAGGTACGTCTGACCGATCAGGAACGTATCGATTATTTTAAAGATTTCCTGAAAAAAGGGCCGAGCGGTAAAATTGATTCCCGGACTATCAGAATCGGTTGTAATAAAGCGATTGATACCGGCGTTTATACATTTACTTTTAAAGATAACACGCACGTCACAGCACGCTACACCTTCACTTATGTCTGGGATGGTAAGGGCTGGAAAATCTCAACCCATCACTCTTCAGCTATGCCAGAGCCTGTAAGCAAGCCTTAACAGACGCGCTGATGAAAAAAGAGCCAGCGTCATGATGTGATGCTGGCTCTTTTCCCTTTACGCGAAAATAAACGTTCGGGCCTGAAGATAATAATGTCTGACTCATACTTAAGAAATGGCAATTAATATTCTTCGCATTTAGCGTGTCTGTTTCCTGTATCACGGACAGTATAAGTGCTATTAAATGACCAGCGTCAGTTTCCCATCCGAATAAAATGAAATCTGTCGGTTTGGTGCTTCCATTGCAGGCTGATCAATTCCCAAACGCAAATATCTGCCCATGAAACAGCGGTTTTATACGCCATTTCCATTGCCTATCTGCCAGATAAAGGTCGGATCGGTGCCGTTCACCTCCCAGTCTCCCACGTTACGTAGCTTGTAGATCACCGGATTGTGCGACGACACCGTTCGTGCATTACGCCAGTGGCGGTCGAGTGCCTTGCTGACTCGGGTATCAGATGCACCCAGCGCATTGAAGAATTCTGTTGCCGCACGCGTCACCAGCTCAACGGCCACCGCCTGTGCCTGAGCGGACTCTACTTCGGCCAGCACATTTGCCGCATGAAGCTGTGCCTCATCTGCGCCACTCAGTTGCAGCTCAAATGCCCGCTGCAACGAATGGGTCGCCCGGTCGACGGCGGCTTCGGCTGCCCATGCCCAGCTACTTATCTGACCAATCACCTGCAACACCTGCACATCCTGCTTCACCTGCGGCGCATTACCGTGGCTGTAAATACGCTTACGCTGCGCCACGCCCTGAGCAGCATCGCGCACCACCGCCCGCCCGATGCCCGCCAGCGTGGCCAGTAAGACATGCTGATAGAATGCCGTCTGATAGCGGAAACGCTCACTGAAATCATAGACATGTGGCAGTTCAACCCGGGCCTGATGAAAGCGCGTGGTACCGCTACCGGTCAGCCGCTGCCCGAAGCCATCCCAGTCATCATCGCGCTCCACCTCATTCTGGTGGGTGTTCACCAGGGCAATCACGTCACGACCGTTATCCGCGCGCTGAGCATAGACATCAATCCAGTCCGCATAGAGTGTGCCGGTGCTGTAGAACTTCTCACCGCTGATCCGCCATCCCCCCTCATCGGGAGAAACCTGAGTATTGACCTCACCCAGCTTCACCGCGCCGATCTCGCTCCAGCCGCTGCCCACCAGCTCACCGTCCACAAAGCGGCGGAACCAGCGACGCCGATCCTCACTGGCTGGCTGGTTCAGGCGATCCTCAATAAATGCGAAGTGCGCACGCAGCGCCTGTGGCAGGTTCGAATCTGCCTCAGCCAGTTCGGTCAGCAGAGCAAATAGCTGCGGCAGCGAAACCCCAAAGCCGCCTTCTTCTTTAGGGATACGCAGGGTGCCAAAGCGCGCCGCTTTCAGCCAGCGAATCGGTTCATGCAACAGTGTGCGTTCGGTTTCACGGGCACTTGCCCCCTCAGCGATGCGGGCGAACAGCGGCCTGAAATGCTGAACCAGTTCGTCAAATTCGGTACGATTTAATTCAGACATGATCCTCTCCTGAGTCGGGTTGTTCATCGATGTCCTGTCGGGTCGGTTCAAAACGAATGATTAACAGGAAAATAATCGGGATAAGGGCGGCCAGCGAGACAATCCAGAACATATTGGTGCCGTAACGCGCCTGCAAAATTGGCAGAATAAACAGCGCCAGCGCGCTGCCCACACCGGAGAGCGAACGACTAAAGCCGACACCGGTGGCGCGTATGTGGGTCGGGTAGGAGAGCGCCGGATAGATCATCAACTGCGCGCCGGGTCCGAATCCCTCTGCAAAGAGCCACAAACCCAGCATCAGCACCGCAAACACCACGCCAGCTGTCGCCTGGGGATGACCAATCAATGCCAGCGAAATCAGCGCGATAAACTGCAGCGCAAATCCGGCGATTGCGACATGCCGTGAGGGAAATTTCCACGCCAGTCGCATCCCCAACAGCCCGCCGGTAAAGGCGAACAACGCATTCAGTCCCAGCGAGGCAGAGATAGTTTCAAATACGCCCGCGCCGAGAAATTGCGCCAGGATAGAGGGCAGGAAGAAAGCGATGGCGGTGTATTCAAATGAAATACAGACGTTCATCACCGCACTGACGACCGTGCGCTCCAGATAAGGCTTCTGAAACAGTACGCGGAAATGCACTTTCGGCGTCGCTTTCACCGCATCGGTTTGAGCGGGCGGCTCCTCATGCGCAACAATGCCGTAAGAGTCACGCAGAATACGCACCGCACCGCTCAGGTCGCCCTGATTCGCCGCCCACAGCGGTGACTCATTCATAAACTTACTGCGCACCGCAATAATCAGCAGCGCCGGTACGGCGCCAAACAGCAGCGAGGCGCGCCACAGCCAGTCGATATGTTCGGCGGGGAGCAGGAAATAGAGCGCAAAAATAATAAAGAAGCAGGCCGACGAAGCGGCATACCACATCGGGCACCAGGCTGCGAGGCGCGATGCTTTATTGCCCTTGCCGGAGAACTTAGAGAATTCTGCCAGATAGGCCATGGCAACCGGCAGATCGATCCCGACGCCGACGCCCATCAGAAAACGGGCACCAATCAACACCCAGACGTTGGGGGCCAGACCTGCCGCAATGGCGGAGACGACAAAAAACAGCATGTCCGCCATAAACACTGAGTAACGGCCATATTTATCGGTCAGCCAGCCGCCGACCAGATTACCCACAATGGTGCCGATCATGATTGACGACGTCACCAGGCCCGTGAGTACCGGGGTTAAACCAAACTCCTTCACCACATCATCAATGCCGTAGGAGAGGGTAGTGAGATCGTAGGCATCAAGAAACACGCCGCCCAGCGCCAGGAAAACAATCCAGCGCGCATAGCTGTTTTTTTCGGTGTTACTGTTAATCAGCCGGGCCACATCACTCACCGATCGAACCGGTTGAGAGTGAGGCGGTGGCGCAGTTAAGGTGTTGTCAATTTCTAATGTACTCATCGTATCCTCGTTATTATATTCAGCAGGTAGCGAGGGTTTTATATGAATTACTGGCATAGTTAACAACCAACAAAATCAGATAACTATTATAATTAATTCAATAAGATAGGATTATATCTCACCCACACCAGACCCCGCATGAAATATAAAATTCATCCGGTAGCGTTCAGCGAAATGTTGTTTTTTATACTGCTGAAACGGGTGAAGTTTCAGCAGTATATGGCAGACCTGTTTAGCAACGGTTAACAGCAATGACCGGTCCGGTAATGCCTGTCCATTAACCGGCGACAAGACGTACTCTTGTCTCCTTGCACCTTGCTATGCGCCGGTTATTCATGCCGGGCAGCCAGCCGTCTCTGTTATGAAACTTCCACCCTTGCTGCTCGCTGTTCCAGATCCGCACTCCGGCGATAACCGGCACCCGGATGCGGCGACGCCAGCCGCGGCCCCTTGCCAAATAACTTTTCACGCAGCGTGCCGGGCTGATACTCCTGCTTGTAGACGCCACGCTTTTGCAGTTCCGGCACCAGCAGTTCCACCACGTCAGTAAAGGTTTCGTGTGTTACGGCGTAGGCGAGGTTAAAACCATCGACGTCTGTCTCTTCGACCCAGCTTTGCAGCTCATCGGCCACCGTTTCAGCGCTGCCCACCAGCAGCGGACCAAATCCGCCAATGCCCACCCAGTCTGCCAGGCCCTGCACCGTCCATTGGCGGTTGGGATCGGCAGTGGAGAATGTCTCAACCGCCGACTGAATCGCATTGGTGTGCAGATGTTTCAGTACCTGATCCGGCTGATACTGCCCGAAATCGATGCCGGTCCAGCCTGAGATCAGCGCCAGCGCGCCTTCGTAACTGACATAGCGCTTGTACTCCTGCCATTTGGCCTGCGCCGCCAGGTCGGTTTCGCCAACAATGACTGTCTGCAGGTTGAAGATCAGTATGGAACGGGGATCGCGTCCCGCTTCAGCGGCTCTCCGGCGAATATCCGCCACGGTTTTCTTCAGCAGCACTTTTGAAGGGGCCGCTACGAACACGCATTCGGCATGCTCCGCCGCAAACGCTTTACCGCGGCTGGAGGCGCCCGCCTGATATAGTACCGGCATGCGCTGCGGCGAAGGTTCACACAGATGGATGCCGGGCACCTGGAAGAATTTACCCTGATGATTTATCGGATGGATTTTATTCGGGTCGCTGAAAATATGACGTTCACGATCGCGCAGGACCGCGCCATCTTCCCAGCTTCCCTCCAGCAGCTTATAGATAACCTGCAGATATTCATCGGCATAGTCGTAGCGCGCATCGTGATCGGTCTGGGCCTGATGTCCAATATTACGCGCACCGCTTTCCAGATAGGAGGTTACAATATTCCAGCCAATGCGGCCTTTGGTCAGATGATCCAGCGTCGAGATCCGCCGCGCAAACGGGTAGGGGTGTTCAAACGACAGCGAGGCGGTCAGGCCAAAGCCCAGATGTTCCGTCACCAGCGCCATCGGCGTGATTAACGCCAGCGGATCGTTTACCGGCACCTGCGTGGCGTGCCGAATCGCGGCCTGGTTATTGCCATTGAGCACGTCGTAGACCCCAAGCACATCAGCAATAAACAGTCCATCAAACCTGCCGCGCTCCAGCAGGCGTGCTAAGTCGGTCCAGTACTCCAGATCTTTGTACTGCCAGGAACGATCCCGGGGATGCGCCCATAAGCCGGGCGATTGATGACCGACACAGTTCATATCGAAAGCATTCAGGCGAATTTCACGTTGCGATGACATAGCGACTCCTGGGCAGATGCGGCAATCGCTTGCCGCCCACCTTTTAGTGATTGTTCCGGAAGGGTGATTCAGTAGATGAGTGAGCCGGGACATCGCTCGCTGAGGGGCAGCGGCGTAGTGGAGAGTAGCTGCCGTGCTACGGACTCAGCATGTTCTGCAACCTGCGGTAATCCCATGAGTTCGCCAAAGCGACCACGCGCGGCAGGCCCGGCTACATAGAGATGAGGATTGGCATCACCCTGCGCATTCAGCGTCTGTGACAGCGCGTTAACCTGGATGCCCAGCGCCAGCGGGTCGGGCTGAATCACGCCGTCGCCGTGGAGCTGGCGCAGCAGCGCGTTACTTTTAAGCAGTGCGTTGTGCGCTGGCCCGGTGGTGACAATCACTTTTTCCACCACCCGGATTTCTGATTGCGCTCCACGCCGGCGCAGCGTCAGCTGAATATTGTTTCCCACCGCTTCCGCGCCCATCAGACGCGCCGCCAGCAGTGACAACTGACCGCTCGCCTGCTGCTGGTTGAGTATCTGGCTTACCTGCGGGGCAATCCGGTAGCGGTGAACATCCCACCAGGGGCGTAGATGGTGCAGAAAACGCTGCTGCTCATGCAGTGAAAGGCTCTGCCAGATACGCTGGCCGTTACGGCGGATATCATCCAGCACCAGCTGCCAGGGGAGATTTAACGCGGCTGCCTGTTTTACCTCCTGACGCACCCGATGTAACCAGCCACGTGCGCTGGCGGGCTGTGGCTGACTGTAATCCAGGGTGTAGCTCTCATCGCTGCCGCTCAGGTTGGCTCGCGGCAGCTGTCCACGGCGTGAGAAGGCGGTAATCTCTCCGCGATGCTGCTGGCGATGCAGCGATGCCACCACATCGGACATGGTCAGGCCTGAACCGATAATCGCTACCCGATCATCAGGTGCGATCTGTGACAACGCGCCATCCTGCCAGGGATTGGCAATCAACCCGCGATGCCCCTGTAAGGGCTTCAGCAGTGCGGGCAGGTCCGGCGGTGGATGGCTGATGGCCAGCGCCACCTGATCGGCCCGGATCTTCTGCCCTGAGGCTGTGGTCACTACACCATCCTGCAGCGCAACCGCGCTATCACGCAGATGACTAAGTTTTACCGGCGAATGCTGCTGCTGATGCACAAACTGCGCATTGACCCAGCGACCAAACTCCCCGCGTTGCGGGTAGACATTGCCGTCACGCCACAACGCGTCCGGGTCGGCCTGAAAGGCGGGCGATGCGCGATAGTCGCGGTCAAATATGCCCTCCTCATCCCCAGCGAGCTGCATTCTGGCCGCTGGCACATTGATGCGGTGGGCCGGATCGGTAGTGCCGTATGCCACACCCTGAGCAAGCTGCGCTCGTGGTTCAATCACCGTCACGTGCAACCCTGCCTGGCCAGCCCGGGCCAGATGGATCGCCAGCGCGGTGCCGGTAAAACCACCGCCGATAATGACTATCTGCTGCTGTGACATAAGCGAACCTTCTCTTCTGTTAACTGGCGCTGGCCTGTTTATCAGGACGACGGTCGCCGCCAATGGTTTCACCAAAAGGACCGGTGTTCACGCTGCGCTGTCTCTTTTCGGCGTTGGCAGCCAGCGGTAACAGCGGCATCACCAGTTCAGCGAAGCGGTGCGCCTCTTCAAGGTGCGGATAGCCGGAGAAAATAAAGTTCTCGATCCCCAGCGCCTGATACTCCCGGATGCGATCGGCTACCTGCTGCGGACTCCCCACCAGCGCAGTACCCGCACCACCGCGCACCAGGCCGACGCCTGCCCAGAGATTGGGGCCAATGCGCAGGCTGTCTCGCGAGCCCTGATGCAGCGCGCTCATCCGCGCCTGTCCGGCTGAGTCCATGCGGGCAAAGATCTTCTGTGCGGCGGCAATAGTCTCTTCATCCAGATGAGAAATCAGCCGCTCGGCCGCCGCCCAGGCTTCCTCTTCGGTTTCACGGACAATGACATGCAGCCGGATGCCGTAGGAGAGGCTACGGCCACTCTCCTGCGCCCGCTTACGAACTACCGCCAGTTTTTCCGCTACCTGTTCAACCGGCTCACCCCACGTCAGATAAGTGTCGATCTGATTCGCCGCAACGTCGATAGCGGCATCAGACGAGCCACCAAAATAGAGCGGTGGGCCATTTTCCTGCACCGGCGGAAAGAGAATCTCAGCGCCTTCCACGCGGATATGCTCGCCCGAAAAATCGACCTTCTCGCCTTTCAGCAGGCGGGAGTAGACCTCAAGAAACTCTCTGGTCACCTGATAGCGCTCTTCATGACTCAGAAAGATGCCGTCACCTTTGTTCTCCACCGGATCGCCACCCGTGACCACGTTAATCAGTAAACGTCCGCCAGAAAGCCGATCCAGCGTAGCCGCCATACGCGCCGCCAGGCTTGGCGGTTGCAGGCCAGGACGCACGGCCACTAAATAGCGCAGCTTTTTGGTGATCGGAGCCAGTGCAGAGGCGACCAGCCAGGAATCCTCGCAGCTCTTACCGGTCGGGATTAATACACCGTAGTAGCCCAGATTATCTGCCGCCAGCGCAACCTGCTGTAAATAGGGTAAATCGACTGCTCTGCCGCCTTCGGTGGTGCCAAGATAGCGCCCATCGCCATGGGTGGGCAGAAACCAGAAGAGGTTGAGGTTTTCCTGTGTCGCATGACTCATTAGCAGATTCCTTTATAACGATATTTGAATTTAATACATAGGCATAAATTCTTTTGTTATATAGCTGTTAGCAGGATGCGTGCCAGTCTGCTACTTAATATTTATCTCATTAATTCAACGATATATTCATAATTTCGCTTGATGCATATTGCTGCATTTGCGACAGGTAAAGTTACAGCCTGCTGCATTGGCAACAATCCGGTCCGGTTAGCCTCTCGTTTCCGCGTTAGCCACGCGGTATGGTCATGGCTTTCCTGTTAACCCGGTAAATGAGATGCAAATTACCAGCCCTGAGTTGATTGACCCCGCATCGCGCGCCTTTAAAAGCGTGCTGGATCAGCTTGCGCCTACCGACGCGACGGTGCTGATCATTGGTGAAACCGGCACCGGCAAAGAGGTGATGGCGCGCTATCTGCATCATCACAGCGCCCGCAGCAGACAGCCATTTCTGGCGGTCAACTGCGGTGCCCTCACTGAGAGTCTGGCGGAGTCGGAGCTCTTTGGTCATGAGAAAGGGGCATTTACCGGCGCACAGGATCGGCATCGCGGCTGGTTTGAGGCGGCAGAGGGCGGGACGCTGCTGCTGGATGAAGTCGGTGAACTGAGTGCGTCGCTGCAGGTGAAGCTGCTGCGCGTGCTGCAGGAGCGCGAGATTACCCGTGTGGGTTCCTCCCGGGCTGTAAAGGTCAATGTGCGGGTCATTGCGGCCACCAACCGCGACCTGGCGGTGGCGATTCGTGAACGGCGCTTCCGGGAAGATCTCTACTACCGGCTGAATGTGGCCAGCGTCACGCTGCCGCCGTTGCGCCAGCGATGCGAAGATATCCCGGTGCTGGCCACTCACTTCCTGCAGCTCTATGCGCGCCGTCTGGGCCGACCTCAGTTACGTCTCAGTGAAGATGCTGTCGCCACGCTGATGAACTACAGCTGGCCGGGCAACATCCGCGAGCTGGAGAACACCCTGCATAATGCCGTCCTGCTCAGCAAAACCTCGCTGGTCACGCCGCAGCAGCTCCGGCTGAATAACCTCACGGGTAGCGAGCTGCCACCGGGAGAGGAGGCGCTGGATCAGTTTTTACGGCAGCAGATGCAGCAGAGCGAAACACCGCTCTATCCCCGGGTGATTGAGGCGCTGATAAAGAATGCGCTGGAACTCACTCAGGGCAATCAACTGCAGGCCGCCGCGCTGCTTGGCATCAGTCGTCATACGCTGCGCACCCAACTGGGCCATCTGGGAGTGATTAAACCGCGCCGCACTTCACTGCGTCAGCGCGACACTTCTCTGAATCAGCAGCCCGAACGGGAGCGGGAACTGCGCATCGGTTATCAGAAATTTGGCAACCTCGGCATCCTGAAAGCGCGCCAGTCACTGGAACAGCAGCTGGCCGATAGAGGCGTCAGCGTGCTGTGGAGTGAGTTTCCTGCGGGTCCGCAGCTTCTGCATGCGCTGAACCAACAGGAGATCGATTTCGGGACGACCGGTGAAGTTCCCCCCTTGTTTGCGCAGGCCAGCAACAGCCCGATGGTTTATGTGGCCTGGGAACCCGCCGCGCCGCAGAGCGTGGCACTGCTGGTACCGAACAGCAGCCCGGTTCAGCAGATTGGCGATCTCAGAGGAAAACGCATCGCCGTAAATCGTGGTTCCAACGTTCACTATCTGCTGCTGCAGATTCTGGATGAAGCGGGTTTAGGGCTGGATGATGTGCGCATCGTCTATGCACCGCCCAAATATCCGCTGACGCCCAGCGATCTCAACGCAGTGGATGCCTGGATGATGTGGGATCCGCTGCTCAGCGATGCAGAGAACAGCGGACAGTTCAGGGTGATCGCTGATGGCACCGGCCGGGTCAATAATCATCAGTTTTACCTTGCCGAACGCGGGTTCGCCGCGCAGTCGGGCGATCTGCTGCAGGTTCTGCTCACCGCGCTGGAGCAGACTGGCCGCTACATCGATGCACACCGTGCTGAAGCCGCTGCGTTGCTCTCAACCGAACTCGGGATATCAGCGCCTTCACTGATGCATGCCTTAGCGCGGCGCAGCCACCAGACCCAGCGCATGAACTTAGCCATCATTCGGGAACAGCAGACCATCGCTGACCGCTTCTATGCACTGGGGCTATTGAGTCGCGCCATTCGGGTACGTGAGTCGGTCTGGCATCCATAGCGTTTTTTTCGCTAAGCATCGAACATTTGATCGCTAAGCGCTTCAACCTGCGTTTGTTATGTTGCGCTGACAACAACCAGACTCAGGAATGAGAGATGAAAAGAGTTTTGCTTAGCGCAATGATTATTGCCGCCCAGGCGGGATTAGCGTTCAACACCCAGGCTGCAGCAGAGAAGCCCGAAACAGTTAACATTGGTTTTCAGAAAGCCAATATCTTCGCCCTGCTGAAATATCGCGGCACGCTGGATCAGGAATTTAAGAAACAGGGGATTGCGGTTCACTGGATTGAGTTCCCGGCTGGGCCGCAGATGCTGGAAGGCCTTAACATCGGCAGTATCGATCTGGCTGCAACCGGCGATGCGCCACCGACTTTTGCTCAGGCCGCACAGGCCGATCTGGTTTATCTGGCACATTCTCCCGCCAACCCCAAAACTGAGGCGATTGTGGTGCCCGCCGACTCCCCCATTAAAAGCGTGGCGGATCTCAAAGGCAAACGCGTGGCGCTGAATAAAGGCTCTGACGTTAACTATCTGCTGGTCACTGCGCTGGAACAGGCGGGGCTGAGCTATAAAGACATTACACCGGTCTATCTGCCACCCGCGGATGCGCGTGCCGCTTTCCAGCGCGGTGCAGTGGATGCCTGGGTAATCTGGGATCCTTACTACGCAGAAGTTGAAACCAACGCCCACGCGCGGCTGATTAAAAATGCCGAAGGCCTGGTGCCACACTACACCTTCTATCTTGCCAGCCGTAAGTTTGCGGAAACCTGGCCGCAAATCGCCAGCCAGGTGGTGGATGAGCTTGGGTCGCTAAGTACCTGGGCCAATCAACATCAGGAAGAGGCGGCAAAAATCATGTCCACCTCAACCGGTCTGCCGCAGCCGATCTGGCAACGGGCGCTGGCAAGGATGCCGTTCGGGGCTGAGCGGATGACACCTGAAGTCTTCACGCAGCAGCAGGCTCTGGCCGATAAGTTTACCCAGATTGGTCTGTTACCAGTGAAGGTCGATATCCGCAGTGCAACCTGGTCGCTGGATAACAAATAGGGTGAGGCGGGCGGCGGCTGATTAGGGGAACCTTCGCCTGACGGCTGATAACGTAATCGCCTGGAGTTAATCAAGTGCAGGCGGATTAGCGTGACGTGTTATCCGCGCATCAGCCTGGGCAGATAAGGTCCTGTCACCGACGTTCAGCTCATCCTCGCTGAAAACGGTTTAAAGTCCTGATGGTGCTGTAAGAAAGATGCCCTTTACGTTAGTAAAGGGCATCGATTAACCTGTATTAAGAACATATTTCCTGAGGCTCCGAAAAAAATCATCTATTTCAGTCTGTATTTCAGACAGATAGCTTCGTTACTTCACTATTTTTTCTTGTATACATCAGCGGTACCTTTAATTTTGTTATTCGTATTAGCTGAGGTCAGCACGAACACATCGCCGCCTTTTTTATCGGCCATTTCTGATAGCTCCGCTTTTGCATCTGAAGGGCTGGTCTCACCTGATGTTGAGATATCGCCTATCTTTTCATACTGATCCTTCACTTTCATAAAATCATTCTTTGACATCATTTCGGCAGCAAATGAGCCAAACGATAAGGAGCAAATAACCACACCAAAAATTAATTTTTTCATATGCGTATCCTCGGAATGTTATAAAAGACGATTAGAATTCGTAACTACATTTAAAACATAGCATATTCAATGCAAACAGCTATTTCAAAAGCTTATTTACGATCATGTTTTGTGATAACCGATCAGTAATTTAATTAACCACCCGTCGTGTTTTCAGGGTAATTTAAAATCAGGATTTATTACAAAGCCAGGCCGCTCATAGCTGTTCTGATTAACATCTTCTGAAAGGGGGCCAACGGTTAATCGATGGAAAGTTAAGGATATATTTATCATCATCAGTGATCCAGGTAGAGGTAATGCACCCAGCTGGTCATTCTAAGCAAAATTTTACGCATGACCGAAACATGCGTGAAGTGGTCAGAATAGACCGCAACCTGAGCAAATATGCCGTCTGGCAATGCATCGACGTCCTGATTTGGGTTTAATTCAATTATGGCTAATACGCCATCAGAACCTGAAGCAAGGCTCAGTGATTGCACCGTTCCCTGTGCCTGATAAGCTCCGCCTGGAACCACTGGCAAAACTCTGAGCAGTTTTCCTGAGAATACCTGTCCCGGAAGGGCATTAAAAACGACCTCTGCTTCATCTCCCGCCGTGAGGCGAAGCAGGGAATTTTGTCTGAACTGAGCAATGATCTGACGTTTTTGTACAGGAATGAATATCATGACCGGGCGCAGCGGCAGGGCGGCTGCGTAGCTTCCGGGACGGATTAAGACCTGAGTGACATAACCATCACTGGGTGCGCGAACAACCGTCTGATCCAGGTTATACCGGGCTTCTGCTAATTGCGCGCGCAGACTGGCTATCTGGGATTGTTCTCCTCCTGATACACTGGTCAACTGGCTTCTGAGCTGCTCCTGTTCCGCCAGAGAACCTTTTACCAGGGCATCCTGCGCCAGAAATGCCTGCCTGGCATTATCAATGTCACGTTCGGAGAATGGATTGACTTTCGCCTTACTGCCTTTGAGATAGCGTTGATAGTCCAGAAATAATCTATCCCGCTCAGCAGATACATGGGTTGTGTAGGCAACGGCTTCGCTTAATTGTCCTTTCATCGCTTCAATATTGTTAATAGCGGTGCTCAGGTCGGCTTGTAATCTTTCGACGCGGACCTTATAACGTGTCTGATCCAGGGTGAAGAGCATTTCTCCCTTTCTAATAAGCACTTCTTTTTTATCAGTAACTTCATTTACGACGCCGGTCACTTGTGGAGTAACAGGAATCGCGACAACCGCTTTTTGTGCCAGTGACGTATAGGGATGGTTATAATTCATTAGCAGAATTAGCGCACTGACCAGAAAAACGCCACCGAGGGCCGCTGTTGGCACTGTCCATTTATTGACGGGTATGCGAAATATTTTAAAAACAGCCCAGGCTATCGCAACGTAGCTTAAAATAATGAGCAGATCCATATCATCGCTCCGGTCGCAGCGGTTTCGAATCAGCCTGTAAACGCTCCAGTTCTGCTACGCGCTGCTGCAGTTCCAGTAATGAAGTGTACTGGTTCTGCATACCCCAACCACGATCCGGACGATAAAGAGTGGCCCAGATCCACAGGAAAGGCCATATGACATGCAGTGTAAACAAACTTACCCAACCTGCGACGTGAATGGCATCGGCATGAGGATGATTACGGGACTTTGCGATTAAATAGGGAATATCATGAAGAACGATAATTCCATAAAAAATAATTATGAAAACGAAGATCAGCATACCCAAAGCAAAATAGTTAAGGAACATAGGTGCCTCTGCTAAATTGGAATGCGAAGTGAAATTAGAACGCCTGCAAGAATGTTTCTATTCGTAAAAGAGTTAACCTGACACACCTTGTTGACAGACGCAATACCAGAAAGTCATGCAGCGCTCAGGGATTTGAGGCACTTCAGCGAGGACGTAGTTGGGCAATACTGTTCATTGGTGATGATTTTAGTGGATTTATTACACTTTAAACGCAGGATTATTCCTCTTTATTTTGAGTCGTTAACCTCCATGAGATTGGTAACTGATTGATTTGATTTTATTAAAATAACATGACACGTTGATCACAGATTTGTATTTCTAAAGCTTTATTTAAAAAAATATCTTTATACTTATTAACTATCCTGCCCCGACGTTGTTGCGAATTATCCGATCCATTATTTACTGGAAAATAATAGATCTCCGTTTGATAGTAGATTTTATGATCCTGACTTATTGAAATTTAACGCTTAATGATGAGATTAACTATCATGGCCTCAGGAAAGACCAGCGAATACATAGCCCTGAGATCGAATCCTTCTTCAACAGAACGCCCTGAAAAGTTCAGGTTACTCTGTTCTTACACGAGTCCATACTTTGTCGGATAAGCCGGATAGTGCTCATGTAAACCCCAACAAAAAATGGTCTTCTGTCTGGATCATTCCCTTTGTCACGCTGCTCATCGGTGCCTTTTTATTGTATTACCATAAAAGCCAGCAGGGACCTCTGGTGATTCTGATGACCGAAAACGCACAGGGGATTAAGGCAGGTAAAACCGTAATAAAAAACCGCAACATTGATGTGGGTGTCGTTGAAAGTATCGAGCTTACTGACGATCTTAAGCACGTCGAGATCAAGGTTCGCATGCACACTGGTATGCAAAAACTATTGCACGGCAATAGCGCTTTTTGGGTGGTCAGGCCTGAAATTGGATTCGAAGGGATAACGGGCTTAAGTACCTTGTTCTCAGGCGCCTATATAGCTTTACAGCCAGGTTCTCCGGGGCCAGCGCCGGAACGCTATCGGCTGTCAGATGCGCCTCCCCAGGCCTCACCGAATGCAAAGGGGATCAGAATCACGCTTAATAGTCGTGAAGCGGGGCAACTCATGCCAGGCTACCCGGTTCTGTTTCGCGGCCTGCGTGTCGGGTCAGTCGAGAACAGCCGGTTTGATATGGAAAAAAGGATGATGCGTTATCAGGTTTTTATCGCTTCGCCCTTTGATCAGCTTGTCACCTCAAACGTTCGTTTCTGGAAGAATAGTGGGATTGCTGTGGATTTATCCTCATCCGGGATGCGCGTGGAGATGGGCTCCATCACCACATTATTAAGTGGCGGGGTCAGTTTTGACCTGCCTGAAGGCGTGGCCCTGGGCCAGCCGGTTAAGGGCGTAGCAACTTATACTCTTTATGACGATCTGCGAAGCATCGCGAATTCTCGTTATACCGAACACCTCGACTTCGTGATGTTCTTTTCCGATTCTGTTCGCGGACTTCAGGCAGGCGCGCCTGTCGAGTTTCGTGGAATACGCCTGGGGACGGTTGCTCAGGTTCCTTTTAACTCGCCAGAGATAACCCAGAATTTTCGCAGCCATTATCAGGTTCCCGTACTGATTCACATTGAACCCCAGAGATTCATGAGTGGTATGAGGCAAGACTTTGACCTGGAGAAAAAGCTACAGCTGGGTAAAAAACAGGGGTTAAGAGGCTCCCTGAAAACAGGCAGTCTGCTTTCCGGTTCGCTGTTTATCGACTTAGACTATTATGCAAATGTTGCACCCGACAAAGGACCGGATATCGTCGCGGGTTACAAAGTCATCCCCACAACGCCTGGTGGTTTAAACCAGATACAGCAAAAGATTATGGCTATAGTGGATAAGATGAACAGCCTTCCGCTTCGGCCACTGATTTCAGTTGCGACCGGTACGCTAAAACAAAGTCAGCGCACCATGACAGAAATACAAAAATCGCTCAGGCATATTGATGGATTTATCAGCAGCCCTGCAATGAAAACACTGTCTGAGGATATGCAGCAAAGCCTGCAACAGCTCAGCCGCAGCATAAAAGGTATTCAGCCTGGATCGCCCGTATATCAAAAACTGACGGGGGATATGCAGCGTCTGGACCTTATGCTCAGAGAATTGCAGCCGCTTCTCAAGACCTTAGATAAGAAAAGCAATGCGCTGATTATTCAGGATGCTGCAACTGACGATCCTGTTCCTGTCGGCGCGAAAAAGAGAAATGAAAAATAACCCCATCTTCCGGCATTTCAAATGGCTCATTCAGCCTTTGCAGTTCATCAAACATAGCCATTTGTATCTACCGAAAGAGACTGGTTATCAGGTCTTGAGGCTGCTACTATAAAGACCTGTTAAGCAGTCCTGGAGGCTCTATGCCAAACATTATTTTAAGCGATACCAGCGCCAGCGTAAGCGAACTGAAGAAAAACCCGATGGCCACGGTTAATGCAGGTGACGGTTATCCTGTCGCCATTCTTAACCGCAACCAGCCTGCATTCTATTGCGTCCCCGCGGAGCTTTATGAACAGATGCTTGATGCCCTTGACGATCAGGAACTTGTTAAGCTGGTCAGTGAACGTAGCAAACAGCCGTTAATTGATGTCGATTTGGATGCGCTTTTGTGAGTTATACCGTCAAATTCAGGGAAGAGGCTTTTAAAGAGTGGCAGAAGCTGGACAAATCTCTCCAGCAGCAGTTTGCCAAAAAACTGAAGAAATGTTGTGATAATCCCCATATTCCTTCTGCCAGACTACGTGGGATTAAAGACTGCTATAAAATCAAACTCAGAGCGTCCGGGTTTCGCCTGGTTTATCAGGTAATAGACGACCAGCTGGTGATTGCCGTTGTTGCTGTGGGTAAACGCGAGCGCAGCGATGTTTATCATCTTGCCAGTGAAAGGATGCGGTAGGGAGGGAGGGAGGGCTGTGTCCGATGAGTATTGACGTAATTCAAGCGATATTGAAAATCAGACATCTTATTTAACATAATTAGTATTATGCGCACTTCTGCAGATGGCCAATTTGGTAGTGTCACTTGATAGCAGAAACGGCAAGCTATCAGCGTCAGATGGGAAGGGATGAAGACGGTCAGGTGAAAGGGTATAGCCGGTGCATCAGCACCGGGTTTATCCTGCCCCGAAGGGGCTACCGTCCTGGCAGTTCGCGCGATGCAAAAAGGCAGCTCAAGCTTCCTCTGGTTCGCTTATCTCAATACTGGTTATGTGCAGTCCGGCATGTGACATCATGCTGACCAGCTTATCAATTGAAAAGCAGTTGATCCGACCTCCTGCCAGCTCGGACACTCTGGGCTGTGAAACGCCCAGCGCAGCAGCAGCAGTGGCCTGATTCAGGCCATTACGTTTAATCCAGCTATTCAGGCGGCCTACTAACTCGGCGCGGAGTTTCATATTTTCCGCCTGCTCTGGCGTTTCGCTAAGAGCGTCCCACACATTATCAAAAGTCTGAATATTCATTTTTTACGCTCCTCAACCAATCGGCGATAACGATTTCGGGCAAGTTCTACGTCACTCTGGCTGGTCTTTTGTGTCTTTTTCTGGAAACAGTGCAGCACATACACGGCTTCTTCAAATTTGGCGACATACATGATCCGGAAAATGCCGTCATTACCCCGGATTCGGATTTCACGTGCTCCCTGACCTACCGTAGCAAAATGCTTCCAGTCGTCCGGCTCCAGTCCCTGCTGGATCAGGTCAAGCTGATACCCTGATGCGGTCCGGGCCTCTTCCGGGAAAGCCCGTAGATCCTCAAGACTGCTGTCAATAAAACTGATTTTCTTACGCATCATCACCTCATTATACGAAATTTCGTATATTGTGCAATTTCTGCATTACTCATGCACCCCATACAAACCCGTAACCACTGCTTCCCTACCATGTAGTTTCCTGCTGTTTTGTCCATGGCCTACATTGCCCTGATAAAATCCAGCATCGCCTTGATCCGGCGCTGGCTTTTGAGACGTTCTTCAAAATCGTTGAGATAGTAAGCCGGTGTATAGCGCACCCGGTTAAACTCCAGCGTCAGCGTATTACCGGTGACAACCTCGGCTGCAATGCCCAGCAGGGAAAGCTGTATAAACGCCATATCCACCGTGACAGGATCAATATCAAATCAACTGACGGACATCTGAACTGATGGATTAAATCCGACTTCAATCAGGCAATCTGCATAAGGTAGCATCGGTCATGTGGGTGTAATTAAGCAGGCGGAAGTAACGCACACCGATACAGGCATAAATGTCCGTTATCCCGCCGCAGTACATTTCTGCAAACATGAACGTTTCACAGTCCCCGTTCTCATTGCATGCCTGTTTCAGCGGATAGAGTCTCCCCAGCGCATCAGTAAGCGATGAAAGAGATGGGCAAGCCCGTCTCAGAGTGCATGATGGTGGCTGCGCATGGCTGGGATGTGGGTGGAGCAAAACGTGCAGGCATGAAAACTGCATTTGTTACCCGCAAAGGGCAGGCACTGTATCCGCTGGCGCCTGTGCCTGATCTGATCGTCAGCGATATTGGCGAGCTGGCTGCAAAGATAAAACCGCTTTGCTGACCCGCCGTTTACCGCAAATACTTTAATGCCGCGAGAGTTACTCGCTGCCCAAAAACGCTAATAAAAGGCGTAGTTGATGCGAAAACACTAACAATATTCTTAAATCAGGGCTTAACCACGATACACAGCAGGCCGATGACAATAATCACTACGCCCGCCAGGCTGTGCCAGCTGAACGCCTCATGGAATACCGGCAGACAGACAGCCACCAGCCACACCAGCACATAACTGAGGCTGAGCAGCGGATAGACGCGGTTCAGCGGAAAATAGCGCAGCGCCCGAATCCAGCAGAGCATTGAAACACCATAAGCGCCCAGCCCGGCCAGCAGCAGCAAGGCGGGCAGCAGGGCAACAGCAGGCAGCGACGTTATGCTGCTGACATCGGGCAGACGCGGCATCGCCCAGCGCATCATCAGCTGTGCCGCTGAGACCAGCAGCACGCTGCATGCGACCCATCCATACCCTTTCATAGCTGGCTCGCCATCAGCGCCACACCCGTCACCACCAGTAGCGTGCCGAAGATCTGGCGCAGCGTCAGGCGCTCGCGCCAGAGGATGCGTCCTGCCAGCGCAACGAAAATGAAGTTAAGGCTCAGCATCGGATAGGCCTGGCTGACAGGCACCCGCTGCAGCACCAGCAGCCAGAGAAGCATCGCGACACCCAGCAACAGCACGCTCACCCCAATCCAGCTTAAGCGGACCCGGCGCGATGCCGCGTGAGTCGCCTGTTTCTGGCACAGTTGCGCGCTGCAACTGAGCAGACTGACCAGTACAATCAGCAGCAGCATCACTTCATCTGACTGTAATAGAGGCAGACCAGCCTGCCCTGGCGATAGACGGCGTCCGGCACCGGAACATCCTCGCCGATATCACTGTGTACTGAATCAACCAGCAACAGCAGTGATACGCTTCCCGTACGGCGATGATCGGCAAGCCAGCCGCCGAAGTCCGCCTGAGAGACAAAGCGGGATTGCGCATCAGGGTAGCCCAGCCCATATTCCAGCTCGCCTTTGGTGTCATAGAAGCCGATATCGCTACGTTGCAGATGCCAGGCTGCGGCAGATGCCACGCCGGGATTGTCCGCCAGGATAAAGTGACTTGAGGCCAGACGCTGGCTGATCGTCGAGACAAAACGCTGCGGCTGTTTGGCGTCGCGGATTTTATCCGGGATTGCCGCGCCAATAAACAGCGCGACGCCCAGCGGGCAAAGCGCGGCCGCCAGCCAGCGGCGCTGTGCAGAGCGGCAGCTATATGCGCCCACCAGCCCCCAGATGAGAAATGCCAGTGCCCCCAGCGCAAGCTTCAGCATCTCGTGCGTGGTGAACAGCGGATGATGCGTCACACTCCAGGGAGCGAGCACCAGCACGACCGTTGCCAGGGTAATGATGCCGAAAATCAGGTTGAGCCAGCCATTGACTGTTAATGCGCGCCCTGCCCGCTGTGCGGCGTTCAGGCCATAGTGCGCCATCAGCAGCGACAGCGGCACAAAACAGGGCAGGATATAGGTTGGCAGCTTGCCTTTTGCCAGGCTGAAAAACAGCAGCGGCATCACCGTCCAGCTCAGCAGATAGAGCGCACCGGGATGCTGCTGACGCTCGCGCCAGCCGGTCATCAATGCGCCCGGTAACAGCGCCAGCCACGGCAGCGTTCCCAGCAGCAGAACCGGCAGGTAATACCAGAAAGGCGCTTTGTGCTGGGCATTGTCCTCAGCAAAGCGCTGAATATGCTCAACCCAGAAGAAGTAGTGCCAGAAATCCGGTGCCTGATGATAGATCGCCAGCGCCCAGGGTGCGCTGATCGCCGCGGCTGAGAGTAGAGCCAGCGGACCGAAGCAGAGCAGTTCGCGCAGTCGCTGCCGCCAGATCGCCCAAGGCAGAATCGCCAGCACAGGCACTGCCAGCGCCAGAAAGCCTTTGGTCATAAACCCCATGCCGCAGGCGAGACCCAGCAGCAGATAGCCGCCCGCCCGCCCGGCGCGTCCGCTGGCCTCCGTCGCCAGCCAGAAGCTGCACATCGCGGCAGCCAGCCAGAGCATCAGCATCGGATCGAGCACCGCATAGGTGCCAACGCCATAGACCAGCAGCGAACTGAGGAAAATAATCGTGCCGACGGCAGCCGTGCGTGCCGAACCAAACAACCGCCTGCCGAGCCAGTAGATCAGCACGGCGGTCATCGCCGTGGAGAATATCGATCCCGCCCGCACGCCAAAGTTGTTGTGGCCAAACAGCCACTGACCCAGCGAGTTGACCCAGTAACCCGCAATCGGTTTTTCAAAATAGCGCAGACCGAAGAAGTGTGGCGTCACCCAGTTACCGGTTGCCAGCATCTCCCGGCTGATCTCCGCATAACGGGTCTCATCCGGCTGCCAGAGATCGCGGAATATCGGCGGAAGCAGGTAATAGAGAATAAAAAAGCTGAAAAAAAGTAGCCACTTCGTGTTGTTACGTATCCGCACTAGTTCGCCTCTTCAGTCAGTTTCTGGCAGCCCAGCCACCCTTCCCGTCCGGGGATTTCGCCTCTGACCACCCTGCCCACCGGCAAGGTACTTAGATCGTCGGGCAGCAGCTCGCTTAACGGACAGAACTGAATGCCGTGACGGTCCGCAGCAGCCAGCAGCTGGTCAAAGTCCGGGTAGCCGATAATCCCTTCGACTTCGGCATGCACGGTGTAGACCGCCCCATCATCAGAAGAGAGCATTTTCGCCAGAATGTAGTCGTTATAGCCTTCTGCGCTGACCTCGCGGCCAACCACTTCATCCCATGTGGGCAACGTCACCGGAATCTGTACGGTACCGATCTGTCCATCCGGCAGCATTGGCCGGAACGGGCCGCTGCCGCGACAGTCGCTGTTGTAGTGAAAGCCAAAGTCCTGTTTGGCGGCGATCACCCGGCCATCGGCTCGCCAGCCCGCGGCGGCCGAACAGCTGACAGGATGACCGAGTATCTCACTCAGCGTTTCGGTGCCGCGTGCTATCTGCTCAACCAGCTTATCCTGCGGCCAGACGCCGGCCCAGGTCTGCCAGGCAAAATGGTCCCAGGCGTGCAGACCGACTTCGTGCTGACGAGTGGCGTCCTGCATGATGTGCCGCAATCTCCGTCCCATCTGCTTTCCCGGCCACGCCGTTCCGGCGAGCAGGATGTCCCAGCCATAGAGCGACGCGGCACGGGAGCGCAGCATCTTCATAAGAAACGCCGGTTTCACCAGCCGCCAGAGATGGCGGCCCATGTTGTCTGGTCCCACGCTGAAGAAAAAGCTGCCCCGCACCGCATGACGCCGGAACAGCTCAAGCAGCGCCGGCACGCCCTGCTTCGTGCCGCGCCAGGTATCTACGTCAATCCGCAGACCGATCTTCTTCATCACTTATCAGCCTGTGGCTCAACGGTGCGCAGGAAGAAGTCGAGCGTGTTGTCGATAGTGACATCCATCGTCACGGTCGGTGTCCAGCCGAGCAGGCGACGCGCATTGCGGATAGCCGGTTTACGGTGCTCCACATCCTGATAGCCTTTGCCGTAGTAGCTGCTGCTTTCTACTTCGCGGAAACCGGCAAACGGCGGGAACTGGCTGCGCAGCGGATGACGTTCAAAGCTGGCCAGCAGCTGCTCGGCCAGCTCTTTGATACTGGCTTCGTTGTCCGGATTACCGATATTGATGATCTGACCATCACAATTCAGCTGTTTGTTTTCGATAATGCGGAATAGCGCCTCAACGCCATCCTGAATATCGGTAAAGCAGCGCTTCTGTTTGCCGCCGTCAATCAGCTTAATGGGCGAGCCTTCTACCAGGTTAAGAATGAGCTGGGTTATCGCGCGGGAACTGCCGATGCGCGCTGCATTAAGGTTATCCAGACGCGGTCCCATCCAGTTGAACGGACGGAACAGGGTAAAACGCAGCCCCTCTTTTTCGCCGTAGGCCCAGATAACGCGGTCCAGCAGCTGTTTGGATACCGAGTAGATCCAGCGCTGTTTGTTGATCGGCCCGACGACCAGATTAGAGCAATCCTCATCGAAGCTGGCATCGGTACACATGCCGTAAACTTCTGAAGTGGATGGGAAAATGATGCGCTTCTGATACTTCACACAGTCGCGAATGATTTTCAGGTTCTCTTCGAAATCGAGTTCAAACACGCGCAGTGGATTGCGGGTGTACTCAATTGGCGTGGCGATGGCAACCAGCGGCAGGATGACGTCGCATTTTTTGATGTGATACTCAATCCATTCGGAATGGATAGCGATATCCCCTTCGACGAAATGGAAGCGCGGATGATCCAGGAAGCGGCTGATCGCGTCTGAACTGATATCCAGGCCATAGACCTCGAAATGCTCATCCTGTAACAAACGCTCAGTGAGATGATTACCGATAAAGCCGTTAACGCCAAGGATCAGCACGCGGGTACGACGTTGCAGCGCCGACTGCGGTTTTGAATAGAGCAGCGCGCCAGGGACGATGCCCAGACTCTGCGCCAGCTGACTGCCATTCATGTAAACGCCATGCTCGGACTGGCCGGTCTGGATTTCCAGCGCACCTTCGCCACAGGCGATCAGGAAGGGCTGCTTAGAAAGTACCGTCCCTGGCTTTGCCTGATGCTGCTGCGGATGAACCCGGCTCTTCCAGACGATAAATTTAACCGAACCGGCAAAGGCGAATGCGCCAGGCCACGGATCGGTAACCGCTCTGACCAGATTGTGAATCGTCTGAGCAGGCTGATTCCAGTCAATGCGGCCATCTTCGGCCGTGCGGCGATCTACCCGTGTCGCCTGACTTTCATCCTGTGGCCATTCACTCACCTCACCCTCGCGCAGGCGTGGTAAAACGTCGCCGAGCAACTGCTCTGCAGCCTGGGTCAGTTTACGATGCAGCGTCAGCGCGTTGTCCTGATCCTCAATAGCGACCTTCTGCTGCGCCAGAATGTTACCGGCATCCGCGCGCTTCACCATGCGATGTAGCGTAACGCCCGTTTCAGTTTCGCCGTTGACCAGCGCCCAGTTCAGCGGTGCCCGGCCGCGATATTTTGGCAGCAGCGAGCCGTGCAGGTTAAAAGCGCCCTTTTGAGCGCATTGCAGGATCTCATCACTCAGCAGATGGCGATAGTAGAAGGAGAAGATCATCTCTGGCGCCATGGTGCGGATGCGGTCAAGCCAGATCGGGTGATTCGCCTCGTCGGGTGCATAGACCGGAATGCCATGCTCTGCCGCCAGACGGGCTACTGAGCCGAAAAAGTGGTTTTCGGTCGCCACATCGTTGTGAGTAAAAATGGCGGTGATCTCATAGCCTGCACTCAGCAGCGCATTGATGCCGACACAGCCCATGTCGTGATAGGCGAAAACAACGGTCTTCATGATTGAATATCCTGTACTGAAGGCTCTTCTGGAGCGTGAACAATGCGTTGAACGAAATAGCGCGGACGCGCCCGAACGTCGTTGTAAATGCGCCCGATGTACTCCCCGAGCAGTCCCATACCCACAAACTGGGCGCCGATAAACATGAACAGCACGGCGAACAACACGAAGACGCCGTCACCCGCCCAGGCCGCACCAAAAAAGAGTCGCAACACGATCAATACCAAAGAGAAGGCGAAGCCGGAGAGCGCAATCAGGCTGCCGACCACGCTGAGCAATCGCAGCGGCGTGGTGGTCAGACAGGTCACCAGGTCATACATGAGGTTAATCAGGCGCATAAAGCTGTATTTCGAATCGCCAAAAGCGCGCTCGGCATGGATCACCGGCAGCTCAATGGTGTGTCGGGCAAAGGTGTTGGCCAGGATCGGAATAAAAGTGCTGCGTTCGTGACAGTTGAGCATCGCCTCGACGATGTGGCGACGGTAGGCGCGCAGCATGCAGCCGTAATCGCCCATCGCCTTGCCGGTGACCCGCTGAATCAGCCGGTTGAGCGTGCGCGAGGCCTTCCGACGGAACCAGCTGTCCTGGCGCTGCTGACGGACGGTACCCACCACGTCATAACCCTGACGTGCGGCGTCTACCAGCCGCGGGATCTCTTCCGGCGGGTTCTGCAGATCGGCATCCAGCGTAATAATCAGATCGCCACGGACCTGGCTGAAACCGGCCATGATGGCGGAATGCTGACCGTAGTTGCGGTTGAGCAGCACGCCGGTTATCCGGCTGCCGGGAACGGTGGCGGCCTGTTCAATCAGTTCGGCAGAACGATCGCTGCTGCCGTCATCCACCAGCAGAATTTCATACTCAATCTTAATTGAGTCACAGGCGGCGCAGGTGCGCTGAAGCAGCTCCGGCAGACTCTCCTGCTCGTTATAGACCGGGATGACCACGGAGAGCATATTGATCGGTTTAATATCGCGCATCTCAGGCTCCGGCAATGTCATGTAAAGCCTGAATCACACGTTCGACATCCTGATCCGTCATTGACGGAAACAGTGGAATCGAACACATCTGCTGGCTGTTAAGTTCACTGGCGGGAAGACGTAAATCGGGATAGTGCTCGCGATAATATTTATGGGTATGCGCCGCACGGAAATGCAATCCGCTGCCGATATCCCGCGTCTTCAGTGCCTGCATAAAGGCATCGCGCGACAGACCGCAGCGCTGTTCATCAATGCGAATAATAAACAGGTGCCACGCATGCTGATGTGGCCAGGCGGGCAGTGACAGCGGCGTGAACGGCAGCGTGCGCAGCGCTTCAAGATAGCGTTCAGCAATCTCACGGCGGCGGGCAATAAAGCCCGGCAGTTTCTGTAACTGCACCAGCGCAATCGCCGCGCTGATATCGGGCAGATTATATTTAAAGCCCGGCATCATGACTTCCGCCTGCGGCAGACGCCCCTGGGTATGACGATCAAACGCATCCACCGCCAGGCCATGAAACTTCAGGCTGCGTATACGATCGGCGAGAGTGGCGTCATCGGTCACCACCAGGCCCCCTTCCGCGCAGGTGATATTCTTGATGGCGTGGAAAGAGAAAATCGCCGTACCACGATGCCCGATCGGTTTTTGGTGATATGTGGTGCCCACCGCGTGAGCCGCATCTTCAATAATGGCAATCCCACGCTGCTCAGCCAGTTGATAGATTGACGCGAGATCGGCAGGTGCACCAGCGTAATGCACCGGAATAATCGCGCGGGTGCGGGGCGTAATCGCCTGCGCTATCCGGTCCGGCGTGACCATCAGGTTGTCGGGATCCACATCAATCATCACCGGCGTGGCACCCAGAAGCGTGATCAGGTTCAGGGTAGAGACCCAGGTCATGGACGGCGTGATCACCTCATCGCCAGGCCCGATCCCCATCGCCATCAGCGTGACATGCATTCCGGCAGTGGCAGAGCTTACTGCAATGGCGTGCTGGTTGCCGGTCATCTGAACAAAGGCCTGCTCCAGTTCGGCGCATTTTGCGCCGGTCGTTATCCAGCCAGAGTCAAATACCGCTTTAACAGCAGCCAGCTCTTCATCACCGAATGAAGGCCGGGAAAATGGCAAAAAATCCATGCTAAAACTCCTGCAGATCAAACCCATAAGCTGTCGCGCGTTGTTAATCAGGCACAACGCCGGAAAATAATTGAAATAGCGAATGACTCACAGTCGGCCAGGGTGTTATCGACACCACGCTTTCCCGTTCTGGAATTAAGGTTACCGGACTGCTAATACAAACTACCGTATGAAAGTTAACTGAACATTAAATGAAGAGTGTGAATTTAAATAAAATCAAGGGAGAGCAAGTTAAGGATTTCAGAAAAAGTTCACTATTAAATGGCTAATAATAGCTCTGGCCTCAACTCTTTTTGATTTATTGATATTTTGTTTAAAATCAGCAGGCTCTGTTAGTCACCAGAGCAGGGTTCAGCTCATCCGGATGAAGTCACTTCTGGAGAGAAAAATTAACACGCTGATATTGCTGGGCTAAATTCAGCCTGCTACTCACAGTATCACATCGAAAAAATAGCGCTCCGCTCATCTCAGGATGAATCACAGATTAATAAAGCCGTCTTAATGTATTCTTAATATTTTTCGTTATTAATGTTCTGCCCTTGCAATAATCATTACACTTTGGTGATTCTCAGGTGACAGTCAGTTAATATCTCTCAGATTATCTGTGCCTGTAAGGTAAAAACAGTGCTAAAAAAAGTGAATAGGATCGCGGTTTCAGGCGTTAACGTTGGGTCTGCCTAAAAAAGAGAAAATAGTGATGATGCGTGCCGCCTGTTTATGCACTCTGTTAGCCCTGCTCAGCCCGGTGCTTTACGCCGCGCCGGTAACCTATGCCATTACCCCCGATAAAACGTCGATAGGCCTTTCATGGCGCGCCTTTGGTCACCAATTTTCGCAGGCCAGACTGCAGGGTGTGAGCGGCACGGTGACACTCAACCCTGATGAAGACCGTGACGATCGTATTGAAGTGACTATTCCGGTAGGGACGCTGGTGGCCTCGAACAGCCTGTTAACCTGGCAACTGAAAAGTAACCTGTTTTTTGATGCAGAGCGTTACCCAAATATTCACTTTGTCAGCAGTCGCGTGGCCTCACTGAGTGGCGGCAATTACCGTATTTTTGGTGTGCTGACGGTTAAAAATGTCAGCCGGCCAGTCGTGATGCTGGCCTCGCTGGACAGCGGAAAGACAATTGATCCGGCTTCAGGTTCGCTGGCGCTACATGCCTCCACCGCCATCTCCCGCTCAGCCTTCGGAATGGATCGGCTGGTCGGGGTGGTTGATGATCGCGTCAACATTGCGCTGGCCATTGCCGCGCAGGGCAGAAAGCCGCTGTAGCGGTAACCGCTGAAGGGTCCGATTAACTGAGTGCTGTCTGCAATGTTTCCGCTGTTGCAGCCAGTTGAGCCGGTGGGTTGCGGCCAATCAGCACATATTGATAGCCGTCACGCTTCCACCAGGCCAGCTGCATGCCATGGCGCTTTTCATGGGCGATGGGATTCGCGCTGTCCGGCTCAGGCGAGATACAGAGCGCCATCGGGCCATAATCAGCATGCAGCCAGGCGATTTGTGCAATCGACGTCCGTTCGTAGCGCAGGATCCGCACCATTTTCAGTTCAGCCCCTGGCAGGCTGAGTTGCTGAGGATGCAGCTGCAATCCTAAATCGAGTCGGGTACGGTCCAGCCCCCTTTGCAGCATGGCGGCGTCATCAGGTGTGTCGGCCAGCGTTTCAGCACTGTAGAGCGACATATAACGCGCCTCCAGATCGCGGATATTCTGGCTTTCATCTTTCTCATCATCTTCCGGTCTTGCCAGGAAACCGATGCTGCTGCCCACCAGCAAAAAGCTGACAGACGCAGCAATCAGTGCCCGACGGCTGTAGCCTTTGGCTGGCATTGACTCTGGTGCCGTGATGGCTGCCAGTTGCTGTGCCATTCTGGCCTGCGGTGCCTGTTCCAGCAGCGGCGCAAAAGCCTGTTCAAAATCGAGATTACTGTGCTGTAAATGCTCAACCCGTGCCGCCAGTTCGGGATCCCCTGCCATCGCCTGCTCAAACTGCACGGCTTCCTGTGGCGTCATCTCACCATCCAGCCAGGCAACGATTGCCTCATCGCGCCACGGTGGCGTCAAAGTTTCCCTGTTCATCTCCGTTTCTCCTGCGGTGCGGGCGAGGTCGCCGGCTGTCTGGCCAGCGTGGCACGTGCGGCGGCCAGACGGCTCATAATAGTGCCAATGGGAACCGAGAGCGTCTCTGCCGCCTCCTGATAGGTCAGACCTTCGACATACACCAGAAACAGTGCATTACGCTGCGCCTCGGGTAAGGCGTTAACCTGTAGCATAATGCGCTGGAAATGGCGGTTGTCGTCGCTGTTGGTGTGGTTATCTGCGGCCAGCAGCGCATCGGGATCCACGAATCCCTGTCCCTGCCGGACCTTTCGCGCCCGTAAATCACTGGCCCAGATGGAGTGAAGGATCGAAAAAAGCCATCGATCAATGCGTGTGCCCGGCGTGAACTGCGCGCTGCGTTCCAGCGCGCGTACGCAGGTTGACTGCACCAGCTCTTCTGCCATGTCACGGTTGTGTGACAGCACATAGCCGTAACGCCAGAGCCGCGTCAGATGTTCCGCAAGATGCTGACGGATGTCACTGTGAGTGATTTTTCGCTCCTCCCTTCCGCATCAGACCTCGGGGTGGCCATTGATCGCGGCCTGCAGATCGCGATATTCCTCGCAGTCTGTGCCACAAATCCCGGCAATGGTTTTTAACTGTTCGCGCGCCAGATCCGGACGCCCTTTGATCATCCAGGCTTCGCCCAGATATTCACGCACTTTAGCGTAACGGGGATCAAGTGCAATGGCGCGCTGATAATAGCCAATGCCCTCGTCCGTGCGGCCCAGTTTGCGGGTAGCGTAACCACGATAGTTCCAGGCTTCGCGGGTATCCTGATTTTTCAGCGTATCCAGCAGGTTCAGCGCCGCCTGATATTCGCCCTTTTTCGCCAGATGCCATGCATAGCGGGTTTTATCGTCGTCACTCAGCTTGCTGGTCTTCTCAGGCACACAACTTTTAGTGTGACTGTCATAGACCTGACCTTTGGGGCAGTCAGGCGTCTTTTTATCACTGTCATTGTCGCCCATCGCCATACTCAGCGGAGAGTGCAGCATCAGCAGCAGTGCCGGAACGGCAAGCAGAGAAAAACCAGAACGCGTTGTCATAATTTATCCTTATCGGGTCTGTGAGACAGGCGATAAAGCCCGCCGGATGCAGTCCGCTAGCGCGGCGCTGTACGGTAAACAGCTCAGCGCCGGTTTCTATTCGATAAAAATAAAATTATTTTTTTGCCAGGGTGCCACGCTGAATCAGAACGGTAGTTTTTCCACCGCACAGAAACGCCGTTCCGCCAGGGAGATCACCGCAGCTTCCGCAATCGCCTGGGCTTTCAGTCCATCCTCAAGGCCAGGAAGATCGTCAACCTGCTCACCGTTCAGCGATCGGATAAACGCATCCAGATGAGCATAGTAAGTTGGCTGCACCCGGCTGAACCAGTCGGGCAACAAGCCTGGCTGCTGAATCTGCGCACCCTGATAACAGCTGACGCCGCGCTGTGGCTGAGAGGCTGATTCCAGCATCCCGTGCGGTCCCATCACACTGATGCGTTCATCGTAGCCATAGCCGGTGCGGCGGACATTATCGAGTTGTGCCAGCGCCCCGCCCTGCAGCCGCAATAGCAGCGTGCTGGTGTCCACGTCGTCAAATTCGCTGATCGAGGGCAGAGCCAGCGCTGCACCCATCGCTGCCACCTCTGTCACCTCCTCTTCAGTCAGCCAGCGCAGCAGGTCAAAAAAGTGGATAGCCTGATCGCGCATCTGTCCTCCGGACGCCTGAAGATAGGCCAGCGGCGGCATGGCTGAGGAGCGGCAGACCATCTGAATCAGTTCCGCCGGGCCGATCCGCCCCTGGCGGAGTTGTTGCTTCAGCTGCTGATGGCTGACATCAAAACGGCGATTAAACCCTACTGTGACCGGCACGTTGTAAGGAAGAACATTAGCCACGGCAGAGCGGGCCCGATCAAGAGAGAGATCGACCGGTTTTTCACAGTAGATGGCTTTACCGGCGCGGGCTGCGGCTTCCAGTAAGTCAGCATGTGTCGGCGTCGCGCTGGCGATCAGCACCATATCAATCTGCTCATCATTTATCGCCTCAGTGACAGACGCGGCCCGGGCACCAAAGCGGGTCGCAAAGGCAGCGGCGCGAGTGGGTTCTGCATCCGCGACCCATACCAACTCAACTCCGGGGTGCGCCTGAAGATTCGCGGCATGAACTTCACCAATAAAGCCACACCCCAGCAGGGCAACACGTTGCTTTTTATTCATTTTTTTGAACTCCATCATAGTCCGGCAGAAAGATGCATCTGCAGGATAACGCTGCGTTTTACACTGGCGGCACGGTGTTTTGAGGTGTTTACCTCACAGGAGAGCGGCATGTCGCTGAAAGAGGTCGCCCGACGGGCAGGTGTGGGACTGGCAACCGTGGATCGGGTGCTCAATGAACGTGGCGGCGTCGCGCCGGAGACGGTTCACAGGGTGCTGCAGGCAGCACGTGAAGTCGGGCTGAAGCGGATCCTGCCGGAGGAGCATCGTCATCCGTGGCAGATAGAACTGCTGCTGAGCAGCAACGATTCGTTTTTCTTTAAGCAGCTGGCACAGGATTTTACCGAGGTCGCCTCGCATCTGGGCTATCGCCGGTTAACGCTGCGCCGCACTTTTGTCCCCGAGGCTCAGCCAGAACGACTGGCAAAGCTTATCAGGCAGGGCGGTGAAACGCGGGATGGTCTGATCGTTTTTGCCCATGAACATCCAGCGATCTATGAGGCGCTGGACCATTGCCAGGCGCGTGGCGTACCAGTGATCTCGCTGGTCACCGATTTACCCGGTGCCGCCCGGCTCTGTCATGTGGGGATCAATCAGCTGCAGGCAGGACGTACAGCCGCTCAGCTGATGGGCAAAATGCTGCATCAACCCGGTGAGGTGTTGATGGTCAGTGGGCACCGGGATTACAGCGCACATCGTCAGCGTATTGAAGGGTTCCGTGACCTGATAACCAGTCGGTTTCCCCATCTTCAGTTACGTGAAGTTCTGGCCGCCCAGGAAAATCGCGACACCCTCAGTAAGTTGCTGGAGAAGCAGCTGGTTCAGAGCGGTCATCTCCAGGGCATTTATAACACCGGGCTGGGGAATACCGAGATCGGGCAGGCGCTGGCACGACATCGTCGGCTGAATCAGTGCATCTGGATCACTCATGAGCTTTACGCCACCACCCGCACGCTGATGGCGCAGCAGAGCGTTGCGCTGACACTGGATCAAAACACCGGGCAGCATGCCCAGCTCTCGCTGCAGCTGATGCTGAATTATCTGGAGCAGGGAGAGAGACCCGATATCTACATTAACGGAAAAGTGGATTTCATCATTTATACGGCAGAAAACTGTCTGTAAAGATTGCCCGTTGTGTCATATCCACCGGTAAAGAAATATGCTTTACCGGCCGTCGATCATTGCATTCAGCACTATTTCCCGCGCGAGACAGTGCCCGGGAAAGTGGCTCACTGGCTCAGAAGTGCATAGAAAATAGCCTGCCACAGATAATCTGATCGCAGTGACAAGCTGAAACCGCCCCTTTATGTCAGATAAAAAATCTAACTATTATCTAAATATTAAAATATAAATCTATATATGCATTTTTTATGGTTTTAATATTCAGATGCATAGTAATGACGTTAATATCGTATCCGACTGAACAAACAGCGAAGTGAAACGGGTGAATTAATGTGCGACAGAGGTGCGGAAACAGAGCAGGAATAACACTCGCAGTCCTGAACGGTTAGCCATTAAAAGCGTACTTTGCAGAGTTGATCAATATCAAAACTTAATGGGTTTTTATCGTCATATTCCTATTGGGTTTCACTTTCTGCCAGGTTGATGCTAAGTTCTCGTCGGTTTAAAACAGGGCAGTATGAAGAACCGTTTCACTGATATTACGGCCACCCTGAATTTTTCCTGCGCCAGTTCGGTGCCTGACTAATTAATGAGCGTATGATTTGGAAAAGTGTTTATATCCGGTGCGTACCAGAACTGAGAGAGTGCTGCACGCGGTGGTATTCGAAGTTGTCGCTAATGTGCTGGTTTTCTTTATCCTGATTATTTTTACCTCCGCAGCACCATCGCAGTCGTTGTTGCTTACATTGGTTTCATCAACTCTGGCTATGGGATGGAACTACCTTTTCAACCTGATGTTTGACAGTGTTCAGCTAAAAACAGGATTTAAAAAGAACTTGCGAGTGAGATGCCTCCATGCCGTTCTGTTTGAGGCGGGTCTGTTATTAGTGTTAATCCCCTTTGCAGCATGGTGGCTGGATATTACGCTATTCTCAGCATTGAGACTTGAATCCGGACTGGTGCTATTTTTTCTGACCTATGCTTTTCTGTTCAATTTGTTATGGGATTGGGGAAGATCAGCAAAATCAATGAAGATATTAAATTAATGTATCATGCCATTAAAATTTACTTTCAGAAATTAACCTTTCGCTTAGCCGGCTAATGGAACTTCGCGTGCGAGTGATCGCGCCCGAATGTATCCGATGCGTAAGGAAACAAGTATATCTGTTGTCAGGAGAAGCTTACTCTCGCCTGGCAGCATTGATATAACGGCGCGTCTGCATAAATTAAGTTCAGACTGCGTATAAGCTCATTTCACAGGTTAAAGCAGCAAGAATATTATGGACAAAGTCTACTATCTGAATAAGTTAAGGAACTGCCCGTCAACCGATATTCTGGATATCGTAACAAGCTATATGCGGAAAAAACTGCCTGGTGACGACCTCTCTTCATTTGAAGGCGCTTACGATCATCGTAAAGCCGAACTAATAATGAATGAAACCTACAGTGAAGTTCCTTCAGAAGTATGGAGACTGGTGTGCTGAGGCGTAAAAAGGAGGGCATGATCACTCATAACCCATTATCTGCTGAGGGCTGATCACCCTGCAGATCATCAATTCCTGATAATCCTGGCGCGATGCATTTTGATCTCCGTCGGGCAGAATCGGTGAACAGATAAATCAGAGCATCACCTTTAGTGCTGTGATGCTCTGTCATTCTCAACAAACGCACGACATAAAGCGCTGTAAGAAATAGTAAGACAAACCTGCCAGACCACTGTAAACCGTTTTAAATATGACGCCAAAACTGGCTTCATCTGTTGTATTCAGAAAAGCTCGTACAAATAATGCCTTCCGGACTCACACGACTACGATAATGATTATCTGTTCAGGCGATATGCTGCCAATTTAGCTCATGCTCCACCAGCACCGATCACGGAACGGCAAATCGTGTCAGGGTGATAAAAAAGGCTGCTCAGTCGTTAATCAAGGGTGTATTAAGCACATTCAGATGATGCAATACCATTAAATTTAAATGTTGTTCGCCCGAACAGGGAGCATGCAGGCGAACAAAACGGGAATTCATTTCAGATGGTCACGATGATACAGAGCCCACTGCTCAATCCTTTCTCCAGAGGGTAGCAGGCAATAGGTTGTTATACCTGCCGAAGATTTTTCCTGGACCTGCTGACCACCGCGATTAACGCAATATTCACTGGCTGGATTACGCATTGTTAAACGCTGCGGTTCCTTGCTGTGCGGTGTGCAGGCGATAAGTAGTGAAGCCAGTAACATCAGTGAAACTCCTGCTAACCTGTTTGTGACGGTCATAAAACCTCTCTTAACCTTATTTTTGTGAATTAAGCATTTACCCTCCAGTAGTGTGATTAAGTCTGATAGCACAACAACGACTTTATCAGGAATCCTCCTTTCTCCTGCCACATGTTAACCTCAGGGGTGACAATCATCATGTTTCCATTCTGCCGTCCACTCTGCACTCACCACTATGGGTAGCGATGCATAATTATAGCGTGCTGCCACTAAACCCGCGCTTAACAACCTCACGCGACACATAAGCAGATAGACCTTTAATGCAGTGATTAAAAAATGAATAAAGCCAAAATTAGAATGCATGTGAAGATAATTAACAAAAACCCCATTATTACAATCGATGCACTATCTTAATTTTTAATGGAAATTCCTCGCGAATAGGGCATCGCCTTTAACGTTTACTTAAAACAGGCACACTTGCGATGCCTTTACATAAATCCTTTTCCCGCTGCATAATCCCGCAACATTTGTATGCGCACTGCCATTAATGGGATCAATATAACCTACAACTTATTGGTATCGCTTAAATATCGCTGCTGCTTAACACCTGAATAACAACTCACGATTCAGGTGCTATTTAACGATCAGACTATCAATAAAATCTTAAGGAAGAGTGACTGAGATGAATAATAAATTCCCGCGAAATAAAATCGCAAAAGCATTAATGCTGGCAAGTGGGATGGGGGTTGTGCCTCTGGTTAGCTATGCTGCAGTCATCGGAAGCCAGACAGGCAATGAGATCATCTTAACTGATGGCACCACGCTGATTGCCGACCAGTCATCTGGCGACGGTTATTATGGCATCCTGGTTAATGGCGCTACCGCCGCAACGGTTACCATCGGCAGCGGCAGCACAGTTCGCGTGTCAGATGCTGAACGTTATGCAAAAGGGATTTTTATTGAAGCGGCAAACAGTGAATTTACTGCAGATAAGTTAACCCTCAACGTTTCCGGTAAAACAGCGGTCGGCATTGAGTTCGGCGGAAAAAATGTAACCGCCAGTTTAGGATCAGGTTCCTCGGTCACCACGGTAGCATCAGGTGATTCTTTCGCCGAGGGCGTCGTTGTCAGCAATAGTTCCTCGCTGCAGGCAAACAACCTGCAAATTAGCACCCAGGGCACTGGCGGAACGGCTCTGCGCGTCAGCGGTTACGGAAGTCACGCCAGTCTGGGCGACGACAGTAATTTACAGACGAATGGTCTTAACAGTAATGCCGTTCAGGTTGATAACCTGACCGGTGAGTCGATTAATGGCGTGGCCACGTTGAAAGCAAATGCATTGACGATCAACACCCTTGGCAATAATTCGCAGGGTATTAATATCCAGGATAATGGTTCGGTTGATCTGGGCAGCAACTCGACCATTATTACCACTGGGGATCTTTCTGCTGGCATCTGGAGCTGGGGTGAGCTGAAGGCCGATCATCTGACAATCAGTACTGCGGGTGAGACCTCTGCAGGTCTGTCAGGCCGTGACAACAGCCTGTCAAACATTGGTGCCGGTAGCGTGATCTCCTCTGATCAGACTGGCGGCATTGTGGCTATGGGCGACAATGCCATCGTTAACTTCATTGGCAGTGAAGAAGAACGCAATACGGTCTATTCAGCAGGTTTTTATGGCGTATCCGCACAGTCAACCGGCGCAACCATTAATCTGCAGAACACCGATATTATGATGAAAAATGTGGATACCATGACCCTGGGTATTTGGTCCACAAGCGGTGGCACAGTTAACGGTGATGCAATGACCATTACCGGTCCGGAGAATGATACAGGTGTCTACGCCATGGCTGGTGGTAAAGCGAATCTTACGGGTGATCTGACCATTGATATGGGCTCTCCGAATGGGATAGCCATGGCTACGCAATATGATGATGGTTATGCAGCAGGTGTCATCACCACCGACGGAAAAGCGCAGATCGTTGGTAGCGTTTTATCCCGGGCCGGACTCATCGACCTCAATCTGACATCGGGTTCACTCTGGTCTGGCAGCGCCAGCAGTGATAACGTCAATAATGGCCATCTGAACGTTAATCTGACCGACAGCACCTGGAATGTATCGCGAACATCCAATGTCGATAATCTGACATTGAGTAACTCGCTGGTTGACCTCTCTGCAGCCTCGGATGACGCAACCTATTCAACATTGACTATCGCCAACCTCAGCGGCAGCGGCGACTTCGCCTTGCGCACCAATCTGGCAGGCGATGGTGCTGGCGTGAATAACATTGGCGATAAAGTTGTGGTGACAGAGAGTAGTTCCGGTGATTACGGTCTGACCATACAGAACCGCGGCAGTGCCGTCACCACTGGCAACGAAGTACTGACTGTGGTTGAAACGACTGATGGCATCGCCACCTTTAAAGGCAACGCCGACGTGGAACTTGGTGGCTATGTTTACTCGGTCAATAAGCAAGGCAACAACTGGGTACTCTCCTCACCTAAAGCACCAGAAACCCCTGAAGCAGATGATCCGGCCGTTATCCCTGCGGATGAGCCTGCCGCGACTCCTGCTAATGAACCTGCCGCGACTCCTGCTAATGAACCTGCCGCGACTCCTGCTAATGAACCTGCCGCGACTCCTGCCAATGAGCCTGCCGCGACTCCAGCCGATAACGGTGGCACGGCGCCTGCCGGGCAAGACAACGCAACTTCCCCTATTACCAGCACGGCCAACGCAGGGGCTAACTTCCTCAACACTGGCTATCTGATGAACTATGCCGAAATGCAGACGCTGATGCAGCGTATGGGTGATGTTCGTCAGGGTAAGACAGCCGGGAATGTCTGGCTGCGCGCTATAGATGGACGGTTCAGCGGCTTTGATAATGGCAAGCTGAGCCGTTTCAGCCTGAACTACACCGGTTATCAGTTTGGGGTCGATAAACGTTTGTCCGATGAAATTCCGATCTATCTGGGCCTGTTCATGGGGGTAACTGAAGGATCGCCTCATTACCAAAATGGTAACGGCAACATCCGTTCTGAGCATTATGGCTTCTACACCACCTGGGTAAATGATGCCGGTTTCTATGTTGATGGCGTTGTGAAAGTCAACCGGCTAAGGAATCAGTTCAATGTTCACGATACACAGAATAACCAGGTATCCGGTAACGGTGTCTCTTCAGGTCTGAGCGGATCGCTTGAGGCGGGCAAAAAGTTCAGCTTCTCTGATCGGCTGGCAGGTTTTTATCTTGAACCGCAACTACAGCTGACAGCAGGTCATCAGGATGATGCTTCCGTAGGTGCGTCTAATGGTCTCAATATCACACTTTCAAGCTACAAATCACTGATGAGCCGGGCAAGCGTGCTGGCAGGGTATGAAATCAATCAGAGCAATTACAAACTCAACACCTATGTAAAAACGGGTGTAATGCGCGAGTATGCCGGGGATGCTGCTTATGCTCTGAACGGATCAAATGAACGTCTTTCCTTTAAAGGAAATGGCTGGAATAACGGCGTCGGCCTGAGTGCCCAAATCAGCAGCCATACGCTTTTCCTGGAGGCAGATATGGTAGACGGAAAACGTTTTAACCAACGTCAGGTTAATGCTGGCTACCGTTTTAGTTTTTAGAATCAACGTGCAGCAAGCGCTCGTATAACAGGAGGTGTTAATGAAAAAAACATTATGGATGCTGCTGGCCTTGATCTGCTCAGAATCCGCTTTCGCACGGCAGGAGTCCACCATCGCAGAAGCAAAAAACATGCGAGACGAACGTCATGTTACCCTTATCGGTACGATTAGTGGACGGGCTGACGATGACCACTACTGGTTACAGGACTCAACGGGTCGTATCCGTATTGATGTCGACGAGGATGACGAAGACGACAACGGCTTCCTTATTGGTAAAAAGGTACGGATAACGGGTGAGGTAGATCGCGATGACGGCCATAGCGAAATCGATGTTGATCGGCTCTTCATTCTGAAATAATTCCGGACTTCTGTGTAAAAAAGCCAGCTATAGCGCTGGCTTTTTTACATTCAGGGCAGGTTTTACTTTTCGCGAAACGCTTCCTGTACGCGCAACAGAGGACGCAAGAGATATTGCAGCAGGCTCTTCTCGCCCGTACGAATATCAACGGTGGCCGTCATACCGGGAATAACCCGTAGTTCCTGACTGCCGCTTTTCGTCAGCGTATTATTTTCCGTTAATACCATTACCCGGTAATAAGTATCATCGACGCCTGGCCTGCGGGCAGCTTTACTCTCCTCATCTTTTAGCGCGCCCGAACTGATACTTTGAACATGTCCGGTCAGGCCGCCATAAATCGAATAGTCATAGGCAGAAATTTTTACCACAGCTTCCTGACCGGGTGCCAGAAAAGCCACATCAGAGGGCCGGATACGGGTTTCCACCAGCAGCTGGTCATCCAATGGTGTCACCTCCATTATTGCGGCACCAGGCTGGATCACACCGCCAAGCGTATTGATTTTAATACTGTTAACAATGCCTCGTACTGGCGTGCGGACTTCAGTACGCTCAAGCGTATCATGGCGGCCATGGGCAGTTTCCTGTAGGCTTGTCATCTCAACATCGACTTTGGACAGTTCATCGTTAGCCTCGTTACGGTAGCGGTTTTTTCGCTCGGTAATTTGCAATTCGGCATCATTCATCTGACGCTCAAGTTTCAGAACCTCAGTTTTTGACAGCAGCGATCTGGCTGAGAGCTGTCGCGCCATTTCAAGCTCTTTCTGCAGCAATGTTTTTGACTTCAGATAGCCTTCAATTGACTCATTTACCGCCCTTTTGCGTAGTTTCCAGGCATCGGTTTCACGGGCAACCAGTTCAGGTACTTTCATGACCTCTGGCGGGAACACAAGCTCGCTGCCGGTCGCTTCTGCTTCAAGACGCGCGGCCTGGGCTTTCAGTGCCAGCAGGCGGTTAGCGCTTTCGCGGAAGGAGGCTTCGGCGCGCGTGGGATCGATTTTGGCCACAACCTGACCTTTTTCAACCGTATCGCCTTCATGCACCATTAACTCCTGCAAAATACCGCCCTCAAGGCTTTGCAAAACCTGTTCGCGGGAACTGGGAACAATTTTGGCTGACCCGGTTGTCACCTCTTCGATGTTGAAATTGGCGGCCCAGACGATTACCAGCACCATTAACGCCACGCTGCCCCAGGCAATAAATAGCCAGCCTTCCCAGCGATCCTGACGGGCGGCCCTCACCATGTCACTGGCTGTATGTTCGGTCAGGCGCTTTTGATCAACGTTTTTATCAGGGGACAGGCTGCTCATACTGTTACCTCGCCAGATTGTGGCTGACGCTCTGTGCTTATCTCAACGCCAGCATGTTTCGCTGCGTTACGCAGCACCGATGCGGCCGGGATCTTCCCGCTGTTTAATAAACCGATAATCTCTTCACGCGGCCCATCAGCTACTTTGATGCCTTCATCCATCACAATCACCCGATCAACGTATTTCAGCACTGCCGGACGGTGGGTCACGATAATCACGGTTCGGCCTTCCATTGCCGGGATGAGCGCCTGCAGGATAGTGCGTTCCGACCCCATATCCATCCCCGATGTAGGTTCGTCCAGTAGCAGAACATCCGGATTCGACAGAATGGCGCGAGCCAGGGCTATCGCCTGCTTTTGTCCACCGGAAAAGTTTTCACCACGCTCACTGACAGGCATACCAAAGCCCATGGGATGGGCCGCGACAATATCACTCACCCCGGTCATTTTTGCAGCGGCCATCAGTTCTTCGTCGCTGGCATAGGGTGCTCCCATCACCAGGTTGTCACGCAGCGAACCATACATAAAACGTGGTTCCTGATTGACCAGCGCGATACGAGTCCGTAATTCCACCGGCTCGACCTGGCCTATATCTACGCCAGCAATGGTGATCGTGCCTGTTGTGGGTGGATATAGCCCAACCAGCATGCGCAGCAGCGAAGATTTACCGCTGCCCATTTTACCCAGTATGGCAACCCGCTCGCCCTGACAGAACCGGACATCTAGCTGCTCAACGATGGCCGGTAAATCGTCTTTATAACGTAATGAAACGCCCTGACAGACAATCCCGGTCTGGCTGCACTGGGGAAGCTGCACATAAACCTTCTCATTATCGCGTTCAGCAGGGGCCTGCATCACTTTATTGAGGATGGCCAGCGAGGTTTTTGCCTGCTGAATACGCAATCCCAGCGCGGCAAGCGTTGCTATGGGCATTATGGCGCGCCCCATCAGGGTCATAGTGGCAATGATGCCTCCCATTGAGATATCACCATCACCGACCAGATAAGCACCCCAGACCAGCAGAATAACGGTACCAAACTGCTGGGTCGTCTGAATGACGCTTGAGCCCATAGTGGCAAGGAACCGCGATTTCATATTCACTGCAGAGAGTTTTACGCTGGCAACATCGTGTTTAGAGGCGACCAGATTTTCAGCACGCAGAACTTTAATGGTTTCAAGATTATCCAGTGATTCAATAACCAGACCGTAACGGTTACTGCCTATTTTCATTGACTCTTCAGCGTGGCGTTTCAAAGGGATCTGCATCAGCAGCACCATCGCCACGATGACCACTAATATCAGGATCACACACCAGACAAGTGGCCCGGCAACCAGATGGATTACAACCAGGAAGAGTAAAACAAAGGGTAAGTCAGCAACCGTCGTTAAAGCGGCTGACGTAGTAAGCTCGCGGACGCTGTCAAAGCTTTGCATGACATTGCCAAATGCACCGCTGGATTGGGCTCGACCCGACATTTTGCCGTTCAGCACGTGACGAAAAAGTTGTGCGCCCAACACCAGATCGATCTTTTTACCGGCGCGATCGGTAATCCAGGCCCGACCCAGCCGTGCAGCCAGTTCAAACAGCAACGCCAGACTCACGCCGATAGCCATCGTCCAGAGTGTTACGTAGGTCTGGTTAGGCAGTACCCGGTTATAAACCGTCATGGTGAATACGGACATCGCCAGAACGAGCAGGTTAATAACGACTGACAATGCGGCGGCTTCAAAGATATAACGTTTGAATCCCCACAAAGTATTCCAGAACCAGTGCCCTTTACCGACATGGACAATGTCATCGGCACGATGATCAAGATAAGACTTAGGTCGCAGCAGCAGCAACTCGCCGCTATAGTGCTGAGCCAGGCGAGCGAAATCGACCTCAACAGGCTGGCTGCCCAGTGCGGGATCGATAATGGCGCACTTCTTTTCGCTACACTGTGTCAGCACGCAGTAGCCCGTTTCCAGACGCATGATGGCGGGGAGAACAAAGCTTTTCACATCCGTCAGGTCAATCTTCTGCCAGGCAGCACTCATGCCGCGGCTCTGCAGCGTGCGCAATGCCCAGTCATTCTGGGCGCTGATATCAGCGTCTGGTGGAAATGCAGGCATACCCACACGTAAAGCATTTAGCGTAAGCCGGACGTCAAACAGGCGCAGTGCGCTTTGCAGTGCAACCAGCAAAGTCTCCTGCGTATCTGATGGCGATCTGGATAACACTCTGTTTTCAGCATTCAGTTCAGAGCCAGCAGGCTCAAATTGTATATCAGTCACAATGGCGTCCCCTGGACAACTAATTCATTCTGGTCTGGCGGCAAAGCATGACAGCGGCCAGAAATACTCGTTTTTTACGTCAGCGTGATTAGTGCACCGCTTCGATGGTATTCGCTGGTAAAGCGTTAACCTTCTGCACCAGTTGGCTGGTTTTACCCAGTGCCGCAACGATGTTCCATTGCGCAGCCAGGTACTGCATCTGCTGCTCCTGATAACTTGCGAGACTGGTGTAATAGTCGGTAGCAAACGAGATTAAATCCGTTAACGGACGCTGCCCCGCGAAGAACTGTACTTCCCCCGCTTTCCAGGTTTTCAACGCGGTTTCTGACTGTCTCTGTAATGCACTGAGCTGGCGTTCACGAAGCGGTAAGGAGACCCACAGCTGATCCAGCTGCTGTTTCAATGTCCGGAGTGTTGCATCCTGATCCGCCTCTGCGGCAATGAGTCGCTGAGTTTCAGCTTTGGCATTTGCCCTGCCAGCCCCACCATCCCAAAGATTGATATCGCTGCTCACCTGTAACGTCACCGCTTTAAACGGTTCCATTTCACCGTTGCGCTTTGGACTGTCCATACTCAGTTGCACACTCCATTTCGGCCTGTTCCACTTAGAGGCCAGATCCACTGCGGCTCTCGCCTCCTCTTTACGCTCGCGTGAGACCGCCCAGTTGGGATTTTCTTTCAGTACCTGTTGTGCCTGTGCCAGTGACGCGGGCAACAGACCCGCTTTTTTCAGATCGGGCAGGCCTCTGGTGATAACAATCTCGTGGTTCAGCAGCGAGCTGAGTTGCTGCTGCGCTTGTATATAGGTGGTGTAGCTCATTTCACGACTGGCAATCACCGAATTGAGGCGAGTCGCAACCTGATTGATCTCAGAAGCTCTGCCGCTATCAATACTGGCAATATTCTTTACCCGATTAAGCAGATCCTGCAGTGCGTTAATTTCTTTATCCAGCACAGCGACAACTGTGGCATTAGTGGCTGCAGAGGTAAAAAGAGAAAGCACCTGCTCGTTGAGATTTTCGCGCGTGACATTTACCTGAGCCTGCTGCATGGAATAAGCTGCCTGCTTTCCGGCAACGCTCGCATCAGTACGTCCGTGATCGTAAAGTAATTTACTTACAGTGATATGCGGGGAGACCGGGTTATTCTCATAACCGGGTTGACCTGAATATCCTGATGCGCTGATACCCGTGCTAACCTGAAAACCATCAGCGGCTTTTTCCTGATCAATATCATACATAGCACCGGTGCTGTTTGATAAAGCAGACTTTACCGACGGATGGTCGGCTGTCATACGAATCATTTCAATAAAGTCCGTTGCATGGGCATTTAACAGGGGATTAAAAAATAGCAATCCCGCAATTAAACCATGCAGCGAACATCTGGATTTTGTAGTGAACAAGTTTTTTTTCATAGTTAACTCAAAATAACAAATAAAGTGGGATGGCTAATTTTCTCTGTCGCTAATTCAATCCTGCGACCGGAACAGTTTTAACCGCCCGACATGTCATATGGCAACGTTAATTCTGCTAAAAATAAATATTTAGGTTTTACATGCTGCTCACATGCCTTTATTTATTTTTTTCATCTGTGCAATAAGATCTGATGCTCACCTGATGGGCCTGCCTTAAACAGGCCCATCAGGTGAGTTTGATGTGAAAAAAAGCTGGCGATGACCGAAGTCATCGCCAGTTCTATCAGATAACGTTTAAGCCATGCTGGATTAACAGCTTGACAGTGGTGTCATCATTATTGGTATAGACGTCATAATTAACGCCATTTTCAGTTTGTGCGGCCGAAGCCGTCCATTCTGACTTTCCAATATTAACGGTATCAGTTGCATTACTATTGTTTGAGCTTCCCACATCTCCCGTAATATGTAATGTGTTCGCTTCACTACCATTATCTTTAGTAATTTCGAGCACATCGCTGGCGCTGATAAATAATGTCTGCGCCGTGTTATTACCCAGATGGATAGCTTCAATTCCACTAATTTTGCCTGATACCGTTCCGAGTTCTAAATCGTTATTAGAATCCCAGACCAGCGTATCGTGACCTTCTCCTCCTTTCACACTGCTAAAATGAGTACTGTTAATGACGATAGTATCATCGCCCTCTTTTGCATCGACGGAATTCGCGCCGCGTGCATCCAGTACATCATTACCTGAAGTGCCATTAAGATCGTACTGAGCAGGTTGATACTCAATATGCGTCGATCCCGTTTCAGACGTCAGTCCCAGTGTCTCGTTCAGATCAACTAAGCGGCCTTTGATTGCTGAGCCATCGCCGTCGCCCACGCCCTGATCGGTCCAGGTCACGTAGAGCTGACCGCCCGCCAGGAAGGTCGCATCGACTTCAACCTGCTCACCATAGGTCAGCTGGTTGATCTGGATCTGCTGACCCACTTTATTACCCGCAGCATCAAAGTACTGTGCGTAGATACCGCTGGTACCTGCACCCGGCGCGATGTCGGTTGTTGACAGGAAAACGGCAATAAAGCTGCCGTCAGCCTGACTGACCACCCTCGCCATGTGCTGATCGCCAGCCGTCGTGGTGTTGATCAGGAACTCGCTGGTCAGCGCCGTACCGTCTGCCGCGTAGATGCGGCCCCAGACGCTGTAACCATTCTGATCCGGTCCGCTGGTATCGTTAGAGTCCCAGGTCACCACGTAGTTACCGTTTTGCAGCGCACTGACTGCGGATGACGCCTGATTGTTAGTCAGGGTCTGGTTCGCTACGAAGCTGCCTGTTACAGCATGCGTTGACGGATCATAAACTGACACACCAACATCATATCCGGTGGCTTTAATCGCATAAGTAATCGCAACCTGGCCATTTTCCAGCGTTGTAACAGATGGCAACGGCTCCCATTCAGGAATGATGGCATTTGCGTTCAGGGTCGTGGTTGCCAGCACGGTCTCCGCCGTGACCGGCGTGCCGTTTGCGTCATACTGACGGCCATAAACCGTCCAGTTGCCGTTCAGGCTCGCTTCCCAAACCACCAGATAACCGCCGTCTTCCAGCGAAGTGATCACCGGAACGCGCATTTTGCTGGCGGCGGTGCTGGAGTCCACATTGTACTCTGCGCCATTAGTCACGACGCCGTTCACGTTACCCGCACCGTCGTAGCTATAGGTATAGCCCTGACCCTTGATATGCGCACCGGAATCCGTGCTCCACACCACCTGGAAAGTGCCATCTGACAGCACGGTAACCTGCGGCGTGATCTGGTCGCCCGCCGTGGTGGTGTTCACCGTGAACTCCGCCCCGACCGGCTGACCTTTCGCATCCAGCAGCTGGCCCTTGACGCAGCTGCCGGAGCCGTCTCCGCTCGCCGACTGCCACACCACGATGGCGCCGCCGTCCGGCAGGCTGGCTACCGACGAGACCGTCTGCGCTCCCGTGGTGGTGGTGTTCACCGTGTACTCGGAGTAGAACGCCGCATCCACGTCAATCACGATACCTTCAATGCCGGTTCCCGAACCGTCCACGTTGTCCGACTGCCACGTCACGTATACGCTGCCGTCCGCGGTCAGCACGGCGTCAAAGATGTGCGTTGCATCCACCGAGTCGCCACCGGTACCCTGGTTGCCGCTCGTGGTGGTGTTCACCAGGAACTCGCGTCCCACCCTGTTATCGTTCGCATCAAAGCGCTGTGCGTAGATGGCCGAGCCATCCCCGTCGCCGCCTTCGGAGCCCCAGATAAGCAGGTAGCCGCCATCATCCAGCGCCACGCCGACCGGCTTATACTGCTTGCCGCTGGTGTAGCTGTTGACGATGAAGTCACCGCTGCCGACCAGCGTCAGCGTTCCGGTGGCGGCATCCACGCGGTAGTGCACTGCGCGGATGTCAGAGCCGCTGGTGCCGCTGTCGCTGCTGTCCCAGAACACCACGATGCTGCCGTCGTTCAGGGTGATAACGTCCGGATAGTTCTGGGAGCTGTCCGTGGTGGTGTTCACCTGGAAGTTACCCCCCAGTGGCGTGCCGTCTGCGGCAAAAATCTGCCCGACAACCCCGCTGCCGCTGGTGTCACCCGGACCGCTGGTGGCGTTCCACACGGTCACGTACATGCCGCCGTGCGCCGCATCGGTAAAGGCCGCCATTTCCGGACCGCCTGAGCTGCCCATGCCCTTGCCGGTTGCCACCGTCACTTCGCCCGTCACCGGCTGGTTATCCGCCCCGTAGCTGCGCTGCACGATGCCTGTGCCCTGGTCTTCCCAGCTGATGATGTAGCCGCCGTCGGCGGTTGCCATCGCACCCGGACGGTTCTGCGCACCGCTGTAGGTGGTGTTCACCTGGAACTCGTCGGTCACCGCCTGGCCGTCGGCGCCGTAGCGGCGCGCCATCACGCCGTCGCCGCTGTTGTCCAGTCCGTTAACGTTGGACTCGTAGACAATCAGAAAGCCGCCGTCGGTCAGCGCTATCACCTGCGGGCTGTCCTGATTGTTGGCCGTGCGCTGGTTCACCTGCTGCTCGGTGCCGATTTTATGCACACCATCTGCCTCGTACAGCTGCATGTAAACCTCGGTGCCGGAGGTGCCGTCACCCTGCCACGTCACCACGATGCGGCCGTCCGCCAGCCGGGTGACCGACGGGTTGAGCTGATCGCCTGTGGTAGTGGTATTCACCTGCGCGCTTTCATTCAGCAGATCGTAAGCACTTAGTGCGGCTCCGGAGATCAATACTGGCTGGCTTTGGTTACCTGCCGCGTCAATAGCCGAGAGCGTTCCGTTTTCACCGACACTGAGTGGGTTAGGTACAATACTCCATACACCCTCAGCATCTGCCACCGTGGAGTAAACCGTTCCAGCCGCATTCGTTACGATAACAGTAGCGCCTGCTTCGGTCTGGCCACCCAGAGTCTCCTTAGTATTAGTAGAGAGACCCACGTTCGGCGGCAGTACATCGGTGTCGCTCGACGCTGGTGTCGTCGCAGGCTGATAGTCAATGGTCGTCGGATCGTTGTTGTCCGGCGTCATTTGCTCCAGTCCCAGTGTTTCCACCAGATCCACAACGCGTCCTTTAATCGCCGAGCCTTCGCCGTCACCCACACCTTTGTCAGTCCAGGTCACGTAGAGCTGACCGCCCGCAAGGAAGGTCGCATCGACTTCAACCTGCTCGCCATAGGTCAGCTGATGGATCTGCATCTGCTGGCCCACTTTGTTACCTGCTGCATCAAAGTACTGCGCGTAGATGCCGCTGGTACCTGCACCCGGTGCCGTATCTGTTGCAGACATAAAGAGTGCAACGAAACTGCCATCAGGACGGCTCACGACTTTCGCCAGATGTTGATCGCCTGCTGTTGCCGTGTTGATCAGGAACTCGCTGGTCAGCGCCGTACCGTCTGCCGCATAGATGCGGCCCCAGACGCTGTAACCGTTCTGATCCGGTCCGCTGGTATCGTTAGAGTCCCAGGTCACCACGTAGTTGCCGTTATCCAGCGCGCTTACTGCAGGTGACGCCTGATTATTAGTCAGGGTCTGGTTCGCTACGAAGCTGCCGGTTACCTCATGCAGTGAAGGATCGTAGATCGACACGCCTGCGTCATACCCGGTACCTTTAACGGTATAGGCGATAGCGACCTGGCCGTTTTTCAGTAACGTAACAGACGGCAGCGGCTCCCAGTCAGCGCCAAAGCCCAGCACGCCGTTTACGCTCAGCGAAGTCGTAATCAGTACAGTCTCCGCCGTGACCGGCGTGCCGTTTGCATCATACTGGCGGCTGTAAATCGCCCAGTTACCGTTCAGGCTTGCCTGCCATACAACCAGATAGCCGCCATCTTCCAGCGAGGTAATGGCGGGTTCAGTCAGTTTACTTGCCGTGGTACCGGTGTTAACGCTGAACTCTGTGCCATCAGCCACCAGACCATTTACATTACCCGCACCGTCATAGCTGTAGGTATAACCCTGACCCTTGATATGCGCACCGGAATCCGTGCTCCACACCACTTCGATATGGCCGTTCGTCAGGACCGTAACCTGCGGCGTGATCTGGTCGCCCGCCGTGGTGGTGTTCACCGTGAACTCCGCCCCGACCGGCTGGCCTTTCGCATCCAGCAGCTGGCCCTTGACGCAGCTGCCGGAGCCGTCTCCGCTCGCCGACTGCCACACCACGATGGCGCCGCCGTCCGGCAGGCTGGCTACCGACGAGACCGTCTGCGCTCCCGTGGTGGTGGTGTTCACCGTGTACTCGGAGTAGAACGCCGCATCCACGTCAATCACGATACCTTCAATGCCGGTTCCCGAACCGTCCACGTTGTCCGACTGCCACGTCACGTATACGCTGCCGTCCGCGGTCAGCACGGCGTCAAAGATGTGCGTTGCATCCACCGAGTCGCCACCGGTACCCTGGTTGCCGCTCGTGGTGGTGTTCACCAGGAACTCGCGTCCCACCCTGTTATCGTTCGCATCAAAGCGCTGTGCGTAGATGGCCGAGCCATCCCCGTCGCCGCCTTCGGAGCCCCAGATAAGCAGGTAGCCGCCATCATCCAGCGCCACGCCGACCGGCTTATACTGCTTGCCGCTGGTGTAGCTGTTGACGATGAAGTCACCGCTGCCGACCAGCGTCAGCGTTCCGGTGGCGGCATCCACGCGGTAGTGCACTGCGCGGATGTCAGAGCCGCTGGTGCCGCTGTCGCTGCTGTCCCAGAACACCACGATGCTGCCGTCGTTCAGGGTGATAACGTCCGGATAGTTCTGGGAGCTGTCCGTGGTGGTGTTCACCTGGAAGTTACCCCCCAGTGGCGTGCCGTCTGCGGCAAAAATCTGCCCGACAACCCCGCTGCCGCTGGTGTCACCCGGACCGCTGGTGGCGTTCCACACGGTCACGTACATGCCGCCGTGCGCCGCATCGGTAAAGGCCGCCATTTCCGGACCGCCTGAGCTGCCCATGCCCTTGCCGGTTGCCACCGTCACTTCGCCCGTCACCGGCTGGTTATCCGCCCCGTAGCTGCGCTGCACGATGCCTGTGCCCTGGTCTTCCCAGCTGATGATGTAGCCGCCGTCGGCGGTTGCCATCGCACCCGGACGGTTCTGCGCACCGCTGTAGGTGGTGTTCACCTGGAACTCGTCGGTCACCGCCTGGCCGTCGGCGCCGTAGCGGCGCGCCATCACGCCGTCGCCGCTGTTGTCCAGTCCGTTAACGTTGGACTCGTAGACAATCAGAAAGCCGCCGTCGGTCAGCGCGATCACCTGCGGGCTGTCCTGATTGTTGGCCGTACGCTGGTTCACCTGCTGCTCGGTGCCGATTTTACGTATACCGTCGGCCTCAAAGAGCTGCATGTAAACCTCGGTGCCGGAGACACCTGCGCCCTGCCACGTCACCACGATGCGGCCGTCCGCCAGCCGGGTCGTCGACGGGTTAAGCTGGTCTCCAGTGGTAGTGGTGTTCACCTGCATACTTTCATTCAGCAAGCTATACGTAGCCAGTGCAGATCCCTGGAAGGCCACTGTATCGCCCTTGTTCCCTGCTGGATCGATAGCGTAGATCTCTCCTGACTCGCCAGCTGAGATTGGGTTAGGTGCTATCACCCATTTACCCTGCTGATCGGCTACTACGCTATATTCCGTGCCGTTCTTATCGACAATGACAACCACAACGCCAGGCTCAGTAACACCGCTCAGTGACTCCTCTGAGTTTCCTGAAATCCCAACGTTAGGCGCTGTGATATCGATAATAAAATCCCAGCTACTGCTGATTTCACTTACGTTACCTGCAGCATCCGTTGCCGTCGCCGTAATACCGTGTGTCCCTTCCAGCAGGTTAGTGGTCGGCGTATAGCTCCACTCACCCTGTGCATCTGCCGTCACTGTGGCAAGCAGGATGCCATTGTCATAAAGCGTAACCAGCGAGCCTTTTTCCGCCTTGCCGGTAAAGGTCGGCGCCGGATCGTCAATGACATTACCTGCCACTGGTGAGGTGAACTGCAATGTACCGACGTCATCCTGTAATGACTGGATGATCACTGGTTCTGGCGGTGTGGTATCCACATTCAGGGTAAATTTCGCCTCGCTGCTGTTGCCCGCTGCGTTGGTTACCGATGCCGTAAAGACGTGCTCACCGTCTGCCAGCTCCGCCACCGCGAACGTCCACACGCCGCTGCTGTTTGCCGTGCTGCTGCCCAGCACCGCGCCCGATTGGTCGCTGATGGTCACCACCGCGCCCGCCGCCGCCGTGCCCTGCAGCTCCGGCGTGCTGTCGTCGGTCAGGCCGCCGTTCAGTACCGCGCCGGTGATGCTTCCCGCATCGTCGTTCGCCTGGTCAATGCTCAGCTCCACGCTGCTGCTGTCCAGCCTGAAGGTCGCGCGCTCGCCGCGGGTTTCGTTCCCCGCCGCGTCCGTCACCTTCACCTGCCAGCTGTGCTCCCCGTCCGTCAGCGTGCCCAGCGCCAGTGTCCAGTTGCCGTCCGCGTCCGCCACCGTGCTGCCTGCCGGCGTGCTGCTGTCGTCCAGATATACCGTCACCGTCGCGCCCGCTTCCGCCGTGCCCTTCAGCACCGGCGCGCGGTCGTCGGTTACCCCGCCGCTGGCGACTTCGCCCTGCACCTCACCCTGGGCGTCCATCAGCGCCGCCACGGCCGCCTCCGGTGCCACGGTGTCCAGCACCACGTTAAACGCGCCGGTCTCCGCCGAGGAAACCCCCGCCGCGTTCACCGCCGTCGCCGTCAGGTCATAGCGGCCGTCCTCGCCCAGCGCCGCCGTGGTAATGCTCCAGCGGCCGTTGTCATCCGCCACGCCCGACCCCGCGTTTACCCGGTTGCCGTCCGCATCCGTGGCCCACACGATGACCGTCAGCCCCGCGCCCGCGGTGCCGTTCAGCGTCAGCGTGCCGTCGTTGGTGAACTGGCCCTTCTGCAGGAAGCCGCTGTCCGCATCCTCGCCCTGGCTGTAGTCGTCCACCACGTTTTCAATCGCCGGCTGCGCCGGGGCGCTGGTCAGGACGCTGAAGTCCCACGCCGCATCCGCCGTACCGCTTACCTGCGGACCTTCATTGCCCGCCGCGTCCACCGCCGCGACCGTCAGGGCGTGTGCCCCGCTGCTCATTGCGCTGTCCGGCGTCCAGCTCCACTTGCCGTCCGCCTCCACCGCTGCGCTGCCGATCAGCTTGCCACTGTCATAGATATTGACGCTGACCACACCCTGCACTATTCCTGCCGTGCTCACGCTACCGCTGTAGGTCGGGCGTGCATCATCAGTCGTTGCACCGTCGGCGATCTCGCCCCGTACCGGACCGACGTCATCGGTCAGCGTGATGCTGCTGTCTGTAAAGGCGTCGATATCCGGCGCAATGGTGTCGACGGTAAAGCTCCAGCCATCGTCATCAGTGCCGCTCACCTGCGGGCCTTCGTTACCCGCCGCGTCCACCGCCGCAACCGTCAGGTCGTGTGAGGATCCGTCCGCCATATCCTGCTCCGGCGTCCAGCTCCACTTGCCGTCCGCGCCCACCGCTGCGCTGCCGATAAGCTGGCCGTTATCATAGATATTGACGTGATCGATGTCGGCGGTTGCGTCGCCGGAGAAGGTCGGCCGTGCGTCGTCGGTGACGCTGCCATCCAGGATCTCGCCGGTAATCGCACCGACGTCGTCGGTCAGGGTGATGCTGTCGATGACCAGGCCCGAGGTCTGGTTATCCGGCGGCGTGCTGTCTGCCGGACCGTCGATCACAACGCTGTTGCTGTTGCCCGCCTCGTCGGTGGCTTCCACCACGACGTCTTTGGCGTCCACGCCCGCCGGATTCGGCTGGATGCTCCAGTGGCCGTCCGCGTCCGCCACCGTGCTGGTCACGCTGTCGCTGACCGGATCGGTGATTACGATCACCGCACCCGGCTCGGCGTTACCGGCCAGCTCGTCTTCGGTGTTGTTCGTGATTTCCGGAGCCGCCGTGCTGGTATCCAGCTTAAACGGCCATTCTGCGCCAGGCGCGGAGATGTTTCCTGCCGCGTCCGTGCTAACGGCTTTGATACTATGATCGCCGTCTACCATATTGGTGGTCGGCGTATAGCTCCAGTTGCCCTGCGCATCAGCCCGAACGCTGCCCAGCACGCTGTCGCCGTCATACAGCGTAACCAGCGAACCTTTTTCCGCCTTGCCGGTAAAGGTCGGCGACGGATCGTCCGTTACGCCACCACTGGTCGTAGACGTGCCCTGTACAGTGCCTACATCGTCAATCATCCCGGTGATGGTCGGCAGGACAGGTGCGATGGTGTCAACGGTCAGGGTAAATTTCGCCTCGCTGCTGTTGCCCGCCGCATTGGTTACCGATGCCGTAAAGACGTGCTCACCGTCTGCCAGCTCCGCCACCGCGAACGTCCATACGCCGCTGCTGTTTGCCGTGCTGCTGCCCAGCACCGCGCCCGATTGGTCGCTGATGGTCACCACCGCGCCCGCCGCCGCCGTGCCCTGCAGCTCCGGCGTGCTGTCGTCGGTCAGGCCGCCGTTCAGTACCGCGCCGGTGATGCTTCCCGCATCGTCGTTCGCCTGGTCAATGCTCAGCTCCACGCTGCTGCTGTCCAGCCTGAAGGTCGCGCGCTCGCCGCGGGTTTCGTTCCCCGCCGCGTCCGTCACCTTCACCTGCCAGCTGTGCTCCCCGTCCGTCAGCGTGCCCAGCGCCAGTGTCCAGTTGCCGTCCGCGTCCGCCACCGTGCTGCCTGCCGGCGTGCTGCTGTCGTCCAGATATACCGTCACCGTCGCGCCCGCTTCCGCCGTGCCCTTCAGCACCGGCGCGCGGTCGTCGGTTACCCCGCCGCTGGCGACTTCGCCCTGCACCTCACCCTGGGCGTCCATCAGCGCCGCCACGGCCGCCTCCGGTGCCACGGTGTCCAGCACCACGTTAAACGCGCCGGTCTCCGCCGAGGAAACCCCCGCCGCGTTCACCGCCGTCGCCGTCAGGTCATAGCGGCCGTCCTCGCCCAGCGCCGCCGTGGTAATGCTCCAGCGGCCGTTGTCATCCGCCACGCCCGACCCCGCGTTTACCCGGTTGCCGTCCGCATCCGTGGCCCACACGATGACCGTCAGCCCCGCGCCCGCGGTGCCGTTCAGCGTCAGCGTGCCGTCGTTGGTGAACTGGCCCTTCTGCAGGAAGCCGCTGTCCGCGTCTTCGCCCTGGCTGTAGTCGTCCACCACGTTTTCAATCGCCGGCTGCGCCGGGGCGCTGGTCAGGACGCTGAAGTCCCACGCCGCATCCGCCGTGCCGCTTACCTGCGGGCCTTCATTGCCCGCCGCGTCCACCGCCGCGACCGTCAGGGCGTGCGCCCCGCTGCTCATCGCGCTGTCCGGCGTCCAGCTCCACTTGCCGTCCGCCTCCACCGCTGCGCTGCCGATCAGCTTGCCACTGTCGTAGATATTGACGTAACTGATGTCTGCGGTAGTCGTGCCTGAGTAGGTCGGACGTGCATCGTCAGTGACAGAGCCATCTTCAATCTTGCCCTGTACCGGACCGACGTCATCGGTCAGCGTGATGCTGTCCGCCACTAAACCCGATGTCTGGTTATCCGGCACCGAGGTGTCAACGGTAAAGCTCCAGTCGCCGTCTGCCTGCGGGCCTTCGTTGCCCGCCGCGTCCACCGCCGCAACCGTCAGGTCGTGAGAGGTGCCGTCCGCCATATCCTGCTCCGGCGTCCAGCTCCACTTGCCGTCCGCGTCCACCGCTGCGCTGCCGACGAGCTCGCCGTTGTCATAGATATTGACGTGATCGATGTCGGCGGTTGCGTCGCCGGAAAGGGTAGGCCGCGCGTCGTCGGTGACCGAGCCGCTGGCAATTTCGCCGGTGATCGCACCGACGTCGTCCGTCAGGGTGATGCTGTCGATGACCAGGCCCGAGGTCTGGTTATCCGGCGGCGTGCTGTCGCCGGGGCCGTCGATCACAACGCTGTTGCTGTTGCCCGCCTCGTCGGTGGCTTCCACCACGACGTCTTTGGCGTCCACGCCCGCCGGATTCGGCTGGATGCTCCAGTGACCATCCGCGTCCGCCACCGTGCTGGTCACGCTGTCGCTGACCGGATCGGTGATCACGATCACCGCGCCCGGCTCGGCGTTACCGGCCAGCTCGTCCTCGGTGTTGTTCGTGATTTCCGGAGCCGCCGTGCTGGTGTCAACGGTAAAGCTCCAGTCGCCGTCTGCCTGCGGGCCTTCGTTGCCCGCCGCGTCCACCGCCGCAACCGTCAGGTCGTGAGAGGTGCCGTCCGCCATATCCTGCTCCGGCGTCCAGCTCCAC
>Ga0308160_10000148_pt1 | contig 180780 bp, 149 predicted proteins | sample PhyFR1_FD_201036 | JGI IMG/M metagenome (GOLD analysis project Ga0308160, IMG submission 201036) | Phyllosphere microbial communities from UC Gill Tract Community Farm, Albany, California, United States - DLSLF.R1 | ecosystem: Host-associated > Plants > Phyllosphere > Unclassified | place...
TGGTCCTTGGCGGCGGCGCCCACCAGGTCGTCGATGCGCACCAGGCCGTCGGCGATCGAGTATTCGGAGTGGACGCGGAGATGGGTGAAAGTCGGGGAAGTCATCCCGTCATTTTACCTCGGCGGGCGGTGGCCCGGTGGCGCCGGGGCCGGTTTTGGCGATGCCGCCCGGGCGCCTGCCCCGCAGTATCAAGTTGCAATTTCACAACAGCCGCAGCATGAAAAAACCCGGCCGCAGCCGGGTTCGGAATGATGCGGGGGTGGATCAGCCGCGCTTGCGGCGGCCAGCCAGGCCCAGGCCGGCCAGTGCCAGGCCGAACAGCGACAGCGATGCCGGTTCCGGCACTTCGCTCACGCGCAGGTTGTCGATGCTGACTTTCACGCCCTTGTCGATGTTGGCGGTGCGGATGCCGATTTCCGAGACCGACTTGATCTTGCTGGCGCCGGTGGCGACGCGGTCGGCGCCGGTGAGCGAGTTCATTTCGTCCGCGGTCGGGTTCATCCAGGCGGCGAAGCTGTTGTAGTACTCGGAACCATTGGTCTTCGACAGGTAGCCGAACAGGTGGTAGGTCTGGCCTGCGACCAGGTCGCTGCCCAGCAGGTAAGGGCCGCCGGTGCCGACCGTGCGCACATACAGGTCGTCGGTGCAAATGCCGGTGTCGCAGTTCGACTTCAGGCCGAAGCTCGGGCCTTCCGCGTTGCCCAGCCACAGGCCCATGAAGTCGTTGTTGCCCAGCGTGCCGGTGTACGAGAAGCTGAAGTCGACGATGACGCCGCCGGTCTGGGTCTCGGCCAGCTTCCAGTAAGCGGCGCGGTCGTTGTTGGTGGTGAAGGTCAGCGACTTGTTGCCGTCGGTGGTGGTCAGGGCCGGCTTGTTCTTGCTGTTGGTGATGTCGGTGCCCCAGCTTCCGTTGAAGCCGGCGCTGGCGCCGTCGAAGTTGTCGTGGGCGACGACGATGCTGGCGTGGGCGCTGGCGCTGAAGGCGAGCAGGAGCGAGGCGGCGATGGGAGCGAAACGTTTCATGTGCTTATATACAAAAGTCAATGGTGCTTTCCTATAAGCATATTTCGTACCAGCAAATAATTGCCCTTTTAAAACAATTAGTTAATGGAAATTCTGTTATCCAAGTTGTCGTCGATGTAAGAAATATCGACACTTGCGCCACACCGTGCCAGCCTGCATTGAAGAGCTGCGCCCTACCTGCCTTATAATGTCGGCCTGTCTTTTGCCCCCTATCCGCCATGTCTTCCGCTACCCCCTACGTCAACATCGCCGCCTACAAATTCGTCAGCCTCGACAACCTGGACGAGCTGCGCGGCCAATACCAGTCGCTGTGCAACGAACTCGGCCTGAAGGGCACCGTGTTGCTGACGCCCGAAGGCATCAACATGTTCGTCTCCGGCCCGCGCGAACAGATCGACCGCTACCTCGACTGGGTGCGCAGCGATGCGCGCCTGAGCGACCTCGAGTGGAAGGAAAGTTTGTCGGGTGAGCAGTCGCACAAGCGCATGCTGGTCAAGATCAAGAAAGAGATCATCACCATGCGCATGCCGCTGATCAAGCCGGAACTCGGCCGCGCGCCCGCGGTGGACGCGGCCACGCTCAAGCGCTGGCTCGACCAGGGCCACGACGACGCAGGCAAGCCGGTGGTGATGGTCGACACCCGCAACGATTTCGAAGTCGATGTCGGCACCTTCGACAACACGGTCGACTACCGCATCGCCAAGTTCACCGAGTTCCCGGACGTGATTGCCGCGCACAAGGACGACTTCGACGGCAAGACCGTGGTCACCTTCTGCACCGGCGGCATCCGCTGCGAAAAGGCGGCGATCCACATGCAGAACATCGGCTACGACAACGTCTACCAGCTGGAAGGCGGCATCCTCAAGTATTTCGAGGAAGTCGGCGGCGCCCACTACACCGGCGACTGCTTCGTGTTTGACTACCGTACCGCCCTCAACCCTAAGCTGGAACCGACCGAGACCGTGCAGTGCTTCGCCTGCCGCGCGGTGGTGACGCCGCGCCAGCAACTGGCGCCGGAATACGTGTACGGGGTGTCGTGCCCCCATTGCGCCGGTGCCGGCAAGGCTGCCTGAGCAGTGCCATGCGCTGCGCCTGCCGCGCAGCGCATACATCCTGGCTGTCCATCGTGTACTCGACAGCACCAGGTATGCCTATACTCATATGTAATATAATGACAAGAGGCACTACCCAGCCCGCTTGCTGTCCGTCCACCCCTGGAGCCTTTGCAAGCGCCGCGCTGACGCAGCCGCCATCAGAGAACGCTGACCCGTTTTGCAGGCACGGGCTACCGGTATCCACTTCACGAAAAGATAACTGGCGATGAGCTTTACCTCGTATGCACCCGATTTCGAAGATGTGACATTGTGGCGTGCACTGGCCCCTCTCGTTGATGGGGTCTACGTCGACATCGACACCGCCTCCCCTACAGCCGGATCAGTCAGCCGCGCTTTCCAGGAGCGTGGCTGGAAGGGTGTCCACGTGATAGCCGACCGTAGCGCGCTTGCCGGCATGGACAGGGCGCGGGACGCGGACCTCGTCATCGAAGCCCGGATCGGGTCCCCGGCGCCGGTGGCGCCGCAGGCCGGACCCGCCGTTCTGTCAATCGCGCCTTCCATCGTCTCGACGGAAGATGACGCCGGACCTGATCGCCTTCCCGGCAACGCAGCGCCGATACTGACGCTGGACGCCTTGTTCGCCCGCATTGGCGCTGCGACGATCCATTGGATGCGCCTGGTGCTACAGGATGACGCAAACGCGGTCTTCGACGGCTGGCGCGATTCGGCCTCACGGCCATGGATACTGCTGGTGAAGCATGGCGATGCGGCCTGTGCTACCGGCCAGTCGCCCGACTGGGAGCCCTACCTCATCGCAAAAGGCTATCGCCACGCTTGCAGCGACGGATCGAATCGCTACTACGTCCTCGCCGCGCATTCCCTGCTCGCGCAACGCCTGAAAGGCATGCACGCCCTGGAGCAGGCTGCCGACCCAGCTGGCGAGCGCGCAGTCCACGCCTTGCAGCGCAAGCTGTTCGACGCCCAGGCGGCACTCCTGAGCAGCGAGGAGCGCACGGCCAAGGCCGAACTCGAGCTGAGGTCAGCCTTCGCCGAAGCGCAACAGGTTGCGGTGTTGCAAAGGCAACTACATGACGTCTACGCCAGCACCTCGTGGCAGATCACCACGCCCATGCGCTGGGTATCGCGCCTGCGCCGCTCGCCGCGCTCTGCGCTGGCCGAACTTGGGGGCAAGGCAGCAGGCATTGCGCGGCGCGTGCGCAACATGCTCCTCAACCATGCGATCAATCTGGTACTGACCCGCCCCCGGCTCAAACGGATGGCCGTACGCGTGGCGCACCGCTTCCCTGGGTTGCTGCAACGTTTCAAGCCGCAGATCAAGGTGGTCATGTCGGCAGCCCCCGCTCCTGGCCCCTCGAATCCCGCAACGGTCATCGGCCCCCGTTTCCGGTCGCTGATCCTGGACGAACTGCAGCGCCCTGAACATCCCTAACAGCAGGAACACGAGTAAATGCGGCTAATTTTCGATTTATTTGGGTCTCAGACAGATTCACGCTTCCGCGGCATTGGCCGCTACACATTGTCGCTGGCAAAAGCGATGGCTGCCCAGGCTGGCGAGCACGACATGCGTCTGCTCGCCAATGGCCTGTATCTGGACTCGGTCGCTCAGTTTCGCAATGAATTCGCAGGCCTCGTGCCGCGTGGGGCGTATGCAAGCTATACGCATCCACCGATGGATACGCGCAATACCGATGATCCCGTGCAGGAGAAAATAGCCTCGGCGCTGATCCACACCGGCTACCAGTCCGTCGGCGCCGACGTGATGCTGTGCGCCAGCCCGTTCGAAGGATGGTGCGAACGCGGCGTTGTCCCCCAGGCTGCCGGCCAGTTGCCGTCCGGCCTGAAGGTGGCGGTCATGCACGATCTCATCCCATGGCTGTTCCCGGAGCAGCATCTCGATCCGGTACCGAATTACAAGCACTGGTATACGCGCCGGCTTGCCGCACTCGGCCAATACGATTTGCTGCTGGCAAATTCGGAGGCGACCCGCACCGATGCGATACGGTTGCTGAACCTGCCGCCGGAACGAGTGGTGACCATTTTTGCCGCCGCCGACGAAAAATTCCGCAAGCTATCGCCTGAAGCGCTGGCAGCCACCGACCTGCGGCGCTTCGGCATTACCCGTCCCTTCGTCCTCTACACCGGAAACGGCGACTACCGCAAGAACCTCGGCGGCATGCTGAGCGCGTTTGCGGCCCTGCCGCGCAGCGTGCGCGATGCACACCAGCTTGTCGTCAACCAGGTCGGTCATCTCGAACTGTTCATGATGCAAGTGGCGTCGTTTGGCCTGAGCAAGGAAGACGTGGTCGTCACCGGCCACATTACCGACGAGGAACTGCTGGCGCTGTACAACGAGTGCGAGGTTTTCGTCTTTCCTTCACTGTACGAAGGTTTCGGCCTGCCGGTACTCGAGGCCATGTCTTGCGGCGCCGCAGTCATTGCAGGCAATAACTCATCGATTCCCGAAGTGGCCGGCCGCGTCGACTTGCTGTTCGACGCTTCCTCGGTGCAAGCGATCTCGTCCAAGCTGCTGCAGGCGCTGACCGACAAAGCCTGGCAGGCCGAGCTGCGCAAGTACGGCTTGGAGCGCGCCGCCCAGTTCAGCTGGGAAAAGTCCGCGCACACGGCCTGGCGCGCCATCGAAGCGGCCCACCAGGCACGCGAAACGGCAAAATCCGCGCAATTGGCGTCGCAAGCACTACCGCGGCCCCGTGTCGCCGCAGTGCTTGCCCTGCCACCGGGCCCGGCATTCGACCGCGCCGCCAGCCTGGTTGCGGCCTTGTCGCCCTACGCCGACATTGAACTGGTTACCGAGAATGACAACGGCTCCCCATCGTCCGCTGCCACCTTGTCGCGAAGCGCCTTGCCGCAGCAATGGAACCGGTTCGATACCGTGTTGTATCTGTCGGCGACCGGGAGCCTGTCGCCGGCACTGATCAGCCTGATCCGCTCCGCACCCGGGGTCCTGGTGTTGCACGATACAGGCGGGCACCGTACTGCGCTGCCTCGCGCAGGTTTCCCGGCCAGCGAGGCCGAGGTCAATCTGGTATTGCGCGACGAAGGTTTGCAAGGCCTGGTTGCCTTGCACCGCGGCCAGGACAACCGGACCGGTTCGGCGGCACCGCTCAGCCGCAGCCTGCTCGAAGCCCTGCGTTGCCTGGTACTGGAAGACAGCAGCCTGGCAGCTACCCTGCGCCAGGCCTTGGCGCCGGCTGAACTGCCCGCCATGGTTGTGCTCGACCAGCAAGGCGAATCGGCCCCGGCCAGCTGGGCCACCCAGGTCGCGGCGGCGCTGCACACGGGCGCCGCCAAGAACTGGCGTGGTGCGGCAGCCCACATCGCCGCCGCCTGGCGCGGCAGGGGGCACGACGACGCCGCCCTGAACGACGTGGCGCAGCATGCCGAGCGCAACCTGCGTCTCAATCGCGGCGCACGCATCCTGGTCGACGTCACGCAGCTGGCCCGTACCGATGCGATGAGTGGCATCCAGCGCGTCGTTCGCAATATTGCGCGCGAGATGTGCCTGCTTGAAGGCTCCTTGACCCCGATCGAACTGGTTCAACTGCGCGACGGCGCCTTGTACCGCGCCAGCGACATCATCGGCTCCATCTTCGAGTTCGGGACCAATGCCTGCCCGGCCGAGCAGATCGATATCCAGCCCGGCGATACGCTATTCATGATCGACTCGTCCTGGGAACAATACCCGGAGTTCTTGCCGACGTTCGACATCATCCGCCAGTTCGGCGGCCGCATCGTGACCGTCATCTACGACCTGATCCCGCTGCGGCTGCCGCAGTATTGTAGTGCCGGCCTGGTCCGGGTCTTCCAGCGCTGGTTCGGGATCGCGGTCAAGCAGAGCGACATGCTCTTGTGTATTTCCCGCGCAGTGCGCGACGACGTCAATGCCTACATCAGCGAACATCGGCTCGAACGCGATCCCGCTCAGCGGGTCGAGTACTGGCACCTGGGCGCCGACATCCTGCCGCTGGCCGAGCATGACACCGTGCGCCCCGCCGTCACTGCCATGCTTGCAGACACGGCGCATCCGCTGTTCCTGATGGTGGGAACGATCGAACCGCGCAAGGGGCATGCCGTGGTACTGGACGCCTTCGAGGCCCTGTGGGCGGCAGGCAGCCAGGTGCGCCTGTGCTGGGCCGGCAAGGAAGGCTGGGAAGTCGATGCGCTGATGACGCGCCTGCGCAATCATCCCGAAATGGGCCGGCGCCTGCATTTCGTCGAGCGCTTCACCGATGCCGAGATCAACCTGTGCTACGCCCATGCACATGCCCTGATTGCCGCTTCCGTCGCCGAAGGATACGGCTTGCCGATTGTCGAGGCGGCCCAGCACCAGGTGCCGGTACTGGCAAGCGATATTCCCGTATTCCGCGAAGTGGGTGGAGACGGCGCCCGTTATTTCCGGCTCGGCGACCAGGCCGCGCTGATGGAAGCGGTGCTCGCGTTCTCGCAACTGGGAAGCGCCGAACGCCGGACCATGGCGGCAATGGTGCCTGTCCTCACCTGGAAGGAAAGCGCGGCCTGGACACTGCGGCTGCTGGAGGCGGCCTTCGACCGCCCAGGTGGCGACAAGCAACGTGGCAACCCGGGATCCGGTAGCACGGCAAGGTCGCGCTGATTGGTTACAATAACGTCTTGCTTAGCTGAAAAATACCAAATGCGCAACATCGCACCAAACGTAAGGCCGGATCGCATGATACCGCCAGGAAGCACAGCGTCTCGCTGCCGCTGGCGGGAGACCCACCGATGATCTCGTTCGCTACCATTGACAGTATCTGGCGCTACCGCGGGTTCATTACCGGCAGTATCAAACGCGAGTTCCAGGCAAAATACCGGAATTCCCTGCTGGGTGCGGCCTGGACTATCCTCAACCCCTTGGCCATGATCGTGGTCTATACCGTGATTTTCTCGGAAGTCATGGGGAACCGGCTGGGCGGTGTCAATTCCACCTTTGCCTATAGCATCTATCTGTGTTCAGGTACCCTGACATGGGCGCTGTTCGCCGAAATCACGGGGCGCAGCCAGACTGTCTTTCTTGAGCATGCGAACCTGATCAAGAAACTGCAATTCCCGCGGATTTGCCTTCCCATTATCGTTGTCCTCAACGCCTGCATCAATTTCGGCATCATCTTCGGCCTGTTCACCGTGTTTTTGTTAATTACCGGCAGTTTTCCAGGTTGGGTGTATTTCGCGCTGTTCCCTGTCTTGCTCCTCCAGATCGTCTTTTCGATCGGACTGGGCATGATCCTGGGCGTCCTGAATGTCTTTTTCCGCGACGTCGGACAGTTCTTTTCCATCCTGCTTCAATTCTGGTTCTGGTTCACCCCGATCGTCTATCCTGTGGCAACCCTCCCTCCAGGGGTGCGCGATATGCTGGCGTGGAATCCGATAATGCCGATTATTGTTGCTTACCAGACGATCATGCTGCATGCCCGTCAGCCGGACTGGCTCAGCCTCTGGCCAGCGGCATTGCTGGCCCTGGGATGCTGTGTGCTAGGCATGAAACTGTTCCGCAAGCGTGCGGGAGAAATGGTGGATGAGCTGTAATGGGAAGTATTCGTGTCAGCAAGCTGGGCAAGGCCTATAAACAATACAGCGGTCGCTGGAGCCGCCTGGCCGAATGGGTCTTCCCGTTTCGCGGCCCGCGTCACCGCCTGAAGTGGGTACTGCAAGACGTCAGTTTCCAACTGGCTCCCGGCGAAGCCGTCGGTATTATCGGCATCAATGGTGCAGGTAAAAGTACGCTGCTTAAACTAATCACGGGAACGGCGCAGCCGACTACTGGATCGGTGGTCATGGAGGGGCGTGTCGCTGCGCTGCTTGAACTCGGCATGGGCTTCCATTCCGACTTCACTGGACGCCAGAACGCCTACATGGCAGGGCAATTGATCGGGATGACGGTCGACGACATTACCGCACTGATGCCCCAAATCGAGGAATTCGCCGACATCGGCGAATACATCGACCAGCCGGTACGGGTGTACTCGTCGGGAATGCAGATGCGCCTGGCGTTCAGCGTTGCCACGGTCAAGCGCCCGGACATCCTGATCGTGGACGAGGCATTGTCGGTTGGAGATGCCTATTTCCAACACAAGAGCTTCGACCGCATCCGGCAATTCCGCCAACTCGGCACGACCCTCCTGATCGTGAGCCACGACCGGACCGCGATGCAATCGATCTGCGACCGGGCCATCCTGCTCGACGGCGGGTTCCTGGCCAAGCAAGGTTCGCCGGAAGAAGTCATGGACTACTACAACGCGCTGCTCGCCGAGCGCGACGGCTCGCGCGTCGAGCAGGTGGTCACGAGCGAAGGCCGGGTCCAGACCAGTTCGGGTACAGGCGAAGCCACGGTCACCGACATCGTGCTCGAGAACGAACGGGCAGAACCTGCCGAGATCGTGAATGTCGGAGCAAATGTTACCTTGCGCATCAAGGTGCGCATCAACGCCGCACTGCCCCGGCTGGTGCTTGGCTACATGATCAAGGATCGCCTGGGGCAACACATCTATGGCACCAATACACACCATATGGAGCAGCCGCTCGAGAACCTGCAGGCAGGCGACACCATCGAATACAGGTTCCGCTTCCCGGTCAACCTGGGTCCCGGGAGCTATTCGGTCACTACTGCGCTCACGAGCAACGAAACCCATCTCGCCAACAATTACGAATGGCGCGACCTGGCCTTCCTGTTCATCGTCATGAACATGAACCGGCGTCACTTTGTAGGAACCAGCTGGATCGAACCGGCCGTAGAGGTGGTGCGATGAGTGTGCCTTTCTATCGGGCTTTCGAAGACCGCTATCGCGGCTCACGTGAAACGATTACCGAGCGCCTGCGTGCCTACCTGGATTTCGTCGCGCCGCTGGCGACGAACGACCAGTCCGCCGTGGCCCTCGACCTCGGCTGTGGCCGGGGGGAATGGCTTGAACTGGTGGGCAAGCATGGTTTCTCGGCCCGCGGCGTCGACCTCGACGAAGGCATGCTCGCCGCCTGCCGCGAGCGCGGCCTGGCTGTCGAGACGGTTGACGCATTGGCGGCCCTGCGCGCACTTCCCGACGAGAGTATTGCCGTGGTCTCGGCGTTCCACTTGGTCGAGCACGTTTCGTTCGAAATATTGCAGCAAGTTGTATCCGAGGCGCTACGCGTGCTCCAGCCCGGCGGCCTGCTGATCATGGAAACGCCGAATCCGGAAAATCCCATGGTGGGCGCATGCAGCTTCTACCTTGACCCATCGCACCTGCGTCCCCTGCCGCCGCTGCTGCTGACCTTCTTGGCAGAACATACCGGGTTCGTTCGCAACCGGGCCGTCCTGCTGCAGGAGGATCCTGTCCTTCATACGGATGCGCCGGTACGGCTGTTCCAAGTGTTAAATGGCGTCAGCCCGGACTACAGTGTCGTGGCGCAGAAAGCTGCGGCACCGGAATTCCTGCAGCAATTCGACGGTGTCTTTCATCGCCATTATGGCATTTCGCTTGCAGAACTTGCAGGGCGGTTCGAGGAAGTGGCCGACAACCGGCAGCAGGCACTGGCACAACGGCTGGACGAGTATCAGGCGGCATCCACGGCCTTGAGCCAGCATATCGGTGCGCAGCAGCTGGCTTTGACGTCACAGCAACAACAGCTGGGCAACTACCAAACGATATCGTTAATGTTGCAGCAACAGCAAGAGCGGTTGACGGAAACAGTGAACGCAATCACGGCTGATCAGCTGCGCCTGGAAACCCAGCTTGCCCAGTCTCAAGCCAGGTTCGCAGAATTATTGCTGCAATTCGAAACCACGCAAGTGCAGCGATCGGCGCAGACGCTGGCGCAGCTGGCGGAGGTCACCAGCAAACTGGCGCATCTCGATGCGCGTGCCATGGATTCCGATGCCGCCCATTCCCAGACCGGAGCGAGTGTCGCACAGCTACAGCAACGTCTCGAAGCCATCCTCGCGAGCCGCTCATGGCGCCTGACCTCCCCGCTGCGCCGGATCGGCTCCTTGCTTCGGCGCCTGCGCCGCTGATGCGTTTGCCCATGTTCTTCCCTGACAGGATGCGCATCGCGGCGGCTGCCCTGCTGCGGGCATGGCTGCGGCGTATCAAGCACAGTACCTGGGCACGCCGGATCGTGTTTCCGTTACTGCAGCGCTTTCCCTTCCTGCAGGGACCATTGCGTCGCCTGTCGGAAGGAGCCCCTCGCGTACGGCCGCTCTCATCGGCCGGGCTGGCACCGGAATGGACGGGACCGCTGCCGGACGAGTACGCGCACATGTCGGAGTCCGCGCGTGCGGTGCTGCTCGACCTTGCGCGTGCAGGGCGCACCACGCCACCCCCTTGATCCGGCGTATGCGCATCGTCATCGATCTTCAGGCCTGCCAGCATGCAGGCGGCGTCAAGGAGCCTGGCCTGCTCGCGTTCGCACAGGAGCTGGCCCGTCACGCAGGAAACCACATCTTCTCGATTGCGCTTTCCGGCAACTTCCCGGCGTCCCTTGCATTGCTGCGCGCCGCCTTCCACGACATCGTGCCACGCGAGCGTATCGTCGTTTTCGAGACCCCGAAAGATGATGGCAGCACCCTGGTGCAGCGGATGATCGCGCTGATCCGCCATAATTTTTTCGCCGGTCTCGGGGCCGATCTCGTATTCGCCCCGGAACTGGACAATAGCGTCCTGGATCATGCCGGCACGTCGGCAGCGCTACCGGCCCCCTTCCTGACCGCTGCCAATGTTGCGCCAGCCAACCTGGATGCGCACGCCGGCCCGGCCCAGGCCGACCTGTTGTTCGCCGCATCGTCGCCGATCGCCGCGCGCTTGCGCGTGACGGCGCCGCAGGCGCACGTGATCGAGTGCGACACGCGGCTGGCCGCGCATGCCCCCATCGCCTGGGAAGCGATAGCGCAGCTGGTGCGAGAGCGCCCTGCCCCCGCCCTGCCTGGAACCCGTGCTTCGCTTGCCTATGTTTCTGCATCGGCGCTGAAGGTGCCGGATGCAATGCTCCGGCTTCCCGGCCTGGCAAGCGTACTGGCGCAGCACTACGACGTGCACCTGATCGGGACACGACTGCCGGCCCACCCGGATAGCACGCGCCTGCCGATACATGCCCCGGCATGGCTGCATGAACACGCGCGGGATATCGACCGCATCGTGTACGAACTGGACGATCCGAGAGAAAACTGGCGCCTGCTCCCGCTCATGCTGCGTTATCCAGGTATGGTCGTCTTGCCTACCCTTTCCGCCGCGCAACTGACTCATGCCAAGGATCAGGCTGCGTTCCACTCCCCGGCATGGCGCACTGCCCTGTACTGCTCGCACGGGTACAGCGCCCTGGCCGGGTATGCGACAAACGACGCCGATGAAGCACGCGCCCCCGCCCTGTCCGGCAAGAGCATGCTCGATGCCGCCATGGGTGTCATTGTGGACGCCGCGCAGACGGACGAACCGGGCGATACACAGGTGCATGCCGGACACTGGCATGGACTGGCCGGGCTCGCGAGCGCCGTGGACGGGGCGCCCGGTCCTGACACCGGCAACCTCTGCGCCAAGGCGATCGAAGCGATCGTCCGGCGCAGCCCCGCCGCCCATTACAAGGCGCTGCTCCGGGCTATTGCCGCGATCGGCGCGCCAGCCGATCCGCGCCATCCGCAACTGCTTGCAGCCGCCAAAGCGATTGCCGCAAACCAGCCACCGACCATGCCTCGCCAATTGCTGGTAGATGTTTCCTCGATCGTACAGATCGATATGAAAACGGGGATTTCGCGGGTCGTACGCAGCATCCTGTTATCACTGATCGATTCCCCTCCGCCAGGCTACCGCATCGAACCGGTGTATGCCGACGGCATCGGCTTGCGCTATCGTTATGCACGCCAGTTCACCTGTTCGCTTCTTGGCATAAGCGGTCTCGACCTGGACGATGCGCCGATCGAGCATCGCCCGGGAGATACGTTCCTTGGCCTTGATTTGACGCCGAGAACCACGGTACAGCAGGAAGCCGCACTTGCAGACATGCACGCGCACGGCGTTGCGCTGTATTTCGTCGTCTACGATATGCTGCCCGTGCTGCAGCCGGATGCCTTCCCTTACGGTTCCGGCACGAGCTTTCGACAACATCTCGATACCATCGCCCGCCGCGCGGATGGCCTCGTTTGCATCTCACGCGCCGTTGCCGAGGAAGTCCACGACTGGCTTTCAGGCCAGCCGCCGGTCCGCCCACTGCCTTTGCGCCTGGCTTACTTCCATCTCGGCGCCGACTTGGCCGCTAGTGCGCCAAGCACGGGCCTGGCGGACAATGCCTCTGTCCTGCTCGACGCGGCGGCGCGGCGGCCCACCCTGCTGATGGTCGGGACCATCGAGCCGCGCAAGGGCCATGAGCAGGCACTGGCCGCCTTCGAGCGGCTGTGGTCGCAAGGCGTTGAGATCAATCTGGTTATCGTCGGCAAGCCTGGCTGGCTGGTCGAGCGTGTGATCCGCAAGCTGCAGACGCACCCCCGCTTGAACCGGCATCTGTTCTGGCTTCCCACGGCCTCGGACGAAATGCTGACAAGCCTGTATGCGTCCTGTTCGGCACTGCTGGCCGCTTCAACGGGAGAAGGATTCGGCCTTCCGCTGATCGAAGCAGCACGCCATGGTCTTCCGATCATTGCGCGCGACCTGCCGGTATTTCGCGAAGTCGGCGGCGAGCATGCCTATTATTTCGCTGGCCGGGATGGAGATGTGCTCGCTCACGCAATCAAGGCATGGCTTGCCCTGTTCGCCGCCGGGCAGGCACCGCAATCGACCACCCTACCCTGGTTGAACTGGGCCGAAAGCACCCGGCAATTACTGGCGGCCGTCATCGGCGACAAGGTTTACCGCTACGTCGCCGCAGCACCTGCATGACCTCGCTTGCTGTCAACGCCACGCATGAAGGGCGCCCGGCAGCGAGTTCACTGGCGCGTGAAAATCAAGACAGCGTCGCACGCGCCATACAGGCGGGTTCCGTGCGGCCAGGGCAGACTGGGCGTACGCCGATTCAGCATATGACGGGTGCCGACCAGTTGCACGTCGGCTGAATACGCCACCGGATCGGGCCAGGTAGCGACCTTGGCGGGATAGGTCACCGGCATGCCGAATTCAGCCAGGTTATAGACGGAAGCCGGCTTGAGTTCGTGCAGCTTCTGCTCGATGCAGGCAGCAATTTCACCGCGCTTTTCCAGGACCCGGATCTGTTCGATCTTCTGGTACATCTGGTCGACGATCAAGGGGAGCTGTTGTACACCATTAATTGCAGCCGCGCCGATCATAACAACATGCATCCAGGCTGCCGTTTTCGGGTATGTGGTGCGCGATGCCGCATACAGCACGACTGGGAATACCGTGATCCAGTACCACCCATAGAACGTGGAACTGTTCAAACTCATCCATAAGAAACCGCATAGGCTCGGGAGCAAAGCGGCAAAGATGCGCCAGTTCCCTGCTGCCATGCACAACGCGGCCAGCGCGAGCGGAATCGGCATGAGGCTGAAGCGCAAGACACCTCCGGAGAACACCGTATCCCATTCCCATCGATAAACGAGCAGGGAGGCGTGGAGTTGCTCCACCAATCCGCCGGCGACGGGGTTGCCTGGCTGCTTGCCTACTTCTTGCAGGATCTGGAAGATCGGTGGGCAACTGACGAGCAATGCTGCGATAAAGATTGCGGCGAGCAAAAGGGCACTACGCAGCTTCGGCTTCCAGGCGGTACCGGGTTGCAGCAGGTATGCGAAGAAGAAGAAGCCCAGGATCGGCAGCGCACTGACCTTGATACCCACGGCTGCACCCAGTGCAATCGCGCAAGTCGGCATGCGGTTGCGATGTAAGGCATGCACAGCCAGCGCAACCAGGAACATGGTCGGTATTTCCGGTGCAATCAATTTTCCTGCCCACCATGCGATCGGGAATGTCAGCCACAGCAACATCGTTGCCAGTTTCATCTGCGCCGTGGCGATGGTGCGTAACACCAGGTAAGGCGTCAGCACGAACATCACCAGCAGCAGCAGCCGGGCTACAAGTGCCGAGCCGGTGAGTTTGAGGCCGATCCAGAAAAGCGACCCGTACAAGGCAGGGGGAGCGGTGCTGAGAAGCGTCCAGTAACCGGTATTTTTCGCTATCTCAAGAAAATTGAGCTCGTCCGGAACCGCGGCCTCGGCATGAAGAAAGACATAGGCGCTGTACAGCACCCATGCCAGGAATAGCCAGCGCACCTGCACAGGAAGAACCGACGCGAACTCCGTTCCCATCCTGGAATAGAACGACACCGGCTTGGCCGCACTGCGCTCGATTGAACTCATTACCTGCATCATCTGCCCACAAAAAGCTTATATCGTGTCATGTCCAAGCGTACGCAATCGCATGTATTCAAGGGCTGCCCGTAGAAAACGCGACGTTGCCCGCCACCTTTCCATTGGCTTGGTAGAACCAGGCACACCCTTCCTGGACCGGACTAAGCTTCAGCGACAGTCCGCTCTGTTCGGGTACGAACGTCACCACATCGACGTTGACCGTCTGGCCCGGCTGGACAGGTCCGGGCAAGGCGGAGCGGATGCCGTCGACGACGGTCTGGCCACTGGCATCGTTCCAGTGATAGCTCATGAACACACTGCCGAAGCCGATGGCCGATACGAAAGGATGCTGGCCGGTGTTAGTCAAGGCAACATTGACAACTAGCTGGTCCCTGGCGCCGAACAAGACTCCCAGGGGGGTAGTCTTGATCAGGTGAAGCCGGTTTACTTTCACGTCGGCCTCGTAGGTACCGAAACATTCGGTGCGCCTGGTCTCGGTAACCGTGGTCATGCGCGTGAACTTGTCGAAGTTGAGGTTCGATGCGAACACGCGCTGGCCAAGGTTGCCCGAGGTCGTATGCAAGAGCGCGACGCCGAGCAGGAGATACAAGCCATGCTTCAGCCTTGGGCCGCTCCCCGTCACGGCGACGAGCAGGGGGATGAGGAAGAAGAAGACCGCAATCGCCTTGAAATACCCGGTGTAATGCGCGGTCACGGTGGGGCCGAAGCACGCATACAGGATGGCGAACATGGCCGACGATGCCGCGACGCCATGGACGACGGGACGCATCGGCCCTTGCGGCAATCTCAGGGTTTTCGAGGCGATCTTCAAGGCGGCGATGAGCACCAGCAGGAACAAGATGAGGCTGAAAAACTCGAATCCGCCGAGGCGCAACTGGCCACCGGTATGCGCGGGATGCATGGCCACGTCCATGCTGCGCGCCCATGCCGCCAGCGGCATACCGAGGATCCCATGCGCCTGGGAGGATGGCGTGACGCCGAAATGCTGGGTCACATACAGGTTCCATGCCACAGCAATGATGCCCGGCAGGAGCAGCAATCCATATGCCCTGGCAAGCAATAAATCGGACAGGCGCCGGAAGATCCCCACCCCTGTCGTGCCGCGCAACGCCGCCAGCAAGCCGAAACCCAGTATGGCCGAAGGGAACAATGCGTAAACTTCGCGCGACAAGGCCGCGAAAACGAACGGAATCGCGGACCAGCCTACCCGGTTCGCAAACACCAGGGACAAGGCCAGGATCAGGAAGGCATCGGCGGCCGCGTCGGGCAAGGCATTGAACAGGGTGAGTTGGGTGCCGACGCTGAATGACCAGAGCAGGACCAGCGCCGGATGGGCGCCCAGCCGCTTCAACAACTGGGCGCCAGCAATGGTGGCCACAAAAATCAGCCCCAGGTAGCTGAGGAAGAAAGTGGTCGGCGACACCCAGTCGCGGCCGGTCAGCCTGGCGACGATAGCCGTGTACAGCGACAGGCCGATGCGCTGGTAGCGATAGGATGGCGAGTCGATGTGCTTGGCCGTATCCTTGCGGGCCAGGATGTCGTTTGCCATGTAAAAGTAAAACTGACCATCCCAGCCGCTATCCTTTGCGCCGTACAACGGCGTCACTCCGCGGGCGCGAACCTCGTCCGGCACGCCGAACATTTCGCTCGACAGAATGTGGTTGTCGAGATTTCCCCTCAGGGTGCCCGCATTGTAGAAGCCGAACAGGACAAGCGTCATGCTCAGGAAAACAAAACCAACCGCCAGGCTGCCGCGCCACTTTTCCCAAATCTTCATTGCGATCCTGCGTCTTATTGTTTCGAGAGGCTCATCCGGTACTGCTCGGCGTCCCAGTTGAGGAGCTCCCCGATCTCGGCCGTGCCCAGCGCCTGGACCCTGTCGGTCTCGGCCTGACGTGCCATCACATCGGCGTAACAGCGCAGTTGAACTTGTTTGGCCTTGCTGAAACCAGGCTGCGCGAACACGCCCAGCTTGCGCACGAAGACCAGCTCGGCATGTCCCGGCTGGCCCGCCAGCGCCGCTTCCAGGCCGGCCACGTCGTCCGCCACGTGCGGAAAAGCGCCCAGGAACACCACATGATCCGGATACAGCGCCCATTGCGAGGGCAACCGGGCGAACAACCCAGCATCGCTGGCAAGACGCTGGATTTCGGCGTCGGCCACAGGTTCGAATACCGTATCCCCGACTTGCAGCGCAGCCGGAAGCCCTGTCGCCATGGCAGGCGCAGGCACCGGCGTACGCAGGGCGGCGATGAGCTGATCCAGCACTGCCGTGACGGCAGCGGGCGAGTCAGCGCCGATGACCACGCCATGGTTCTGCAGGAACACCACGCTGGCGCCGGTTCCAGCGATCGCTTCGCTGACGGCACGCGCGAGATCGGCGCCCGGCTTGCGGTAAGGTACCGCCACCCAAGAAACCGAGGCCGGCAGTTTTTGCTCGAAGTCGTCGTTACAGTCCACGTGCACCAGGTGCGCCAGCACCTCGACCGCATGCAAATGGACCACCACCGGCTGCGGCATCAGTGCGTGCAGTAGGGTTTCGATCGAAGGGCGCAGCGTCGATTCGCCCTGCACGACCGGCGTCACGCCGTAGTCGCCGGCGGCCAGCGCCGTGCGCAGCAGCGCCAGGTCAACCGGCACGAAGATATCCTTCTCGGCGGCGTCGGCCAGCCAGGTGCCGGATGCCTTGATCCACAGCGTGTCGCCATCCTTCCACGAGACGTTGCCGCCGGCGCCCTGCACCAGCAGCGGGTCCTTGCCGGCGGTGGCGCAAAAGGCGACGACGGCGTCGCGCATGGTCTGGTTGCCGTTCACGTTTTTCCTCCCAGGCGCGCGATCAGGCTGCGCAGTTCACCGAATTCGCCAAAGCTGGCATGGGGCGCATTCTCGCCGGTACCGAGCGGCGTGCCTTCATGGACCTTCTGCAGCGTGACGGCATTGATGGTCTCGCGGCCGCCACGGATATCGTTGACCGGATTATCGCCGATCATCCAGATGCAATCGCCTTTCGGGCGCATCTTTTCCAGCGCGATCTCGAACGGCGCCGCATGCGGCTTGTCGTAGCCGGCTTCCTCGCTGGTGACGATGAAGTCGAAATAATGGTCGAGGCCAAAGTAGACCACCTTGCGGAACTGGATCTGCGCGGTCAGGTCGGTGACGATCGCAGTCGGGATGCCGAGCAGGCGCAGGTCGTCGAGCAGTTCCTTGACTTCGTCGAACAGGATCGCGTTGCTCAGGAAGGTGCGCCAGTAGGTCTGCTCGAAATCGAGCGCCAGCAGCACCTGCGAGCCCAGGCCCATGATCTCGAGCATGCGCTGCAGGTAGAGCAGGCGGCTGTGCGAGGACGCGGTGTGCTTCAGGCGCGTCTTGACCTGGTCGCGCGCTTCCTTGAAGGCGGTATCGAACTGCTCGGGCTTGATCGAGAAGCGCGCCACCACCTTGTCGCGCACCGCCGCGTAGGCCGCGGCGTGGGCCGGATCGTAGGGATACAGCGTGTTGTCGGTGTCGAACAGGATGGCGTCTGGCAGACGGTCGAAGCGTTCGGGCGAATAAACTTTTACCATATGAATCGTTTTGTAAGGGCTTGATTAATGTGGGACAAGGTGACGAGCTGCATCAACCCCATGACGCCGTCTTTCCATTCCGGCTGCAAATCGAGGAATTCGAAAATGCGCGGCGAGATCATGCGCGCCGCCATCTCGATGTCCTGGGCGCTGGTTTCGCCTTCGATCGCCAGTTCCACCTCGTAGCCGTCCGGGCTGACCTGCATGTCGACATGCAGGCCGCAGATGCCGACCAGCACCCGGGTCAGCGACAGTTCGTTCAGGCCATGGCGCGAGCGCACCACCAGCTTGAAGCGCAGTTCCGACTTGCCCTTCATGGTGTCGAGCATGCGCGGGTGGATCGGCTGCAGCGACAGCACCAGGTCGGCATGGCTGGCCTGCGGGCGGATGAAGCGCGCCGAGTCCGGTTCGCGGCGCTCGAACGAGGTCAGCACCTTTTCCAGCGTGTGGCCGCGCTTGTTGACGTCGCGCTCGATCTTGAAGTGGCGGCGCAGGCTCTCGTCGATGTCGAGATACACGCTCAGGTTGTAGCACTGGCGCAGGATCGGCAGGTAGAGCGCATGCAGGCCGCTGGCGATGATGAAATCGTTGCTGTGCGTGACGAACGGACGGCTCATGCGGCCGGTGGCGTGGTTGTAGTGGCGCGCGTTGATCGGCTTGCCATCGGTCAGCGCCACCAGGTCGTTGGCGAAGCCTTCCAGGTCGTTCGCCATCGGGTTCAGGTGGGTCATCACCTGCCACATCGGCTTCTGGCGGTCCCACAGGTGGTAGTCGTCGCCCGACAGGGTGGTCACCGAGTGGCCGCCGAACAGGCCCTTGATCGCATCCGAGAAGGTGTCCTTGCCGGCGCCGGAGTCGCCCGCCACGCCGATCACGAAGGGTTTGCGGCTGAGGCGGAAATAGTCGTTGTGGCTGACTGTCTCGCGCCAGATGCGCACCGCCAGCACTACGCCGGTAGCGACCATGGCCGTGTGTACCAGCGAACTGACCAGCAGCAGGCCCGGCAGCGGCGCCGCACCACCGTTCCAGCCGTCGACTTGCGGCAGCACCCCATGGCTCAGCAGCAGGCTGCTGAGCACGTACAGCACCGAGAAGCCGGTGGTCAGCGCGATACCGATGCGGTCGGTCGAGGCCTGGTAAGCCACCAGCAGCGGCAAGACCCAGATGAACCAGCCCGGCGACGCCGGCGTCAGCAGCACGACGAGCAGGAAGGCAATGCCCATCATCGCCGTGAACAGCTCGAAGTTCAGGCGCCGGATGCGCCAGGCTGCGTACAGCATCAGCAGGTAGACGAAGGGCACCAGGTAGATCAGCGAGCCGCCGTCGAGGTTGAAGGCAAGCCGGTAGATCTTGCCCATTTCCGGGTTGTTGAACAGCATGCCGACGCCCGCGCCCGAGAACAGGAAAGGCAGCAGCACCAGCACCGCGCCGGCGCCCAGGCCCTTGGCGAAGAAGCGCAGGTGCTGGCGCAGGGCGCGGTTATGCAGCAGGTAGATCAGGAAGAAAGGCAGGGCGATCACCATGCTCAGCTTGGCCGAGATGGCGGCCACGACCGTGGCGCCGGCCCAGCTCAGGCGCGCGCGGCGCACGAAATACAGCGACAGGGTCAGCAGCAGCACCGGCACCAGGTCGTTGAAGCCGAACACATAGCTGGCCACGATGACGATCGGCGACAGCCAGTAGATCGCCAGCAGCAGGCGTTCCGAGGCGTTCAGCAGGCGTTGCAGCAGCAACATCAGGCCGAAGTCGGCCGCGACCAGGGTGGCGCCATAGCCAAAGGCGAGCGGTATGCCGAGCAGCTTGCACAGCAGCGTGAACGGCAGGAAGACCAGCCACATCACGTAGCCATACGGGAAAGCCGCGGGGGTGCCGCCCCCGGCCAGCCAGACGCCCCAGGGATCGAGGCTCAGCTGCGAAGTGCTGGCGTCGAGGAAAGGCACATACCAGTTGCTGACCGGGGCCGGCAGCACTGCCCACACCAGCAGGATGCGGATGGCAAGGCCAAGGAGGAAGAGCGGATTCAGGACAGTCTTTTTCATGCTGATGCCACATGCTCCCACAGGTCGGGCCGCTTGGTGCAGACCGCGTCGGCCACGATGCCGCGCTCGGCCAGCAGCGCGATCAGTTGCGGGATGTCGGTATCGGCCGGACGGCCCTGCAGTTCCGGCGACACCAGGCACAGCTTGAAGCCGGCGCCCTGCAGGCGTGCGGCATCGGCGCCGCTCAGCGGGAAGTGCGTGAAACAGTCGACCCAGACCCAATCGACCTTGCCGGCCAGGGTCAGCGCGGTATCGATCGACTCGAACTCGGAGACCCGCACCGCGCAGCGGCGTTCGCCCGCTTTCGACCACTTCACCAGGAAGGGGAAGGACTGGTCGAGGAAGAACCAATCGGCGATGCCGTGTTGTTGCATCAGGGCGATCAGGCGCGCCTCCAGGCCCTCTTCCTTGACGTTCAGGATCAGCGTGCCGTGACGGTAATCGGCGATCCAGTCGTCGAAGGATTCGCCGGCTGCAAACGCATCGTGGTGGATGATGAGCTTTTCGCCGCAGCTGCGGATGTCGACTTCGACGCCGTATTGCGTCGGGGTCGCCGCCAGCTCCGAACGCAGGTTGCGCCGGTGGGAAATCAGTTTCATTACTTTACGTTCCTTCTCAATTGCAGGCTGAAATCAACGGTACGCCTGATGAACTTGCGCTTGGCCGCCCAGTTCACGTTCCAGTGCGACACGCCGTGCGCACGGTCGCCGAAGTGCACGGGGAAACGGTGCACGGCCAGGCCCTGGCGGCGCGCTTCATAGTAGGCGTAGAGATCGAGCGAAAAATCGTGCGGCGGGTTCGACCAGGTGGCGAAGAATTCGCGCGTAAACATGGTCGGCTGGGCATTGATGTCCCAGAACGGCTTGCCCAGCAGCAGGGTCTCGAATACGCTCATGCCCAGTGTAAAGGCGACGTCGGCCAGCGGCCGTCCGTAGCGGCGGCCCTTGACGAAGGACTTCGCGCCATGGCGGGCGAACAGTTCCAGTCCGCGCAGGGCGTCCTGGGGGTCGGTCTGCATGTCGGCATGGGTCCAGCCGAGGATCTCGCCGCGCGCGGCGCGCAGGCCGCTCAGGATGCCGAAGCCGTAGCCCTGGTTCTGCTCCACGCGCACGCTGCGGCAGCCCGGATAGGCGGGCAGCAGCCGCGCCAGCACCTGCGGACTGTCGTCGGTGGAACCGTTGTCGACCAGGATGACCTCGGTGTCGGCGCCGGCGACGCCCTTGCAGCGTTCGAGCAGCAGCGGCAGGTTGGCCGCCTCGTTATAACAAGGGATGACCAGCGAAAATCTCACGATGCCTCCGGTTGGGTGTGAGCCCGGAACACGAACAGCTTCATGCCCAGGAAGTTCAGACAGGTCGACACGCCGGTCGCGGCCAGGAAGGCCAGCTGGACGGCATGATCGAAGCCTCCGGCCAGGCGCAGCACGGCGCCGTTCACGGCCACGTTCGCGCCCAGGGTGACGGCGTACAGCAGGGCGAAGCGCCAGGCGCTGCCGGGACGGTGCGGGCGGCTGCCGAAGGTCCAGGCGCGGTTCGCGAAATAGGCGAAGGCCGTCCCGGCCAGGAAGCCCGCCGCCTTGGCCCCACCGACCGGCACCAGCGCGCTCCAGAGGAGCGCGCGGTAGGACAGGAAGTCGATGAGTACGGTAAGCGAGCCGACGATCAGGAAAACCTTGAGCTCGCGGCGGATCATGCGCGCGTGCCAGGCAAGGCCGGCACCATGGCCTGGTAGCGTGCTTCCAGTTCCGGCAAGGCCTGGGCCGGAATCCGGCCGTCGCGCTCGAGGCGATAAGGATGGCTGTGCCACTTGTGGAAGCAGGACTGCCAGTACTCGAAGGTGCGCAGGTCGTTCGGCGTGCCCCAGGACAGCAGGTTGTCGACTTCGAACAGCTGGCAGTGCATGCCCAGCTCGATCGCATCGTTGACGCAGGAGTCCAGGTAGAACTCGCCGTTCACGCGGCCGTCGCGCGCGATCAGGCGCTCGATGACCTTGCGCGCGTCGGCGCCGCGGCGGAAGGTGAAGATGCCGATCACGATCGGATCGGTGGCCGGGTTGTCCAGCGGCTGCTTGACCGAGATGCGCTCGATGCGGCCATCTTCGCGGGCGTCGATCCAGCCGAACATCTGCGGGTGGCGCACGGCATTCGCCAGGCCGCGCGCGCCCCAGACGATAAGGTCGACGTCGGGACGCTCGCTCAGCAGGCGGAAGGCGGACAGGTCGTACAGCTGGCCGTTGTCGCAGGCGCCGAAAGTAACCGGGCCGGTGTCGGCGCCGGCGAGCGACCGTTCGAGCGATTCCAGGCCGATCAGCGCGGTGCAGGCCTGCCCTTCGGTCACGGCTGGAATGGTATCGACGATGGCGTCCGGATACAGCTGGCGCAGCTCGTCGCTGACCGTGTCGAAGCCTGGCATGTCGGCACGCAGCACGAACACGTGCTGCTGCGCGGGCGGCAGGTCGTGCGTGGCCTGGGCCACCATCGAGCGTCCGGACACGGGGATCAGGGGCTTGGTGACGGTATAGCCTTCGTTGGCGAAACGCTGGCCCAGGCCGGCCATCGGCACCACCAGCGCGCCGGCGCCGGGGCCGGCGGGCGGCGCCGGCTCGGCCAAGCGGCGGAAGGCAGAGGACCAGCCGTTGTATTCGGCCACGTCGTCCGGTGTCCCCCACTGCATGAAATGCTGGAGCGGATACACGGCAACCGACTTTCCTTCGGCCAGCATCGGCTTATAGGCCAGGCTGACATAATATTCGCCACCCACATGGATATCCTGCTCCATGGTCTTGCGAAACATTTCACTCAGCAATGCGCCTGAAGCAAAATAATAAGTACCGCTGGAGGCATATTCCTCCATCCGGTTATTCGTATAAGGCTGCTTTTCCTGGATATCCTCGACCCAGCCCCCGGTTTCGCGCATATACGCGTAATTCGTGCTGCCCAGGGTATGCGGATGGAAGCCCTTGTAGGCCGGCAGTGCGCCGTCGCAAGCGGTACGGGCCACGAATGCCTTGAAATGGTTCCAGTCCCAGTAGCAGGTAAAATCGCAGTAATTCACCACCACCGGCCGCGCCGGATCGATCAGGTGTTCAACCTGGCGCACGGCGTGGATCGGCCCGAGCTTGTGCGGGGCGATGCCGACCACGCGGCCGGTTGGACAATATTGCGCAAGGATCTCCGCCATCCGGTAGTCCGGATTCGACAAATGGTCCTGGTTACAGATAAAGATGAAGTCGTGCTCGCCCGGGAACATGTCGATGACATGGGCAATGATAGGTTTGCCGTCGATCTCGATCAGTGGCTTGGGAACGGCATAGCCGGCGCGGCGAAAACGTTCGCCAAAGCCGGACATTGGAATCACAATCTGCAAGTCAGCACCCATTTTCTCACGCTGTGGAACAAATGGCCCGGGCGTTGCGCCACAAAGCGGCCAAAAACGTAACATTTTAGTCTACCGTAGTAAATGCGTCATTTTTTTCCGGATCGGGTACGCCGTATCGCATACGCGCCACTGCAATCGATCGCTTGCGTGAACCCGCGCACAGTCACCCCGGACGAGCACCCTTAGGATGGCATGACGCCGCTCCGACACCGGAGGCGGCATTCCTCCAGGGCGGCATAATGGCAACCGGATCAGACCGCAAAGACGACGACACAAAAGACCTCGACACCCAAGGCGGCGGCCAGAGCGTGGGCGTGCCCGCGGACGGCCAGCTCGAGGGCTCCGCCTTCAACCCGCTGGGCAATCCCGGCATGCGCCACTGGCAGGCCAGCTACATCGACAAGAGCGGCCTCGAGGACCGTGGCAACATCTTCTTCGCCGCCGTCGAAATGACGCGCATGCCGATGGTCGTGACCGATCCGCGCAAGCCCGACAACCCGATCGTCTTCGTCAACCGCGCCTTCCTCGACCTCACCCTGTACGAAGAGCAGCAGGTGCTCGGCCGCAACTGCCGCATGCTGCAAGGCGCGCAGACCGATCCGGCCACGGTCGAGGAAATCCGCAACGCCATCGCCGAGCAGCGCGCCGTGGCGCTCGACATCCTGAACTACAAGGCCGACGGCACGCCGTTCTGGAACGCGCTCTACCTGGGGCCGATCTTCGACCACGATGGCCGGCTGCTGTATTACTTCGCTTCGCAGATGGACGTGTCGGAACGCCGCGCCACCCAGCAGTCCTCGCTGCAGGCGCAAAAGATGGAAGCGATCGGCCAATTGACGGCCGGCATGGCCCACGATTTCAACAACCTGCTGCAAGTTATCAACGGTAACCTGGAACTGTCGCTGCTGACCCTCGGCGCCGGCGCCGGCAACGCCGGCGAAGCCATCCGGCGTGCCCAGCGCGCCGCCATGAAGGCCGGCAAGCTGACCCAGCAATTGCTCACCTTCGCGCGCAAGCAGCGCCTCGAGCCGCGCCGCATCAACCTCAATGCGCTGCTGGTCGAGTTTTCGGAAATGCTGGTGCGCACGCTCGGCGACAAGGTCGAGCTGCACCTCGACCTGAAGCCCGGCCTGCCGTATTGCACGCTCGATCCCACCCACCTGGAAATGGCGCTGCTAAATGTCCTGATCAATGCGCGCGACGCCATGCCGCACGGCGGCCGGGTCAAGGTCGCCACCTCGCTGGCGCGCGGCAACGGCGTCGTGGTCTGCGTCGTCGACGAAGGCGAAGGCATGACGCCCGAGGTGATGCAGCGCGCCACCGAGCCCTTCTTCACCACCAAGGGCCCCGGCACGGGGCTCGGCCTGGCCATGGTGCACGGCTTCGTGCAGCAGTCGCGCGGCCGCCTGGAGCTCGACAGCAGCCCCGGCAAGGGCACCACGGTGCGCATGGTCTTCCCGGTGGCCGACACGGTTGCAGGCGCAGTTGCCGCAGATGCAGGCGCAGCCGGCCTGGCAGACCAGGAAAATCAGGCAGGCAAGCCGCGCATCCTGGTGGTCGAGGACAACGAGGACGTGCGCGAACTGGCCGAAAGCATGCTCGGTTCGGCCGGCTACGCCGTGCTGTCGGCGCCGAGCGGCGAAGACGCCCTCAGCCTGCTGGAAGCCGAACAGGACATCGACCTGGTGTTCACCGACGTGTTGATGCCGGGCGGAATAAACGGCCTGCAGCTGGCCGACCAGGTGCGGGCGCGCCGGCCCGGCACCCCGATCCTGGTTACCACCGGCTACATGGACGAACTGCCGGCCGCCTCGCACGCACAGTCGCTCGACATCCTCACCAAGCCCTACCGGCAGGAAGACTTGCTGTCGCGGGTGCGCGCGATCCTGCCCAGCCGCGCCGGCGGCTGAACGCAGCCGGCGGCGGCAGGGCCGGCCCGGTGCGGGCATTCGCCATGTACAATACCCGAGCCCGCACCGCCGCTCCCGCGCGCGTGCCACTTCATCGCCGGACGCGGCGCAAGCCCGGCATCCGGCGTCACCAAGACGGATATCCGCATGATCCTTGTAACTGGCGGAGCAGGCTTCATCGGCTCCAATTTCGTTCTCGACTGGCTGGCGCACAGCGACGAGCCCGTCATCAACCTCGACAAGCTGAGCTACGCCGGCAACCTGGCCAACCTGGCGGCGCTGGACGGCGACCCGCGCCACCTGTTCGTGCACGGCGACATCGGCGACGAAGCCCTGGTGGCCGGCCTGCTGGCACGCCACCAGCCGCGCGCCATCCTCAACTTCGCCGCCGAGACCCACGTCGACCGCGCCATCGCCGGGCCGCGCGCATTTATCGCCACCAACGTCAACGGCAGCTTCGGCCTGCTCGAGGCGGTGCGCGCCTGGTGGCAGGGCCTGGCCGGCGACGCGCGCGCGCAGTTTCGCTTCCTGCATGTCTCGACCGACGAGGTGTTCGGCAGCCTGGCCCCGGATGAAGCGGCCTTTACCGAAGCCACGCCCTACGCGCCGAACAATCCGTATGCGGCATCGAAGGCCGCCGCCGACCACCTGGTGCGCGCCTATGGCCACACCTATGGCTTGCCTGTGCTGACCACCAATTGCTCCAACAATTATGGCCCCTACCAGTTCCCTGAAAAGCTGATTCCGCTCATCATCGCCCGGGCGCGGGCCGGCCAGCCCTTGCCGGTGTATGGCGACGGCCAGCAGGTACGCGACTGGCTGTACGTGGCCGACCATTGCGCGGCGCTGCGGCGCGTGCTGGAAGCCGGCCGTCCGGGCCAGACCTATAACATCGGCGGCTGCAACGAAATGGCGAACCTGGACGTCGTGCGCATCGTCTGCGCCCTGCTCGACGAACTGGCGCCGAAGGCCGAAGGCGGCTATGCCGAGCAGATCGCGCATGTGGCCGACCGCCCCGGGCACGACCGCCGTTATGCCATCGGCGCCGGCAAGCTGGAGCACGAGCTGGGCTGGAAGCCGGCCGAGACCTTTGCCAGCGGCATCCGCAAGACCGTCGCCTGGTACCTGGCGCACGAGGACTGGTGCCGCGCGCTGCAGGCCGCCGGCCATGGGGAGCCGCGCCCATGAAGGCCGCGTCCGGGCGCAAGGGCATCATCCTGGCGGGCGGCGCGGGGACCCGGCTGTATCCGGTCACGACCACGGTGTCGAAGCAGCTGCTGCCGGTCTACGACAAGCCGATGATTTATTACCCGCTGAGCACGCTGATGCTGGCGGGCCTGCGCCAGATCCTGGTGATCTCCACGCCGCACGACTTGCCGCGCATCCAGGCACTGCTGGGCGACGGCAGCCAGTGGGGCCTCGACCTCGCGTATGCGGTCCAGCCCTCGCCCGACGGGCTGGACCAGGCCTTCATCCTGGGCCGCGATTTCCTGGGAGATGCGCCATCGACGCTGATCCTGGGCGACAACATCTACTACGGCAGCGACCTGGCCGTGAAACTCCAGGCCGCCGCCGCGGACGACAGCGGCGCCACCGTCTTCGCCTACCACGTGACCGATCCGCAGCGCTATGGCGTGGTCGAATTCGACGGCGCGCGCCGCCCGCTGAGCCTGGAAGAAAAGCCGTTGCGGCCGAAATCGAATTATGCGGTTACCGGGCTGTATTTCTACGACAACCAGGTGTGCGACATCGCGGCCGGCCTGGCGCCCTCGCCACGCGGCGAACTCGAGATCACCGCCCCGAGGAGATTGCCTGGCGCATGGGCTACATCGATACGGCCCAGCTGCAGCGCCTGGCAGCGCCACTGGCGCACAGCGGGTATGGGGAATATTTGCTGCGAATCGTGCAGGAAGAGCACGAAGAGAGTTAATGCCCGGGAGGGCAAGCGGGCCGCGCGCTCACACGCGGCCTGCACTTTACCCGCTTAGGCCTGCGGTTTCGGCAAGCCGCCCAGCAAGGCGGCCAGCTTCTGCTTCGGCTTGGCCGGCGAGCCGGCGAGGGCCTGGGTGGCCTCGCGGCGCGGCGCGTTCGACGGCTCGTAGGGCTTGAGGAACCACGGATCGATCTTCTCGCGGCGCGGGATCGGGCCGGCGCCGTAGCTGCGCGGCGGACGTTCGCTGCGCTCGCCCCGGTCGCCGCGTGGGGCCTCGCCGCGTCCCGCTTCCGCGCCCGCCGGGCGTGGACGGCGTTCGCTGCGTTCGGCGCGCTCGCCATCGCGGTCGCGGCTGCGCGCGCGCGGCGTGAAGTTGCTCAGCTCGCCGCGCGTGACTGTCTGCTTGATCAATTTCTCGATGTCGGCCAGCAGGCGCTCGTCCTTGTCCGAGTACACCGAGATGGCGTCGCCCGAGGCGCCGGCGCGGCCGGTGCGGCCGATGCGGTGCACGTAGTCTTCGGCGTTGTAGGGCAAGTCGAAGTTGATCACGCACGGCAGGTCGGAAATGTCGAGGCCGCGCGCGGCGACGTCGGTCGCGACCAGCACCTCGATCTCGCCCTTTTTAAAGGCGTCGAGGGCGGCCATGCGTTCCTGCTGGGTTTTATCGCCGTGGATGGCCGAGGCCTTGATGCCGCATTGCTCGAGGTGGCGCGACAGGCGCGAGGCGCCGATCTTGGTGTTCGAGAACACGATCACCTGCTTCAATTCGCGCTGGCGAATCAGGAATTCGACCACGTCGCGCTTCTGCTCTTCGTCGACCTTGTAGACCACCTGCGTGACCTTCTCGGCGGTGGCGTTGCTGCGCGCCACTTCGATCAGGACCGGCTGGTCGAGGAAGCTGTTGGCCAGCTTCTTGATTTCTGGCGAGAAGGTGGCCGAGAACATCAGGTTCTGGCGCTTCTTCGGCAGCAAATTGATGATGCGCTGCAAATCGGGCAGGAAGCCCATGTCGAGCATGCGGTCGGCTTCGTCCATGACCAGCATTTGCACCTGGCCCAGGCTGACGTTCTTTTGCTCGATGTGGTCGAGCAGGCGGCCCGGGGTGGCGATGACGATCTCGACGCCGCCCTTCAGGACCACGGTCTGGCCCTTCATGTCCATGCCGCCGAACACGACCGTCGAGCGCAGCGGGGTGTGCTGGGCGTAGGCCTTGACGTTGTCGGCCACCTGCACGGCCAGCTCGCGCGTGGGCGTGAGGATCAGGGCGCGCACCGGATGGCGCGCCGGCGACATGCTGGTGCTGGCATGGGCCAGCAGCAGCTGGATGATCGGCAGCGAGAAGCCGGCGGTCTTGCCGGTACCGGTCTGGGCGGCGCCCATGACGTCGCGGCCCTGCAGCACGACCGGAATGGCCTGGGCCTGGATCGGGGTCGGATGGACGTAGCCCTGGTCGGCAAGGGCGCGCTGGATCTCCGGCGCCAGGCCGAAATCGGCAAAGCGGATGGACGGAGCAGCAGCGTCGGCTGCAGCGCCCGGCGTTGCAGCCGCCTCGTTGTTCATCGATGTGTCAGACATTATTCTTTCCAGGCATGTAATCGTTTTGCTCTACGGCCGCTTCGCTTCGATGCCTCGCCCCGGACGCATGTCGACGCGCAAAACTCTGGATGGGCGGGCTTGCCGCCGTCTGGTGCGCGGCCCGTGGCCGGCTCGGTAGGCACGCCCGGCAGGCAAAAACCGCCAACGGGGACGTAGAGACACTCAATAGCATCCTCAAGGTTACCTCAAAACCTCGAGGGTGTATATGGAATCGTGCACGCACGCCGCCTGCGCCCTTGTCGATCTGGCAAGGATGGCTTTACCCGGCTTTACATTCCCTACCCTGCGTTTCCTTGCTGCAGCGCCGTAAATGAAGAGACGACAATCCCTGCAAAGGAAAGAACATGGTTTCAAGTATCGGCGGCTCCTCCCTGGCGCAATCCCTGCTGGCGCGCGTGCAGAGCCGCAGCACCCAGGCAGTCCAGGCAACCAGCACCCAGGCCACGGCAGCCACCACGGCCAGCACGGCAACTGCAAGCACGGCGGGCGCCGGCAGCGACGACGGCGCGGTGACGCGCAGCGCCCTGTCGAGTGCGACCGACCGGCTGGGCGGGCAACTCGCGGCCCAGGCCGACGCCGCGCGCCTGCGCCAGGCCGAGGGCGAGGACGAGGAAGCACCACCGCCGCCACCGGACGGCGTGGCGCAAGGCATGCCGCCGGACGGTCCGCCGCCGGGTGCGGGCATCGAGGGCATCGAGGGCGAGATCGCGCCGGGCGAGGATGCCGGCGCGGCGGCGGCCGGCAACGGAGTTGAGGAATCGGGCGATGCGACCGATGCGGCCGATGCGACCGTAACGGCCCAGGCCGGCGCTGCGGCGGGTGGAGCCGGGGCGGCTGGCGGTGCGGGCGGCGCCTCGTCGAGCAGCAGCGAGTCGAGCGACTACATTGCCGAAGCGGATACCAACAGCGACCGCAAGGTCAGCGACGAGGAACGCGCCGCCTACGAGAAGAAGCTGAAGGCGCAGGCCGAGAAGAGCGCGCAGGACCCGCAAGACGCCGCCCCGGCGGAACGCTCGCGGGCGCAGGAAGTGCAGCAGGCGTATGCACCGCAGGAGAGCGAGTCCAGCCTCAGCACGACGGCGTGAGCCTGGGCGCGGTGGTGCGCGGTAGCGCCCACGCCGGTTGAATGGACGTGTAGGGTGGTCGGCTCCACCACGGCGTGGGCGTTACGGCGACGTGTGCGCCGCCCACGCGTCCAGCGCACGGAGGCACCGCGCCGAATGCAAACGAAGGGAAGGCATCGCGCCGAAAGCGAACGAAGGGAAAGGCGGCGTCGTGGGACGTCGCGGTAGCTCGAACGCCGCTTGAACGCGTGGGCGGCGCCCAGGCTGCGTGGTCATTGCTTGCCGGGTATAGCCGACCACCCTACCGCCAACCCCGCCCTTGCACGGTGCGCTCGGCCGCCGAACTCAAGGGCGTGCCGTCGATGCGGGCGTCGATGGCTTCCAGCACCGCGGGCGGCGGCACCGTGCCATCCATCCAGGCCGCGCCGGCGGCGCCTTGCACCAGCACCGGCATCTTCCATTGCGCGCCGTCGCGGCAGGCCAGGCCGGCCGTGGTGTCCATCACGAAGCTGCGGCAGTAGCGCCCGTCCTTTCCCAGGAAACTGATACCGATGCGCACCCGCCCCGAGGGACCGGGGCTGGCCAGCTGGGCACTGAGGGCCTCGGCCAGGCTACCCTGGGCCACCAGCGCGCCGCTGCCGGCGCCGAGCGAGGCCAGCGCGGCCTCGCCCTGCAGCGCATGCCAGCCGAAGCCGCCGGCCAGGGCGCCCAGCGCCAGCGCGGCGGCCAGCGCGCCCCAGTGGCGGCGCGTCCATTGCGGCGCCGGCGGCGGCGTGACCAGGGGACCGAAGCGGGCGGCGCGGATGCTGTCGAGCTGGACCACCTTGGCGCCGCCGTGGTGCCCGGCCGCATGGGCATGCGCGCCACCCTCGCGCCCGCCGGCCACGACGCCGTAGACGCGGCTGCGCCGGGCCCGGTGCTGGGCCACGCGCGCGGCGATGGCCGGGTCGGCGCGGATGGCGCGCTCGACGGCAGCACGCTCCGGCTCGGCCAGCTCGCCGTTGACGAATGCAATGAGTAGTTCGTCAGAAAATTTCATGGCAGGGCTAGGAAGTGATCAGGCCATGTTCGTCCAGCACATCGTGCAAGAGCTCGAGCCGGATCACCGGGTTGTCGAGCATGAGCATATTGTGTTTCTGTGCGTTCGGCAGCGGCAGCAGTTCGCACCAGCGGTTGGCGACCCAGCCGCAATCGTCGAGCTGGAACGGCGGCTGCACCGGCCAGCGTTCCTGGGGCACGTCGTGCAGCGACCCCAGCACCCGGTCGAGCGCGTCGGCGGCGCCCTGCAGTTCGGCGGGAATGCGCACCGCATGGTCGCCCTCGACGAGTTCGACCTCCGCCATCCACAATCCGTTCAATCGTTGTTGCGAAGACTTGAGCTCGAAGCGTGCGCCGCCGCGGCACACCACCTGCAGCAGGCCGGGCGTGGTGGCGGTGGTGTCGCACACCGTGGCCAGGGTACCGCTCTCGACGAAGCGTTCGGGCTGGCCGCCCTGCTGGCGCACCTCGTGCCCGCCGGTCAGCAGCACCACGCCGAAGGGCGTGTCCTCGGTGAGGCAACGGCTGACCATGTCGAGGTAGCGCGCTTCGAATACTTGCAGCGGCAGCACACCATCCGGGAACAGCACCGTGCTGAGCGGGAACAATGGTAGGGATAGGCTGGCCATGCCCCATCATGACAGAATCGCTGGACGGACCGCAGCACGATTGCCGCCGCGCGGCAAGGCCCCGGGGTGCGCCCCGACGCTAGCGGTCCGGCGCCACCAGGGGCAGGTGGCGCAGCGCCTGGCCGAGGGCGGCGAGACGCCAGCGCAGGCGTTCCCAGCCGGGGTCGGGCGAGCCCACCACGCGCACCAGCAATTCGCCGCCGGCAACGGCGGGACAGGCATACACATAGCTGCCCGGCTGCTCGAAGGGCAGGCGGAAATCCTGGCCCGGGCGCAACTGCAGCGGTCCGAACACATGGCCGACGCGGTCGCGGTTGCGCAGCAGCAGCACGTCCTGCACGCCCAGCGTGAGCGTCAGCACGCGCGGCAAGGCGGCGCGGCGCGCCTGCCCGGACGGCGCCGGTTCGAGGGCGCCGGGCGGAATCTCGAACACGCGCTCGTGGCTGGGATAGCGCAGCGGCGCCAGCGCGCCCCACAGCAGCGCCAGCAGCGCGCAGGCGGCCAGCGCCCAGAGCGGCGAGTAGCGGCGAAAAACGGGATGCATGACCTTCCTCTTCAGCAAGCGGCGGCCGATTTTATACCGGGAAACTTGATTCCTGTAAAATCTACCGCCCTTCGCGATGCCCTGCCCCGCCTTCTCTCGTGCGCCCCGGACCGGACGAGATGCGTAAAGTGCACGCGTAAACATTGTCACCGCAGCTACTTCCACCCACTCGTCCAGGCGAACGCCTCCCCACTGACTACATGCAGCGTCCCGATCCCGACCAGCGCAAGCCCATTCCACGCGCACCGGCGCGCCGGGGATGGGCTCCCCTGCCGCTGGCCGGGCTGGTGCTGGCGCTGGCGCTGCTGGTGACCTGGCTGGCCTGGAGCGGCGCGCGGCGCGACACCGGCGCCGAGCTCGCCGCCCAGTTCGACTACCGGGCGCGCGACCAGGTCACGGCCACCGTGCGCCGCATGGCCGTGTACGAGCAGGTGCTGCGCGGTGCGCGCGGTTTCATGCGCGGCAGCGCCGAGGTCGACCGGGACGCATTCGCCGACTATTTCAAGCTGCAAAATCTGCAGGAACATTTCCCTGGCATCGAGGCGCTCGGCATCGCCGCCATCGTGGCGCCCGACAGTCTCGCCGCTCACGAAGCGGCGGTCCGGGCCCAGGGCTTTCCCGGCTACCAGGTGCACCCCGAAGGCCCGCGCCCGCTGCTGAGCTCGATTACCCACATCGAACCCTTTACTGGGCGCAATTTGCGCGCCTTCGGCTACGACATGTACAGCGAGCCGGTGCGCCGCCAGGCGATGGCGGCGGCGCGCGACGGCGGGCTGGCGGTGCTGTCGGGCAAGGTGGTGCTGGTGCAGGAAGCCAGCGATCCGCAAGCCGGGGTGCTGATGTATGTGCCGGTCTACCGCGCCGGCATGCCGGCCGCGACGGTGGAACAGCGCCGCGCCGCCATCGTCGCCTGGGTGTATGCGCCCTTCCGCATGAACGACCTGATGCGCGGTGTCGGCGGCGCCCATGCGGCCGACCTGGACATGCGCATCTACGACGGCGCCAGCGCCGCGCCGGCCGCCCTGCTGTTCGATTCGCAAGGCGCGGCATCCTGGCGCGCGCCCCTGTTCAAGTACACGGTGCAGGCCGCTATTTCCGGCCGAACCTGGACCCTGGAAATCGCGTCCTCGCCGGCCTTCGAGGCCAGGCTCGACACGCGCCGGCCGCGCGTGATCGCCGGCACCGGCATCGGCCTGGCCGTGCTGCTGGCCCTGGTGGTCTGGCTGCTGGCCAGCGAGCGCCGCCGCGCGGTGCAGCTGGCGCGCGCCATGACGCTGGAACTGCGCCAGTCCTACGAGCGCATCGAGGCCGAGCAGGCGCGCATGCACGTGATCCTGCAGAACGCCTACGAGGCTTTCGTCGCCCTCGACGCCGCGGGGCGCATCACCGACTGGAATGCCCAGGCCGCCGCCCTGTTCGGCTGGAGCGCGGCGGAAGCGATCGGGCGCGATGCCGGCGCGCTGCTGCTGCCGCCGGACGCGCGCCTGGCGGGGGCCGAGGGCTTCGCGCAGTTCCGCGCCCAGGACGGCCAGCCCATCGTGCCCGGCCAGCCGGCCGAGCTGGATGCGCTGCGGCGCGACGGCACGCGCCTGCCGGTGGAAATCGTGGTGGCGCTGCTGCCGCTCGAGGTGGGCCGCGGCGCCAGCGCCTTCGTGCGCGACTTGCGTCCGCTGCGGGCGGTCCAGGAACGCGAACGCCTGCGCCAGGCGCGCCTGGACGAAGCGCGCACGGCGCTGGCGCGCTCGCAGAAGCTGGAAGCGGTGGGCAAGCTGACCGGCGGCGTGGCGCATGACTTCAACAACATCCTGCACATCATCAGCGCCAACGTGCAGCTGATGCTGAAGTCCGGCGGCGCGGCCGGCAACGGCGACGAGAAGCGCCTGCGCGGCATCCTCGACGCCGTCGATCGCGGCGCCAAGCTGTCCGCGCAGCTGCTGGCCTTTGCGCGGCGCCAGCCCCTGCATCCGAGCGTGGTCCAGGTCGACGATTTGCTCGACCGCATGGACAGCCTGCTGCAGCGCGCCGCCGGCGAGGCGGTGGCGATTGCCCGCAGCGGCGGCGCGGCCCTGTGGCCGACCCTGGTCGATCCGAACCAGCTGGAAAACGTGCTGCTCAATCTGGTCATCAATGCGCGCGACGCCATGGAGGGCCGCGGCGCGGTGACGATCAAGCTCGAGAACGTGCGCATCGGCGCCGCCGGCCCCGACCCGGAAATCCTGCCTGGCGACTACGTGCTGGTGGCCGTGGCCGACAGCGGCCAGGGCATGCCGCCGGAGGTGATGGAGCGCGCCTTCGAACCTTTCTTTACCACCAAGCCCGAGGGCAAGGGCACCGGGCTCGGCCTGTCGATGGCGCATGGCTTCGTCAAGCAGAGCGGCGGCCATATCCGCCTGGCCAGCGTACCGGGCGCGGGCACCACGGTCAGCATCTACCTGCCGCGCTGCATGGACGCAGCGGAGCCGGCGCCGGCCGCATAAGGCGGCGGCCCGGCGCGCACCAGGCTGCGCGCAATGGCCGCCACATGGCGCTCGTCGGTGCCGCAGCAGCCGCCCACCACGTTCATGTGCGGCAGCAGGGTGCGCAGTTCCAGGTAGTCGTCGCCCAGTTCTTCCGGGTTGCCGTCGTCGAGCGCGAGCGCCTCGTCGAGTTCGGCATGGCTGCGGCGCGAGGCGTTCGCGCGCAGGCCATGGATACGCGCGCGCCAGGGCCCTTCCTCGGCCAGGGCCGGTTCGACGTGGCTGGGGTGGGCGCAATTGATCATGTAATAGACGGGGTAGTCGCCGGTCTCGGCGTCGGTGCGCAGGATGGCGTCGGCCAGGGTATCGCCGGACGGCAGGCGGCCATCGGTTTCCAGGGTAAAGGAAACCGCGATCGGCATGTCGCAGGCCGCGGCGGCATCGACCACGCCGATGGCTTCCTCGGGATAGGTCAGGGTGAAGGCGCCCAGCATGTCGGCCTCGCTGCCGGCGAAGGTGGCGACCTGGGCCAGGTGGTAGTCGCGCGCGTCGGCGGCGGGCATGCGGCGGTCGGCGCGGTAGCCGTCGCCGCGCGGGCCGATGTTGCCGCTGATAACGACCGGGGTGGACGGGCCGTCCCAGCGCTCGCGCACGGCGGCCAGCAGGGCGACGGCGGCGCGGTTGGCCTCGGCCAACTCCAACGCGTTGTAGCCCAGGGTGCGCGCCCAGTCGCGGTTGGCGCGCCAGGTGGGCGTTTCCAGCACCGCGCCCAGGCCGTGCTCGTGGGCCAGGCGCGCGAACAGTTCGAAGTAGTGCTCTAGGGCCTGCCGGCCGCGCGCCTCGCGCAGCAGCACGAAGGAGGCGAACGAAGGCAGGCTGAAACCTTGCTGGAAGATCAGCATCGTTTCCAGGCCGGCATCGGACAGGAACAGCTGCCCGCCCAGCTGGGGCAGGCGCTTGCGGTAGCGGCTCATGGGGCCTCCGGGTGAAGATCGCTCCTTGCTTGGAACGCGTGGAGGCTTGCACGGTTCCCGGTTTGGTATGGAGCGCGGCTGACATTGCGCAAGACAGGTTTTGTAGGGTGGGCACTCGTGCCCACGCGGTATGGCACGTCGCGTGTCGAAACGTTGACAGGGCATTGTGCAGGCGGTCCGACCACGTGGGCACGAGTGCCCACCCTACAGTTTCTATAGGCACACGCACGCGTGGCAAAACCGTTGCGTTCACCCGTCAATCCCGCCCCTTGGGGCGCTGGCGCACATTGCGTGCGCGTGGGCTCTGGCACACTCGGCGTCAAAGGAGAATGCCATGCACGAGCTTAGTCAGCCCGCCCTGCCGGTCCATCGCGCCATCCCCCAGGCAGCGGGCTTCGACAACACCTATGCCTTGCTCAGCGAGGGCTACCGTTTCATCGGCAAGCGCTGCGACGAACTCGGCACCGATATCTTCGGCACCCGCCTGATGCTGCGCAAGGTGGTGTGCGTGCGCGGCGAGGCCGCGTCGCGCATGTTCTACGCGCCCGGCCGCTTCACGCGCAAGGGCGCACTGCCGCCCAGCGCGCTGTCGCTGCTGCAAACCTCGAATGGCACCCAGTCGCTCGACGGTGAAGCGCACCGCGTGCGCAAGGCCTTGATGCTGAAGCTGCAGTCGCCCGAGCAGCGTGCGCGCCTGGTGGCCTTCGTCGAAGCCGAATGGCTGACCCAGTTCAAGGGCTGGCTGCGCAGCCGCCAGGTGGTGCTGATCCAGGAAGCCCAGGCCGTGCTGTGCCGCGCCGCCTGCTCGTGGGCGGGTGTGCCCCTGAAAAACGCCGACGAGATCGTGCTGCGCACCGCCGAGTTCTCGGCCATGATCGACGGCGCCGGCGCCGTGGGGCCGCGCAACTGGATGGGCCAGGCGCTGCGCCGCCATACCAAGCAATGGGCCTGCGAACACATCAAGGCGATCCGCATGGGCGCGCCGGTCGACCCCGATAGCCCGGTGGCGATGATCGCCTTCCACACCGATGCCGACGGCGAGGTGCTGTCCACCGAGACGGCCGCCATCGAGCTGCTCAACATCCTGCGCCCGGTGGTGGCGGTGGCGCGCTTCATCGTGTTCGGCGCCCTGGCCATGCACCGCTTCCCGGAATGGCGCGCGCGCCTGGCGAGCGGCGACGATGCGTCGCTGCACATGTTCGTGCAGGAAGTGCGGCGCTTCTACCCCTTCTTCCCGGCGATCGGCGGGCGCGTGCTGGAAGCCTTCGACTGGCAGGGCCTGCACTTCGCGAAGAACGACTGGGTGCTGCTCGACATCTACGGCACGAACCGCCACCCGAGCAGCTGGAGCGATGGCGACAGCTTCCGCCCGGAACGCTTCGACAGCCGCGCGGAAAACGGCTACAACCTGGTGGCCCAGGGCGGCGGCGACTTCGCCAGCGGCCACCGCTGCCCCGGCGAAATGGTAACGGTGGAAATCACGAAGGCGACGCTGCGCCTGCTGGCGGCCGACATCGCCTACGAGGTGCCGCCGCAAGATTTGTCGGTCGACCTGGAGCGCATGCCGACGCTGCCGGCCAGCGGTTTCGTGATGGAGGCGCTGCGCAAGGCGCGCTGAGCCGCCGGCCCGTGCCCGCCTCAGGCGGCGCGGCGCTCGGCCACGCGTGCCCGGCCCTGCAGCTTGGCGTCGTACATGGCCTGGTCGGCGCTGCGCATCAGTTCGTCGGCCGTGGCGCCGCTGTCCGGATACACGGCCACGCCGATGCTGCCGGAAATGGCCAGCTTCCGTCCCTCGGTGAAGAACGGACGGTTCAGCTCCCCCAGGATGTCCTCGGCAACGCGGCGCGCATCCGGCGCCGCGCCGATGCGTGGCAGCAGCACCACGAATTCGTCGCCGCCGATGCGCGCCAGGGTGTCCGAGGCGCGCAAGGCGCCGCGCACGCGCGTGGCCACCTGCTGCAGCAGCAAGTCGCCGACCGCGTGGCCATGGGTGTCGTTCACCGGCTTGAACTTGTCCAGGTCAAAGAAGATCACCGCCAGCTTGTTGCCCTCGCGCTGGGCGCCGAGCAAGGCCTGGCGCAGGCGGTCGCCGAACAGCAGGCGGTTCGGCAGGCCGGTCAGCATGTCGTGGTGGGCCTGGTGGCGCATCTCGTCTTCCACCAGCTTGCGCGCGTCGATGTCGGCCACGGTGCCGACCATGCGCAGCGGCTGCCCGTCGGCTGCGCGCTCGACCACGCGCCCGCGCGCCAGGATCCAGCGCCAGTTGCCGTTGCCGAGGCGGGTGCGGTATTGCCCGGCGTATTGCGGCGTCAGGCCGTTCACATGGGCGTCGAGCGCGCGCAGCACGGCGTCGACGTCGTCGGCATGGGCCTTGCCGCGGAAGGCGTCGCGGTCGAAGGGCAGCAGCGCGCCGGCTGCATCGACGATGCCCTGGGCGCTGGGCGAGAGCGTGATCATGCCGCTGGCAAAGCTGAAGTCCCAGACGCCCTCGCCGGCCGCGTTCAGCGCCAGCTGCCAGCGCGCCTCGGCGGCGGCCAGGGCGGCCACGGCGCGGCGCCGGCTTTCCGACGCCGTCAGCGCAATCCAGCCGCCCAGCACCAGCAGCAGCGACACCGCCGCCCCGGCGCCGAGCAGCACACGGCGCTGGCCGGCATAGCGCGCCTGGGCATCCTTGACGGCCTGGCCGACGGTGACCACCAGCCCATACTCCGGCAAGGTGCGCCAGCCGTAGTAGCGCTCGATGCCGTCCAGCCGGCTGACGCGGTGGAAACTGCCATACGGACCGCTGCCCGGCAGATACGGGGCGCCGGTCAGCACGCGGCCGCTGTCGCGGGTGGCCCGGTTACGCGTGGTGCGCGCCACCACGATGCCGTTGCTGCGCACCAGGGCGATCGAGGCGTCGGTGCCGAGGTCGATGCTGTCGTAAAAGCGCGAGAAATAGCTCGGCGCCACGCCGGCGACGATGACGCCGGCCAGGCTGCCGTCGGCGCGCAGGATGGGCCGCGAGAACTGCACCGACCACAAGCCCGTGACGCGGCCCTTGCGCGGCTGGCTGATGGCGAGTTCGTCGCGCCCGCCATCGAGGGCGGCGCGTACGTAGTCGCGGTCGCCCAGGTCGACCGGCTTGTCCAGCTTGCCGAGGCTGGAATACACGACGATCCCGCGCGTATCGGTGACGACCACGTTTACCAGCAGCTGGCCTTGCAGGTGGGTATTCAGCTCGGCGACGATGGCATCGAACTGGGCAGGATTGCGCAGCCAGCTCAGGCGCAGCTGGCTGAGCGAGAGGTCGATCGAGGTCACCGTCGAGCGCACTTCCTCGGCAAAGGCGTGCGACAGATTCTGGACGTTGCGGCTGCTTTCTTCCTGCGCGGTCTGGCGCAGCTCGGCTTCGGCGCGGTGGATCAGCAGCCAGGTGAGCGGCAGCGCCACGGCCAGGAATACGGCGAGACGCAGCAGCACGCGGCCATGGAAATAGGCGCGCGCGGCGCGGACGAAACGCAGCGAGGTATCGATCTGGTGGGACATGGCCGGGGACGACCCGGCATGCAAGGCGCCGGCTGGATGACTATTGACGAAAAATTACATGCAAATTTTATAGCTGAAGTATCTCAGCGGCAAGTAAAACCGGTGACGGCGTTGTTTAGCGGAACGAAGAATTGTGAACAATGTGAAATATTATTTCAGCCAAGGCCTGCTGGCGAAATATTATTTCATCGCCAACGCGTCATGCATAATGGCTCCATAGCCTCTCTCTCACCATGAAACTGCTCTTCAATCTCATCGGCGTGCTGGCAGTGTTGCTCGGCATTCTCGGCCTGTTCCTGCCGCTGCTGCCGACCACGCCCTTCCTGCTGCTGGCCTCGGCCTGCTTCGCGCGCGGCTCCGACCGCCTGCACGGCTGGCTGCTGAACCACCGCGTGTTCGGTGTCTATTTGCGTAACTTCGAGGCCGGCAACGGCATCCCGCTGCGCGCCAAGATCCTCGCCACGGTGATGATGTGGAGTTCGCTGGTCGTGGCCATGCTGCGCTTCGAGCACCTGGGCCTGCGCGTGGCGCTGGTGCTGATCGGCTGCAGCGTCAGCCTGTACATGTGGCGCTATTTGCCGACCCTGCGCACGGCCAAGGGGTGAATTAGGTGTCGTTGTCGGCAATAGCCTGGGCCACGCCCTCCTCCACATCCCGCAAAAAGCGCGCGCCGGCGCCGGACAAGGCCAGGCTCGGCGCCGCCAGTTCCAGCAGGCAAGCCAGCATCGGCCGGAACCAGGCAGTGTCGCTGCCGAGCTCGGGATGGGCATGGGTATCGACCAGGTAGAGCACGGCGCGCGTGACCATGTTCGGATCGCGCCCGAGCTGCTGCACGTAGTCGGCGTGCTGGGCCGCGTCCTGCATCAGCCGGGTGACGACGGTGTCGAGGATGTCGTGCGACACGCTCTGGTGGCGGGCGAGCAGGATGCGCGCCAGCGTCATGCAGGCGGCGTCGAGTTCATTGTTACGTAGATGCATGGTTCTCCTTGATCATGACGCGCGGTATGGAAACTGCCGCGCTGGCGGCTTTGACCGATAATCCTAAGCGATATCCACGAACCGCGAAGAAGAATGGAATTCCAGTTTCTCGGCACCTCGGCCGGCACACCCACGCGGGCCCGCAACGTCAGCGGCCTGGCCCTGCGCGCGCCCGGCGCCAAGGGCTGGGTACTGGTCGATTGCGGCGAGGCGACCCAGCACCGCATCCTGCGCACCGGCTATTCCCTGATGAGCCTGAGCGCCGTCTGCATCACCCACATCCATGGCGACCACTGCTACGGCCTGCCCGGCCTGCTGGCCAGCGCCGGCCTGCTGAACCGCACGGCGCCGCTGCTGATCGTCGGTCCGCCCTCGGTGCAGCGCTTCGTAAACGCGGTGCGCGAAACGAGCGAGCTGGGCCTGCCCTATGCCCTCGAGTTCATCGACGTCGAGGCGGCGATGGACATCGACGCCCTGCCCGGCCTGGCGCTGCGCACCACGGCGTTGTCGCACCGGGTGCCGACCTTCGCCTACAGTTTCACCGAAGCACAGGTCGAACGCCGCCTCGACATCGACAAGCTGCGCCGCGACGGCATCCCTTCCGGCCCGGGCTGGGGCCGGCTACAGGCGGGCGAGGACATCGCGCTGCCCGACGGAACGCAGGTACGCAGCGCCGACTACATCCAGCCGCCGCGCAAGCCGCGCAAGGTGGTCGTGGCCGGCGACAACGACACGCCCTCGCTGCTGGCCGACGAAGCGCGCGACGCCGACGTGCTGGTGCACGAAGCGACCTATACCCAGGCGACCCTGGAGAAGATCGGCCCGGCCCCGATGCACAGCTCGGCACACATGGTGGCGGCGATGGCCAGCGACATCGCGTTGCCGAACCTGGTGCTGACCCATTTCAGCCCGCGCTACCACGAGCTGGGCGAGATCGAGCGCGAGGCGCGCGCAGCCTATGGCGGCAAGCTGTTCCTGGCGCGCGACCTGGACCGTTATGCGCTCGACCGGCATGGGGAGCTGGAGCTGATGCCGGCCCATCCGGCAAACACGACGCCTGCTCCGCGTTAGGCGCAGGCCCGGGAACACGTAGGGTGGGCCGGGCCGCGCTAGGCACTCCGTGCCCACGCGTGACGCCTGCACATTGTTGGCCCGCATTCGTGTCGAATGATCTTGCTGCAAACGATCCCCGCGTGGACGGGGAACCCGTCCACCCTACTGCTTGCCGAACCCGTCCGCTTTCTTACGCCAACACCATGCAAACGTCTCGCGTGGGCACGAGTGCCTAGCGCGGCCCGGCCCACCCGACCGCCGAAGCAGCCGGGATCCAGCCAGCGAGCCCCTAGGCCAGCCGCAGCCGCGTCGATGGTCCGACGAACCTGCGCAACTGCGCGCGGCGGCGCCCCTCCATCGCCTTGCGCAATTGCTCGGCGCTCAGCGGCGGGCTGTGGAAATAGCCTTGGAATTGGTCGCAATCGTGCTCGCGCAAGAAATTCAATTGCTCCTCGGTTTCCACACCCTCGGCAATCACCTTCAACTGCATCGTGTGCGCCAGCGCGATCACGGCACAGACGATGGCCGCGTCGTCGGCATCGGTGGTCAGGTCGCGCACGAAGGAGCGGTCGATCTTCAGCGCGTGGATGGGAAAGCGCTTCAGGTAGCTCAGGCTCGAGTGGCCGGTGCCGAAATCGTCGATCGACAAGCTGATGCCCATGTCGCTCAGTTCCTGCAAGGTGGCGGTGGCGGCAGCAGGGTCGGCCATGACGATGCTTTCCGTGATTTCCAGTTCCAGCTGGGCGGCGTCGCAACCGGTTTCGGCCAGGATCTGGCCGACCAGCTGCACCAGGTTTTGCTGGTGGAACTGGCGCGCCGATAAATTGACGGCCACGGTCATCGGCGGCAACCCGGCCTCGCGCCAGGCCACCAGTTGCTCGCAGGCCGCGCGCAGCACCCAGGCGCCGATCTCGACGATGATCCCGGTTTCCTCGGCAATCGGGATGAACTCGGCCGGCCCCACCGGCTCGCCGCCCGGCGGGCACCAGCGCAGCAGCGCCTCGACGCCGACCTGGGCGCCGCTGGCGAGGTCGATCTGCGGCTGGTAATGCAGCACGAACTCGTGGCGCTCGAGCGCGCGGCGCAGGCCGCTTTCCATGCGCAGGCGGTCCAGGGTGCGCGCATTCATCTCTTCGGTATAAAACTGGAAATTGCCGCGGCCCAGTTCCTTGGCGCGGTACATGGCGGCATCGGCATTCTTCAGCAGCGCATTGCTGTCCTCGCCATCGCGCGGATAAATGCTGATGCCGATGCTGCCCACCGGAGAAAACTCGTGGCCGAGCACGTTCATCGGCAGCAGTAAGGCTTCCAGCAACTTGCTCGATAACACGGCCGCGGCGCTGGCATCGAGGATGTCCGGCATCAGCACCACGAATTCGTCGCCGCCCAGGCGCGCCACCGTGTCGCCCTCGCGCACGATGCCGGCCAGGCGCCGCCCCGCCTCGACGATCACGTGGTCCCCGGCTTCATGGCCCAGGCTGTCGTTGATGGTCTTAAAACGGTCGAGGTCGATGAACAGGATGCCGACCTGGTGCCGCGCGCGGTGCGCCAGCGCCAGCGCCTGGTCGAGGCGGTCCATCAGCAGGCTGCGGTTGGCCAGGCCGGTGAGCACGTCGTGGCTGGCCATGTGGCGCAGCTCGTGCTCGTACTGCTTGCGGCGAGCAATGTCCTCCACAACAATCATCAGGTTCACCTCGGCGTCGCTCGACACCATGCGCGACACCGCCACGTTCACCCACACCGGCTGGCCATCCTTGCGCACGTAACGCTTTTCGATGGCATAGCTCGGGATCTCGCCCGCCAGCAGCAAGCGCAGCGAGGCTTCGCTGGCCATCATTTCTCCCTCCAGCGACATGTCGCGGAAGCTCATGGTCTTGAGTTCTTCCTCGCTGTAGCCGACGATGTCCTGGAACTTGCGGTTGGCACGCAGCCAGCGCCCGTCGCGCGCGGCCTGGGCCAGGCCGACGGCGGCGTGGTCGAAGGCGATGCGGAAACGTTCCTCGCTGTCGCGCAGCGCCGCCTTGGCGCGCATCGGCACCGTCAAGTCCTCGGCGATCAGGAGCAGCAAATTCTCGCCGTCGAGCCAGACGCGCGACAGGGCGCAGCGCAGGTAGCGCGGCTCGCATGACGGCAGCTCGGCCGGCAAGGTCAGCATCAGTTCCTCGCCATAGTCGGCTGCGCGCAGGGCGACATCGATGCGTTCGCACAGTTCCGGCAAGTGCAGGAAGTCGCCGAAGTCGACGTCCTCAGCCGGCGCCGCCACGCCCAGCATCGCGCACATCGCCGGATTCACGGTGCGTACCTGGCGCGCGGTATCGATCACCATCACGCCCGACGGCAGGCTGGTGAGCACTTGTTCAGCGTAATTCTTGAGGCCGGACAGTTCGATGCGGCCGGCCTGCAAGTGCTGCAGGCAGACAAAGGCGTGGTGGTCGTCGCGCAGCTGGCGCAGGCGCGGAAAGCGTAGCAGGTGTTCATAGAAGGCCGGCACGATGCCTGGCTGGTGCGCCTTCAGGTAGGGATGGACGGCGCGCAGCAGCTGGGCATCGCGTTCGTCGAATTCGAGGTAGGCGCGGTATTGGGCGGACGTGGCGGGGTCCGGCGCCATGCGGTCGGTCATGGCGTCGATGTCGAACTTTTTTCTGGTCATCGGTGTGGAGGCGTCGGCGCGACGCTGTTTCTTCTGTACGTTCAATTGAGCAAACGCAAGAATGAACCAGGACCGGGAGCGCGGTCCTTGAGGCACATCAAAATATTTCCAGTAAGCACGTAGGGTGGACCGGGCCACGAGAGGCGGGTTTTCCGTCCACGCGTTCACCTCAAGCATGCGTTGTGGTAACGCCAACGAGGGTTGAACGCGTGGAAGGGGAACCCTTCCACCCTACTTTCACACCGATATCCGCCACGGCGCCGTCGAATCGTAGTCTCCCTTCTCCGCATTCAACGAAATGTGCACGTGTTTGGTATGCGGATTCGAGCCGCTATAACTGCGCCAGACCCAGGGCGCGGTGCCGTTGTGCGCATACGAACTCATGATGCGCCGGTTCCAGATCACGTATTTCACGCGCCCATCCCGGCCGGACTGCAGCGACTGCGCCAGTTTCTCGGCGCTGCAGCCGCCGGCGCTGTCGTGGGTGATGTCGATGGCCGACACCACGCCCGTGCTGCCATCCTCGATCCAGGGATTGTGGTCCGAGTCGCGCGTGCGGTGCGCGGCGTCGCCGATGGTGCCGTCGCTGGCCTTGTTGCGGTTCGGCGCCTGCCGGTTCACCTCTTCGCGCAAGGCCGTGATCGCCTTCGCCAGGCGCCACGGGCGGGCCGCATCGATGTAGGAGGACGACAGCGGCGCCAACTCCGGCGCCTGGCCCGGCGCCTGCTCGCCGCTGTCGTCGCCGATGTTCGGCGTGCGCACTTCCTCGCGCACATCCGGCGCCACGCCTTCGTCCCGCCCGCCCAGGGCCTTGCGCAGCGCACCCTCGAACAGGCCGCCGACGGCGGCGAAACCGTCATCGGTCGGATGCAGCTCGTCGGCCCAGCGCGCGCCTACGGTGCCGCGTACATCCACATGCCAGGCATTCTTGAACAAGCCGGACGGATAGCTGGCCCCGCACAGGCGCTGCAGGAGCAGGTTCAGGCGGTCGATCAAGGCATGCACGATGGCGCGCTGCAGGGTCGGGTCGTCGATGCCGAGCTCTTCGCGCATCGGCCGGCCCAGCCATTTGTCCACCGCCGCCCAGTTGGGATGGCGCGTTTCCCCAGGCCCGCCGCCCGGCAGCGCGTAATCGTAGCCGTGGCAGACCACCGGCAATTCCGGAAACTCGCGCGCCACATTGTCCAGCACGCGCCGGTAGCAATCCTCGACGAAGCGCAGCTTTTGCTCGACGGCCGGGGTGTCGATGTACCAGGCGGCCGGCTGCCCCGCCTGGAAGCGCTTGAGGATCTGGGTAATCACCGACCTGCCGCGCCCATCCTCGCCGATGATGTCGTTGCCGCCGCCGGAGAACAGGAAGGCCTGCACCTTGCCGCTGTTGCGGCGCAGCGCCCCCATGTACTCGGCGCCATCGAAGACCATGTTCTGCAGCGTGTCGCCGGCCGAATCGACGCTCCAGACGTTATAGTCCCCCGCCAGCTGGTCGATCACGTCGGACAGCAGCACCGGGAACTGGAACCAGGAATCGCCCTCGGACACCAGCACCGGCTTGCGGTCGCCGGCGGCAATGCGCGCCTGGAAAGCCGCCTGGCGCCGCATGCGGCTCAGGCCATTCGCCCAGGACATGGCCATCGCCCCTTCGACGATGTCGCGCGGCTCGGCGATGTCGACCAGTTCCGGGTTGGGAATCACGCCCGGCGAGAAGGGCTTGGCCAGCGTGGGCGCGCCGATGAAATAGCGGCGCAGCTCGGTGTCGGGGATGGATGGGTCGCGCATCATCTCCGTCAATTGCCGCATCGAGACCCCGGCGCGCGGCCTGGGGCCGGGACGGGCGCCCACGGCGCGCTCCTCGGGCGTCGGCTGGATGCCGGCTTGCGGCGTGCCGTTCACGTCGACCGTGATGCGCAAATTGATCGGGATCTGCAGTGCCCCGCTTTGCTGGGGCATGGGCTGGACGGCTTGCGGCGTCGGCTGGACTGGCTGGGCCTGTCCGCCCGGCGCCGCCTCGAACATGCGGCGCCCGCCCCTGCCGTCGGCAAAGTTCCAGGCCGGCTGCCACTGGTCGGTGACGGCCACCCTGCCGTCGAACTGGACGCCGGCCGCGACCACGCGGGCATCTCGTGCCAGCTCGTAGCTCGGCACCGCGTAGTTCGCCTTCAGGTATTCGCCGGCGAAATGCAGGCCGATCACCTGGCCGCTGGACACGTCGATCAAGGCCGAGCCCGAGTTGCCGCCCAGGGTAGAGCTGTCGTGCACCATCGCATTTACCTGGTTCTCGAAGCTGCGCACGCGCACGCGGCGCCGCACCTTGCCCGGCTGCAGGCGCTTGACGTTGTACACGCCGCCGAAGATACGGTCCTGCAAAGCAAGGTCGTTGCGGTCGTCGCGCGCCGGATAGCCGACCGCCACCATGTCGCGGTTCAGCAAGTCCTCGGGCGCGCGCACCGACAGCGTCAGCGGTTGATAGACAGGCGGCAAGCCGCTCACCTCGACCAGGGCCATGTCCCAGTAGGGATGGATCATCAGCACGCGCTCGACCGTGAGGTAGGACGCCTGGGCCGGATCGCTGTCGACCTCGCATTCGAAATCGACCAGCGCGTCGCCCGGGCGGTACAGCAAGTCCTCGACACCCAGCCCTTCGGCGAACAGGCGCGCCACGTGGCGGTTGGTCATCAGGATGCCGGGCCCGACCAGGAAACCGGTGCCGCCATACGGCACCGTGAACATGTTCGGCAGCTCGATGCGGCCGATCGAGCGCAGCAGCGGATTGATGCGGTTGCGCATCTCCATCGTGTCGAGCTCGCTCCAGACGCCGCCCAGTTGGTCGTAGGTGCCGGCGCGCACGAACACAGCCGGCCGGTCGTGGGCCAGCACGATCGCCTCCACGCCGAACAGCTCGGCGGGACTGACCTGGTCGTCGCGCTGCTCCTTCAGCTTGCGGATGCCCTCGAGGGCGTCGTTGTAGCCGAACTGCGGCACGGCGCCTGGGCGGTGGTCGCCCGTGTCCAGCGGCTGCAGCTCGCCCAGCTGGTCGGGCGGCGGGATGGGCAGCGAATCGAGATCGTCGCCGGGCGAAACCTGGCGCAGCATCGCGCGCAGGCGGCTGACCCTTTCGGTGTGATTGAGCATGATTCCCTCCTTCGTGGTTGCGGTGGCAAACAACAGGAGGGCCTGGCCGGCGAAGGGGTCGTCGGGTTCAGGCCGTCTTTGCGCTGCTGCGCTTGGGCGCGCATGCGTCTTGTGTGCGGTATGACTGGAGGGGTTTGACCAGTCTAGGCAAAGGGGTGCGGTCGAGCAAGGTCGTGCGTTGCGTTTTTGATATGCCGGGCTGGAGGCTCGACTTCTGGCGCCGATGGGGGATTGTGCGGCGCCAAACCGGCTCGGCAGCCATGGCGTAGTGTGGCTGGCATCGCACCGAACATCGCATAAGGGATTGTTTCTTAAGGGATTATTTCTTCGAGAGCAAACCCTTGATCAATGCTGCGCCTAACCATTCTTTGGAGATCGTCATGCGCCTGCCATATCGTCTTTCCCTGCTGCTGTTGTCGTTCATCTTGTCCGCGGCACACGCCGGTTCCGGCCATGCGGAATACCGGCTCACGGTCGTGGGGCCGGCCAACAGCTATGCCAACGACATCAATGCGGCTGGTGTCGTCGTCGGCACCTACTACCTGGGCAACCCCGGCGCCTCGCCCTCGCGCGGCTTCGTCAACCGCGGCACCGGCGTCACCACGCTGGGCACACTGGGCGGCCGGTCGAGCAGCGCCGTGGCCATCAACGACAAGTGGCAGATCCTCGGCAACTGGACGGCTGCGGGCGGCCGACAGCGCGGCTTCCTGCATTACCAGGGCACGCAACGCGACATCGGCGCCGTGCCCGGCAAGCTCACCCGCTACACCGACATCAACAATGCCGGCTACATCACCGCCACCAGCGACGCCCCGTCCGGACCGTCCAGTTCACGCGGCTACCTGCGCGCCCCCGGCGGCCAATTCAGGGACGTCGGCAACCTGGCTTTCCCGGACTGGCCCGGGGTACCGACCCTGAATACCGCCCTGGCCCTGAACAACCACAACCAGGTGACCGGCGAGTCCGGACCCTTCACCTTTCCCGACCAGCCGCTGCGCGCCTACACTTGGCGCAATGGTGTCATGCGCGACCTGGGCGACTTCGGCTGGACACCGAACGGCGGCATCGCCATCAACGACAAAGGGCAGATTACCGGCTACATGTCGGTGCCGACCGGCTTTCGCAGCCGCGTTGCCTACCTCTACAGCCATGGCCGCCTGATCGACATCGACGGACGCGGACCTGCTTTCGCGGAGCGCTCGAGCGCGGGTGCCGGCATCAACAACTACGGCCATGTCGTCAGCAGCAGCGACCATTTGTCCGGCTTCATCTACCGCGGCAGGCGCATGCAGAGCCTGAATGCGCTGATCGCTCCGGGATCCTGCTGGGACATCGTTGCGCCGCAGGCGATCAACCACAACGGCGCGCCGCTGAATCGCGGGACAGAGGTCAACCGCTAAGGCGAGCCAAAGCAGTCATCGACGACGTGAACGATTTTTAGGCTAAAGACAAAGCGATGTTCAAGGCGGTGTCAGAAGGCATTTACGCAGCTAGAACAGTTAGCCCCGACACGTTAGCAGAGCTTTCTAGGGAAGCGCTGAACAAATAGGTTGCGCGGCCGTTCTGACGTGACAAAACCGGCGTCGGGCCGAACGATGGGATTGTCTACAGAAACATTTTATAGGATCAAAAAAATCAAATTAACCCTCATCAAATTCTTCGTATCAGATGTAGTTAGATAAAACAAAGGGGCAAGACCATAAAGCCTTGCCCCTATTGTTCCTGCAATCTTACTTCCGCTATTAATACTGTTTTCTTTCAATTAGGGGGACCGGCGAAGTATCAGTATTGGATGAGCACGACGTCGTGGGTTGCCGGGAAAACTTGAGTAGCATACCCGATAATTTGTCGTTGGATTAGGCCTCTCTGGACCGTATACGCTCTCCATACTAAAAAAAACTTCCTCTTTTGGACCTTTGGCAAACCCACTATAATCGTTTTGAATTAACCTTTGAACCGTACCGACTTCTCTCTCAACAGACAAATAGCAGAGGTCCTGACATTGCTTTGCAATATCAATTGCGCTAGGCCGGTCAGGAGGATCGTAACTCAAACATTTCTCCACAATCATTTGCAATTGTAGGGCTAATGGGGTCAGTTGACGATTGGAAGTCATGAACGGTGGCCATGGCGCTCGATTTTTGGTTTTTACATTAACTGCAGCGTCCAAAAAGACTCCAAACGGATACTCACCTGTAAGCAACCGAAACATCATTGCCCCTAGTGACCAGACATCAGCCGCCTCCGTAATTTTTTCACCTGCTTTTCTAAACATCATTTCCGGCGCCATATACGGTATAGCCCCTTTAATTGTGCCAGAATTGGATTTAGTTAATTCCCCTGCTTGTGCAGCATCATCAAAGAACTCCTGAGTTAGCGTGGCAATTCCAAAATCGGTAATTTTCAAATGGTGCAAATTTACACCTCCGGACACCATAACATTGCTCGGCTTAAGATCCCGGTGAATTACACCCACACGATGGGACGCTGCAAGTCCTTTTGCGAGATGATGCAGAACACGAGCGCCCATATGGGGATCTAAAAATTGAAAATAACTGAGCTTCTGCTCTAGATTTTCTCCCTCTACAAACTCCTCGATTAAATAATCTACACCATCGATTTGAAAATAATCTAGAGTTTTTGCGACATCGTGGTGATTAATTCGCGCCGCAATTTGTGCGCTCAACTTGAACCTTTTAGTCTGCTGTCCTGGTTGCGGGGTCTTAAGTGCGACATCAATACCTAGCAAAGTGTCTCGTGCACGATAAACATGTTGCATACCCCCATTACCTGCATGCTTAATAACCTCGTACCTTCCACCAATGACCGTTCCAGCTTCAATCATGAAATCACCTCTGGGTTTGAAACATCGAAAGTTACAAACGTTCTATTGGGGTGGGCACCAAAAGTAATTACGCAGCAAGAAGGCAAATTATCTCCCACTTTTACTGGAACATTATTGAGCAGAACAATACCATCTGAGCTTGTTACAGAGAACATGAGGCCGTCGTAATTAATTCCCAACGATCCTCTAGTTCCGCTTGACACCTTTGCTGATCTTGATCCACTATGAATTTCATGGGTATCTGAGCCAAGAACCAGAAATGCACGATGGCGATCCTTTAGAAGATGCTTCCTTATTGTTTCTTCAAGAACAGAAATTGCAGGCCGAGCTGAAGGATCTGACCGCAAACTTTTATCCAACAATTGAACAACATCGGCTGGAGTATCTGGCATTAAGGCAGCGAGTGCGCCGGGAGGCATTGGCTTAGGTGGCCAACTAGCTAATTCATCAGGAAGCTCATTTTGAATAAGCATTAGTGCCGTGACGGCGAAAGCATACACATCGATAGACTGATCAAAGCTAATGTTTGATGATTTCCAAAGCTCAGGCGCCATAAAACCAGGTGTGCCAATAGGGCTTCGAGTATTTGCCTCCATGCCTACCGATCTCGCCAAGCCAAAATCAAGAATTTTTATGACACCGTCATTATCCATTCTAATATTATTAGGCTTAATGTCGCGATGGATAATATTTTCCTGATGAATTGCGAGCAGGCCACAGGCGATTTGCCAAATTATGCTTAAGTGCTCGTTTCCGCCTTTAAAACTTCCGACGCCGAGGTCTTTTCCACCTATAAACTCCAGCACTAGCGCTTTCTGAGCAAATCCGGCGCTAGAAATTTCCAACAAATCAAACAACTGTACAACATGCTTAGAACGCAATCTTAACAGCGCTTTTCTCTCATCAATAAGTCTTCTGTCATCCTGACCGGGCTTTAGCGTCTTGACAACGACGTTTCGATTTAAATGGGAATCGAGGTATATAGAAATATCACCCATTCCGCCTTCAGTTGCGCTTCCGGTCTTTTGATATCGCTCAGTCAGATTCATTAGAACTCTTTGCTGCCGACTCATCGGCTATTGTTGAAGTCTCTAGTTGGATTGAAAATTGGCTATCATTATTACTTGCCAAAGGAGAAGCTTTTTTGCTCGTCAATGGCTTTTTACTTTTCTTTCTTTCCTTGACTGCGGGAAGAGCCTTTGCAGAAGGAAGGCGGGGCCTCTCGGCAACAGGCTTCATCGCCTGATGAGAAATTTGTTCGCCCATGTCTGATCGTACCCACGCAATCTCAAGCATATTAAATGCATCAGCAAGACTAATTCCCGACTCCTCATACTGCAGGTCGCTTTTTAAAGTCCTTGTATCTATTAACGCTAAGCTGGCGTTATCTGGAGAGCCTCTCCAGCGCGCATAAGTTAATAGTTGTTTAGATACATCATTTAGCTGAATTGAGCTACTTAAGATATCTTTAAAAACTTCTGGATTAATGAAATGTACACCGTCTGAAGTTAAAGCCAGACGATCAATCGACTGAGGAACTATTCCGACATGCGGTCTGAGTCCTGTTCCCATTCCACAGAACTGCAATAATTCAGTACCCGTACCTCCTACTGCTTCTTGGAGATTATCGTCAACAGTTAATCTAACTATTCCACTTTGACCTTCAGCTGAGTGCCATCCGTATATTCTGCTATCGCCAATATTAAGTGTAATGATCGGAGAATTTGGCGATATATATATGGCAGATAGAGTTGCCCCTCCGTGTCCTTGTGCCAAGTTGAAGACAGCTTGGTTTGCCTCTAAAGCAGCAACGCGCAACATTTCCGCTGCATCAATCCCCCGCAGTTTTACAATACAGTTAAAAAAGACCGATATGCCTATAGTGGCACATTCGCTACCGTCGCTCATACCCCCCATTCCATCTGCTAGTGCAACTACAGCGAACGGTAAAGTATTAGGTGATGCACTCACGCGCATCATCGCAACACGATCTTGGTTCTCAGAGCGTGATGTTCCTGTATCGGTTGCAAGTACGACTGCTCCCTCTTGATAGGTGCTTGCGGTTTTACCCTTAGCATTGAGGCGCAGCCATCTAGCAATTCGTTGGTTAAGCATATTGAAATTGTACTGTGTCCATTCTGAGCACTAGCCTCCTGAAGGCTAGGCTTTAAGTAGTTTGTAACTCGACAAGCTTAAGTAGCTACCCTCATCGACTAGGCCCGCAGATAGACCAAGTTGTTATGTTGAGTACGCAGTGTTGAACAAACATAACATGATATGGGTGCTTGCAGAGCCTCAGCATCATTTATTTCTTTGCGTAGTGCAATGCTTTGATCAGCGTAAGTAGCCAGAATTTTGAAGGAGATACTTACTATGTGCTTACAAAAAATCCCCTCGACTCACTAAGAATCGAAGGGATCGAATAACTCTTTGAAGTAAAAGAGAAATTTGGTAGGCCTCCCCGGAGTCGAACCGGGCACCAACGGATTATGAGTCCGCTGCTCTAACCAGGCATGAGCTAGAGGCCCAGAAATCGGGATAGTGGCTGGAAAGTAGATCTCGCCACTTGCTCCAGCGGTGCGGAACCGTGGAGCAGAGTGGCGAGAGGATATTGCTTTTACACCAGAGCCGTCAAGCTTTTGCTGAACCTAGCGGCAGGAGTAGTCAATCAGCTACTCCCCTCCAGGAAGCTCTTCAACTTATCCGACCGCGACGGATGCCGCAGCTTGCGCAGCGCCTTCGCCTCGATCTGGCGAATCCGCTCGCGCGTCACGTCGAACTGCTTGCCCACCTCTTCCAGCGTGTGGTCGGTCGACATCTCGATACCGAAGCGCATGCGCAGCACCTTGGCTTCGCGTGGGGTCAGCGAGTCCAGCACATCCTTCACCACACCGCGCATCGAGGCATGCAGGGCCGCATCCGACGGCGCCAGCGTGTTGTTGTCCTCGATGAAGTCGCCCAGATGCGAATCGTCGTCGTCACCGATCGGCGTTTCCATCGAGATCGGCTCTTTCGCGATCTTCATGATTTTCCGGATTTTGTCTTCCGGCATTTCCATCTTGATCGCGAGCGTCGCCGGGTCTGGCTCCGCGCCGGTTTCCTGCAAGATCTGGCGCGAGATGCGGTTCATCTTGTTGATGGTCTCGATCATGTGCACCGGAATACGGATGGTGCGCGCCTGATCGGCGATCGAGCGGGTGATGGCCTGGCGGATCCACCACGTCGCATACGTCGAGAATTTATAGCCGCGGCGGTATTCGAACTTGTCCACCGCCTTCATCAGGCCGATGTTGCCTTCCTGGATCAGGTCGAGGAATTGCAGGCCACGGTTGGTGTACTTCTTGGCAATCGAGATCACCAGACGCAAGTTGGCCTCGGTCATTTCGCGCTTGGCTTTACGGGCCTTCATTTCACCCGCCGCCATCTGGCGGTTGATGTTGCGCAGGTCCGGCAGCGGCAGCACAACGCGTGCCTGCAGGTCGATCAAACGCTGCTGCAATTCCTTGATCGTCGGGATATTGCGGCCCAGGATGGCGCTGTAGGCGTGGCCGGCATTCACTTCGCCGTCGACCCATTCCAGGTTCGTCTCGTTGCCCGGGAACACCTTGATGAAGTGCGCGCGCGGCATGCCGCAGCGGTTCACGGCCACGTCCAGGATCTGCTTCTCGATGTGGCGCACTTCGTCGACCTGGCCGCGCAGGGTGTCGCACAGCTTTTCGACGACTTTCGCCGTGAAGCGGATCCCCAGCAGTTCGTTCGAGATGGATTCCTGCGCCTTGACGTAGGCCTTGGAGTTGTAGCCATCCTTCTCGTAGGCCTTGCGCATCTTGTCGAACTGCTGTTCGATCATGCCGAATTTTTCCAGGGCCGAGGCTTTCAGGGCTTCGAGCTGCTCGGCGGAATAGCCGGCCGCGCCGGTACTGGCGGCAGCTTCTTCTTCCTCGCCCTCTTCTTCGTCCTCGGCGTCTTCTTCCTCGTCCTCGTCGCTGTCGCCGGCGCTCGGGCCAACGGCGCTCGGCGAGGTTTCTTCCGCGCCTTCCGAATCGACCATGCCGTCGACGATCTCGTCGATCTTGATCTCGTCGGCTTCGATGCGATTGGCGGCGGAAATGATCTCGGCGATCGTCACCGGGCAGGCGGAAATCGCCTGGATCATGTCGCGCAGGCCGTCTTCGATGCGCTTGGCGATTTCGATTTCGCCTTCGCGCGTCAGTAGCTCGACTGAGCCCATTTCGCGCATGTACATGCGCACCGGGTCGGTGGTGCGGCCGAAGTCGGAGTCGACGGTCGACAGCGCCGCTTCGGCCGCAGCCTCGGCTTCATCGTCGCTGGTGACGGTGGCAACGTTATCGGACAGCAGCAGCGTTTCGGCATCGGGCGCGTGTTCGTACACGGCAATGCCCATGTCGTTGAACGTGCCGATTATGCCTTCGATCGCTTCCGGGTCGACGATGTTGTCGGGCAGGTGGTCGTTGATTTCCGAGTAGGTCAGGAAGCCGCGTTCCTTGCCGGATTTGATCAGCGCCTTCAGCTTCTGGCGGCGGATCTCGAGCTCTTCTTCGCTCGCTTCGGTGTCCGACGAGAACGCGTCTTTCAGCAAGGCTTTTTCTTTGGCCTTGCGGTCCTTGGCCTTGGCCTTGTCGACGGCCTTCAATTCGGCGCGTTCGACGGCGTTCAGCGCGGCGACCTCATCGTTCTCGGGCGTGAATTCCTTCGGCTTGCGGCCGCGTCGCCCAGGGACCTTGACGGTCGGCAGTACGTAGCCTGACGTGTCGATGGCGGCCAGGGTGGCGGCATCGGTGGTCTGGCTGACGACAGGCGCGGCGCTCGTGCGAACGTCCGCCTTGTCTTGCGCGTTGTCCGCCTTGGCGGACGCTCTGGTGGGTTTGGCAGCCACTTGGGGGTCGGGTTTCTTGGTTGGCACAGGCGCTTTCGATGTCACAACGACGAACTTTACGATGGTTAAAGATAAAGTTTTGTTACCTTACATCACCCTGCAAACAGCGTACAACACTGCTTCGCTAACGGAAACTCCACGCGCCTTTTGACACGAAAATCGTTTCAAAGGTTGCAATAGTTAGCGTTTTATTATAGCACGCACCCCTTATTTTTCCAGATACAAACCGTGCCATTGAGGCAACAGTCAGCCGCCGGCCTTCCAGCCTCAGCGCGGCGACATCGCGGCTTCCGCCTCCTTGGCCAAGAGGTGCTGCTGGGCTGTGATTTCGCGATAGCGAGCACTTACCTGATCTGGGGTCAGGCCAGAAGAAAACAACTGGTTCAACTCCTGTTTCAAGGCGTCCATCTTGATTTGCCTCACAGCGCTTGTAACAAAAACGCGGTCCGACTCGATGTCGGATTCAGGTTCCGAAGCGATTTCCGAGATGATGCGGTCGTACTCGCCCGTCACCTCTTTCAGCTGTTGCGACAAGGCGGCAAAGCTGCCGTATTCGCCCAGCGCCTGGGCCATTTCCACCAAGTGGCGCATGGCGGCCGCGTTGTCGGGGCCAAAATGTTCGAAGGCATTCAATGCGGCTTCGTCCAGGCCGAGCGAGATCGACGGGTGCGCCACCAGGATGCGCAGGATCTGCAACTCCAGGCCCACCGGCTCCGGACGCCCCTGGCGCGGCGGCGCCTTGCGCGCCACCGATACCGGCTTCGACAATTCGAACAGGGATTCGATCTCGGCCGGCGTCGATTCCGTCAGGCTGGCCAGCATGCGCACGATTTGCAGGCGCAGGCTCGAAGGCGTCATGGCCTGCAGCATCGGTTTCGCGTCGAACTGGGTCTTGGCGCGGCCTTCCGGGGTGGATAAATCGTGTTCGCCGGTCACTTCGCGGATCAGGAATTGCGACAGCGGCATGGCCTCGGAAATTTCCTGGGCGAACGCATCGCCGCCGAATTCGCGCACATAGCTGTCCGGGTCGTGCTCTTGCGGCAAGAACAGGAACTGGATGGTCTTGTTGTCGCTCACTTGCGGCAGGCAGGCTTCCAGCGCGCGGCGGGCGGCGCGGCGGCCGGCCTTGTCGCCGTCGAAGCTGAAGATGACGTTGTCGGTCTGGCGCAGCAGCTTTTGCACGTGGGTACTGGTGCAGGCGGTGCCGAGCGTGGCCACGGCTTGCGGGAAGCCGAGCTGGGCCAGCGCGACGACGTCCATGTAGCCTTCTGTCACCAGCACGTAGCCGGCGTCGCGGATGCTTTGCCGCGCCTCGAATAAGCCGTACAGTTCCAGGCCTTTCTGGAACAGCGGCGTTTCCGGCGAGTTCAGGTATTTCGGTTCGCCGCCGTCGAGCACGCGGCCGCCGAAGCCGATTACCTGCCCCTTGGTATTCCGGATCGGGAACATGATGCGCTCGCGGAAGCGGTCGTAGCGCTTCTTGTTGTTGCCGTCTTCGTCGACCTTGTCGATGACCAGGCCGGACTCGACCAGGGCTAGGGCATCGTAGTCCTTGAACACGCTGCGCAGGCTGTCCCAGCCGGACGGGGCGTAGCCCATGCCGAAACGGGCGGCGACTTCGCCGGTGAGGCCGCGGTTCTTCAGGTAGGCGATGGCGTTCGGTGCCTGGCGCAATTGCGCGCGGTAATAGTCGCAGGCTTGCGTCAGGGCCTCGGTCAGCGCCAGCGATTGCGCTTGCTGGGCGGCGCGCTGTTGCGGCGGGATGCGGTCGTCGGCGTCGGGCACGATCATGCCCACGTTCTGGGCCAGGTCCTTGACGGCATCGACGAAGCCCATGCCCGAGTATTCGATCAGGAAGCCGATGGCGGTGCCGTGGGCGCCGCAGCCGAAGCAGTGATAAAACTGCTTGGTGGGGCTGACGGTGAAGCTGGGGGATTTTTCGCTATGGAAAGGACACAGCCCCATGAAATTGGCGCCGCCCTTTTTCAGCTGGACGTAGCGCCCAACGACATCGACGATGTCGACACGGTTGAGCAAATCGGTAATGAATGATTGCGGGATCACTTGGTGGTCACAGTGTTTGTCTCAGGTCAGACTATACCGCAGCGCTCGCTACAAATTGATTTGGAACAAGCAGGGGCCGTTGAAGACCCCTTTGTGGTACATCAGGCGCCGGAGAGCGCTTTTTTGACGAGGTTCGATACAACAGTCATGTCGGCGCGGCCAGCCAGCTTCGGCTTGACGATGCCCATGACCTTGCCCATGTCTTGCGGGCCGGTGGCGCCGGAGGCAGCCACGGCAGCGGCGACTTCGGCGGCAATTTCGTCATCCGACAAACCGGCAGGCATGTAGGTGGCCAGCACCTCGAGCTCGGCCTTTTCGATGTCAGCCAGGTCGGGGCGGTTGCCGGCTTCGAACTGGGTGATCGAGTCCTTGCGCTGCTTGATCATCTTTTCGATGATGGCGACGGTTTGCTGTTCGTTGACTTCGATCTGCTCGTCGACTTCCTTGCGCTTGATGTCGGCCAGGATCAGGCGGATGGTGGCGAGCTTGCCGGCTTCCTTGGCGCGCATCGCGGCTTTCATGTCGTTCGTGATTTGTTCTTTCAGGCTCATGGCATCCTCGCGAGGTGATTGGGTACAAACAACAAAACCCGCCGCGGTCACAACCAGGGCGGGTTCTAGAGACTTCTAGCGGCTACCGGGACGGGCATGGCCCGCGTCGCCGGATCGTGGCCAGCTGGACAGTTCTTAGTACAGTTTCTTAGGCAGTTGCTGGCTGCGGATGCGCTTGTAGTGGCGCTTCACGGCAGCGGCCAGCTTGCGCTTGCGCTCCGCGGTTGGCTTTTCGTAGAACTCGCGTGCGCGCAGTTCGGTCAGGAGGCCGGTTTTTTCGATGGTGCGCTTGAAGCGACGCATTGCGACTTCGAACGGCTCGTTTTCTTTAAGGCGGATAGTGGTCATGTAAAAATCAAACCGTTGGATTTAGGGAAGAACGAAAGTCTAGCAGGTTTTGACAAGTAGGGGAAGTGTTTACCTTCTTGTGCTGAATTTGCTACAGCGGGTGTGGGTGGGCTTGGGTTATGGGGGCTGTTGCCTGTTCTGTTTGTTGTTTGTTGAGTCCGCGTGGGCACGGGGTGCCCACCTTACGGGAGATGTTCGGGCCGCTACGCGGAATCAAAAACCGCCTTACACGCTCTGGCCCGCGGCGGCGGCGGAGGCCCAGGCCCACTGGAAGTTGTAGCCGCCGAGCCAGCCGGTGACGTCGACGGATTCGCCGATGAAGTACAGGCCCGGCACCTTGTTCGCCATCATGGTTTGCTGCGACAGTTCGCGGGTGTCGACGCCGCCCAGCGTCACTTCGGCCTTGCGGTAGCCTTCCGAGCCGGTCGGGACGATGGCCCAGCGGTTGATGGCGTCGCCGAGCTTGCGCAGCTTGGCGTCGGCCATGTCGGCCAGGCGGGCATCTGGAGCGAAGCCGTTGGCGAGCAGCAGGCCTTCGACCAGGCGTGCGGGCAGCCATTGCGACAAGACGTTGCCCAGCTGTTTCTTGACCGTGGTCTTCGAGCCGATCAGTTCTTCGGCGACGTCCATTTCCGGCAGCAGGTTCAGCACGATCGGCGTGCCCGGTTGCCAGTAGCTGGAAATCTGCAGGATCGCCGGGCCCGACAGACCGCGGTGGGTGAACAGCAGGTCTTCGCGGAAGTGGCCCTTTTTCGCCCCCTTGCCTTTGCCGGAACCGGTCGACACTTCCACTTCCAATGCAATGCCGGCCAGCGGCGCGAATGCTTCCCAGCTCGGGCCGTCGAAAGTCAGCGGCACCAGGCCGGGACGCGGCTCGATGATCTTCAAATCGAATTGGGTGGCGATGCGGTAGCCGAAATCGGTGGCGCCGATCTTCGGGATCGACAGGCCGCCGGTGGCAATCACCACGCTGGCCGCTTCAATGTCGCCATGGTCGGTGGCGATCAGGAAGCCCTCGCCGGATTTCTCGACCGAGGCCACCTTGCACGGCATGCGCCAGGCGACTTCGCCTTTCAGGCATTCCGATTTCAGCATGTCGATGATCTGCTCGGCCGATTCGGTGCAGAACAGCTGGCCGCGGTGCTTTTCGTGGTGGGCGATGCGGTATTTTTTCACCAGCGCGATGAAATCCTGGGCCGTATAACGCGACAGTGCGCTTTTGCAGAAATGCGGGTTTTCGGACAGGTAGTGCTGGTGCGAGGCATTCACGTTCGTGAAATTGCAGCGCCCACCGCCGGAAATGCGGATCTTTTCCGCGAGTTTCTCGGCGTGGTCGATCAGCACCACGCGCTTGCCACGCTGCCCCGCCACGGCCGCAGCCATCATCCCGGCCGCGCCCGCGCCGATTACCGCTACATCGAATTGTTTTGCCATGCTGCTGCCGTGTCCTTCGAACCGAATCGCCAAACCGGCCATTTTAACGTGTTGCTGCGGCATTGCCGAGGGCAGGCAGTAAAAACGCCGCGGCGATGCGACGTTCTTGTCAGGGCGTCAAGAACGCAAGGCTCGCGCGGCGCGCACGCATTCCGCCACCTGGTTCAGGATCGAGCGCGGCACCGGCACCTCGCCGCGCAGTGCCGCAGCAATCCAGCTGGCGGTGGCGGCCGCGTCGCGCGCTTCCGGCACCTGCGACAAATCGTCGGTCGGCGCATCGCGCTCGACCAGCAGGGTGCGCGTGCCGGCGTGGAACCAGTCGATCTGCTGGGCGCGGTGCGGATTGGCGACCGTTTCCCCTTCCGTGCCGCGCATCAGGAAGGCGTCGCCGCGGTCGTGCGGCGCGGCGGTGGTGAAATATTCGGCCAGGGTTTCCAGGTATTCGGGATGGGTGTAGGACACCAGGCGCAGCGCCGGGTCCTCGAAGGGCTGCAATATCTTCACCAGGGTGTGGGTCGAATTGCGTACGCCGAGGATGCGGCGCAGCGACAATTGGTGGGCCAGCGCCGGCGCCAGGGTTTCGATAGCCATGAAGGCCGGACGATAGGCGGCAAAGGCGTCCTGCAGGTCGGCGCTGGAGCCGGCTTCGGCCAGGCCCATCTCGGCCAGGATTTCGGCGGTGGTGACGCGGCCGGGATCGGTGCGCACGCCGTGCACCAGCGTCGGCACGCCTTCGCGCGCCAGCAGCAGGGCCAGCAGCGGCGTCAGGTTGGCCAGCTTGCGCGCGCCGTTGTAGCTGGGGATGAGCACCGGGGCGAAGTCGCCGGCGGGGCTGGGCAACGGCGCGAAGGAGCGCTCGGCGGCGTCCATGAAGCCGGCCAGCTCGTCGACGGATTCACCCTTGATGCGCATGGCGAGCAGGATGCCGCCGAGTTCGAGGTCGGATACGCGGCCTTCCAGCATCGCGCCATAGAGGGAGGCTGCGTCGTCGCGCGACATGCTGCGCGCGCCTTTGACGCCGCGGCCGATCTCCTTGATGAAGCGGGCGGCGGGAAATGGGTCGTTGTGAGTGTGCGTTTGCATACGCGCTAGCTTACACCGGCGCGGCGATGGCCGGCTTTTGCCCTGCTTGCTGCCGCTCTCTTGTGCAAGATTGCATTTTTGGCGCTACACTGGCCGATCCGACTTTTGCCCCACGCACGCACCATGCAGATCACACCAGATATCGAAAATACCAACGTCACCTCGTTCGGGCGCATGCCTACCCCGACCGAGCTGCACACCAAACTGCCGCTGACCGAGCGCGCGTTCACCACCGTCATGGGGGGCCGCGCCGCACTGCGCGACATCCTCGACCGCAAGGACAAGCGTTTGTTCGTGGTCGTCGGCCCCTGCTCGATCCACGATCCGGAAGCGGGCCTGGATTATGCGCGCCGCCTGAAAGCCTTGCAGGACGAAGTGGCCGACACGATGCTGCTGGTGATGCGGGTGTATTTCGAAAAGCCGCGCACCACCACCGGCTGGAAGGGCTATATCAACGATCCCTTCATGGACGATTCCTTCCAGGTCGACGTTGGCATGGAACGCGCGCGCCAATTCCTGCTCGACGTGTGCGAACTCGGTTTGCCGACCGCCACCGAAGCGCTCGATCCGATCTCGCCGCAATACCTGGGCGACTTGATTGCCTGGACCGCGATCGGCGCGCGCACTACCGAATCGCAGACCCACCGCGAAATGTCCTCGGGTTTGTCGACGCCGGTCGGCTTCAAGAATGGTACCGATGGCGATGTGAGCATCGCGATCAATGCGGTGCTGTCGTCGGCGAATCCCCATGCGTTTTTGGGGATTAACGGCAAGGGCACGGTATCGATCGTGCGCACCCGCGGCAACGCCTATGGGCACGTGGTGTTGCGCGGCGGCGGCGACCGGCCGAACTACGATTCGGTGTCGGTGACGATTGCCGAACAGGCGCTGACCAAGGCCAAGCTGCCGGCCAACCTGGTGGTCGATTGCTCGCATGCGAACAGCTATAAAAAGCCGGAACTGCAGCCGCTGGTGATGTCGGATGTGATCCAGCAGATCAAGCACGGCAATCGCTCGCTGGTGGGCGTGATGATCGAGTCGAATATCGTGGCGGGGAACCAGCCGATTCCGTCGGATCTGTCGCAATTGAAGTATGGCTGCTCGGTGACCGATGGCTGCATCGGCTGGGACGATACGGTGGCGATGCTGCGCAGCGCGCACAAGGAACTGCTGCAGCGTCCTTGAGGTTTTCCCTGGGTGGCTAAGCGTGCCCGGCCCGCAACACCCGGCCACGCCGAGAGGCCGGGTGCTTTACAATGTCGGATTCCGCTTTCCCCTCCCCTCTGTTCCCATGATTGTTCTCGGCGTCGAATCCTCCTGCGATGAAACCGGCCTGGCTCTGTACGATACCGAGCGCGGCCTGCTGTCCCATGCCCTGCATTCGCAGGTGGCCATGCATGAAGAATACGGCGGCGTGGTGCCGGAACTGGCCTCGCGCGACCATATCCGCCGCGCCCTGCCCCTGCTCGAACAGACGCTGACGAAGGCCGGCATCGCCAAGAACGACATCGACGCCATCGCCTACACCCAGGGCCCCGGCCTGGCCGGTGCGCTGCTGGTCGGCTCCTCGGTGGCCTGCAGCCTGGCCCTGGCGCTGGATAAACCCGTGCTGGGCGTGCACCACCTCGAAGGCCACCTGCTGTCGCCGCTGCTGGCGAGCGAGCGTCCCGACTTCCCCTTCATCGCCCTGCTGGTATCGGGCGGCCACACCCAACTGATGCGCGTCGACGGCGTCGGCCGCTACACGCTGCTGGGCGAAACCCTGGACGATGCCGCCGGCGAAGCCTTTGACAAGTCGGCCAAGCTGCTCGGCCTGGGTTACCCGGGCGGGCCGGCGATTTCGCGCCTGGCGGAATTCGGCGATCCGGCTGCCTACACCCTGCCGCGCCCGATGCTGCACTCGAAGGATTTCAATTTCAGCTTCTCGGGCCTGAAGACGGCGGTGCTCACCGTGGTGAAGAACCACGAGGAAAAGGTGATCGCGAATATCTGCGAGCAGGACAAGGCGAACATCGCGCGCGGCTTCGTCGATGCGATCGTCGACGTGCTGGTGGCCAAGTGCGTGAACGCGCTGCGCCATACCGGCCTGAAGCGCCTGGTGATTGCCGGCGGCGTGGGCGCCAACAAGCAGTTGCGCGAAGCCTTGAATGCGGCCGCGGCCAAGCGCAAGTTCCGCGTGTTTTATCCGGAGCTGGAATTCTGCACCGACAATGGCGCGATGATCGCCTTTGCCGGCGCCATGCGCCTGGAAAAGAACCCGGCGCTGGCCGTGCGCGACTACGCTTTCAACGTCCGCCCGCGCTGGCCGCTGGACGAGCTGGAAGCGGCCTGAGGCGGGGCTCCCAAGGCGCCCTGCCGGTAATGAACTTGCAACGCTGACACCGATCCTACCGTGTGACCGCCGTGCGCCAAAGAATGGCACACTCTGACGGTTCAGTTTTCGGAGGTCCTACATGCGCGTTGTGAGTTGGAACATCCATTGGGGCTGTGGAAGGGACGGGCGCATCCGTATCCACGCGATCATCGATGTGCTGCGCAAGCTTAATCCAGACGTCATCTGCCTGCAGGAAGTAGCCGCCAATCATCCTGAGCTCGAAGGAAGCGCGACCGCGAACCAGTTCAAGCAACTGGCCGGCGCGTTTGGCGGCTACCATGCCATCGATTATGCCCCGAGCGAAATCTACCGCAACAATGTTCCCCGCCTGTTCGGCAACCTGATTCTTTCCAAGTACCGCATCACCCAGGCCCACCGGCATTCGCTGCCCTGGCCGTTTGACCCTGTATCGCCGGGCATGCCGCGTGGGGCGATCGAAGTCGTGCTCGATACGCCGCGCGGCAAGCTGCGGGTGGTGACCACCCACCTTGAATATTATTCGCAGTTGCAGCGCGGGGCCCAGGTAGGGCGGCTGCGCGAACTGCATGCGCAGGCCTGTGCGCGGGCGCGCGCTTTCCAGCCGAATCCAGAGATGGATGCGCCGTTCCAGCTGGGCGAATTGCCGGCGTCGGCGATTTATTGTGGGGATTTCAATTTGCAGCCGGGATCGGAGGAATACGAGGCGCTGCTGGCGCCGCCCTTATCCGGGGAGGTGGCGCTGGTGGATGCGTGGCGGGCGCGGCATCCGGACCATGCGCGGGCGCCGACGGCGGGGCTGCATGGGTTTGCGTGGCCTGAGAAGCCGGATTGCTATGACTATTTCTTTGTGACCGAGGATTTACTGCCGAGGATTGGGGAGGTGGAGGTGCAGTCGGAGACGGCGGTGTCGGATCATCAGCCGATTGTGCTCGATCTGGTGTGAGGCGGTTGGGGGTGATCTTCTGGATGCGGTGGCAAGATGCCGGCGGTTCGATGGCGTGAAGCGGCAACACGATGCAGGCGTTCGCGTGGGCAGTAGGGCTGGCTAAATGCCAGCACTACAAAGTGCCCACCCTACGATGGTCCCAGCCAACACAGTTTGCACATGTAGGGTGGGCACCCCGTGCCCACGCGGAACGCGCCGCGGTGTTGACCACATTTGCACCCCAAAAGCCCAACCGCCCCGCAGCGCATCCTGAAGATCAGCCGAGCGCCTCCTGCCCCTGCGCCGCAATCTCGCGCAAGGCCCGCTCGAACACCTCCGGCGGCTGCCCACCCGAAATCAAATGCCGCTGGTTGATGATAATCGCCGGCACCGAGCGAATCCCCGCCTTCTGGAAGAAGTGTTCGGTCTCGCGCACCTCGTCGGCATACTCGCCCGACTCCAGCACGCGCTGGGCTTCGGCCGTATCCAGCCCGACCTGCCCGGCCACGCGCACCAGCAGCTCGCGCGAGCTCGGGTCTTCGCAGTGGGTGAAATAAGCTTCGAACAGCGCCAATTTGAGCGCGTGCTGGCGGCCCTGCTCTTCGGCCCAGTGCAGCAGGCGGTGCGCGTCGAAGGTGTTGTAGATGCGGCCGCGGCGCGCCATGTCGAACTGGAAGCCGACCGCTTCGCCGCGCTGGCGGATCTGTTCGCGCGACTGGATCTGCTGCTCGAGCGGGGCACCATACTTCTCGGTGATGTGCTCGACGATGTCCTGGCCCTCGGGACCCATGTCCGGGTTCAGCTCGAAGGGCTGGAAATGCAGGTCGACGGTGACATCCGACGCCACGCGTTCGATGGCCTGCTCCAGCGACTTGAGGCCGATCGCGCACCACGGGCACGACACGTCCGATACGAAATCAATCCTCAATTGCTTGCTCACGCGACACCGCCTTCCTGAAATGAATACCGGCGCAGGATGCGCCGGCTGTCCACCCATATGGGCATGCTTGCGAGAGAATCAAGCTTTACTTCTTCTTGGCCCCCGCCGCCTTGCTGCCGATACGCGACTCCTTGCCTGCGATCAGGTTGCCGATGTTGGTGGCGTGGCGGTACAGCAGCAGCGAGCTCATCGCCACTACCGCGAACAGGATGGCATCCACGCCGAACAGCAGGCCGTAGTAGAACGGCGCAAACACTGCGGCGATCAGCGCCGCCAGCGAGGAATAGCGGAAGGCGTAGGCCACCACCAGCCAGGTGACCAGGGTCGCCAGGCCGAGCCAGACGTTCAGGCCGAGCAGCACGCCAAGCGCGGTGGCCACGCCCTTGCCGCCGACGAAGCGGAAGAACACCGGCCACAAATGACCGAGAAAGACCGCGATCGACACCAGCGCAATGCCGGTGTCGTCGATGCCGAAGTCGGCCCCGAAATGCACCGCCAGGAACACGGCCAGCCAGCCCTTGGCGCCGTCGCCGACCAGGGTGGCGATCGCCGCCTTCTTGCTGCCGCTGCGCAGCACATTCGTGGCGCCGGGATTTTTCGAACCATAGGTGCGCGGGTCGGACAGGCCGAATACGCGGCTCATCACCACGGCAAAGGAAATCGAGCCGATCAGGTAGGCAGCAACGACGGCGATCAGTGTATTCATGTTGTCTTTCTATTATTTCTTATGTGTAAAGCGAGCGTGAATATACACTAGCCGGCCGGGCGGCGATAGTCAGTCGGCCAGCGCACATTGCACCGGCTTTGCGCCGAGCACATCGACCAGCACCTGCGGCGCAATGCCGACCAGGTAGCCGCGCCGGCCGCCGTTGATGTAGATTTTTTCGATGGCGAGGATGCTCTCCTCCACGTACACCGGCATCGCCTTTTTCGTGCCGAAGGGCGAGGTGCCGCCCACCAGGAAGCCCGAGTGGCGCTGCGCCACTTCCGGTTTGCAGGGTTCGACCGACTTGCAGCCGATCGCGCGCGCCAGGTTCTTGGTCGACACCTTGCGGTCGCCGTGCATCAGCACGATCAGCGGACGCGCTGCCTCGTCCTGCATCACCAGGGTCTTGACCACGTCGTGTTCGGGCACGCCCAGCGCGCGCGAGGATACGGCCGTGCCGCCGTGCTCTTCATAGGCGTAGGGATGCTCGGAAAACACCACGGCGTGCTTGCGCAGCCAGGCGGTGGCGGGCGTTTCTGAGACGTGCTCTTTCTTGGCCATGCGTGATACGCTAATCACTGGAATAAAGGGGTTTCTATTATGCAGCAACTGATACAGCAAGAGCTACGATTTGCGACCTTCAACGTCTGCAACCTGGCGCCGCCGGGTGTGAAGCTCTACGACAATCTGTTGCCCACGACCGAAGCCGAATACGAAGCCAAGCTGGACTGGACAGCGCACCAGATCGACCTGCTCGATGCCGACGTCATCGGCTTCCAGGAAATCTTTTCCCAAAGCACGTTGCGGGAAGTACTGGCGCGCACGCGCCGCTACCGCGAAGCCTTCCACGCCGGCTTCGACCCCGACCCGGCCGCCCTGCGCCTGACCCCGAGCGTGGCCCTGGTGTCGCGCCTGCCGCTCGTGGTGCCGGCCCAGCCCATGAAGGATTTCCCGCACGGGATCGAGCTGCCCCAGGGCAGCCGCGACCCCGCCCGCTTCACGCGCGCCCCGCTGCACGCCATCGTGCAGGTCTCGCCCGATGTCTCGGTCGACGTGGTAGTGGTGCACCTGAAGTCGCGCCGCCCCGACTACCGCACCGGCGACACCGGCGAGGACCCGGCCCTGTACGCCCTCGCCTGCCTGCGCTCGCTGATCCGGCGCGGCACCGAGGCAGCCGCCCTGCGCGTGCTGCTCACCGAGATGGGCCGCGCCAACCGCCGCCCGCGCGTGGTGCTGGGCGACTTCAACGACGTCGCCGATTCGGTCACCACCGGCATCGTGCTCGGCGCCGGCGCGCCCATGGCCGACCGCCTGTACGACGCCAGCGAAGTGCAGCGCCGCGCCGACCACGTGCGCCACCTCGGCTTTTCCTGCGTCCACGAAGGCCATTACTCGACCATCGACCACATCCTGGTGTCGGAAGATTTCAACGCCGCCCTACCCGACGCCATCGGCGAAGTGGTCGAGGTGCTGTACCTGAACGACCACCTCGACCTGGCCCTGCCCGAAGCCTCGGACCACGGCCAGGTGCTGGCGCGGATTCGCCTGTTCGACGAAAGCCACGGGCTGCGAGACGCCGGGGTCTAGGAGCCTGCAAGCGTTCAAATAACGCATGAACAGGTAGGGTGGGCACGGAGTGCCCACGCGTGACGTATGCGCAGTGGGGAACCACAATTAGGCCAACAATGCTCGCCGTTCACGCGTGGGCACGGAGTGCCCACCCTACGATTGTCATGGGCCGGCATGTCATCAGATGCCCCCGACTCGCCGCCTTCCGTCCCGCTTTTCTGCATTTCATCGTCCGGATTCGGCCCCTTGTCGCATTCCGATGGCGCCCGAAGTTGCCACTTTCTATAGTCTCGACCATGTGCTCGTGTCTCCGTCTTCCCGGGAAGGTGGAGCACGGGCGCTACCGCTCATCCGCTTTCCAACAATTCGAACAACGGCCGCCATGAAAATCGAGACCTTGCCACTCGCTCCCGCGATTCCCCTGTCCACCAAGCGCCGCTGGCGCAAGCCGGCGATCGCGCTGGCGCTGGCGGTCGCCGTTGCCGGCGTGGCCGGCGGCTGGTATGCGTTCCAGGGCAAGGGCGCCGCCCCGGCCGCGGCGCCGGCCAAGGCCGAGGCCAAGTCCACCGTGTTCGAGCTGTCCCGCAGCGACGTGGTCACGGTCGAGTCGCGCGAGCTGGCGCGGCGCCTGCCGCTGTCGGGCTCCCTGGCGCCGCTGGCCCAGGCCACGGTGAAATCGAAAGTCTCGGGCGTGGTGCTGGAAACCGGCCTGCGCGAAGGCATGACGGTCAGCGCCGGCCAGGTGATCGCGCGCCTGGACGACGCCGACGCCCGCGCCCGCGTGGCCCAGTACGCGGCGGCGCTGAAGGAAGCGAACGCGCGCCTGGCGCTGGCCACCAAGAACGAAGCCAACAGCCAGGCCCTCCTCAAGCAGAACTACATCTCGCAGAATTCGTTCGACACCACGCGCAACAGCGTCGAACTGGCGCAAGCGTCGGCCGATGCCGCGCGCGCCCAGCTCGACCTGGCGCGCATCGCCCTGAACGACACCGTGATCCGCGCGCCGCTGTCGGGCGTGGTCAGCAAGCGCTACGTGCAGGCCGGCGAAAAGCTATCGCCGGACAGCCCGGTGATGGCCATCGTCGATCTGCAGCACCTGACGCTGGACGCGCAAGTGCCGGCGTCGGACATCCCGCGCATCCAGGTCGGCCAGGACGTGCACTTCCGTGTCGATGGTTTCGACAGCCGCGACTTCACCGGCAAGGTGGCGCGCATCAACCCGGCCACCGAAGCCGGCTCGCGCGCCATGCTGGTCTACATCAGCGTCGCCAACACCGATGGGCTGCTGCGCGCCGGGATGTTCGCCAAGGGCCAGATCACCACCGACAAATCGGCGGCGCGCCCGATCGTGCCGCTGGCCGCCCTGCGCAAGGAGGGGGAACGCGACGTGGTCTACCGCGTCGCCGACGGTAAGGTCGTGGCGCAGCCGGTCACGCTGGGCATGCGCAACGAGGACGAAGGCATGGCCGAAGTCACGCACGGCGTCGATGCCGGCGCGGTGCTGCTGAACGTGCCGCTCGAAGGCGTGAAGCCGGGCGCGCAGGTGAAGCTGGCCGGGACTGCCGCTGCCAAGCCGGATGCCAAGTCCGGCGACAAAGCGCTGGTCGTGGCGAAGAAGGACTGAGCCATGTGGATCACCAAAGTCAGCATTCGCCACCCCGTTTTCGCGACCATGGTCATGGTCGGCCTGATGGTGCTCGGTTTGTTCTCCTACCGCACCCTGGGCGTGGAGAGCATGCCGAACGTCGATTTGCCCTTCGCCTGGGTCGAGACCCAGTATCCGGGCGCCTCGCCGGAACAGGTGGAAAACGACGTCACGCGGCCGATCGAGGAAGTCATCAACACGGTCAGCGGCATCAAGACCATCCGCAGTAATTCCTGGGAGGGCCGCAGCGGCGTTTCGGTCGAGTTCCACATCGCCACCAACATGGACAAGGCGATGCAGGACTTGCGCGACAAGGTGGCGCGCGTGCGCCCGGGCTTCCCGAAAGAGGTGAAGGAACCCTTCATCATCCGCGCCGACGGCGAGAACCAGCAGCCGGTGGTGCGCCTGTCGGTGAGCTCGACCGAGCGCGACATGCGCGCCCTGTCGACGCTGGCGGAACAGGTGATCGTGAAACGCCTGCAAAGCGTGGCCGGTGTCGGCGAGGTGCGCAGCGGCGGCGTGGCCACGCGCCAGATCCTGATCCATGTAAAACCCGAGCAGCTGCGCAGCCAGAACATCGGCATCGACGAAGTGCTGCGCGCGATCCAGGCCACCAACGCGAATCTCCCGGCCGGCAATTTGCAGTACGGCGCCGCCGAGCGCCTGGTGCGCGTCGAGGGCAAGATGCGCCAGGCGCGCGAGTTCAACAACATCATCGTGGCGCGCCGCGCCAGCGGGCCGGTCTACCTGTCGCAGGTGGCCGACGTGGTCGACGGCGAGCGCGAGGAAACCTCGATCTCGCGCGTGAACGGCCAGCGCGCCATTTCGCTCGACATCACCAAGGTGCAGGACGCGAACACCGTGCAGGTGGGCACCGGCATCATCAAGATGGTCGAGGAAATGCGCAAGACGCTGCCAGCCGACGTGCATTTCCGCGTGATGGACGACCAGTCGACCACGGTCCAGCAGCAGCTTGATAACGTGAAGCGCACCATCATCGAAGGCGCGATCCTGACGATGGTGATCGTGTTCCTGTTCCTGCATTCCTGGCGCAGCACGGTGATCACCGGCCTGACCCTGCCGATCTCGGTGCTGGCTTCCTTCATCGCGATGCGCTACTTCGGCTTCACGCTGAACTTCCTGACGCTGATGGCCCTCTCCTTGTGCATCGGCTTGCTGATCGACGATGCGATTGTCGTGCGCGAGAACATCGTGCGCCACCTGGGCATGGGCAAGTCGCACCATGCCGCGGCCGAAGACGGCACCAACGAGATCGGCCTGGCCGTGATGGCCACGACGTTTGCGATTGTCGCCGTGTTCGTGCCGATCGCCTTCATGGACGGCATCATCGGGCGCTTCTTCCTGCAGTTCGGCGTGACGGTGGCCGTGGCCGTGCTGGTGTCGCTGTTCGTGAGCTTTACGCTCGATCCGATGCTGTCGTCGGTGTGGCCGGACCCGGTGAAAGACCGCTTCAAGTATGTGCCCTGGCTGGGCCGCATCATGGAAAAGGTCGAGCATGGCATCGAGCATGTGCACGTCTGGTACGGCAAGGTCTTGGCGCTGGCCCTGCGCTGGCGGAAATCGACGTTGGCGCTGGCGCTGGCGGTGTTCGTCGGCAGCCTGATGCTGGTGCCGATGATCGGCGGCGAGTTCGCTCCGAAGACCGACAACGGCTTCATCGAGATGCGCTTCAAGACCCCGGTCGGCTCGAGCCTGGCCTATACCGATGCGAAGGTGAAGCAGGTCGAGGACATCCTGCGCGAGTACAAGGAAATCGATGCGATCAGCAGCGCCATCGGCGTCTACGAAGGCCATAACAGCGCCCAGGTGGTGCTGAAGCTGACCGACGTGAAGAAGACCGGGCGCCGCTCGCAGGAAACCATGGAAACGGTGTTCCGCGAACGCCTGTCCGCGATTGCCGGGATCACCATGTCGGTAGGTAACAAGCCGATCTTCATCGCGATTTTGGGCCGCGATGAAGCCAAGCTCGACGCCGTGGCGCACAAGCTGATGGACAAGATGAAGGCGATCAAGGGTGTGGCCGACATCGAGTACAGCCAGGAAGGCGCGAACCCGGCCACCGTCATCCGCATCAACAACGAGCTGGCCAGCGACCTCGGGCTGTCGGTGCAGCAGGTCGGCGCGGCCCTGCGTCCCTTCGTTGCCGGCGACGAGATCAGCCAGTGGCTGGCGCCGGACGGCCAGAACTACCAGGTGAATGTGCAGCTGCCGCGCAGCGGGCGCCAGAAGGTGGCGGATTTGGCGGACTTGTCGCTGGCCTCCTCGCGCGTGGATGCGACTGGCAATCCGATCATGGTGCCGCTGCGCCAGGTGGTCGAGTTCGTGCCCTCGTTCAGCCCGCAGGTGCTCAAGCGCCAGGCGCTGGAGCGGCGCGTGGCCATCTATGCCGGTGTCGAAGGGCGTCCGTCAGGCGACGTGAACGGCGACATCGACAAGGCGATCAAGTCGATCGAACTGCCGGAAGGCGTGCGTTTCGACGTCGGCGGCGATGCCCAGCAGATGGCTGAAACGATGGGCAACTTCTTGTCGGCGATCGTGATTGCGATCATCTTCATCTACCTGGTGCTGGCTTCGCAGTTCGGCAGCTTCCTGCAACCGATCGCCATCATGATGTCGCTGCCGATGTCGCTCATCGGCGTGCTGCTGGCGCTCTTGGTGACGGGCAGTACGCTGAACGTGTTCTCGGTGATCGGCGTGGTGATGCTGATGGGCCTGGTGACCAAGAATGCGATCTTGCTGGTGGACTTTGCGAATCACGGCCAGCGTGCGGGCCAGGGCCAGTTCGCGGCGATCCTGGAAGCCGGCCAGGTGCGGCTGCGGCCGATCCTGATGACGACGCTGGCGATGATCTTCGGCATGCTGCCGATGGCCATCGGCGCCGGCGACGGCGGCGAAACGCAAGCGCCGATGGGGCGCGCGGTGATCGGCGGGGTGATCACCTCGACCTTGCTGACCCTGGTGGTGGTGCCGGTGGCGTACAGCTACCTCGACAATATCGGCAAGCGGGCGAAGCGCTGGTTTGCCAAGGGGCATGAGGATGTCGCGGATACGGCGTCCGCGATCGCCAAGGAACCGGCATAACAATCCTAGCCTGCGGCGCAAACCGTAGGGTGGGCCGGGCCGCGCTAGGCACCCCGTGCCCACGCGAAACGCGCCGCAATGTTATCGGTGTTAATGACGAGAGAGATGCATAGCGTTGGCGGCTAAAGAGCAAACCGCCGACGCAAATCGAAGCCGCGGATGTGCATTTGGACGCCGCTCATCCATTCAGACGGCGACAATGGAACAGAGCCAACAATGGGCAACGTTCCGCGTGGGCACGGGGTGCCCACCGTACGGGAAACGCTACGACTGTTCTTGCGTTTCCCCTGCCTCGGCTTCTACGGCGTCAGTCGCCTCTGCCTCCGAGCCCTCCGCCTTCGGATGGCTCTTCGCCTCCAGCTTGCGCTTGGCCTTTTCCTCGGCCTTGCGCTTCTTTTCCAGTTCCCGTTGCCGCTTTTCGTATTGGAAGTTGGTCTTTGCCATGATTTCCTCGTGTGCAAGCTGACATGAAAGATGGGTGACGAACCCGGACCATTATGCGCCAGTTAAGTGGCGCGGATTTGACGAGTTTGAACTAACCACGTGGATGATGCTGTGCATGCAGGTGCTTCAGGCGCTCGCGCGCCACGTGGGTATAAATCTGTGTGGTCGAAATATCCGAGTGCCCCAGCAATAGTTGCACGACACGCAAGTCGGCCCCGTGATTCAACAAATGCGTGGCAAACGCGTGGCGCAGCGTGTGCGGCGACAGCGGCGCGCGGATGCCCGCCTTGACGGCATGCTTCTTGATCAGGATCCAGAACATCTGCCGGGTCATCGGCCCGCCACGCCCGGTCACAAACAACGCGTCGTCGACCTGCCCGTTGAGAATGATCCCACGCGCATCTTTCAAGTAACGCTCGACCCAGTTCCGCGCCTCGCCCCCGAAAGGCACCAGGCGCGTTTTACTGCCCTTGCCGGTAATGCGCAGCACGCCATCGTTCAAGCTCAGTTCGACCAGTTTCAGGGCCACCAGTTCCGACACCCGCAAGCCGCTGGCATACATCAGCTCCAGCATGGTGCGCTCGCGCAAACCCAGCGGCGTAGTCACGTCCGGCGCGTTCAACAAGGCCTCGACCTGCTCTTCAGTCAGCGTGTGCACGAAGCGCTGCGGCTGGCGCGCCGTCGCCATCTTCAGGCAGGGATCCTCGCTCACCTGGTTGCGCCGCAGCGCCAGCTGGTAAAAACGTTTCAGCACCGACAGCCGCCGGTTCGCCGTGCTCGGCTTGGTGTCGGCATGGCGCTCGGCGAAATAGGCGGCCAGGTCCTCGGGCTGCACGGCCAGCAGGCCGCGTCCCGGACGCTTGGCGTCCAGCCATCCTGCAAACAAGCGCAGGTCGCGCCGGTAGGCGTCGAGCGAGTTCTTCGCCAGGCCGTGTTCCAGCCACAGCGTGTCGCAGAACTCGTCGATCAGTCCCAGATCGACTGCTGCTGCCATGGCGATGCGGTGGCGCCTTCGTGGCGTAGCAGCCAGCGCTTGACCGAGAGGTGGAAGCCGTTTTCCTCGTCGTGGCTGGCAAAGCCGCCCAGGCCGCGCGCGGCTGTCACGCGGTGGCAGGGAATCACCAGCGGGAACCAGTTGGCGCCGCAGGCCTGGCCTACCGCGCGCGGCGCCGAGCCGAGTTCCTTGGCCAGGATGCCGTAGGTGCGCACGCTGCCGCGCGGAATCGCGCTGATCGCACCCCAGACGCGGCGCTGGAAGTCGCTGCCCGCTTCCATCAGCGGCAGGTCGAACGCGAAATCGGGATCGAGCAGGTACTGCTCGACCTGGCGCGCGGCCAGTTCGGCCGTTGCATCCAGCGGCGCCTTGTCGCCGAAACGCGGCTCGAGGTAGACCAGTTCGCGTACGCGCTCGCCTTCGGTACGGATGCCGATTGCGCCAAACGGCGCCGGCACGATGGCGGAAAACAGCTCGCTGCCTTGGGGAATATTCATGGCCGCTAGTTTACTCCGCGCGCGCCTGGCCGACCAAATTTTTCGCAAGTGAAATTTCTCGTACGTGGCGTCGGTTTATTGTAAAAACGACTATGCTCAAGCTAAACATCGACACCGGACGAATATGCCGCGCGTACTCCGCTTACTGGTTTTCGTTTCACTGCTTGGCTGCCTGGGCCAGGCCGGCGCCCAGACGACTGCGCCGCTACGTGTCGGCGTGTCGAACAATGCGCCCAACCTGTTCATCAACGAGCAGGGCCGGGCTGCCGGGATCCTGATCGACCTGCTCAACGAAGTGGCCAGCGCCGAACGCTGGACGCTGGAATACGTCCCCTGCGAATGGGCCGCCTGCGTCGATCTGCTTGCCGAAGGACGCATCGATTTGCTGCCGGACGTCGCCTGGTCCGAAGCCCGCGCCCGCGTCTTTGCCTTCCACCGCATCCCCGCCGTGCATAGCTGGTCGCAAGTCTATGCCAAGCCGGGCAGCGGCATCCGCGCCCTGCCCGACCTGAAGGGCAAGCGTATCGCGGTACTCGGCAGTTCGATCCAGGCCCAGATCCTGCCTGACATCCTTGCTGGCTATGGCGCCTCCGCGGTGCTGGTCCCGGCCACCACGCTCGAGCGCGCCTTTGCGCTGGCCCACGAAGGGGATGCCGACGCCGTGGCCGCCAACCATTTCTTCGGTGACCTGCATGCGGCGCGCGAAGGCCTGCAGGCCACCGGCGTCGTCTTCAATCCGGCGCGCGTGTATTACGCAGCCCTGCCCGGCCGCCAGCAGGCCGTGCTCGACACCCTCGACCGCTACCTCGACACCTGGCGCGCCGATCCGCATTCGGTGTATTTCGCTACCTTGCGCCAGTGGCAGGGAAGCGGCAAGGCCGAGGCCATGCCGACCAACCTGTGGTGGCTGCTGGCGGCGGCGGTCGGGCTGCTGCTGTCGAGCCTGGCAGTGGCCAGCTGGCTGCGCACCGAAGTGGCGGTGCGTACCCGCGAGCTGCGCGAGAACGAGGAAAAGCTGACGACCATCCTGGACAGCGTCGATAGCCTCATCTACATCAAGGACGAGCGCTCCTGCTACCAGTACGTGAACGGTGCCTTGTCGCGCATGCTGGGCAAGCCTCCGGCCGCCATCGTCGGCAAGGATGACGAAGCATTGTTCGGGCACGCACACGCGCAGAGGATGCGCGAGGGCGACCTCGAGGTGCTGTCGGGCGGCCAGCGCCACGTGAGCGAAGAACAGATGGACAGCAAGATCTACCTGACCACCAAGATTCCCCTGACGCGCGGCGGCGGCCAGGTATACGGGGTCTGCGGGATTTCGACCGACATTACGTCGAGCAAGCAGGCCGAGGAATCGCTGCGCATCGCTTCCATCGTGTTCCAGTCGGGCGAAGGCATGTGCGTGCTCAGCCCTGATGCCGTGATGATCGAGGCCAACGAGGCCTGGGGGGCCCTGGTCGGCACACCCGCCGCCGAGCTGCCCGGCACGCCCTTCCCGCCCTTCTCGCTCGAGCATGACGGCGACGATTACCGCGAGCGCATGTGGAACACGGTGCGTCGCGAGCAGACCTGGCAGGGCGAGGTCTGGACCCGGCGCCGCGGCGGCCAGGCCTACCCGGCCTGGCTGACGGTGAGCGCGGTGCGCGACGCAGGAGGGGTGCTGACCAATTTCGTCTGCACCCAGTCCGACATCAGCGACCGCAAGCAGGCCGACGAAAGGATCGTCCAGCTGGCCTACTACGACCCGCTTACCGGCCTGCCGAACCGACGCCTGCTCTACGAGCGCGTCGACCACTGCCTGAACCAGCACGGCCGCAGCCACCGCGTCGGCGCCCTGCTGTTCCTCGACATGGACAACTTCAAGGACTTGAACGACAGCCGCGGCCACGTGGTCGGCGACCACCTGCTGCAGCAAGTCGCCGTGCGCCTGCTGCAATGCGCGCGCGACAGCGACACCGTGGCGCGCCTGGGCGGCGACGAGTTCGTGATCCTGCTCGAGGCGGTCGGCGCCAGCGACGAGGAAGCGGTGCGCCACGCCGACACGGTGGGGCACAAGATCCTGACGGCGCTGCGCGTGCCGTTCGAGGTGGGCGGGGCCGTGCACCACGCCAGCTGCAGCATCGGCATCACCCTGTGCAACGGCCACGAGCAGCAGCTCGACGATTTGATGCGACGCGGCGACCTGGCCATGTACGAGGCCAAGCGCCAGGGCCGCAACACGCTGCGCTTCTTCCACCTGTCGATGGAACAGGAAGTTACCTACCGCACCGCCATCGAGACCGAGTTGCGCGAAGCGCTGCGCGAGTCGCAGTTCGTGCTGCACTACCAGGGCCAGGTCGACGGCGAGGGCATGCTGACCGGGGCCGAGGCCCTGGTGCGCTGGCAGCATCCGCAGCGCGGGCTGATCGGGCCGGGCGGCTTCATCGCCATCGCCGAAACCTCGGGCCTGATCGTGCCGCTGGGACGCTGGGTGCTGCACACCGCCTGCGAGCAGCTGGCCGCCTGGGCCCAAGCGCCGAACACCGCCCACCTGACGCTGGCGGTGAACGTCAGCGTGCGCCAGTTCCTGCAGGCCGACTTCGTCGAGGAAACGCTGGCGATCGTGCACGAGACCGGCGCCAACCCGACCCGCCTGAAGCTGGAGCTGACCGAGACCCTGATGATCGAAGGCGTCGAGGAAACCATCGAGAAGATGCGCGCCCTGCGCGAGCATGGCATCTGCTTCTCGCTCGACGACTTCGGCACTGGCTACTCGTCGCTGAGCTACCTGAAGCGGCTGCCGCTGGACCAGCTGAAGATCGACCAGAGTTTCGTGCGCGATGTCCTGGACGACCCGAACGATGCCTCGATCGCGCGCAGCGTGGTGGCGCTCGGCAAGTCGCTGGGGCTGGGGATCATTGCGGAAGGGGTCGAGACCGAGGCGCAGCGCTGCTTCCTGGCGGAGATCGGGTGCGATAACTGGCAGGGGTTCCTGTTCAGCAGGCCGGTGGATGCACGGACGCTGGAGGAGTTGGCGGCATAGGGTCGTGGGCGTTTGCGGGCGGTGCGGGCGATCGTTCTCGGCCGCAGGCCTGGAGATAAGCACGTAACCGCGTGGGCACAGGGTGCCCACGCGGGCAGATACGTTTCCTTACGGACACGTGCGGCAACATGTCGCCCGCACCACCCGCAAACAGCCACGAAAAAATCAAAAAAAAAGCGCACCAGCCGGTGCGCTTTGAATCATGGTCACGTCCCGGCCACTAGGCGTACCCGCGGCTTCTGTCGAACGTGTGTCTCCTCACATGATCTCCGGTATGGACTACCGTGCTTTTCTCTCACTCCCCAAAACCTGTATCCTTGACCACCGCACCACAACAGTGCCGGCAGCGCTCCATGATAACGCAACTGTGGCAGCCAAGAATAGTTTTTTATATACGATATTCGCAAAACGCATGAAGCCGCGGTTTGCCTGCCACAGCCGGCTTATTTCTTCGCCGTCTCGCGCGTGATTGCCTCGATCAGATCGCGCCCGATCCGGTTCTCCATCTGCCGGTACACCGGCTGCATCGCCTGGCGCCAGGCCGCCTGCTCCTGCGGCGTCAGGTAATAGATCGTGGTCCTGCCCGATTTCCGGATCGCTTCCAGCGCGCGGTCGTTGTCGCGCTGGGCGATGGCCTTCTCGAAGTTGGTCGCTTCGCGCAGCGCCTGCTCGAGCTGGCCGCGTACGTCGGACGGCAAGCCGTCCCAGAACTTCTTGTTGACGATGACGACATAGCCCAGGTAGCCGTGGTTCGACACCGTGAGGTGCTTCTGCACCTCGTGCATCCTTTGCGTGTACATGTTCGACGGCGGGTTCTCGGTGCCATCCACCACGCCGGTCTGCAGCGCCTGATAAGCCTCGGAAAAGGCCAGCACCTGGGGCCGGGCGCCGAGCGCGCGCATCTGGGCGTCGAGCACGCTCGAGGACTGGATGCGCATGCGCAGGCCGCGGAAGTCGGCCGGCACGTGCAGCGGCGTGTTGGCCGACATCACCTTGAAGCCGTTGTCCCAGTAGGCCAGGCCGGTGATGCCCTTCGGCTCGAGCTTCCTCAGCAGGCTGCGCCCGATGCGCCCCTCGGTCACCGCGTACAGCGCCGCCTTCGAGGGAAAAATATACGGCAGGTCGAAGGCCTCGAATTCCTTCACGCCCAGCGGGCCGAACTTGGCCAGCGAGGGCGCCAGCATCTGCACCGCGCCCAGCTGCAGCGCTTCGAGCTCTTCCTTGTCCTTGTACAGCTGGCTGTTCGGATACACTTCGACTTTCACGCGGCCGCGCGTGAACTGCTCGGCCAGCACGCGGAAGCGTTCGGCGGCCTGGCCCTTCGGGGTGTCGGGCGCCACCACGTGGCTGAACTTGATGACGATGGGCGCCTTGGCCCAGGCCGGGTGCATACTGAGGGCCGCGGCGAACGCCAGGACCAGGGCTTTGATCTGCATGGTGGAAGTCGTGTAAGTCGAAGGTCAGGTCCGGCAGGGCCGGTCCACTCGCGCATTGTGCAACGCGGCAGTGCAAGTCCACAATAACATTCCAGAACATTTCCCGTACGTTGCGCATGAGAAACCCCTTCCGCCTGCCGCGCCGCGCCAGCCTGTCCCGCCCCTGGCGCTGGCTGGTCCCCCTGCTGCTGGTGCTGCTGTTCCTGGCGGTGCTGATCTGGCTGCCCTGGCAGGCGCGCCAGATGGAGGCCAACGAGCGTCAAGAACAATTGATTGCCGATACGCTCTGGGTCGAGCAGACCCTGCGCTTCGAGCTGGCGCGCAGCGAGGAAGCGCTGGCCGCGCTCGGCACCGACCTGGTCGCCCAGCCGCCGCCGGCCGAGCAGTTGCAGGCGCGCTTCGTCCAGATGTTCAAGAACGGCCACGAACTGCGCCGCGTGCTCTGGCTCGGGCGCGACGGCACGGTGCTGGCCCAGCACGGCCTCGAGCTGCCGCCCGAAGGCCCGGCGGTGGTCGGCATCGAGACCCACGAGATGGCGCGCCTGACGCGCGCCGGCCGCTACACCGAGCCCTACGGCGCCAGCGCCCACGCGCCCGGCATGGTCGACTATTATCTGCCGCTGTTCCGGCGCGGCGAATACGCCGGCAGCCTGGTCGCCAGCTACAGCCTGAAGGTGCTGCTCGACGAGACCGTGCCCTGGTGGTTCGCCCAGGACAATGCCCTGTCCCTGCTCGACCGCGACGACCGGCCGGTGGCCGAGCGCGCCGACGGCGGCCCGGGCCGCGGCGTCTATACCCACCGCCGCGCCCTCGACCTGCCCGGCAGCTCGATCGTGCTGGCCACCGACAGCGTGAAGGGTGCGCCGCGCCTGCTGCCGAACCTGCTGGTCGGCTCGGTGATCGTGCTGGCCCTGGGCCTGTTGATCAGCCTGGCGACCCTGTGGCGCCACATCTCGCGCACCCTGGCGGCCGAAGCCGCGCTGCGCCAGCAGATGGCTTTCCGCACCGCGATGGAAAACTCGTTGCTGACCGGCCTGCGTGCGCGCGACCTCGAAGGACGAGTCACCTACGTCAACAAGGCTTTTTGCCAGATCGTCGGGCTGTCGTCGGAAGACCTGCTCGGCCGCAAGCCGCCGATGCCCTACTGGGCGCCGGAAGCCACCACCGATTACGAAGAACGCTTCGCCAAGATCCTGGCCGGCACCGCCACGCCGCAGTTCGAGACCGTGTTCCAGCGCTCGGACGGGGTGCGGATACCGGTGCTGGTGTTCGAGGCGCCGCTGGTGGACAGCCGCGGCAAGCAGACCGGCTGGATGAGCTCGATCCTCGACATCACCGACCGCAAGAAGGCCGAGGAACTCAACCGCCAGCAGCAGGAAAAGCTGGAAGCGAGCGCGCGCCTGGCGACCATGGGCGAGATTTCCTCGATGCTGGCGCACGAGCTGAACCAGCCGCTGGCGGCAATTTCCAGTTACACGGCCGGCGCCCTGAACGTGCTGGAACGCGCCGACAAGGGCGTGCCGATCGAGCCGAGCTTGCTGCGCCGCGCGCTCGAGCAGGCGCGCCAGCAGGCCCAGCGCGCCGGCCAGATCATCAAGAGCGTGCACGAGTTCGTGAAGAAGAGCGAACCACAGCGCGAAGAGGTGGCGATCGCCAGCGTGGTCGACGGCGTGCGCGCCCTGGTCGAGCTGCAGGCGCGCAAATCCTGGGTGACGCTGCAGTTCGAGGTGCCGCCGGCCCTGCCCACCGTGCTGGCCGACCGCCTGATGCTGGAGCAGGTGCTGCTGAACCTCACGCGCAACGGCGTCGAGGCCATGGCCGAGGTGCCGCCGGGCCGGCGCATCCTGCGCATCGCCGCCGCCGCCGATGCGGCCCAGGTGTCGGTCTCGGTGATCGACAACGGCCACGGCATCCCGCCCGACGTGGCCGAGCGCCTGTTCTCGCCCTTTTTCTCGACCAAGGCCGAAGGCATGGGCATGGGCTTGTCGATCTGCCGCACGGCCATCGAATTCCATGGCGGTACCTTGACGCATGCGCCAAATCCCGAGGGCGGCACGGTGTTCACCTTCAGCCTGCCGCGCCGCGATGGCACGGCTGCGGTATCGGGAAGCGGCGTGCCTGAGCTAAAATAGTGCACTGAGGAGAACTGCATGCTGCATATCGTCGACGACGAAGAAGTCATCCGTGACGCACTCGCCTGGCTGGCACAGTCACGCGGGCTGTCGGCGCGCGGCTATGCCGGCGGCCAGGCCTTCCTCGACAGCGTGGGCGACGCCGACCTCGAGGGCGACTGCGTGCTGCTCGACGTGCGCATGCCCGACATGAACGGCGTGGCCGTGTTCGACCAGCTGATCGGCCGCGGCCTGCTGCCGCGCCTGCCCGTGATTTTCCTGACCGGGCATGGCGACGTGCCGATGGCGGTTGATTCCCTGAAACGCGGCGCCTTCGATTTCTTCGAGAAGCCGTTCAACGACAACCAGCTGATGGACCGGGTCGACCAGGCCCTGGCCGCCTCGCGCGCGGCGGCGGTGTCTGACCAGGTACGGGCGCGGCTGGCGACCCTGTCGGCGCGCGAGCGCGAGGTGCTGGATTTGATACTGGCGGGGAAGATGAACAAGGTCGTCGCCGACGAGCTGGGCATCAGCATGCGCACGGTGGAGGTGCACCGGGCGCATATTTTCGACAAGATGCAGGTGAAGACGGCGGTGGAGCTGGCGGGGTTGTTGAAGTAGTTTTTTCAGCGTTTGTTGCGCTGTTGCGTGATGCGTTATCGGTATATTGAATCCGCGTGGGCACAGTGTGCCCACCGTACGGGACACGCTGCGTATCCGGGTTTCGTATGATCTCGCCGTTGGCAGTAACCGTACGGTGGGCACGCCGTGCCCACGCGGATTAAAAACACCGCCAACGCATCACGCAACAGCGCCACATCCGCCCATAAACCCCACAACTCCCGGTCACACCCCCGCGCGCACCGGACACCCTGCCTTCCTCCCCCTTCCCCAATCGCTTGTAAAATCAATTTGACCGCGTCGCCCTTACCCGCCACGCGACGCCAATTTTTCAGGACAAGCAGATGAACGAAAAGACAGTTGCAGATAGGATGTTTTTGCGTAACGCGAAGTCGATGCAGGTCATCAACGGCGCCACCCACCCCTCGGTCGTGGCGGCGTTTCCGCAAGAACTACTAACGGAAGGCGATGGCCCCTTCGACGTGATCATGGCGTTTTGCCTGAACCGCAAGGAGCTGGAAGAAGTCGTGCCGCTGGCGAAGGAACGCCTGGGCGACAAAGGTTCGCTCTGGATCGCCTACCTGAAACAGACCGCCTCGAAAGCCACCGACATCAACCGCGACAGCATCAGCGCCTACCTGCAGGAACAAGGCATCACCTCGGTCGCCATGATCTCGATTGACGGCGACTGGTCAGCCATGCGCGCCAAACGCATCGAGACCTGAGCTCAGCGTGCGTGACGCGCCAATGCCCAGGCCACGTGCTCGCGCACCAGCGCCGACGGGTGTTCCGCACGCGCACGCAGCGCCGCCACGATCGTCGGGTCCCCGGCGCGGCTTGATGCCGCATTCCCCAGCCCCACCGCCAGGTTGCGCAGCCAGCGCTCGTGGCCGATGCGCCGGATCGGGCTGCCCTCGGTGCGGCGGTTGAAGTCCTCTTCTTCCCAGGCAAACAATTCCACCAGCGAAGCATCGCCCAGCCCGTTGCGCTCATCGAAATCCGGCAGCACGGCGCGTTGGGCGAACTTGTTCCACGGGCAAGCCAGCTGGCAATCGTCGCAGCCATAGATGCGGTTGCCGATCAGCGGCCGCAGTTCCAGCGGAATGCTGCCCTTCAGCTCGATGGTGAGATAGGAAATGCAGCGCCGCGCATCCAGCCGCCCGGGGCCGAGGATGGCTTGCGTCGGGCACAGGTCGATGCAGTTGCTGCACTGCCCGCAATGCCCGCTGGTCGCCTCGTCCACCGGCAGCGGCAAATCGACCAGGATTTCGCCGATGAAGAAGGTCGAGCCGGCGTCACGCGACAGCAGCAGGGTATGCTTGCCGCGCCAGCCGAGGCCCGCCTTGGCCGCCAGCGGCAGCTCCATCACCGGCGCCGAATCGGTGAACACGCGGTAGCCGTATTCGCCGATCTCGCGTTTCACGCGTTCGGCCAGCTGGGCCAGGCGGTTGCGCAATACCTTGTGGTAGTCGCGACCGCGCGCATACACCGACACCACGGCCGCACCGAGATCGCGCTGGCGCGCCGCCTCGTGCGCGCGCCAGTCGCCCGCGTCCCTCGGCAAATAATCCATGCGCGCCACGATCGCGCGCACCGTGCCCGGCACCAGCTCGGCCGGCCGGGCGCGCTTCATCCCGTGGCTTGCCATATAATCCATCTCGCCATGGTGCCCGGCCGCCAGCCAGGCGTCCAGGCCCGCCTCGGCATGCGCGAGGTCGACGTCGGCAATGCGCACGTCGGCAAAGCCCAGCTCCCGCCCCCACGCCTTGATGGCGCGCGCGAGTTCCTGCAGGTCGGGGGAGGATGAAGACATGGCAAACAAGACAATGTGCGGCGAAGGCATGCCGCTGAACACGGTATTTTAATTGATGCAGCATTTCACAGCCTACCTGCCGGACGAAACGGCCACCGCCGCCCTGGGCGCCGCCCTGGCGCGCGCCGTCATTCCCGGCCTGGTCATCTATTTGCACGGCGACCTCGGCGCCGGCAAGACCGCGCTCACCCGCTCGCTGCTGCGCGCGGCCGGCCACCAGGGCACGGTAAAAAGCCCGACCTATACCCTGTCGGAACCCTACCGCGTGCAGCTCGACGGCCAGCCCGTCAACGTGATCCACTACGATTTGTACCGCATGTCGAGCCCGGAAGAATTCCTGGATGCGGGCTTTCGCGAGGACTTCGACGGCAAGAACATCTGCATCGTCGAGTGGCCGGAACGGGGCGAGCCGGTGTTGCCATTGCCCGACGTTAAAGTCTTGCTTAATGTTAGCGGCCACGGGCGTACTGTAGAATTGCAGGCGTTGTCCGAATTAGGCCTGCTATGCCTCGACCGCCTCTCCTTCCCGCCCTGACCTCCGCTCCGCGCCGCCGTACCTTCCTCAAGGCCGGCGGTACGCTGCTGCTGTCGGTGGTCGCCCCCTTGCCTGCCGGCGCGGCCCAGATCCTGGCCGTGCGCGTCTGGCCGGCAGACGACTACACCCGCGTGACGCTGGAAAACGACAGCGACCTGAAGACCGAACACTTCCTGGTGTCCGATCCGCCGCGCCTGGTGGTCGACATCGAGGGCCTGGATTTGAACAGTACGCTGAAAAGCCTGGTCGCCAAGGTCGAGCCGAACGACCCCTACATCAAGCAGGTGCGCGTCGGCCAGAACCGCCCGAAGGTGGTGCGCCTGGTGTTCGACCTGAAGGAAAACATCAAGCCGCAGGTGTTCACGCTGGCGCCGGTCGGCAGCTACAAACACCGCCTGATCTTCGACTTGTACCCTGTGCGCGAGGCGGACCCGATCGCCGCCCTGATCGAAAAAGGCGAATGGTCGCCCGGCGACGGCACCCCGACCGCGGTGCCGGCCCAGCCTGCGCCCGCCCAGCCGCCGGTACCCGACCCGGTGGGACGCATCGAGGCCGAGATCGCCGCCCTGGGCGGCACGCCGCAGGTAGCGCCGCCGCCGGCGCCCGGCAAATCCATGATCAAGCCGAAGCCGCCGACCAGCAACGTGGTGCGCATGGTGACCATCGCCCTCGACCCCGGCCATGGCGGCGAAGATCCGGGCGCGATCGGCGCCACCGGCACCCGCGAGAAGGACATCGTGCTGGCCGTGGCGAAGCGCCTGAAAACGAAACTCGAAGCGCTGCCGAACACACGCGTGATGCTGACCCGCGACGGCGATTATTTCGTCCCGCTCGGCACCCGCGTGGAAAAGGCGCGCAAGGTGCAGGCCGATCTGTTCGTCTCGATCCACGCCGACGCCTTTACGGTGCCGACCGCGCGCGGCTCCTCGGTCTTCGTGCTGTCGGAAAAAGGCGCGACCTCGACCGCCGCGCGCTGGCTGGCGAACGACCAGAACAAGGCCGACATGATCGGCGGCGTCAACCTGGGCAAGCACGACAGGCAGCTGGCCAGCGTGCTGTTCGACCTCTCGACCACGGCCCAGATCAACGACAGCCTGAAGGTGGGCAAGGCCGTGCTGGGCGAGATCGGCGGCATCAACCGCCTGCACAAGGCGGCCGTCGAGCAGGCGGGGTTTGCCGTGCTGAAGGCCCCGGACATCCCGTCGATCCTGGTCGAAACTGCCTTCATTTCGAATCCGGAAGAAGAAGCGAAACTGAAGGACGACGGCTACCAGGAGCAACTGGCGAATGCGATTACCAAGGGCATCAAGCGCTACTTCTCGGCCAATCCGCCGATGGCCAAAAGCCGCACCACCTGAGGGCGCGGCCTCTCTTCGTCAGCCCAGCGAGGCGGCCAATTCCTCGGCATCGGCGCCGGCCGGAATACGCGGCGGCGCGGCCGGGTCGGTCACCGCGCGCCATACGGCCCGGGCCACGTCCGGCGCATGCGTCATGGGCCCGTCACCGCGCACCGCGGCAAACACCGATTCCATCAGCGGTTCATAGACTGCCGGCTTGTCTTCCTGCATGCGCGGCCAGGCGTTGTCGCCGAAGCGGGTCGAGGGCGAGCGGCCCGGCAAGACCAGGCAGGTACGGATGCCGAGCGGCCCCAGCTCGATCGCCAACGATTCGGTAAAGGCGTTCACCGCGGCCTTGCTCGCCGTGTAGACCGACAGCAGGGGCAAAGGCAGCAGCGTCACGGTCGAGGTGACATTCACGATCACGCCCGCGCCGCGCGCGCGCATGGCCGGCAGCACGGCCTGGGTCATGGCGATCGTGCCCAGGGTATTCGTTTCGAACACGCTGCGCGTGGTCTCCATCGGCGTGCCTTCGAGCGGATACAGCATGCCGATGCCGGCATTGTTGACCAGCGCATCGATGGGCCCGGCCGCCTTCAGCGCCGCCTGGATGCTGACGGGGCTGGTGACGTCGAGCGCCAGCACGCGCAGGTGCTCGGACGCGGGCAGCAGGCCGGGCTGCGGCGTGCGCATGGTGGCGACCACCTTCCAGCCGTTGGCGAGGAAGTGGCGGGCGGTCTCGAGGCCGAAGCCGGAGGAACAGCCGGTGATCAGGACGGTTTTCATGACAGGACTCCTGTTGTGGTTGCGGTAGCGCTACGATAGGCGAGCAGCCCCGGACGCGCTACAATCGACAGTCCATCATTCTTTGGCAAACGTCCGGACATGACCGATCCCCTCACCGAAGTCGTCGCCATGCTGCAACCCGGCGTGCGCTATACCAAGCTGGTCGAGGCCGCCGGCGCCTGGCGCGTGCAGCGCGTGGAAACCGGCCAACCCTCGTTCTGCGTGGTACTAGAGGGCAGCTGCCGCATCGCATTCGAGGACCAGGCGCCGCTGACGCTGCTGCCCGGCGATTTCATCCTGATTCCCGCCACCTACGACTTCGCCATGTACAGCATGGCGCCGCCCCCGCCGGACATGCCCGTGAGCCAGCCGGTGATGCTGCGGCCGGGCGAATTCCGGCTCGGCGACCTGGACGGCGCGCCCGAGGCACGCTACATCATCGGCCACTGCGTGTTCGGCTCGCCGGACGCGGCGCTGCTGGTTTCGCTGCTGCCGCGCCTGGTGCACGTGCGCGGCGCGCCGCGCCTGGGCACGCTGGTGGAACTGGTGCGCGACGAATCCCGCGAGCGGCGCCCGGCACGCGAGGTGGTCATGGCGCGCCTGCTGGAAGTGCTGCTGATCGAGGCGCTGCGCTCGACGGCGGGCACGGCGGCCTGGCCCGGCCTGGTGCGCGGCCTGGCTGACGCCCGCCTCAGTGTCGCGCTGCGCCGGATCCACGAGGCGCCGCAGCGGCCCTGGACCGTGGCCGCCCTGGCGCAGGAAGCGGCGCTGTCGCGCTCCACCTTCTTCGAGCGCTTCAGCGCCGCGGTCGGCATGACGCCGATGGCGTATTTGCTTGCCTGGCGCATGGCGCTGGCCAAGGACTTGCTGCGCGCCGGTGCAGCCAGCATCGCCGAGGTAGCCGAACGCACCGGCTACAGTTCGGCCAGCACCTTCACGGTGGCCTTTGCGCGCCACATCGGCGTGCCGCCGGCGCGCTACGTGCGCGAACGCGAGCAGGCCGCGCTCGCCGCTTAGGGCAAATCGAACACGGCCACGCCCTCGGCGCCTTCCGCCACCCGGGCCGCCACCTCGCCTTCCGGGCTCACGATGCAGGTGCAGCCATGCGCCACCCGGCCCTCGTGGGCGCCAACAACATCGGCCGACGCCACCCAGCACCGCGTTTCCCTGGCGCGCGCCTGCAGCTTGTCCAGGCTCCGGCTGCGCCATGCCTCGGCGACCGCCGGGCGCAGCATGTTGTTCAGCGGGTAGCACAGCAGGCCGGCGCCCTGCTCGCCGACAGCGCGGGCCGCTTCCGGGAAGTTGGCGTCGTTGCAGATATTGATGCCGTAGCGCCAAGCGCCCAGGTCGAACACCGGATAGCCGGCGCCGGCATCGAAACCCGGCTCGTTCGGGTGGGTCTTCGCATACACGCCGCGCAGCACGCCGTTGCCCAGCACCGCCGCGCTGTTGTAGCAACCGGCGCCGCGCCTTTCGGCGAATCCAAGGATCAGCTCCGTGCCGGTGCCTGCCGTGACGGCAAGCAGGCCCTGCATGGCGTCGCTGTCGATGCCGATGGCGCGCCGGGCGATCGTGGCGCGGTCGCTCGCATAGCCTTGCAGGTAACACTCGGGGAACACGGCCAGGTCGATTGCCTGCGCGGCGCACCAGGCCAGGTCTGCGCGCAGGCGATCCAGCACGCCCGGGATGTCGTCGAACAGCGGTGCGCGCTGGAAGGCGGCGATGCGCAGGCGCGGCATCGGCGAGTTAATCCCTGATCTCGGCTTCGACCAGCTGCGCCAGCAAGGCCAGCGACTCTTGCCAGCCGAGGTAGCAGGCCTCGACGGGAATCGCGTCCGGGATGCCTTCCTGGGTGATGTGCAGCTCGACGCCGCAGAACACCTCGCGCAGCGTGACCGTGGTCTGCATCTGGCCGGGCAGGTTCGGGTCCTCGAAGCTGGCCGTGTAGCGCACCAGCTTGCCCGGCTCCAGCGCCAGGTATTCGCCGCCGAAGGCGTGGCTGTGGCCGGTCGTGAAATTCGTGAACGACATGCGGTAGCGCCCGCCAACCCGCGCATCCATGTCGTGCACGGTGCCGACGAAGCCGTGCGGCGGCAGCCACTTGGCATAGGCGGCGGCGCTGGTGAAGGCGCGGTAGACGCGCTCGGCGCTGGACTTCAGCACGCGGTGCAGCTGGACGGTATGCGTGGTCATGATGATCTCCCTGGTTGGACGTGGCAGAGGACAGCCCTCTGCCGCTACGACGAACGGGCCTGGCACAGATCGACAGTGCGATGCGCTTTTTGTTGCGGCGCCCCGGCGCAAGGCGGCATGGCATACTACGCGCCCCGCAACCGACTCCGCCACCGCCATGCGCCACCTCGACGCCGCCGCCTCCACTACCTACGGCCAACTGCCTGCCTTGCTGCTGAGTTCACCCGACGGCGCCCAGGCCAGCATCACCCTGTACGGCGCCCACCTGGTGTCGTGGCGCGGCGCCGACGGCCGCGAGCGCCTGTTCTGCAGCGCACGCTCGGCCCTGGACGGCAGCCGCGCGATCCGCGGCGGCGTGCCCGTCATCTTCCCCCAGTTTGCGGAACGCGGCAATGGCATGCGCCACGGCTTCGCGCGCGTCAGCACCTGGCGCGTGCACGACAGCGGCGTCGAGGATGGCTGGGCATTCGCCGTCTTCGCCCTGGCGGCGGACGACCTGGCGCCTGGCCATGGCGCGGCCTGGGCGCATGGCTTCGAACTGGCGCTGCGGGTGGCGATCCGTGCGAACGAACTGCTGATGCGGCTGGAAGTGCGCAACGTCGGGAGCGATGCCTTTCCGTTCGCGGCGGCCCTGCATACCTATCACCTGGTCGACGATCTCGCGGACGTGCGCATCAACGGCGTCGAGCGCGAGGAACTGGCCATTGCGGACAAGTTCGACCGCGTGTACGAGGGCGTGAAGCCGCCGCTGGCGCTGGTCGACGGCAGCATCGTGCTGACGATCCGGCAGGCGGGGTTCAGCGATGCGGTGGTATGGAATCCGGGCGCGGCGGATGCGGCGGCCCTGGCCGATATGGCGGACGAGGAATACCGGCGTTTCGTGTGCGTGGAGCCGGCCTTGTTGAACGGGCCGATCCTGCAGCCGGGCGAGCGCTGGGTCGGCGAGTACCACGTCAGCTGATTGCGGACGCTATGCCGGACGCGTCGACGGGCACGAAAAAAAGCCGGCTTGCGCCGGCTTTCGTTTAATTCGATTCCTTCACCATCCGCCCTTCGCTTTCCTGCAGCGGGCGTGCGTTCAGCGGATACAGGCGCGAGAACAGCGCCATCTGCGCCGGCGACAAGGTCATCGGCTGCTTCATCACCAGCCACAGCACGTTCTCGGTGCAGGGCGGCGTGGTTTGCGAGCCCATGTAGGTGTAGTACTCGCGGCGTTCCGGCAGCAATTCCATCGGGTCGAGCGGCTCGCCCGAGGACACGGTCTGGTTCTTCTCCAGCGGGATATTGTTCCACACGGTCTGGACGGTGTCGTTGCCCTTGCCGCGCTCGAGCAGCACGGCGACGATGGCCAGCTTGCCGCCCGGGCCGCGGTGCTCGAGGTGGATCACCATCTCGGTGCCCTTGCCGTTGATCTTTTCTTCCGATGGACGGTGGAAGTGGAACTGCACCAGCTCGTAGCTCTGATTCCCGATCGTCATGAAGTTGCCGCGCGCCAGGTTCACCTGCACGGTCTTGCCGTTGTCGACTTCGCTGTAATCCGACGGGCGGTAATTGAAATCGATCTCGTCGAGGTTGACCTTCATGCCATCGCGGATGTCGATCGGCGACTGGCGCTTGCCAGCGCCGCACTGCGACCAGGCCGGGTTGATCTTGCCCCAGTTCTCGGGGCCGAACTCGCCTTCGTAATCCCAGTGGTTGCTGATCTTCGGCGCGGCGGCGGCAACGGTCACGGCGACAGCGGCAGCGGCTTCCTTCTTGCGCTTGGCCTCGGCGGCCTTTTTCGCCTTGGCGGCGGCAGCCACGCGCGCGGCCTGCTTGGCGCGCATCTCGGCCAGGCGCTCGGCGATGCGCACCGACAAATCGACTTCGGCATCTTCCTCGCTGGCGGCGGAAATCGCCGAAGCGGCCTTGTCGGCGCTGGCGGCGCTGGTCTTGCCCGGCTTGTCGGCGGCCTTGCCTTCGCCCTTGTCTTCCTTGCCGGCGGGCGCTGCCTTCTCGGCAACGGCCTTGTCGGCTGCCCTGGCGATGGCCAAGGCGGCGGCCTTGTCGGCTGCAGGCGATGCTTTCTCGGCCGCCGGCGCGGCTTTCTCGGCCGGCTTGGCAGCGACCGGCTTGGCGGCGGCCGGCTTGGCGATGTCGGCCGCGAGCTTCTTGGCCGCGTCCGCTTCCGGCTTGGCGGCGTGGGCTGGCGGTTCGTTGGCGCTTGCGTGGAGCATGACGAAGCTGCAAGCGAACAGGGCGATGAAGTGGCGCATGGGGTTGGCGAAAGTTATCTACCTCTTCTTAACGACGCTTCCGTGTGGAAACTTGAGCGTTTTTGCCGATGTAAACGGCGCCGCACATGAAAAAGGCGCCGGACTTGCCGGCGCCTTGATCATTCGAACAAGACTGTTGTCGAACCGGCTTATCGGCTCAGCATCCTGCGGCCGAACTTCCACAGGCCGCCCAGCATCAGCGGCACGATCGCCGCGCTGACGCCCACCAGCACGATCTCGGTGAGGTGGTCGCGGATGATAGGAATGTTGCCGAAGAAGTAGCCGGCGGTTACCAGGCTGGCCACCCACAGCACGGCGCCGGTGATGTTGTACAGCTGGAAACGGGTATGGGTCATGTCCGACACGCCGGCCACGAACGGCGCGAAGGTACGCACCACCGGCACGAAGCGCGCCAGGATGATGGTCTTGCCGCCATGTTTTTCGAAGAAGTCGTGGGTGCGGTGCAGCGCATCCTTGTTGATCCAGCGGTAGTCATGGGTGAACATGCGCTGGCCGACGGCTTCGCCAATATAGTAATTCAGGGTGTTGCCTGTGACGGCGGCGATGATCAAGAGCGCCATTAGTAGCGGATAACTCATCTCGCCGGTGGCGCAGAAGGCGCCGGCAATGAAGAGCAAGGTGTCGCCCGGGAAGAAAAACAGGACCACGAGACCGGTCTCGCAGAACACGATGGCAAACAGGACGATGTAGACATACACGCCATACTGCGCAAGGAGGACGCCCAAGGTCTTATCGACATGAAGAATCATGTCGAAGAATTGCATCAGATCCATAATTTTCCTAAACGGTAACGACGCATCATACCACCAGTCCGGTGGCCGAAACCTTTGCCAGGACAAGCGGCCCTGGCGTTTTTAAGGAAGTGTTAAGTTTCCGAAACACTTGGATTCAGGTCTACAATTACCTCATATAAACAAGCTGAAGCCACAAAGGGAGAGCGGAGATGAAGGCAGGAATCGTCACCATGGGCGTGCTGGCACTGGCCGGCACGCTGGCACAGGCAGCCGAGCCGAAACCCCTGCCGCCCAAGGCGAGCGTGGGCGAGATCGTCAAGGCGTCCAAGGCATCCGACTGGCGCCCGCTCGACCTCGAGAATACGCTGTACATGGACTTGCCCGGCGGGCGTGTCGTCATCGAGCTGGCCCCGCCGTTTGCGCCGAACCATGCCACCAACATCAAGGCCCTGGCGCGCGAGCATTATTTCGACGGCCTGGTGATCCTGCGTTCGCAAGACAACTTCGTGGTCCAGTGGGGCGACCCCGACGAAAAGAATCCGCGCCCGGTGAAGAACGCCAGGATGAAGCTCAAGGCCGAGTTCACCGCGCCCATCAAGAACGACCGCCAGTTCACGCGCCTGAAGGATGTCGACGGCTATGCGCCGCAAGTCGGCCATTCGAACGGCTTCCCGGTCGGGCGCGACCCGAAACGGGGCGAAACCTGGCTCGCCCACTGCTACGCCATGGTCGGCGTGGGCCGCGACAACGAGGCCGACAGCGGCGGCGGCACCGCCCTGTACGTGGTCACCGGCCAGGCGCCGCGCCAGCTGGACCGCAACATCACCGTGGTCGGGCGCGTCGTGTCGGGCATGCCGCTGCTGGCGAGCATGGCGCGCGGCCCGGCGCCGATGGGTTTCTACGACAAGCCGGAGATGCAGGTGCCGATCACCTCCTTCCGCGTGGCGGCCGACGTGCCGAAGGAAGAGCGCAGCAACTTCGAGGTGATGCGCACCGACAGCGCCACTTACCAGAAGGTGGTGGACGCCCAGCGCAACCGCGGCGGCCCATGGAATGTGTTCGCGGCCGGGCATGTCGACCTGTGCAGTGCGCCGATTCCGGTGCGTGAACAAAGCGGTGAACAAAGCGGCGAGCAAAAATAAGACAGCGCTTGGGCGGCGGGTGCGTGGCCCGATTTACCCGCAGGTATAATCGAAGGCATGAACGCGCCCGTCCCCACCCACCGCCCCATCCAGCAACTTCCCGACCAGCTGATCTCGCAGATCGCGGCTGGCGAGGTCGTCGAACGGCCCTCGGCCGTCGTCAAGGAATTGCTGGAAAACGCGCTGGACGCCGGCGCCACCCAGATCACGGTGCGCCTCGAGGAAGGCGGCGTCAAGCGCATCGCCATCACCGACAACGGCCGCGGCATCGAGCCCGACCAGATGCCGCTGGCGCTGGCGCGCCATGCCACCTCGAAGATCGCCTCGCTGACCGACCTCGAGAACGTGGCGACCCTGGGCTTCCGCGGCGAGGCCCTGGCCTCGATCGCCTCGGTGGCGGCGGTGGCGATCACCTCGCGCACGAAAGACGCGCCGCATGCCTGGGAAATCGTCGGCTCGCACCTGGGACAGGTCACGCCCTCCTCCGGCCCGCTCGGCACCACCATCGATGTGCAGGACCTGTATTTCAATACGCCGGCGCGCCGTAAATTCCTGAAGTCCGAACAGACCGAATATGGCCACTGCGCCGAGGTCGTGCGCCGCATCGCGCTGGCGCGGCCCGACGTGTCGTTCAGCCTCACCCACAACGGCCGCACCATCGACCACTGGAGCGTGGGCGAGATGGCCCGCCGCAGCAGCCAGATCCTGGGCAGCGATTTCGCCGAGGCGCGCATCGCCATCGACGAAGTCGCCGGGCCGCTGCGCCTGTTCGGCTACGCCGGCTTGCCGACCGCCTCCAAGGCGCGCGCCGACGGCCAGTTCTTCTACGTGAACGGGCGTTTTGTGCGCGACAAGGTGCTGGTGCACGCGGTGCGCGCCGCCTACCAGGACGTGCTGCACGGCGACCGCTTCCCCTCGTATGTGCTGGCGCTGGACCTCGACCCGGCCCTGGTCGACGTCAACGTGCATCCGTCGAAGACCGAGGTGCGCTTCCGCGACAGCCGCGCCGTGCACCAGTTCGTGTTCCACGCGGTGCAGCGCGCGCTGGCGCAGACCTCGGCAACGGCCCACGGCAGCGTGCCGGCGCCGCTGAGCGCCGCCGAGATCACGCCGACCGCCTCGAACGCGAACGCCGACTGGCGCCGTCCGCACGAGCAGACCTCGTTCGGTGCCCAGCTGGCGCCGACCTTCTCGCCCTCGCCGTATCCGCCGGGCAGCCGCTGGGATGCCCCGGCGACCCAAGGCGTGGCGCACGGGGTGGCTCAAACTACGGCGGCGTATGGCGCGCTGTTCGCCGATCCCGCGCGCCCGAATGCACCGGCGGCAGCGCTGCAGGTGGCGCCGATGCCGGCCACCTCGTCCGCCCCCAGCAACGACGACTTCCCGCTCGGCTTCGCCCTGGCCCAGCTGCACGGCATCTACATCCTGGCCCAGAACACGCGCGGCCTGGTGCTGGTGGACATGCACGCGGCGCACGAACGCATCCTGTACGAGCAACTCAAGAACGCGCTCGACGCCCGGGTCGATGGCCAGGATATGGGGGTGCAGTCGCTGCTGATCCCGGTGACCTTCTTCGCCGATGCGATCGAGGTGGCCACCGCCAACGACCATCAAGAGACCTTGAAGGCGCTCGGCTTCGACATCGCCGCCCTGTCGCCGACCACGCTGGCGGTGCGCGCGGTGCCGACGCTCTTGAAAAACGCCGACGCGCAAACGCTGGCGCGCGACGTGCTGCGCGACGTGCGCGAATTCGGCGGCTCGCGCGTGCTGATCGAACGCAGGAACGAATTGCTCGGCACCCTGGCCTGCCATACCGCGGTGCGCGCGAACCGCATCCTCACTATCCCCGAAATGAACGCGCTGCTGCGCCAGATGGAAAGCACCGAGCGCGCCGACCAGTGCAACCATGGCCGCCCGACCTGGGTCCAGCTCGACATCTCGGCCCTCGACAAACTGTTCCTGCGCGGTCAATAAACGATGTTCGAAGAAGCAAGCAACGCCCGGCCGCTGGCCGTGGCGATCATGGGCCCGACCGCGTCGGGCAAGACCGCCGCCGCGCTGGCCATTGCACGCGAGCGCCCGGTCGAGATCATCTCGGTCGATTCGGCCCTGGTCTACCGCGAGATGGACATCGGCACCGCCAAGCCTTCGCCCGACGAGCTGGCCGCCGTGCCGCACCACCTGATCGACATCATCGACCCGCTCGACGCCTATTCGGTGATGCAGTTCCGGAACGATACGCTGCGCCTGGTCGCCGACATCAGCGCGCGCGGCAAGCTGCCGCTGCTGGTGGGCGGCACGATGATGTATTTCAAGGGCCTCGTCGAGGGCCTGGATGATCTGCCGACCGCCGATGCCGAGGTGCGCGCGCGCATCGATGCGCAGGCCGCGCAGATCGGCTGGCCGGGCATGCATGCCAAGCTGCGCCTGCTCGATCCGGTGACGGCCGAGCGCCTGGCGCCGGCCGACGCCCAGCGCATCAACCGCGCGCTGGAGATCATCGAACTGACCGGCAAGCCGATGTCGGAGCTGCTGGCGCGGCGCGCCAAGCCGGTGCTGCCTTTCGCGCTGGTGTCGTTCGCACTGGAGACGCCGGACCGCGGCATCCTGCACAAGCGCATTGCACAGCGCTTCGAGCAGATGCTGGGCAGGTCCGACGAGACCGGCATCGTGGCCGAGGTGGCGCGCCTGCGCGCACGCGGCGATTTGTCACCCAACCTGCCGTCAATGCGCTGCGTCGGCTACCGCCAAAGCTGGGATTACCTGGACGGGAAGATCGACCGTGCCGGCCTGCTGGACACCGGCATCATCGCCACGCGCCAGCTGGCCAAGCGCCAGCTGACCTGGCTGCGCGCGATGCCGGAGCGGATCGTGGTCGATTTCATGGGCCGCGACCCGGCGGGCGAGATCCTGGAGCATCTGGACGGCTTGTCAAAATAATAGCAGCGCCACAAAACGCCGGCTGTTTCGCCGAAGCAGCCTTGACAGAGCGCGTTCGGCCTTGGATAATATCGTTCTCTTTGGTGATATAGCTCAGTTGGTTAGAGCACAGCACTCATAATGCTGGGGTCGGTGGTTCAAGTCCACCTATCACCACCAAGAATTCCAGGCAAATGGCTTGGCTCCCACGAGTCAAGCCATTTTGCTTTACAGATTTTCGGTGATATAGCTCAGTTGGTTAGAGCACAGCACTCATAATGCTGGGGTCGGTGGTTCAAGTCCACCTATCACCACCAGGATCGTTGTAGAAGAAAGCCGCCGCCTCGCAAGAAGCGGCGGCTTTTTTTCGTTCATGCGGCGCCGACCGTACGGTGGGCACAGCGTGCCCACGCGGAAGCATGATGGGTGATATCGCTGTTTGCATCGCTCGTGCAGCCATTTGTTTGCGCTTCCAAATGATCATTTGGATACGTTTCGATGTGTTTGCTGGGTCGGATAAAACGCCGCCAACGGTGCGCGTCGTTCCGCGTGGGCACAGCGTGCCCACCTTACTGCACGCTCCGTGATTCATCCCACGTCGGTATGTTCATCCAGCTCGAAATCGCCGCGCCCAAAGGCTTCGATGACTTCCTGCGCCTGCTGCAGGTACTCGGCCGGCACCAGGATCCGTACGCCGCCCAGGGCCGGCGCCAGCAGCAGGTCGGTCTGCACCAGATGGGCATCGGCCAGCACTGCGGGAATGCCAGACGCTTCCAGGCAGCCGCGCATCAGGGCGGCGTCCATCGGCACCATGTAGCGCGCGATGATGAACAGGTCGCGGCCGGGGATGGCTTCGATGTCCGGGTGCGCGGCCAGCCATGCGTCGAGTGCGTCATCCATGTACTTCCCCCTGCGGTGATTGGATGAGCCAATATAACCCGTTCGCGCAAGGCGTGACGCCGGCTTACAGCACCAGTGGCAGCGAGGACAGCAGATACAGGATCACGCCAATCAGCCCGCCGACGATCGTGCCGTTGATGCGAATGAATTGCAGGTCCTTGCCGATATTCAGTTCGATCTGTTCCGACATCTCGGCGCTGTCCCAGTTCTTCACGGTGTCGGCGATGTGGTGGGTCAGGAACACGGCGAATTCCGGCGCCGCCGCGCGCGAGGCCAATTCCAGGTTCTCGTTCAGCGACTGGCGCAGTTGCGGATCCTCGGCCAGGGTCTGGCCCAGCCAGCCGCCGGTGGCTTCGATGCGGCCGCGCAGCATCGAAGTCTCGCTGTGCAAATCGCGCTTCAGCCAGTCGCGCAATTCGCTCCAGAGCGAAGCCAGGTAATTGTTCAGGGCTTCGTCGTTCAGCAGGTAGTTCTTGATTTCCTCGCTGCGCTCGGAGAATGCCGGGTCGGCCTTCAGGCGCTCGATGAATTCGCTGGTAAATACGTCGAAACGCTGGCGCAGCGGGTGGTGCGGGTCTTCGCTGACCTTGTTCAGGATGCCCGAGGCCAGGCGCACGGCGATATCCGCGCCTTTGCGGCCGATGAGTTCCGAAGGCAGCATCTTTTCGATAAAGGCATATTCTTCCTTCAGCCAGTCGACGATGCCTTGCGCGATATACGACTGCGTCTCTTCGTTATCCAGCAGCCGCGCCAATTGGTGGATGCCTTCGTTCAACAATTCCTGGTGCCGCCCTCCGCGCGTCAGGCTCTCCAGGATGGTGCCGGCCGACTTGGACAGGTCGACGCTTTTCACCATCGAATGCACGGCCTTGCGCAGGAAATTCTGGACCGCCGTGTCTTCGGTGAAGTCGAGCATCCAGGAAGCCACCTTCACCAGGTATTGCCCCATGCGGCCGGTATTCGCCGGTTTCACCAGCCAATCGGCCACCTTTTGCGCCGGGTCGTGCTTGCGGATCAGGCCGACGATGGATTCGGTATCCAGGAATTTCTCGCGCACGAAGAGCGCCAGGTTATCGGCGATCTTGGCCTTGTTGTTGGGGATGATGTTCGTATGGCGCGATATCACCGGAATCGGCACGCGCTTGAACAAGGCCACCACGGCGAACCAGTCGGCCAGGGCGCCCACCATCGCCGCCTCGGAAAAGGCTTTCAATAGCCCCGTCCACCAGCCCGGGGGCAGGAAAAAGCTCAGCACGAACAGGCCAGCCGCGCCGATGAAAAAGCCCAGCGCCAGCCGTTTCGATTGATCGAGTTCGCGTTCTTTCGTCATGGGATGCGGATGCTTTGTTTCTACATCGGCAATCCTATATGACTTGCAAGGTTTTCAGCTTTTCGATTGCGTCCGCGGACCAGCCCCAGTCGGCCAGGATGGCTTCACTGTGCTGGCCCGGTGTGGCGGGCGCGGCGCCGGCCTCGGGTGCGGTGCGGCTGAAGCGCGGCGCCGGGGCGGGCTGGACCACGCCGTCGATCTCGACGAAGGCGCCGCGCGCGCGGTTGTGCGGGTGCGCCGGTGCTTCGGCCATGTCGAGCACGGGGGAGACACAGGCATCGGTCCCTTCCAGCAGCGTGCACCATTCGTCGCGGGTGCGGGTGGCGAACAGGGTGGCGAACTTCGCCTTCAACTCCGGCCAGCCTTCCTGGCGCCATTGTCTGGCGAAGTCGGGATCGGTGGCGCCGCTCAAGGCCAGCAGTTGGGCGTAGAACTGCGGCTCGATGGCGCCGACGGCCAGGAATTTGCCGTCGCGGCAGGCGTAGGTATCGTAGAACGGCGCGCCGCCATCGAGCATGTTGGCGCCGCGCGTGTCGCGCCAGGAGCCGTGGGCGCGCAGGCCGTACAGCATGGCGCCCAGCAGCGCGGAACCGTCGGTCATGGCGGCATCGACCACCTGGCCCTTGCCCGAGTTGCGCGCCTCCAGGGCGGCGCAGACCACGCCGAAGGCCAGCATCATGGCGCCGCCGCCGAAGTCGCCGACCAGGTTCAACGGCGGGCTTGGGGGCGCATCGGCGCGGCCCATCGCGTGCAGCATGCCGGACAGGGCGAGGTAGTTCAGGTCGTGGCCGGCGGCCTGGGACAAGGGGCCGGCCTGGCCCCAGCCGGTGATGCGGCCGTAGACCAGTGTCGGGTTGCGGGCGAGGCAGGTGTCGGGGCCGAGGCCGAGGCGTTCCATGACGCCGGGGCGGAAGCCTTCGAGCAGGATGTCGGCTTGTTCCAGCAGCGTCAACACGACCTCGCGCGAGGCGGCGTTCTTCAGGTCGAGGGCGAGGGAGCGGCGGCCGCGGGCCATGACGTCGTATTTCGTGCCCAGGCTGGGGAAGGGATTGGCGGCGCCGGGCGTCGGCTTGCGGTCGATGCGGATGACCTCGGCGCCCATGTCGGCCAGCATCATGGCGGCGAAGGGACAGGGGCCGATGCCGACCAGTTCGATGATTTTGATACCGTGGAGGGGACCGGGCATGTGGATGCGTGTTCGATTGATCGGGCGGTGTTGTGGTGGGTTTGAAAACCCACCCTACGCCATCGACGGTTCCGGTGTATGCCGGAGCCGGGTCGTGGCGCGCGGGTTACAGGGAGCGGGCGATGATCTCTTTCATGATCTCGTTGGCGCCGCCATAGATGCGCTGGACGCGGGCGTCGACGTACATCTGGGCGATCGGGTACTCGAGCATGTAGCCATAGCCGCCGAACAGCTGCACGCACTGGTCCACGACCTTGCATTGCAGGTCGGAGATCCAGTACTTCGCCATCGAGGCGCGCACGGCGTCCATGCGGCCGGCCAGCATGTCTTCGACGCAGCGGTCGATGAAGATGCGCGCCACCGTGGCCTCGGTCTTGATCTCGGCCAGCACGAAGCGGGTGTTCTGCATCTCGATCAGCATCTGGCCGAAGGCGCGGCGTTCCTTCGCGTGTTCGACGGTCAGCTGCAGCGCGCGCTCGATGGCGGCCACGCCGGCCACGCCGATGATGGTGCGTTCATACGGCAGCTCGGTCATCAGCTGGACGAAGCCCCTGCCCTCCTCGCCGCCGAGCACATTCGCCAGCGCCACGTGGGCGTCGTCGAAGAACAGCTCGCAGGTGTCCTGGCCCTTCTGCCCGACTTTCTCCAGGATGCGGCCGACGCGAAAGCCCGGATTGTCGCGGGTTTCCAGCAGCATCAGCGAGAGGCCTTTCGCGCCGCCGGCCGGATCGGTCCTGGCCACCACCAGGACCAGGTCGGCCAGGTAGCCGTTCGAGATGAAGGTCTTCGAGCCGTTCAGGCGATAACCGTCGGCGCCGCGCACGGCGCTTGTGCGGATGCCCTTCAAATCCGAGCCGGCGCCCGGTTCCGACATGGCGATGGCTGCCACCATCTCGCCGCTGGCCAGCCGCGGCAGGTAGCGGCGCTTCTGTTCCTCGGTGCCCTGGTTCAGCAGGTAGTGGGCGACGATGGCGTGCACGTGCAAACCAAACGCCATGTCGCCGGCGTAGCCCAGCTCCTCGAACACCACGGCCATGTGGGCGAAGCTGCCGCCGGAGCCGCCGTATTCCTCGGGAATGTCGGCGGCCAGCAGGCCCATCTCGCCCGCATTGTTCCACAACGCGCGGTCGACGTGCTGCTGCTGGCGCCAGCGCTCGCCGTGCGGGGCGATTTCGCTGGCGACGAAACGGCGCACGGCGTCGCGGAAGGTGTCGAGCTCCGGGTTGCTCCGGGAAGGATGGACGTCCATGTCAGAGCGCCTGGTACAGGGTGACGACGCAGGCGCCGCCCAGGCCCAGGTTGTGCTGCAGGGCCGTGCGTGCGCCCGCGACCTGGCGCGCGCCGGCGCTGCCGCGCAGCTGGTGGGTCAGCTCGAAGCATTGCGCGAGACCCGTGGCGCCGAGCGGGTGGCCTTTCGACAGCAGCCCGCCCGACGGGTTGGTGACGACCTTGCCGCCGTAGGTGTTGTCGCCGTCGCGGATGAATTTGTCCGCACCGCCTTCCGGGCACAGGCCCAGGGCTTCGTAGGTAATCAGTTCATTGTGGGCGAAGCAGTCGTGCAGCTCGACCACGTCGAGGTCGTCGGGGCCGATGCCGGCCTGCTCGTAGACCTTCGCCGCCGCATCAGAGCTCATGTCGTAGCCGACCAGGCGCATCATGTCGTTGGCCTCGAACGTGCTGGCGCGGTCGGTGGTCATGGCCTGGGCTGCGATGTGGACGTCGGCGCGCAGGCTGTGCTTGCGGGCGAAGGCTTCCGAGACCAGCACGGCGGCGGCCGCGCCGCAGGTCGGCGGGCAAGCCATCAGGCGCGTCATGACGCCGGGCCAGATGGCGGGCGCGTCGAGCACGTCCTGGGCCGTGACTTCCTTGCGAAACAGCGCCAGCGGGTTGTTCACGGCGTGGCGGCTGGCCTTGGCGCGGATGCGCGCGAACGCTTCCAGCGGCGTGCCGTACTTTTCCATGTGCGCCAGGCCGGCGCCGCCGAAGTAGCGCAGCGCCAGCGGAATCTCCGGCTTGCCGACCAGGCGGTCGGTGACGGCGTCGAAATCGTCGAAAGGCGCCGGGCGGTCGGTGAACACCGAGCCGAGGGCGCCGGGGCTCATCTGCTCGAAGCCCAGCACCAGCACGCATTCGGCGGCGCCGCTCGCGATCGCCTGGCGCGCCAGGAACAGGGCCGTGGAGCCGGTCGAGCAGTTGTTGTTGACGTTGACGATGGGGATGCCGGTCATGCCGACGCCGTACAGCGCCTTCTGGCCGCAGGTGGAGTCACCGTAAACATAGCCGACGTAGGCCTGCTCGATGTCGGCGTAGGCGACGCCGGCGTCCTGCAGGGCGGCGCGCGCGGCCTCGGCGCCCATCACGTGGTACGGCGCGGACGCGCCGGGCTTGGCGAACGGGATCATCCCGACGCCGGTAACGCAGACCTTGCGGCTCATCTTGTCTCCTGGTTGGAATAGCGGGTCGATGCCCTTTTTTATCGTTCGATTATAGACAGATACGGCCGCGCCGAGCGATGCCATGGCTGGAGGAGCAACTCTATTTTTTCGGCAACATGTTCGCTACGTCGCTTATACTGCTGTGATTCAACCTTGATAAGGAGACGTACTGCATGCACCACGAACTCACGCTGATCACCACCATTGCCGCCGCGCTGGGCTTCGGCCTCATCTTCGGGATGCTTGCCATCCGCCTGAAACTGCCCGCGCTGGTCGGCTATCTCGCCGCCGGTATCCTGATCGGTCCCGCCACACCAGGTTTTGTGGCCGACATGTCGCTGGCATCGCAATTGGCCGAGATTGGGGTGATGCTGCTGATGTTCGGCGTGGGCTTGCACTTCTCCTTGCGCGACCTGCTCGACGTGAAACGCATCGCCCTCCCCGGCGCCGTGCTGCAGATCGCGGTGGCCACCGCGATGGGCATGGGCATGGCCTACCTGTGGGGCTGGAGTATCGGCGCCGGCCTGGTGTTCGGCCTGGCGCTGTCGGTGGCCAGTACCGTGGTGCTGCTGCGCGCGCTGGAAAGCCGCGGCATCCTCGACTCGATGAACGGCCGCATCGCGGTCGGCTGGCTGGTGGTGGAAGACCTGGTGACGGTGCTGGTGCTGGTGCTGCTGCCGGCGCTGGCCGGCCCGCTGGGCGGCAAGGGCACGGGCGGCGACGAGTCGATCTGGCTCGCGCTCGGCAAGACCCTGCTGCAGGTCGGCGCCTTTGTCGCCTTCATGCTGCTGGTCGGCCGCAAGCTCTTCCCCTGGTTCCTGTGGCGCGTGGCGAAGACCAATTCGCGCGAGCTGTTCACGCTGGCCGTGATCGCCGCCGCCGTCGGCATCGCCTACGGTTCCTCGCACCTGTTCGGCGTGTCGTTCGCGCTGGGCGCCTTCTTCGCCGGCATGGTGCTGCGCGAATCGGAACTCTCGCACCGCGCCGCCGAAGAATCGCTGCCGCTGCGCGACGCGTTCTCGGTGCTGTTTTTTGTGTCGGTCGGCATGCTGTTCGATCCGATGGTGCTCATCGAGAGCCCGCTGCACGTGCTGGCGGTGGTCGCGGTCATCATCTTCGGCAAGTCGATCGCGGCCATGCTGCTGGTGCTGGCGCTGCGCTATCCGCTGAACACGGCGATCACGGTCTCGGCCAGCCTGGCGCAGATCGGCGAGTTCTCCTTCATCCTGGCGGCGCTCGGCATTTCGCTGGGCCTGATGCCGCAGGAAGGGCAAAGCCTGATCCTGGCCGGCGCGATCATCTCGATTGCGGTGAACCCGCTGCTATTCACGGCCATCGAGCCGCTGCAGCGCTGGCTGCGCAAGAACTCGGAGCTGGTGCGCAAGCTGGAAAGCTCGCCCGACCCGCTGGCCGAACTGCCGATGAGCGTGCCGCACGAGCGCCTCACCGGCCAGGTGGTGCTGGTCGGCTACGGCCGCGTGGGCCGGCGCATCGCCGATGCGCTGACCGCGCAAGGCATCCACTACGTGGTGGCCGAGCAGAACCGCGAGATCGTCGATGCGCTGCGCAAGCGCGAGCAGCCGGCCGTGGTGGGGAATGCCTCGGAACCGGCGGTGCTGATCCAGGCGCATATCGCGCGCGCGGCGGTGCTGGTGATCGCCACACCAGACACCTTCCACGTGCGCAGCATGATCGAGACGGCCAAGGCGCTCAATCCGGGGATTCGCTGCGTGGTGCGGACGCATAACGAGCAAGAGGCGGAGCTGCTGCGCGAGGATACCGGCGGCAAGGTGTTCCTGGGCGAGCACGAGCTGGCGGGGAGCATGACGCGGTATGTGCTCGATACCTTGAAGGATGTGCAGCACGCGCATTAGAGCGCGGATTGCGGCAGCAACCGTACGGTGGGCACACTGTGCCCACGCGGGTACGGGCGCGGCCTTGCACCCGCGGCGGGGATGATTCGCCCGCCGGCGTTTGCGATGATATGGGAGGACGCCAGGCGGGCCTTTAGGCCATCGCATGCACCGCGAGCGACACATCACCGCCGCCGTCCGCCAGCTACGCACGTAACCGCGTGGGCACGGAGTGCCCACCGTACGGTTGCATGGATTGGCCAAATCGGCCGACAGCGCTGATCGACCAAACAAAAAGCCCGCCGGCGCATTGCGCTCGGCGGGCTTTTTTACGCGGGAAGCTGAATTACGCGGCAACCATCTCGCCCGTTTCCGAACACAGCTTCAGGTTGGCGTGCTTCGGCGCGAACTGCAGCAGTTCCTTGCGCTCTTGCAGCAGGGCGAACACGTCGTCCTTCGACAGCACGTACTGGTCGAGCAGCGTGTCCTTGATCGACTCGATCATGGCGCGGTAGTCGCGCATCGCGCCCAGGGTGTAGCTGTACAGTTCATCGGCTTTGTCTTCCATCTGGCGCAGGGTGTGCTCGCCGCTGGCGTCGTTCTTCAGCTGGCTGTAGTCGATCTTCGAGCGCGAGTACATCGACAGGCGGTTGACCATCAGGTTCAGCATCTTGGTCACCTTCTCGATGTCGTTCTGGGCGCCGACCGAGATGCCGCGGGCGCCGTAGAACAGCTCCTCGGCCGCCATGCCGCCGTACAGGCCGATCACGTCGCGCTCGAGTTCTTCCAGGGTGCGCAGCGACATGTCGTCACCCGACTGCAGCACGTAACCGAGGGCGCCGATCTTCGACACGGCTTCGGTCGAGATCTTCAGCAGGTGCGACTTTTCCTTCACTTCGTCGAGCGACAGACCGGCGCGCAGGTGCGGGTCGATCTGCATGAAGAAGTGGCCCAGTTCGTGCAGGGCGATGCGCTCGCGCTGCTTGTGCTTCTCGGCGGTGGTGGCACGGTCGGTCAGGCCGATGGTGGCGCGCTCATAAGCACGGAACAGCAGCTTGGTGTTGATGATCGCCTTTTCCTGGATCGACAGCATCGAGGCGCGTTCGACCACGGTTTCCAGCAGTGCCGGGCTGAGGTTCTGGGTGATTTCCGCCACCTGGTCCAGGTCGAGGTCGTCGTAGTCGACCAGGCCCTCTTTTTTACGCGACAGGAAGCTCTTCAGCAGTTCGCGCCGCTCGCCCTTGTTCGGCAGGCGGAAGTTGATCTTCACCGAGAAGCGGCGCAGCATCGCTTCGTCCATCTCGGTCGAGGCATCGTCGAAGTTCGAGGCGATGATCCAGATCACATTCTGGCCCTTGTCGCTCTTCACGCCGTCCAGCAGGCCGAGCAGGGTATTCGCGGTATCGTCTTCCCACTTCTTTTCGCTGCGGCCGCGCGGCATGAACAGGCTCTGGCCTTCGTCGAGGAAGATGATGCACTTGCCCTTGGCGCAAGCCTTGCGGTACAGGGCGTTCAGGGCTTTCGAGCCGCCGCCGACGTAACCCGATTCCAGCGCCGAGCCCGAGGCCGAGATCAGCGGCATGTTCAGGCGCTTGGCCAGGTAGCCGACCAGCTTGGTCTTGCCGGTGCCGGCAGGACCGGTCAGCATCACGTTGAAAGGCTTGTCGATGTTGTGCGACGCGTATTCGTCGCGGTTGCGGATCATGTCTTCCAGGTGCAGCACTTCCTGCTTGATGTCTTCCATGCCGATCAGGTCGTCCATGCTGCCCTTGAGCTTGTCCGGGCTGATCATGGTCGAGCTGGCGCCCATGCCGGGGATGCCGAACTTCAGGCAGTACACGATCAGCAGCAGCAGCACGATCTCGAAGGCGTGGCGCTTCAGGAAGTCGACGGCGTGGGCGCCGGCCGAACCTTCTTCTTCGAGCACGGCCTTGTGCGTCGCCAGGTAGTCGTCCCTGGCGATCGAGTAGGGAATCGCGTTCTTCAGCAAGACTTCGCGTTCCAGGCTCAGGTGCGAGGTGCTCGGCACCTTCACCACGTGCAGTTCCGGCGAACCCTTGAACTTGAACACGTAGCGCGGCGACTCCGACAGCGGCTTGGCCACCATCAGGTAATCGAGCTTGTCCTTCTGCGTGGCCAGGCGGGTGATTTCGGAAATGTCCTGCGAGTGGACGACCGGGCTTGGGTCTTGCGGCTTGTCCGCCGACCAGATCGCGACACCGGCCAGCGCACCCAGCACGACGGCGGTGGCGATGCGGACGTACACGTTCTTGAAAGCGATCTGGAGTCGGGCAAAGTTGGGCATGTTCGGTACTCTACGAATGTATGGTGCGCGTGATGCAACAGTGCGTGGTGCGGGGGCGGCCTTCCGGGGTGCGCAAATCGGAATGGCGGCGACCCGGTGCGGGCCGCATGGAGTCGAACAGATAAGCATTCGACATCTTTTTGATGCCCGTAGGCAACAGGGATAGGGAGACTATACCCGTAAAGAAAACGCAGATGTATACGCCTGGCTTAAAATTTTTTGATCGCACGCATAGCTGGAAAAGCTGACAAGCCAATTCGTTATGAGCCTGTCAAAAGTATCGTCAAAGCGTCTATTCATTGCGGCAAGAGCTTGAATTCGTTTTAATGGTTTACGCCTGGCGTCTTGATGTCTTGATATGTCCCGGTTCGGAACGTGTCGCATTTCTTTAACATGGCGAAGGGTCATGTCCGCCTCGTGCGCACCCTTGGCGGTGCGAATCGAACATGAAACCGTAGACGGTTTTTGCTATGCTTTTCGCGGAGTCCCGTACTCCCGCAAGGCGTTTGTACCCAGCAATATCTGCAAGGAAGGGAACAATCGTGAACAAATTCTTCATTGCCCTGGCGCTGGGCTTGCTGGCCGGTGGCGCGGCGCATGCCGCCGTCGTCGAGCTGTCGCCCTTGCCGCATGGCGGCGGCGCTTCCCATGCGCGCCTGGCCGACTTGGCGCCCACGCCGCGTCTCGACGTCGTTGTCCCGCCCACCCACATGTCCGAGCTGCCGGAACCGGAAGTGTTCGCGATGATGCTGGTGGGGCTGGTACTGCTCGGCTACCGGGCACGCCGGCGCGACAGCCGCGAAAAGTTCAGGTAGCGTCGTCGGAAAACGGCATGCGCCTCAAGCGCCGGCCTACAAGGCCGGTGCTGCTTCCGCACAGAGGGCGTACAGCTTGCACAGGGTATTCCAGTTGCGCGAAGTCGTGGTATCGCCCAGCTGCTTGCCCAGCGCCGCCGCGGCAGCGCTGTCGAGCACGCCATCCGGGCACCATACATAGGCGGCGCGCTGGCCGAGCGCCAGGGCGCCCTCGCCCCAGTCGCGTTCGCAGAGCGGCGCCAGCGTCTCGCGCGCGGCCGCGTCGGGCAACACGAAAACCAGCAGGCGCGCATGGTCGGCCGCCCGGTCCAGCAAGGTGTTTTCCGCCAGCACGGCGGCCAGGTCTGCGCCGGCCAGCACCATCACGCGTGCCGCCACACCCAGCTTCAGCACCAGCGCCTCCTCGATGGCGGCGGCCGCCGCGGCCGGGTCGATGTCGCCGGCGCGGAACACGATGTTCCCGCTGTTGAGTACGCTGCGCACGTCGGTGTAGCCGAGATCGCCGACCAGCTGGCGCAGGTCGGCCATGGCGACGCGCTTGGCGCGCCCGACGTTGATGCCGCGCAACAGGGCAATATAGGCTTTGCTTGTCATGCGGCCATGTTAGCGCCCATTACGCCGGGCGGCATCCTGTTTATTTGAGGAGGCCTTCGTCGCGCAGCGCCTGCTGCACCGCCGGACGGGCGCCGATGCGCGCGCGGTAGGCTTGCAGCTGCGGCCAATCGGCCAGGCTGAACTTGACGAAGTCGGCCCAGCCCAGCACCGTGAACAGGTAGGCGTCGGCCACGCTGAACGCAGCACCTGCCAGGTAGTCCTGGCTGTCAAGGTGCCGGGCGATGTGCGAGAAGCGCAGCGCCAGCATCTTGCGCGCGTTGTCGCGCATGTCGTCGCTGGCGTCCGGCTTGAACAGCGGGCTGAAGTTCTTGTGCAGCTCGGTCGAAATGTAGTTCAGCCAGCCCAGGGCCTGGTAGCGCTCGATCTTGCCGACGGCAGGCAGCAAGTTGGCTTGCGGCGCCAGGTCGGCCAGGTACTGGACGATGGCCGGGCCTTCGGTCAGCACCGCGCCATCTTCCAGTTCCAGCGCCGGCACATAGCCGTTCGGATTAACGCTGCGGAAGTCCGCGCCGCTGGCCGTGAGCTTCTTGCCGAGGTCGACGCGCTCGGTGCTGAAGGCCAGGCCTGTCTCGAGCAGGACGATGTGCGGGGACAGCGAGCAGGCGCCGGGGCTGAAATACAGTTTCATGTAGGGTCCTTGGTCTGGTTGAACGGGCGGCGGATCGCCGGCCGGCCGCGGCAGGCGGCAAACGCCGCGCCGGGGCAGCGCGAGAATACCGCAATCGGCAGCGCTCTGCTTGGGACGGCGCAATCCGCTCCGCGCATGCAACGGGACTGTAAAGGGTGCGACAAAGGGAGCAGCAAAGGGGGCGGCAAATACCGGCCTGCCCTGGTGGGCGCCGGATATCGCTCGATGGGGAGGACTACGCGTCCTGGACAGGACGTGGGAAGAAGAAAAACGGGCAGCGTGCGCGGCGCCTAGCGCGCCGTGCAGCTGCCGCGCATAACCGCCGGCATGGCAAACAAATCTGCCATGCCGCCGGTTTTAGTGCGCATAATTACCGGTCGACGGCGAAGTTTCGTTGCCTTGCGCTTGCTGCTGCTGCTGCTGCTGGGCTGCGGCGGCCTGGGCTGCCTTCTCTTCTGGCTTCGGACGGCCTTGGGCGTCGGACAGGCGATACTTGGTGCGGCGGTCGCCCATCAGGTCGCGCAGGTCGCGGATGCTCATGCCGGTGACTTCGTGCATGCGGATCAGCAGCGAAGCGCCGACCGGCAGGCGGTGGTGGCGGATCTTGCTGATGACCGGCGGCGCCACTTCCAGCATGCGCGACAGCGCAGCGTCGTTTTTCAGTTGCATCTTGCCCAGCAGGATGTCGAGCAGATGGTTGGGGTTGTAGCTTTCCTGTGAAGACAAAGCATGATGTGCCATGATTTTTACCTCGTGAGTGTGGTTTAAAATAGTTCTTTACGAACTTTGTAAAGACTGTGCTGCTTTCAACATCGTTTCCGAACACGCTCTCTTGCCAACATTCAAACTAGTCTGCAGAACAAGTCTGAATCTTCACTTAAGAAACATGCCGCTGCGCATGCGCTCTGCTTAACACTCCCCCAAACGCACTTGTCTTTCAAACAAATTATCAGACCCGCTCCGTATTTGAACATCCGTCCTGAGCACATGAGTCATTGTTGGAAATCAAGCTATCGTGTGGAAAGCTTGTCACATAGGCATTTCAACACATGGGGATAATTTGTGGCGCACGCAAGAGATTTCTTCCGTTAATTTGTGTGAAAGAATTTGAGCGGAAGGTATTGATTTACAACAGGAAACATCTTGAGCAAACCCTGACTCAGCCTTGCGCGCGGCGTTTTGATTCCTTAGCGCAATTTAACAATCTGGATAGAATAACAATTCAATTAATCCAGGAAACAAAGCATTCCAGGTAGCATTAATTAACCCGCCCGACACACCCGTTTGCGGCTGCAAACAGGGATTTACGGTAAACTCGCTTGACGCTTTGTCAAAGCACGAGCATTTCTTTTAACGAAGCATTCCATGCAGAAAAAAGTATTCATCAAGACCTTCGGCTGCCAGATGAACGAGTACGACTCCGACAAAATGGCGGACGTGCTCGGCGCATCCGATGGCCTGGTCCGCACCGACAAACCGGACGACGCCGACGTCATCCTGTTCAATACCTGTTCGGTGCGCGAAAAAGCGCAGGAAAAAGTTTTTTCCGACCTGGGCCGCCTGCGCGAACTGAAGCGCCAGCGCCCCGACCTGATCATCGGCGTCGGCGGCTGCGTGGCGTCCCAGGAAGGGCAAGCCATCGTCAAGCGCGCGCCCCACGTCGACATGGTGTTCGGTCCGCAAACCCTGCACCGCCTGCCGCAGATGATCCGCGAGCGGCGCAGCAGCGGCACGGCCCAGGTCGACATCAGCTTCCCGGAAATCGAAAAGTTCGACCACCTGCCCCCGGCCAAGGTCGACGGCCCGGTGGCGTATGTGTCGATCATGGAAGGCTGCAGTAAATATTGCAGCTATTGCGTCGTACCCTACACCCGCGGCGAGGAAGTCTCGCGCCGCTTCGAGGATGTGCTGACCGAAGTGGCCGGCCTGGCGGCGCAAGGCGTGAAGGAAATCATGCTGCTTGGCCAGAACGTGAACGCCTACCGCGGCGCCATGGAGGGTGGCACAGTTGGTGAAACGGCCGACTTTGCCTTGCTGCTCGAATACATTGCCGATATCCCCGGCATCGAGCGCCTGCGTTTCGTCACCAGCCACCCGAAGGAATTCACCCAGCGTCTGATCGACGCCTTTGCCAAGATCCCGCAACTGGTGAACCACCTGTACTTGCCGGTGCAGCATGGTTCCGACCGCATCCTGCAAGCCATGAAGCGCGGCTATACCGGCCTGGAATACAAGTCCATCATCCGCCGCATCCGCGCGGTGCGGCCGGACATCACGATCTCGTCCGACTTCATCGTCGGCTTCCCCGGCGAAACCGATGCCGATTTCGAGGCCATGATGAAACTGGTGCAGGACGTCGGCTTCGACAACAGTTTCAGCTTCATCTTCAGCAAGCGCCCGGGCACCCCGGCCGCCAACCTCGAAGACGACACCCCGCACGAGGTCAAGCTGGCGCGCCTGCAGCGCCTGCAAGCCCAGATCGACACCAACACCCGCAAGCTCAGCGCGGCCATGGTCGGCACTGTCCAGCGCGTGCTGGTCGAAGGGCCGTCCAAGCGCGACCCGAACGAACTGCAGGGCCGCGCCGAAAACAACCGCGTCATTTATTTCGCCCCGGGTGCTGCCGGCAACAGCCTGGTCGGCCAACTGGTCGACCTGCGCGTCACCGACACCCTGGATTACTCCCTGCGCGGCGAACTCGTCGCCAACCTCGATACGATTGCCAAAGCCAGTTGAAAACCACGCCTACCCAGCCTTCGTACTTCATTCCCGAGCCGCTCGATAACACGCGACTCGCCCACCTCTGCGGTCCGCTCGACGAAAACCTGCGCCAGATCGGCGCGGCCCTCGACGTGACCATTTTCCGCCGCGGCGAAAAATTCATCGTCACCGGCGCCAACGCCGAACGCGCGGTCGAACTGCTCGAACGCTTCTATGCGGTCGCGAACAAGGTCGTGCCGATCGAGGAAGTCCAGCTGGCCCTGGTGGAACAGCGCGCCGGCCTGCGCCCGGCGATCGACGGCGCCAAGCCGGCCGAAGCCGCACCCGCAGCCGCAGCCGAGCCGGATGCGGACGACGCCGATGCGGAACTGGTCAGCCCGACCCTGAAGACCCGCCGCAGCGACCTGCGCGGCCGCACGCCGCACCAGATCCAGTACCTGCGCGCCGTGCTCGAGCACGACATCAGCTTCGGCGTCGGCCCGGCCGGCACCGGCAAGACCTATCTTGCCGTCGCCTGCGCCGTCGATGCGCTGGAGCGCGACGCCGTGAAACGCATCATCCTCACGCGGCCGGCGGTGGAAGCCGGCGAACGCCTCGGCTTTTTGCCGGGCGACATGAGCCAGAAGGTCGATCCCTACCTGCGTCCGCTGTACGACGCTTTATATGACCTGCTCGGCTTCGACCGCACCCAAAAGCTGTTCGAGAAGCAGGTGATCGAGATCGCGCCGCTGGCCTACATGCGCGGGCGCACGCTGAACCACGCCTTCGTGATCCTGGACGAAGCCCAGAACACGACGGTGGAACAGATGAAGATGTTCCTCACGCGCATAGGCTTCGGCAGCAAGGCTGTGGTCACCGGCGACGTGACCCAGGTCGACCTGCACAAGACCCAGCGCTCGGGCCTGGTCGACGCCATGCACGTGCTGAAAGACGTGCGCGGGATTGCCTTCTCCCACTTCTCCAGCGCCGACGTGGTGCGCCACCCCCTGGTGGGCCGCATCGTCGATGCCTACGACAAAGCCAGCGAAGTCCAGGAACTGGGCGCGCTTCCAAAATCCACGACTGCCCGCAATGCAAGAAAAAAACCATAATCTCGAACTCGACGTCCAGTACCCGGACGCGCGCCTGGAAACCACGATCACCCCGGAGATGGTGGAACGCTGGGTGCGCGCCGCCCTGCTGGGGCCGGCCGAACTGGCGATCCGCTTCGTCGATGCCGCCGAAGGGCAGACCCTGAACCTCGACTACCGCGGCAAGGATTACGCCACCAACGTGCTGACCTTTGCCTACAACGAAGGCGAGGAACTGGGCGAGGACGACCCGGTGCAGGCCGACATCGTGCTGTGCACCGACGTGCTGCAGCGCGAGGCCGATGAGCAGAAGAAGACGCTGGAAGAACACGCGGCCCACCTGGTGGTGCACGGCGTGCTGCATGCCCAGGGTTACGACCACGAGCATGACGAGGAAGCCGAGGAGATGGAACAGTTCGAGCGCGATGTGCTGGAGGCGCTGGGCTATCCGGATCCGTACGCGGAGAAGTAAGCGCCAGTATTCATCGTTGGCGTATCGCTGTTCGCGGGATGGAATTTGTTCGTAGGGTGGGCTCTCGAGCCCACGCGGTTTCACCGCATGCATCGATATGCAAATGATGCACTGCGTGGGCACGAGTGCCCACCCTACAAAGCAACATGCATCGACCGCCGATGTCGCCTACGCTTTCAACTGCTCCCCGATCGGCAACTTGCGTATCCGCTTGCCGGTCGCCGCAAACACCGCATTCGTCAGCGCCGGCGCGATTCCCGCCGTGCCCGGCTCGCCGATGCCGCCCGGCTCGTCGCGGCTGTTCACGATGTGCACTTCCACCACCGGCGCTTCGTTGATGCGCATCATGCGGTAGTCGCCGAAGTTGGTCTGCTGCACCCTGCCCTTGTCCAGCGTGATCTCGTTCCACAGCGCCGCCGAGGCGCCGAACACGATCCCGCCTTCCATCTGCGCGATGATCCCGTCCGGATTGATCGCCTGCCCGCAATCGACCGCGCACACGACGCGGTGCACGCGCACGTCGCCGTCCGGCCCGACCGACACTTCCGCCACCTGCGCCATGTAGCTCCCGAACGCGAACTGGGTCGACACCCCGCGCCCCACCTTGCGCCCGGCAACCGGCTTCAAGGGTTTGCCCCAGCCGGCCTTCTGCGCCGCCAGGTTCAGCACCGCCAGCGTGCGCGGCGACTTTTCCAACAAGGCGCGGCGGAAGGCCACCGGATCCTGCCTGGCAGCCCCCGCCAATTCATCGATGAAGCTCTCGACCACGAACACGTTGTGGGTCGGCCCCACGCCGCGCCAGAAAGCGGTCGGCACGCCCGGCGGTTCGTGGCGCACGTATTCCACGCGCATGGCCGGAATCGCATACTGCAAGTCGGCCGCGCCCTCCACCGCATCCGGGTCGACGCCGTTCTTCACTGCCGGCGGCGCAAAGCGCGCCATGATCGACGAGCCGGTCACGCGGTGGAACCAGGCCGCGAGCTTGCCCTTGTCGTCCAGGCGCGCCGCCAGGCGGTCCACGTAATACGGACGGTACATGTCGTGCTGGATATCTTCCTCGCGGGTCCAGATGAATTTGACCGGTCCCTTGACCAGCTTGGCGAAGGACACCGCCTGGATCACGTAGTCGACTTCCAACCGGCGCCCGAAGCCGCCACCCAGGTAGAAGTTATGCACCTTGATTTTCTCGACCGGCAGCCCGGACACCTTGGCCGCCGCCCCCTGGGCCAGGGCCGGCACCTGGGTACCGACCCAGAGGTCGCAGCCATCGGCGCGCAAGTCAACGGTGCAATTGATTGGCTCCATGGTCGCATGCGCCAGGAAAGGCAGTTCATAGACCGCCTCGATCTTGCGTCCGCCGGCTTCGTCCAGCACCTTCAACGCATTGCCTTCGTCGCGCGCCACCGCGCCCGTGCCCTGCGACACCTTCAGCATGTCGGCCAGGATGCCGCTTGACGCCACGCCGGCGTTGGCGCCGTCCTCGAAGCGCGGCGCGGCAGCCAGCAAGCCTTGCTTCGCGGCCCAGAAGTGATCCGCCACCACGGCCACCGCCCCCTCCAGGCGCAGCACCTGGCGCACGCCCTTCACGGCCAAGGCCTTTTGCTCGTCCACCGCCACCAGCTTGCCGCCGGTCACCGGCGAGGCGGCCACGGCGGCGATGCCCATGTTCGGCAGGCGCGCATCGATGCCGAACTGGGCCGTGCCATTCACCTTGGCCGGCGAATCCAGGCGGCGCATGGCCTTGCCGATCAAGACGAATTGCTCGGGGTCCTTCAGCTTGACGTTCTTCGGCAGCGTCAAGGTCGAGGCCGCATCGACCAGTTCGCCGAAATGGGCCGAGCGGCCCGAGGCCTGGTGGCGCACCGTGCCGGCCACCACCTGCAAGTCGGCCGTAGCGACATCCCATTGCTTGGCCGCCGCCTGCACCAGCACGCCGCGCACCATGGCGCCGGCTTCGCGCAGCGGCCGCCAGGCGCCGCGTACCGAGGTCGAGCCGCCGGTCACCTGGCCGCCGAGCAGCGGGTCGGCATACAGTTCGTTATTCGCCGGCGCCTGCTCCAGCTTGACTTTCGAGAGGTCGGCGCCGAGCTCCTCGGCCAGCAGCATCGGCATCGAGGTAAAGGTACCCTGGCCCATTTCCACCTTGTGGATGATGAGGGTCACGATGCCGTCGCGGTCGATGCGAATAAAAGCGTCGCGCGCCAGCCCGGCCGGGGTGTCGGAATGCTTGGTCGAGGCCGCGCCCACGGCTTTCTCGGACGGCGCCTCCTTGCGGTCGCCTTCCTTGCTGCAGCCGAACAGCGAGAAACCGAACAGCAGGCCGCCACCGGTGGCGGCGCCGAGCTGCATGAAGCGGCGGCGTGACGTGGGAACGCGTACTTCCTTGATCTGACTCATATGCGCTCCTTATTTGGCGGCGGCGATCTTGATCGCCTGGCGGATGCGTCCATAGGTGCCGCAGCGACAGATATTCCCGCTCATGGCATTGTCGATGTCGCTGTCGGATGGCTTGGGCGTGGCTTTCAGCAAGGCGGTGGCCGACATGATCTGCCCCGATTGACAGTAGCCGCACTGGACCACGTCGATCTGGCGCCAGGCGTCCTGCACCTTGGCGCCCACCGGATCCTGGCCGACCGCCTCGATGGTGACGACCTGCTTGCCGGCGGCGGCGGACACCGGCGTGACGCAGGAGCGGATCGGCTGGCCGTCGAGGTGGACGGTGCAGGCGCCGCACATGGCGACGCCGCAGCCGAACTTGGTGCCGGTCAGGCCGGCCACGTCGCGCAGGGCCCACAGCAGGGGCATGTCGTCGGGCACGTCGAGGGTGGTGGTGTTGCCGTTGATGGTGAGGGCGGGCATGGCGGTCCTTTGACAAATGGTCATCGAAATATAATCCAAGTCGGCGCGCCTTGCTGGCGGCCGCCCCGGCGCACATGCCTGTGCAAAAATCAGGCAGGGCCGCTTTTGGTGTATGCTTATGCTCATCGCAACAACGGCTTCACGCCAACTATGCCCGAGTATCCCAGTGACGTCCGATCGGACGCCAAACCCCACCGGTCCCTCTTCGAAAGGTTGACCGCATTCATCTCCCCTGAGCCAGAAAACCGCACCGAGCTGCTCGAAGTGCTGCACGAAGCACACGAGCGCAAGCTGATCGACGCCGACGCCCTGTCGATGATCGAAGGTGTGTTCCAGGTCTCCGACCTGTCCGCGCGCGACATCATGGTGCCCCGTTCCCAAATGGACGTGATCGACATCACCGATCCGATCGAGGAATGGCTGCCGATCGTGCTGGAAACCCAGCACTCGCGCTTCCCTGCCATCGAGGGCGAACGCGACAAGGTCGCCGGCATCCTGCTGGCCAAGGATTTGCTGCGCTATTACACCGAGAAAACCTTCGACGTGCGCGCCATGCTGCGCCCGGCGATCTTCATTCCCGAGTCGAAGCGCCTGAACGTGCTCCTGCGCGATTTCCGCGCCAATCACAACCACATGGCCATCGTGGTCGACGAGTACAGCGGCGTGGCCGGCCTGATCACCATCGAGGACGTGCTGGAGCAGATCGTCGGCGACATCGAGGACGAATACGATTTCGACGAGGAAGAAGACAATGTCCTCTCGATCAAGGAAGGCCAGCAAGGCCCGCGCTGGCGCGTCAAGGCATTGACCGAGATCGCGCAGTTCAACGAAGAAATCGGCGCCGACTTGCCGGAAGACGAAGCCGACACCGTCGGCGGGTTCGTTGCCAGCCACCTCGGCCGCATGCCGCACAAGGGTGAGGAATTCACCCTGGGCAACCTGCAATTCGAGGTGCTGCGCGCCGACGCGCGCCAGATCCACGTGCTGCTGGTCGAAAAACTGCCGCCGTCCCTGCACCACAGCGACGACGACTGATGCTGTTGCGTCGCCGTACCACACCAGCCGCAGCGGCCGATCCCGCTGCACGCGGGTCGCGCCCATCCGCGGCATCGCTGGTCATTGCCGCCCTCGCCGGCGGCGCTTCCCTGCTTTCCTTCGAGCCCTTCGGCTGGTGGCCGATCCAGTTCGTCCTGCTAGCCTGGCTGTTCTACCAGGTCGGCCTGGGCAGCTCGGTCCGGCGCGCCACCCTGCTCGGCTGGGCCTTCGGCTTCGGCTGGTCGGTGGGCGCCATGTTCTGGCTGTACACCTTCATGACCCGCTTCGCCCATTTGCCCGCCATCCTCGGCGCCATCGGCGTGGTGCTGCTCGGCTTGTACATGGGCCTGTTCGGCGCCTTTGCCACCGGCGTCTCCGCCTGGCTGCGCCAGCGCTGGTCGCTGCCGATCTCGGCCTACGTGCTGCTGGTGCTGCCGGTGGCCTGGGGCGTGTCGGAATGGATGCGCGGCTGGGTGTTCACCGGTTTTCCCTGGTCGGTGTCCGGCTATGCCCACGATACCTCGCCGCTGGCGGGCTATGCGCCATTGATCGGCGTGTATGGCATCGGCGTGCTGGTGGCCCTGGGCGCCGGCTGCCTGGTGATGCTGACCCAGCGCGCCCGCGTTCCCGCCATTGCCCTGCTCGTCGTGCTGCTGGGCGCCGGCGCCGGCTTGCGCAGCGTCGAATGGACCGAGGCAAGCGGCAAGCCGATCACCGTGCGCCTGTTGCAGGGAAATATCCCGCAGGACCAGAAGTTCGACTACGCCTTCCTCACCAGCATCCTGCAGCGCTACCACGGCATGATCACGGCCGCGCCTGCCGACCTGATCGCGACGCCGGAAACCGCAGTGCCCGTATTCCGCCACCAGCTCGACCCGAGCTACCTGACGAGTCTGCAAAGCTTCGCCACTGCCAACGGCAGCACGCTCGCCGTCGGCATGCCGCTGCTCGACGGTCCAAAGCAGTACGCGAACAGCGTGGTCACCATCGGACCGGCACCACAGTCCTATCGCTACGACAAGGCCCACCTGGTGCCCTTCGGCGAATTCATCCCGCCCGGCTTCCGCTGGTTCACCGACATGCTGAATTTGCCGCTGAACGACGCCACCCGCGGCAAGGCCTTGCAGGCCCCGTTCGCGGTGAAGGACCAGCTAGTGCTGCCGAACATTTGTTATGAAGACGTGTTCGGCGAAGAGATCGCGTACCAGCTGCGCGCGGCGCCGCGTCCGGCCACGGTGCTGCTGAACATGTCGAATTTGTCCTGGTACGGGCAGTCGACGGCGATTCCCCAGCACCTGCAGATCTCGCGCATGCGCACGCTGGAAACCGGCCGCCCGATGCTGCGCGCGACCAACGACGGCGCCACCGCCGTCATCGACCACCGCGGCCGGGTGACCCACGTGCTGCCCTTCTATACCGAAGGCACGCTGGCGGCCACTGTGCAGGGCACGGCCGGCATGACGCCCTTCATCCGCTTCGGCAACCTGGGCTTCCTGGCGCTGGGCGGCTTCGCACTGCTTGGGGCCTGGTTCGCCGGGCGCCGCTACCGACATAAAAAGGCCAATCCCGTATAGATGCGTTGAATCCGGCCCCAGAAGGCCGTTAAAACCCGCTAGAATTGGTCATTTGGCAAACTTACATGACCGCGGCTGATCGCCTGCGGCGCCCCCTCGAGATGCTCACATTCCAACAAATCATCCTGACCTTGCAAACCTACTGGGACAAGCAAGGTTGCGCCCTGCTCCAGCCGTATGACATGGAAGTCGGCGCCGGCACCTTCCACACCGGCACCTTCTTGCGTGCGATCGGCCCCGAGCCTTGGCGCGCCGCCTACGTGCAGCCTTCGCGCCGCCCGAAAGACGGCCGCTACGGCGAAAACCCGAACCGCCTGCAGCACTACTACCAGTACCAGGTGGTCCTGAAGCCGGCGCCGGAAAACATCCTCGACCTGTACCTGGGTTCGCTCGAAGCCCTCGGCCTAGACCTGAAGAAGAACGACGTGCGCTTCGTCGAGGACGACTGGGAAAGCCCGACCCTGGGCGCCTGGGGCCTGGGTTGGGAAGTCTGGCTGAACGGCATGGAAGTCACGCAGTTCACCTATTTCCAGCAAGTCGGCGGGCTGGACTGCAAGCCGGTGCTGGGCGAGATCACCTACGGCATCGAACGCCTGGCCATGTATTTGCAGGGTGTGGAAAACGTCTACGACCTGGTCTGGACCGAGTGGGAAGAAAACGGCGTCACGAAGAAGCTGTCGTACGGCGACGTCTTCCACCAGAACGAAGTCGAGCAGTCGACCTATAACTTCGAGCACGCGAACACCGAGCTGCTGTTCCAGGCGTTCGCGAACCACGAATCCGAAGCCAAGCGCCTGATCGAGCTGGAACTGACCCTGCCGGCCTACGAGCAGATCATGAAGGCGTCGCACAGCTTCAACATGCTCGATGCGCGCGGCGCCATCTCGGTGACCGAACGCGCCGCCTACATCGGCCGCGTGCGCACCCTGTCGCGCCTGGTGGCCCAGGCCTATTACGATTCGCGCGAGAAGCTCGGCTTCCCGATGGCGCCTGCTTCTGCCGAAGCCACTGCCAAGCTTGCAGCCTGATCTTCGACCAGATAAGAACATGAATATGAACCAGACTCTCCTCGTCGAAATCCAGACCGAAGAACTGCCGCCCAAGGCGCTCGTCAAGCTCGGCACCGCTTTCGCCAACGGCATCGCCAATGGCCTGAAGGCGCGCGACTTCCTCGACGCCGACAGCGTCGTTACCGCCCACGCCACCCCGCGCCGCCTGGCCGTGACCATCACCCATGTGCGCGCCACCTCGCCGGACAAATCGATCCGCGAAAAAGTGCTGCCGGTGTCGGTCGCCCTGGATAAAGAGGGCAATCCGAGTGCGCCGCTGGCCAAGAAATTGGCCGCCCTCGGCTTCCCCGACCTGCAGATCGGCGACCTCGAACGCGCCCAGGACGGCAAGGCCGAATCCTTCTTCTACACCTATACCGCAGCCGGCAGCGCGCTGGCTGGCGCCCTGCAGGACGTGCTGCAGGACACCGTGGCCAAGCTGCCGATCCCGAAGCTGATGAGCTACCAGCGCCCGGACGGCGCCACCGTGCAGTTCGTGCGTCCTGTGCACCTGCTGCTGGCCCTGCACGGCGACGCGGTGCTGCCGCTGTCGCTGCTGGGCCTGGAATCGGGCCGCATCACCATGGGCCACCGCTTCCTGTCGCATGGCGGCGCGATCACGGTCGACCATGCGGACAACTACGCGACTGTGCTGGAAAGCGAAGGCAAGGTCCTGTCCAGCGCCCAGGCGCGCAAGGACAGCATCCGCAGCCAGCTGCTGGAAAAAGCGGGCGCCGACCAGGTCTTGATGCCGGAGTCCTTGCTCGACGAAGTGGCGGCCCTGGTCGAATGGCCGGTGGTCTATGCATGCAGCTTCGAGGACGAATTCCTGGCCGTGCCGCAGGAATGCCTGATCCTGACGATGCAGACCAACCAGAAATACTTCGCCCTGACCGATGCGAACGGCAAGCTGCGCTCGCGCTTCCTGATCGTCTCGAACATCGCCACCGACGATCCGTCGGCGATTGTCGGCGGCAACGAGCGCGTGGTGCGCCCGCGCCTGTCGGACGCCAAGTTCTTCTTCGAGCAAGACAAGAAAAAGACCCTGGAATCGCGCCTGCCGCTGCTGGCCAACGTGGTCTACCACAACAAGCTGGGCACCCAGGCCGAGCGCACTGCACGCGTCACGCGCCTGGCCGGCGCGATTGCCAAGCGCCTCGGCTACGACGTGCAACTGGCCGAGCGCGGCGCCCAGCTGGCCAAGGCCGACCTGCTGACCGACATGGTCGGCGAGTTCCCCGAGCTGCAAGGCATCATGGGCACCTACTACGCGCGCCACGACAACGAGCACGAGGAAGTGGCCCTGGCCGCCTCCGAGCACTACCAGCCGCGCTTTGCCGGCGACGCCCTGCCGACCACGAATACCGGCCTGGCAGTGGCCCTGGCCGACAAGCTGGAAACCCTGGTCGGGATCTGGGCCATCGGCCTGCAGCCGACCGGCGAGAAAGACCCGTTCGCGCTGCGCCGCCATGCCCTGGGCGTGATGCGCATGCTGGTGGAAAAACGCCTGCCGCTGTCGCTGTCGGAATTGCTGGCTGATGCGGCATCGGTCTTCGAAGGCCAGGCCGCCTTCAAGGATCCGACCACGGAGGTGAAAGCCTTCATGCTCGACCGCCTGCGCGGCATGCTGCGCGAGCGCGGCTTCACGCCGAACGAAGTCGAGGCCGTGCTGGCCCAGAACCCGGACCGCGTCGACGACGTGGTACAACGCCTGGAAGCGGTGCAGGCCTTTGCCGCCTTGCCGGAATCGGCCTCGCTGGCCGCCGCCAACAAGCGCATCACCAACATCCTCAAGAAGAACGAGGAAGCGATGCCGCAGGACGGCGCCATCCAGGCCGACCTGCTGGTGGAACCGGCCGAAAGCGCGCTGGCCAAAAAGATGCAGAGCCTGGAATCGCGTGTCGACAGCGCCTTTGCGCAAAGCGATTTCGCCGGCGCCCTGCAGACCCTGGCCCAGATGCGCGACGAGGTCGACGCCTTCTTCAACGACGTGATGGTGATGGCCGAGGACCTGGCGCTGCGCAACAACCGCCTGGCCCTGCTGGCCGAGCTGCACGGCATGATGAACCGCGTGGCCGACATCTCGAAGCTGGCCGCGTAAGGGTTTGCCATGAAGCTGATCATCCTCGACCGCGACGGCGTCATCAACCACGATTCGCCGGACTTCATCAAGAGTCCGGCCGAGTGGCTGCCGATCCCCGGCTCGCTCGAGGCGATCGCGCGCCTGAACCAGGCCGGCTATCGGGTCATCATCGCCTCCAACCAGTCGGGCATCGCGCGCGAGCTGTTCGACATGTCGACCCTGAACGCGATCCACCAGAAGATGCACAACGCCGCCCAGCTGGTCGGCGCCGACATCGACGCGGTGTTCTTCTGCCCGCACGCGGCCATCGACAACTGCGACTGCAGGAAGCCGAAGGCCGGCATGTTCGAGGAAATCGGCAAGCGCTTCAAGGTCAGCTTGAAGGGCGTGCCGACGGTCGGCGACTCGCTGCGCGACCTGCAGGCAGGCTACATCAAGGGCTGCTTGCCCTATCTCGTTTTAACCGGCAAGGGCGAAAAGACCCACCAGACCGGCGGCCTGCCACCCGGCACCCAGGTCTTCCCCGACCTGGCCGCCATGGTAACGGCCTTTTTAAAATCCCCGTCCACCACCAGTCCTACCTGACTCCGAAAGAGAGCACGTTCTTGCGTACCGTCGTCCCGTTCCTGCGTTCCCTGCTATTTACCATCGTGATGGTGCTTGCCACCGTGGTCTGGGCCTGCGTCTGCTTCCTGGTCGCGCCCCTGCCCTACAACAAGCGCTTCTGGGTGACCTCGCGCTGGAACGTCTTCATCATCTGGTGCGCCAAGGTCATTTGCGGCATCCGCTACGAATTCAAGGGCTACGACAACCTGCCGGACGCGCCTGCGGTGGTGCTGTCGAAGCACCAGTCGGCCTGGGAAACCATCGCCCTGCTGCCGAACCTGACGCGCCCGCTGGTCTTCGTCTTCAAGAAGGAAATCCTGTACATTCCCTTCTTCGGCTGGGCCATGGCCCTGCTGCGCATGATCCCGATCGACCGCAAGGAAGGCAAGAACGCCTTCTCCCAGGTAGTCCGCCACGGCAAGCGGCGGCTGTTGGATGGCCAGTGGATCATCATGTTCCCCGAAGGGACGCGCATCCCTGTTGGAAAAAAGGGAAAGTACAAGAGCGGCGGCACCCGCCTGGCCATCGAAACCGGAGCGGTTGTCGTGCCGATCGCGCATAATTCAGGTGAATGCTGGCCGAAGAATTCGTTCATCAAGCGTCCCGGTTTGGTGACCGTCTCGATCGGCAAGCCGATTTCGCCGCTGGACCACACTCCCGACAGCCTGATGCAAGAGGTCGAAAATTGGATAGAATCAGAAATGCGCGTCATTTCGCCCCACGTCTACACCGGTGGCTGAACGAAGTCGGGAACCTGATCACCGCTTCTTCTTCGCAGCAAAGCATGACCACCCCCAAGCCGGACGGGTCCCAGCTGGACCTGTTCGCACGCGACCCGCGCCTCGATCCGTGGCGGGCGCCCGCGCCGCCGGCCGCCAAGCCGGCGCCGCCTCCGCCACCCCAGCCCCTGTTCAAGGCGCCGCCCGCGCCGCCCCGCATCACGCTTCCCTCCCCGCCGCGCACGCCCGACGATCCGCCGTTAAAACGCATCGTGCTGGGCCAGTACGCGGTCGACTATGAACTGAAACGCTCGTCGCGGCGCTCGATCGGCTTCATGATCGACGACGAGGGCCTGCACGTGACGGCGCCGCGGCGCGCCACGCAACCGTCGATCGAGGAAGCGATCCGCGCCAAGCAGCGCTGGATCCTGAGCAAGCTGCACGAGCGCGGCGAGCGGCGCGCGCGCCAGGCCCAGCGCGAGCCGCTGCGCTGGGAAGACGGCGCGCGCCTGCCCTATTTGGGTGGCGAGATCGTGCTGCGCCTGGAGCCGGCGGCGCGCAGCCATTGCGTGTTCGACGCGGAGTCGCGCGAATTGCGCATCGGCGTCACGGCGGGGCTATCGGAGTGGCAGCTGAAGGAACGCGTCAGGTTGTGGTTCCATGCGGAGGCGAAGCGCCTGTTCACCGAGCGGCTCGACTTGTATGCGCCGCAGCTGGACGTGCATTACCGTTCGATGACGCTGTCGTCGGCGGGCACGCGCTGGGGCTCGTGCACGGTGGCGGGGAATATCCGCCTGAGCTGGCGCCTGGTGCATTATCCGCTGGCGCTGATCGACTACGTGGTGGTGCACGAACTGGCGCACCTGCGCGAGATGAACCATAGTCCCGCGTTCTGGGCGGTGGTGGGGTCGGTGTATCCGGATTATGACGGGGCGCGGCTGGAGCTGCGGCGCCGGTCGCACGAGATGCCGGTGTTGTTCGTGGCGTAATGCGGGCGCGTTGCGATTGACCGGGTGGTGTATTGCGTAGGGTGGACCGGGCCACGAGAGGCGGGTTCCCCATCCACGCGCTCAACCAACCGATGCGTCGTCAAAAAAATATAAACGGTATCGATCAATGCAAGGCGTTCTCGCGCCTTGCCTCCGCCAGGATCTGCATCCCGCGCTGCTGCGTCTCGTCCAGGCAGCGGTAAGGAATCGGCAGCGTCCCGCGCTTCAAGACCATCATGAACCCGCTCGAATAGGTGCGCACGGCCGTTACGTCGGACCAGTCGATCAGCGTCACGCCGCCGCTGGTGCGCACGATGCCGTGGCGGTCGATGGTGAATTCATAGGTGCGCTTGCCGCGCCCGAGCAGGACGAAGTTCAGGGCCGCGGCCGCGGTGCTCTTGATGCGCAGGTAGAGGCTGGCCGGCCAGCGGATGCGGCGGCGGCGGATCAGGAAGCCGCCGTGCTGCCACATGAAGCCGGTGTATTCGCGCAGCGTGTAGCGGACAAAGAAATGCAGGTCGCATAAGGCGGAAGCAGCGGGGCTGGATGATGCCGGGGCACTGGCACCGGCGCCGGTGGCAGCGCTGTAGAAACCTTCGTCACTGCCATCGGCAGGCTGATGGGCCAACATGGCCATCGGTTGTCCAGTGCGTGCCGGTTCCGGGTGATTTGACGACAACATGCGCATCCCCTTTTCTACCGAACTCAAAAAGCAATGGTAACAAAAGCTAGGCAATAACCCGTTGCAAGAGTTCAACAGTGCGCAGGGTCGCGCCGCGATGGCGGCCAGCCCAGGCAGCGGCGCGCTCGCCCATCGCCGCGCGCGCATCGGCATCCGCCAGCAGCCGTGCCGCCTGCGCCACCAGGGCGTCGGCATCGGCCACGCGCAGCGCGCCGCCGGCCGCGACCGCCTCGATGGTCGCGTCGAGGAAGTTGAAGGTGTGCTCGCCCACCAGCACCGGCTTACCCAGCGCGCAGGCCTCGATCAGGTTCTGTCCGCCCAGGGGCAGCAGGCTGCCGCCGATGAAGGCGCAGTCGCAGGCGGCGTAGTAGGCGAACATCTCGCCCATCGAGTCGCCCAGCAGCACGTCGGCATCGACCGCAGCGTCATTCATTTGCGAGCGCTGCTGCAGCGCCAGGCCGCGCGCGACGACCAGCTGCGCCACTTCATCGAAGCGCTGCGGATGGCGCGGCACGATCGCCAGCAAGGCGCCGGCAGGTTTGTTTGCGAGGCGCTGCCAGGCGTCCAGTACCAGGGCCTCTTCGCCGTCGCGCGTGCTGGCGCACAGGAAGACGGGCCGCTGCTTAAAGCGCGCACGCAGCCAGGCGCCTTTCTCCAGCGCCGCCTCGGGCGGCACCACGTCGAACTTGATGCTGCCGGTCACCGCCACCTGCAGCGCGCCCAGCGAGCGGATGCGCTGCGCATCGTCCTCGGTCTGGGCCGCCACGACGGTAATGGCGCGCGCCGCATCCATCATGATGTCGCCGAAGCGCTGGCCGCGCCGCAGCGAGCGCTCCGACAGGCGCGCATTCACCAGCGCCACCGGCACGCCTTCTTGCGCGCAGCCGGCAATCAAGTTCGGCCAGACCTCGGTCTCCATCAGGATGCAGACCTGGGGCCGGAAGTGACGCAGGAAGCGCCGCACCAGGAAGCCGGTATCGTAGGGCAGGAAGGATTGCACGACGCGCTCGCCGTGCTTGCCGAACAGCGCGGCGCCGGTGGCGCGGCCGGTCGGCGTCATGTGGGTCAGCAGGATACGGCAATCGGGCCAGCGCGCCAGCAAGGCCTCGATCAGCGGTTCGGCGGCGCGCGTCTCGCCCACCGACACGGCGTGCACCATGAAGGTCCGGCGCGGCGCGGGTGCAGGGCCGTAGAAGCCCAGGCGCTCGCCGATGTGCCGGCGGTAGCCCGGCTCCTTGCGCCCGCGCCACCACAGGCGGCACAGTACCAGCGGCAGCGCCAGCCACCAGAGCAGCGAATACAGGGAACGGTTCATACGGTTTTCAATAATGCGCGCGCGGCGGCGATCACCTCGTCACTCGACGGCGGCGCGCCCATCTCGCCCAGGTTCACGATGCGCGGCGACCAGTTGCCCTCGGTCTTCCACTTCGGCGAGTCGGCGTAGATTTCCACCGTCGGCCGGTAGAAGGCGGCGGCGATGTGGGTCAGGCCGGTATCGACGCCGACCGCCAGCGCGGCCTGCTGGGCCAGGGTAACGGCATCCATCATCGACAGTTTCGGCAGCACGCGCGCGTTCGGCAGGCCGGCAGCCAATGCCTCGGCTTCCGCCTTTTCCTTGTCCGAGCCCCAGGGCAGCAGCACCGGCATCGGCGCCAGCGCCTGGCCGAGCGCGATCCAGTTGGCCGGCGCCCACTTCTTGGCGTCGCGCGCGGTCCCGTGGAAGAACACGGCGTAGCCCTCTTGCGGCAGCCAGTCGGGGCGCGTCGAAGCCTCGGGCGCGGGCAGGCCGAAGTCCGGCGGCGTATCGACCGCGTAGCCGAGCGCGGCGCCCGCCACCAGGCGCCCGCGCGCCACCGCGTGGGTACGCGGATCGAGCGGAATGCTTTCGGTGTGGAAGAAGCGCGAGATGCCTTCGTAGCCCGAGCCTTCGCTGCCGTTGGCCAGGCCGATCTTGCGCCCGCCCGGCTTGACGCGTGCCGCGCCCATCACGGCGCCGGTCTTCAGCAAGCCCTGGGTATCGAACACGACATCGTAGGCTTCTTCGCGCAGGGTGCGCCAGAAGGCCTTGATCTCGGCGCGGGTCTCGGGCTTGCCGAGGCCCTTGCGCCAGCGCCGCAGCGCGAACGGAATGATTTTCCGCACGTGCGGGTTCAGGCGCACCAGGCTGACATAGCCCTCCTCGACCACCCAGTCGATGACCGCATGCGGATGGTGGCGCAGGATGTCGGCCACCATCGGCAGGTTATGCAGGACGTCGCCCAGCGACGACACCCGGACCAGCAGGATCTTCACATGACGCTCGCTTCAGAACGGCAGCTTGGCGTCCGGCTTGGCGGCCAGGATCACGCTGCGGAATTCGTCCTGGATGCGCGCCAGCGCCGCCGGGTTCTCGCCCTCGAAGCGCAGCACCACCACCGGCGTGGTGTTCGAGGAACGCGCCAGGCCGAAGCCGTCGGCATACTCGACACGCAGGCCGTCGATGTCGTTGATCTTCTCGGAGGTCGGGAAACGGGCGTCGACGCGCAGCTTGTCGATCAGCGCGACGTTCTCGCCTTCCTGCAGGTGCAGGTGCAGTTCCGGGGTGCTGGTGGCGATCGGCAGCGCGTTCAGCACCGCCGACGGATCGTCGTGGCGGGTGAGCAGTTCCAGCATGCGCGCGCCCGAGTACAGGCCGTCGTCGAAACCGTACCAGCGGTCCTTGAAGAAGATGTGGCCGCTCATCTCGCCGCCCAGCGGGGCGCCGGTTTCCTTCAGCTTGGCCTTCACCAGCGAGTGGCCGGTCTTGTACATCAGCGGACGGCCGCCATGCTGCTCGATCCACGGCGCCAGGTGGCGCGTGCACTTCACGTCGTACAGGATTTCGGCGCCCGGATTACGTTCCAATACGTCGGCCGCGAACAGCATCATCTGGCGGTCCGGATAAATGATGTGGCCATCCTTGGTGACGATGCCGAGGCGGTCGCCGTCGCCGTCGAAGGCCAGGCCGATCTCGGCGTCGCTGGTCTGCAGCGCGCGGATCAGGTCTTGCAGGTTTTCCGGGTGCGCCGGGTCCGGGTGGTGGTTCGGGAAGTGGCCATCGACTTCGCAGAACAGTTCGACGACTTCGCAGCCCATGCCGCGGTACAGGTCCCCGGCAAAGGCGCCGGCCACGCCGTTGCCGCAGTCGACCGCGATCTTGATCGGGCGCGCCACTTTCACGTCGCCGACGATGCGCTCGATGTAGGCGGCGCGGATGTCGTGGGTCGAATAGCCGCCCTGCTGCTCGGCGTCCTTGCCGTCATGCGCCAGGATGCTGTCGTACAGCCCGGTGATGGCGTCGCCGTAGATCGCTTCGCCGGCCAGCACCATCTTGAAGCCATTGTAGTCCGGCGGATTGTGGCTGCCGGTGACCATGATGCCCGAGCGCGTGCCTTCGAGGACGTTGGTGGCGAAGTAGACCATCGGGGTGGCGACCATGCCCAGGTCGACCACGTCGACGCCGGCGGCCTGCAAGCCCTCGGCCAGGGCCGCGCTGAGGGCTGGGCCCGACAGGCGGCCATCGCGGCCGATCACGACCTTGCGCTCGCCCTTGGCCAGGGCCGCCTTGCCGAAGGCCTGGCCGATGGAACGCGCCACGCCGGCGTCGAGCGTGCTGTCGATGACGCCGCGAATGTCGTAAGCCTTGAAAATCGTCTTCGAGAGAGCAAGCATGTTGTACCTTGAAAAAGCAGCGTCAGCGGGGCGCACGCGATTCGCAGGCGCGAATGGGCGCAGCATTGCCAGATGTTAGAGGGATGACAAAACAGGGAGTATTGTAGCGGCAAGCGCGGCCAAAGGGGGAAACCCCAGGGCCGCGTGCGTAATGCATTCGCCGGCGAGCGCCGGCGAATCGAAAAACCTCAGGCGCGGAAAATCAAACGCGCAGCTTGTCGAGCGACTTGCCGCCTTCGACCCATTCCTTGACCCATTTCGGCTGGCGGCCACGGCCGGTCCATTGCTGCGCCTGGTTATCCGGGTGGCGGTAACGCACAGCGACCGAACCGGTTTTCGCACCGCGGGCATTGGTGGCGATCAGATCTTTCAGCGGTACGCCCACGCTTTGGGCAATTGCCAGGATTTGTTCGCGTGCCTTCTGCAGATCCTGCACTTCACGCTTTTTCATTTCCTGTTTGATTTGCTCTTGCAGATTGCGCAAATCACCTACCGACATATTTGACAGATCCATCATCGTTCCTCGAGAGTTGGGTTAATCCAATTCAGGTGAATTCTCACCAAATGTCGCAATATACTACATTGGCAATTTATTGCCAGTCCTTCTTGCGCCAAATCAGCCACCGCGGGGACCTGAATCGAACAATACGCGCATAGAGCCACAGGTAACTGATAACGAACAATAAACAGAAAACTATCAAGACGCTTGTATTCTGCCAGAATAATGTGGCGGGGATGACTGCCATGAGCGAAAAAAGCCACAAATACGGCGAGGTCCTGGCATTGCGCTTGAGCAGGGCACGCGCTTCTTTTCTTCCCACCGTCCACCGTACCACGCGCCGGAAAATCAGGCTGTGCAGATGTATTCCATCCGGTACCGCCGGAGATTTCCCGCGTACAAACATGCGTCGATAAGCGGAAAATAGCGTTTCGAATGCCGGATAAATCAGCAGCAAAGCCGCATACCAGGTCGATACCTCGGGATTGCGCATCACCAGCAGCAATGCCAGTTCACCCAGCATGAATCCGATAAAGTAGGCGCCGCCATCGCCGAGGAATATCAGGCCCACCGGATAATTCCAGACCAGGAAGCCGGCGGTGGCGCCGGCCACCGTGAGTGCTGCCACCAGCACGAATACATCGCCCACCTGCAGGGCGACATAGGCCAGCGACAGCAGCATGCAGATGGTGACCATGCTGGCCAGGCCATTGAAGCCGTCGATGATATTCACCGCATTCGCAATGCCGGCCACGGCCAATACCGTCAGCGGCAGCACGATCCAGGCCGAGAGCATGACCGCGCCGAATGGCAGGTCGAGGCGGTCGATCTTCGCATCCAGCAGCAGGTAGCCCAGCAGGGCCCCGGCCATGGTCAGCAAGAGCCGGCGCGAGGCACGCACGGTGCCGGTGTAATCCTCGACGATGCCGCCGATAAAAGCGACAAAGGCGCTGAGCAGCAGCGCCGCCATCCATTGCAGCAGCATCGGCTCGCGCCAGATCGAAATGACGGCGCTGACCAGCACCGCGAAATAAATCGGCAAGCCGCCGATTCGTGACACCAGGTGGGTATGGGCGCGTTGCACACCCTGGAAATCGCTGTCGAGTGCAGGTTCGTGCAATTTCGCCTGCTTGATTACAAGCAGGGTCAGCAGGGTTGAACAAACGAAGCTTACCAGGAATGAGAACATGGTTATCCTGCGGTGCCGACTCGGCAGGCAGCGGCCTGCAACGCCCGAAAAGACCCAGCCGTAAGGCCAGGCAAAACACCATGTGATGCATTGAGGCTCTTGTAAAGACTGTAATTACATTGTAACCGGATAAGCGCTCTCAACCGCAAACACATCAGTTTATCGCGCACCTCGTGTGCACGATTGAGCAAAATCGCGTGCGACCGGAATGGCGCTGGAATTGACAACGGAAATGACTTATAGAAACACCAATTGGTGTTTCAAACAGGTGTCGCGGAAGTTCAGGAAAAATCGCAGGCTTCGGCGTCGCGTAATGGCAGGCCGGCCTGGTCTTTTACCGACATGACCGGTGCACCGGCCAGGGGCCAGGCGATTCCCAGGGCCGGATCATTCCACAACAGGATGCGCTCGTGCGCCGGCGACCAATACGCGGTGATCTTATAGACGCATTCGGCGCCCTCGCCCAGGGCCTGGAAACCGTGGGCGAAACCCGGCGGTATCCATAACTGCTGGCGATTGCTGTCGCTGAGGATGACGGACATCGATTGCCCGAAGCTGGGGGAAGCGCGGCGCATGTCGACCACCACGTCGAAAACCGCGCCTTTTACCACGCGCACCAGTTTCCCCTGCGGCTGGCCGACCTGGTAATGCAGGCCGCGCACGGTATTCGCCACCGACACCGAATGATTATCCTGCACAAAATCCGGACGCAAGCCGGTGGCCCCCTCGAAGCTGCGGCAATTGAAGGTTTCGAAAAAAACCCCGCGCTCGTCCGCGTGTACGGTGGGCTCGATCAGCAGCACCTCGGGAAAGCGGGTTGGCAGTACTTTCATGCGGAATAATCGGTGGTCAAGGTGGGTCTTCCAGGGATGGCAAAGGAGCGCATTGTCCGGGCCTTCGGCCGCCGCCGCAAGCCGCGCCCGACCGGCAGGCGCGAAATCATTTAGTATGCCAGCATGGCATGACGCGCGGTGCTGCGCCATGCCGGCACGATCCACCAGAAAAAGAACAGACCATGAAAACTTACGTCATCGGCGACCTGCAGGGTTGCGCCCACGAGGCCCAGGCCCTGCTCGACAAGATCGCCGACGATGCCGCCGGCGCGGCGCGCATCCTGTTCGTGGGCGACCTGATCAACCGCGGACCCGAATCCCTGCTGGCGCTGCGGCGCATGAAGGCGCTGTCGGAAGCGAGCGAAGGCCGGGTCGAGGCCCTGCTCGGCAACCACGACCTGCACCTGCTGGCGGTGGCCGTCGGCGCCCAGAAGGCGAGCAAGTCCGACACCCTCGACGAGATCCTGGCCGCACCCGACCGCGACGACCTCATCGCCTGGCTGCGCCAACGGCCGCTGGCGATGTTCGTCGACGCCCACCTGATGGTGCACGCCGGCGTGGCGCCGCAATGGGACGCGGCCCAGACCATGGCGCTGGCCGGCGAGGTCGAGGCCATGCTGCGCAGCGAGCACTGGATCGAGTTCCTGGGCCAGATGTACGGCAACCAGCCGGACCGCTGGGACGACGACCTGGAAGGCATCCCGCGCCTGCGCTGCATCGTCAACGCCCTCACCCGCATGCGCCTGTGCCTGCCGGATGGCACCATGGACTTCGCGCACAAGGAAAGCGAGAGCGGGCCGGAAGGGTCGGGGCTGGTGCCGTGGTTCGATCTGCCGGGGCGGCGGACGAACGAGGTGACGGTGGTGTTCGGGCACTGGTCGGCGCTGGGGCTGGTGCTCAGGCCGAACCTGGTGGGGCTGGACAGCGGCTGCGTGTGGGGCGGCAAGCTCACCGCGGTGTGCCTGGATGACCGCACGCTGCTGCAGGTGGATTGCCCCGAATACCGGCCGGTGGGGTGGGAACTCCGTGCCCACGCGTGAACCATGAACATTGTTGGCGTGCTTTTCGCGCCAACACCATGCCAACGTCACGCGTGGGCACAAGTGCCCACCCTACAGAGCCGACGCCACCGCATCGTGCGCCGCCTGCGCCAGCTCGCGCCGGTGCGCGCCCACCGCATCGAGCGGCGCCAGCGGCTGCAGCCGCGCGCGGATCGGTCCGCCGCGCAGGATGGTCAGGATGCTGTCGACAAACGTGATCTCGCCGACGTAATCCACGTTCGGATGCCAGCCACCCGCCTCGTCGAGGTAGCTCAGCGCGCAAGGCTGCACCTGCACCCCGGCGTCGATCGCCGCCTCGAACAAATTCGCATGGAAAGGCAGCACCTGCCCCTGGTGCGCCACCGTCCCTTCCGGGAAAAAGGCGACCCGCTCGCCCAGCGCCAGCACGCTGACGATGCCCTTGAAGATGTGGCGCAGCTCGCGCCGGTTGCCGCGCGCGATGAACACGGTGCCGGCCGCCGCCACCAGCCAGCCCAGCACCGGCCAGGCGCGGATCTCGGCCTTGGCCACGAAGCGGCAGGGATACAGCGAATTCAGGACAAAGATGTCGAGCCAGGAGATGTGGTTCGAGACCAGCAGCGCGTGCTCGAGCACCGGGCTGCCGGGCGCCTGCTCGACGCGCACGCCGCAGATCGCCAGCAGCCGGCGCGACCAGCGCCGTGTGATGGCGTCGCGCAGGCCGCGCCGCGCCCACGGGAAGATGCAGGCGCAGGCAAGCAGCCCCACCAGCAGGTGCAGGAAGACGCGCAGGAGGCGCCAGGTTAGCCGCAGACGGATCATGGATGCAGGTGCAATGGGGTGCGGCGCTAGCTGGCGCCGCACCGGCCCGGCTTAACGCCGGTAGGCGACGCGTCCGCCGACCACCGTGGCCTGGACCTGCCCGGTCACCTCGAAGCCGAGGAAAGGCGTGTGCTTGCCCTGGCTGGCGAGCGCCGCGCCATCGACCGTCCAGCGCGCGTTCGGATCGAACACGACCACGTCGGCCGCCGCGCCCGGGGCCAGCTGGCCAGCCGCCAGGCCGGCGGTGCGCGCCGGCTGCGAGGTGATCTTGGCCAGGGCGCGCAGCAACGCTTCCTCGCCGTGCAGCTCCTCGGCCCATTTCAGGGTCAGCGACAGCAGCAGTTCCAGCCCGGTAGCACCCGGCGAAGCTTCGGCGAAAGGCAGCAGTTTCTCGTCGTCGTCGACCGGGGTATGGTCCGAGCAGATGGCATCGACCGTGCCGTCGACCAGGGCGGCGCGGATGGCGTCGCGGTCGCGCTGGGTGCGCAGCGGCGGCGTCAGGCGCGCGTTCGAGTCGAAGAAGCCGATGTCGGCGTCGGTCATGTGCAGGTGGTGCACGCCGACGTCGCAGGTGACCGGCAAGCCCTCGGCTTTGGCGGCGCGCACCAGCTCGATGCCGGCGGCCGACGAGATGCGGCACAGGTGCACGCGGGCACCGGTCGAGCGCACCAGCTCGAAGATGGTGTGCAGGGCGATGGTCTCGGCCATCACCGGCACGCCCGACAAGCCCAGGCGCGAGGCCAGCGGACCGCTGTGGGCCACGCCGCCGCGGCCGATGTGCGCATCCTGCGGACGCAGCCAGACCGTGTAGCCGAAGGTTTTCGCATACTGCAGCGCGCGCAGCAGCACATTCGTGTCGAGGATCGGCACCTCGGCCTGGGCGAAGCCGATGCAGCCGGCTTCGGTCAGTTCCGCCATCTCGGTTAGCGCCTGCCCTTTCAGGCCCATGGTCAGGGCGCCGAGCGGGTGCACGTTGGCCAGGTCGAGGTTGCGCGCGCGGTGCTTGAGCATCTCCACCAGGCCCGGCTCGTCGAGCACCGGGTCGGTGTCGGGCGGGCAGACCAGGGTGGTCACGCCGCCCTGCATCGCCGCCTGCATCTCGGACTCCAGCGTGGCCTTGTATTCGTAGCCTGGTTCGCGCAGGCGCGCCGACAAGTCGACCAGGCCCGGGGCCACCACCATGCCGGTGGCGTCGATGACGCTGTCGGCCACGAAGCCGTCCGGGGCGGTGCCGATCGCGGCCACCTTGCCGTCGGCGATGAACAGGTCGGCGACCTTGTCGACGCCGTTTGCCGGGTCGATCAGGCGCCCGTTCTGGATATGAAGTTTCATGCGTGCGTTCAAGCCCGGCCTCCCGCCAAAATACTCATCACTGCCATGCGTACCGCGATGCCGAAGGTCACCTGCGGCAGGATCACGGCCTGCTTGCCGTCGGCCACCGCCGAATCGATTTCCACGCCGCGGTTCATCGGACCCGGGTGCATCACGATGGCGTCGGGTTTCGCCAGCGCCAGGCGTTCCGGCGTCAGGCCATAGCTCTTGAAGTATTCCTGGGCCGAAGGCAGCAGCGCGCCCGACATGCGTTCGTTCTGCAGGCGCAGCGTGATGATCACGTCGACGTCCTTCAGGCCTTCCTCGATGTTGTTGAAGACGCGCACGCCCATGTGTTCCAAGCCGCCCGGGAGCAGGGTTTGCGGGCCGATGGCGCGCACTTCCGGCACGCCCAGCGTGGTCAGCGCGTGGATGTCGGAACGCGCCACGCGGCTGTGCAAGATGTCGCCGACGATGGCCACGCGCAGCTTGGTGAAGTCCTGCTTGTAGTGGCGGATCGTGTACATGTCGAGCAGGCCCTGGGTCGGGTGCGCATGGCGCCCGTCGCCGGCGTTCACGACGTGGATGTCGTTCTGGCCCATGCGGTTCAGGTGCTGGGCGATCAGGTAGGGCGCGCCCGACTGCGCGTGGCGCACCACGAACATGTCGGCGTGCATGGCCGCCAGGTTGTCGATGGTGTCGAGCAGCGACTCGCCCTTGCTGGTCGACGAAGCCTGGATGTTCAGGTTGATCACGTCGGCCGACAGGCGCTTGGAGGCGATCTCGAAGGTGGTGCGGGTACGCGTGCTGTTCTCGAAGAACAAATTGAACACGCTTTTCCCGCGCATCAGCGGCACCTTCTTCACTTCGCGGTCGGAGATGCCGACGAAACTCTGGGCCGTGTCCAGGATGTGGTGGATGATCGCCTTCGGCAAGCCCTCGATGGTCAGCAGGTGCTGCAGCTCGCCGTTCCGGTTGAGTTGCGGGTGATTATGCAGTTTCGGCATTGTCGTGTTCGATGGTGAGCGAGAGTTGGCCGGCGCCGTCGCGCGCCAGCGACAGCGATTGGCCCGGTTCGAGCGTGGTGCGCACGCCGACGAAGTCGGGCGCCACCGGCAGCTCGCGGCCGCCGCGGTCGGCCAGGGCCGCCAGGCGGATGCATTGCGGACGGCCGTAGTCGAACAGCACGTTGATCGCGGCGCGCGTGGTGCGGCCGGTGAACAGCACGTCGTCGACCAGCACGATGGTGGCGCCGTCGACGTTGAAGCCGATGTGGGTCGGCTTCACGTCGGGGTGCAGGCCCTTTTTCGCGTAATCGTCGCGGTAGAACGAGACGTCGATGAAGCCGAGGCGGTTCTTCAGGTCGAGGTCGCCGGCCAGGCGCTCGGCCAGCCAGGCGCCGCCCGAATGGATGCCGACGATGGCGGCATCCGGCACGCCGGCAAGGCCCGTGCGTACCTGTTCGAGCAAGGTGCGGTACAGCGCCTCGGCATCGAAGTCGTGTTTAGTTGTTGGCATGATCGTCAAAGTACTGTTGCAAAATGATGGCGGCCGCTTTCGCGTCGATGCGTTCGCCGCGCTTGGCGGTGATGACGGCGGAGGAATAGCGTTCGTCGACCAGTTCGACGGGGAGGTTGAAGCGGCCGCTCAATTGGTTGGCGAAGCGGCGCGCGCGCAGGGTCATGTCGTGCTCGGCGCCGTCGGGATGGCGCGGCTCGCCCACGACCAGGCGCGCCGGGCGCCACTCGTCGATCAGCGCAGCGATGCGCGCGAAGCGGGTGGCGTTGTCGATGGCATCGATGATCTCCAGGGGCTGGGCGTGGCCAGTCAGCGTGTTGCCCGTCGCGATGCCGATGCGCTTGACGCCGAAGTCGAATCCAAGAACGATGTCAGGCATTGTCACGCATGGCCGGCCTCGGTGGCGAGCATCAGCGGGTCGATGCCCAGCAGTTTGATGGCGGCGTTGTAGCGCTCCTCGATCGGCAAATCGAACAGCACGTGGGCATCGGCGCCCACCGTCAGCCAGCCGTTGCGCGCGAGTTCTTCTTCCAGCTGCCCCGGGCTCCAGCCGGCATAGCCGATCGAGACCAGCATGCGTTCCGGGCCGGTGCCGCCGGCCACCGCCTCGAGCACGTCGATCGAGGTGGTGAAGGAGACTTCCTCGGTGACGTTCAGCGAGGACGAATAGCGCCCGCCCGGGCTGTGCAGCACGAAGCCGCGGTCGTCCTGGACCGGGCCGCCGAACATGATGGGTTCGTCCACCACGCTCGAGCGCAGGCCGTCGGCCACCTTCAGGTCGATGCGGTCGAACAGCACGTCCATGGTCATGTCGGTCGGCTTGTTGATGACCACGCCGAGCACGCCTTTTTCGTTGTGCTCGCAGATATAGACCACCGCGCCGCCGAAGATGGGATCTTCCATGGACGGCATGGCGATGAGGAAATGGTTAGCCAAATTCAACCCGGAGGCGGCCGGACCGATGTTTCCAAGGGTTTCGCCTCCATGCGGCAGGCCGGCCATGGGCAGAGTTTTGATGACTTTACTCTTCTTCATACTCGGACTCTCTCTTGGCTCACGCGCTGATTTCCAGGCTACAACATTAGGTTTTTCATTAGTTTACACTGAAACGCCGGGCAGCTACCCGGCAGCGTGGTTTGCGCGCAGCGGCCAGGCCGCCATGCGGAACCAGATCGCAGGATACAAGCCAGTAAAATAGCGCGTCGCCTCCCACGGCGCGTTGACTGAACACACAATGATTCCAATAAGCAAGTCCCTCGTCTGGTTCCGGCGCGACCTGCGCGCCTTCGACCATGCCGCCCTGCACCACGCCCTGCGTGCCACGCAGGCCGTGTACTGCGTCTTCGTCTTCGATACCGCCATCCTCGCCGGCCTGCCGCGCGACGACCGGCGCGTGCGCTTCATCCACGCCAGCCTGGTCGAACTCGATGCCGAGCTGCGCCGGCTGGGCGGCGGGCTGATCGTCAAGCATGGCGTTGCGCGCGACATCATTCCGGCCCTGGCCGCCGAGCTGGACGTGGACGCGGTGTATGCGAATACCGACTACGAGCCGGGCGCGATCGAACGCGATGCCCTTGTCGCCGAGGCGCTGGCGGCTGGCGGCCGCCGGCTGCTCGGCTTCAAGGACCAGGTGGTGTTCGAGAAGAGCGAAGTCCTGACGCAGATGGGCAAGGTCTACGGCGTGTTCACGCCCTACAACAATGCCTGGCTCAAGCGGCTGGCGGCCATGCCGGACGCGGTGGCGCCGTGGACGGTCGAGCCGCACGCCGCCGCCTTTGCGCCCCTGCCCGCGTCGCCCATGCCGAGCCTGGCGGAACTCGGCTTCGACGTCGGCCCCCTGCCCGCCCCGGCCGGCATGGCGGGCGCCACCGAACTGTTCGAAGCCTTCCTGCCGCGCCTGGCCGACTACGGCACGGCGCGCGACTTTCCGGCGCAGGCCGGCACTTCGCAGCTGTCGATCCACCTGCGCTTCGGCACCACCTCGGTACGCCACCTGGTGCGCACCCTGCAGCAGATGATGGCCATGGGCGCCGGCGGCGCGGGCGCGCCCGTGTGGCTGTCGGAACTGGTCTGGCGCGATTTCTACGCGATGATCCTGTCGCACCATCCGCACCTGCCCGAGCGTTCGTTCAAGCCGGCCTTCGATGCGGTGGAATGGGAAGCGGGGCAGGAGGCGGATGCGCTGTTCGCGGCCTGGTGCGAGGGGCGCACCGGCTATCCGCTGGTGGATGCGGCGATGGCCCAGCTGAATCAAACGGGCTTCATGCACAACCGGCTGCGCATGGTCACGGCCAGCTTCCTGGTCAAGGACCTGGGCATCGACTGGCGCTGGGGCGAACGCTATTTCGCGCGCCAGCTGAACGACTACGACATGGCCTCGAATGTCGGCGGCTGGCAGTGGGCGGCGTCCACGGGCTGCGACGCGCAGCCCTGGTTCAGGATCTTCAATCCGGTGCGGCAGTCGGAGAAATTCGATGCGCGCGGGGAGTTCATCCGGCGCTACCTGCCGCAGTTGGGCAAGCTCGATGCGCGCGATGTGCATGCGCCGTGGCTGGTGCCTTCAGACGAGCTGGCGGCCTGCGGGGTGGTGCTGGGCAGGGATTATCCGGCGCGCGTGGTGAAGCACGACGAGGCGCGCGAGAAGACGCTGGCGCGGTTTGCGGTAGTGAAGGCGCCCGTGGCGGAGAACGAATGAGTGTAGGGTGGACGGCTTGGCCGTCCACGCGTTCAGGCGCCGGGTGATCGTTCGCAGTGTTTTACCGTTCGGTGAACGCGTGGACGGCAGAGCCGTCCACCCTACGGTCCCGTGCCCACGCAGTTACGACACCCCGCCATCCGCCGGCGGCATCTCCCCACCCAACAAGCCGGCAATCGCCCCCAGCAACACCGGTTCCTGGAACGGCTTGCCGAAATACGCATTCACCCCCAGCCCCATCGCGTAGTTGCGGTGCTTGTCCGCCGTGCGCGAGGTGATCATGATCACCGGGATGTGCCGGGTAGCGGCGTCGCTGCGCACGTGGCGCACCAGGTCGAAGCCATCCATGCGCGGCATCTCGATATCAACCAGCATCAGGTCGGGCCGCACTTCGGGCAGCTGCGCGAGCGCGTCGACGCCGTCCTTGGCCAGGGCCACGCGGTAGCCTTCGCGCTCCAGGAAGCGCTGGGTCACGCGGCGCACGGTCAGCGAATCGTCGACCACCATCACCGTCGGCTTGTGCTCGGCCGCCGGCACCGGATAGGCGGCGACATCCACCATCGGCGCCGCCGTGCCGGCATTCCGGCCCAGGGCCAGCGGGTTCAGGATCAGCACGATGTCGCCCGAGCCCAGCACCGTGGCGCCGGCAATGCCGGGCACGCGCGCCAGTTGCGGGCCGAGGTTCTTGATGACGACCTCGCGGTTGCCCAGCACTTCGTCGACCTGCAGCGCGATGCGCTCGCCGCCGCTGTGCAGCAGCATCACCGGGCGCGAACGCAGGCCCGGCTCGAAAGTCCCGGCTTCGCCCAGCAGCGCCGGCAGGTAGTGGAAAGGCAGCACCTGGCCCTGGATCTCCAGCACGCCGGCCGCGGCGGCGGCAAGCAGGTCGGGCTCGCGCACCGGCTGCACCTGCTCGACCAGGGTCGAGGGCAAGGCGTAGGTCTTGCCGGCGCTGGCCACCAGCACCACCTGGGTCACGGCCAGGGTCAGCGGCAGGTGGATGGTGAAGCGCGTGCCCTGCCCCGCATCCGAGGCGATCACCACGCGCCCGCCCAAGGCCTGCGCTTCCGAACGCACCACGTCCATGCCGACGCCGCGTCCCGCCAGTTCGGTCAGGCTGTCGGCGGTCGAGAAGCCGGGCGCGAAGATCAGCTCCGCCGCGTCCTTGTCGGACAGCTCGGCATCCGGCTCGGCCAGGCCGACGTCGCGCGCCTTGGCGCGGATGCGTGCCAGGTCGAGGCCGGCGCCGTCGTCGGAGAACTGCAGCACGACTTCGTTGCCCTGCTGGCTGACCTGCACCAGCACTTCGCCGGTCTCGTTCTTGCCCGCCTCGACACGGCGCGCGCGCGGCTCGATGCCGTGCACGATGGCGTTGCGCAGCAAATGCTCGAAAGGCGCGGCCATCTGTTCCAGCACGCTGCGGTCGATTTCGACGCCGCCGCCGCGGATGTCCAGGTTGACGCGCTTGTCGGTTTCCTTGGCGGTCTGGCGCGCCACGCGGAACAGGCGTTCCGACAAACTGGCAAACGGCACCATCCGCACCCGCATCAGATCGCGCTGCAAATCGCGCGTCATGCGCGACTGCGCGGCCAGTTCCTCGTTGGCGCCGTCGACGCTGCGCGCCAGCGATTCCTGGAACGAGGCCACGTCGTTGACGCTCTCGGCCATCATGCGCGTGAGTTCCTGCAGGCGGGTAAAGCGGTCGAATTCGAGCGGGTCGAATTCGCGCTCGCCGGCGATCGACATGCGCGAGGCGATCTGCGATTCGGCCTGCATCTCGACTTCGCGCAGCTGGCGGCGCAGGCGGCCCAAATTGTCCGAGAAGTCGTTCAGCGCCGTCTTCAGCACGCCCATCTGGTTTTCCAGGCGCGAGCGCGTGATCGATACTTCGCCGGCCTGGGTGACCAGGCGGTCGAGGATGTCGGCGCGCACGCGCACCAGCGGCGTGCGGACTTCGGCCTGGGCGTCGGCCGGTGCGGTCGCCGGCCGTGCGGGCGCGGCAGCCGGGGCTTCACCCACCTCCAGCGCCTCGGGCGCCTCGGCCGGCTTGACCAGCTGCTCGAACAGCACCAGCGCCTGGTCGTAGCTGGCCATCAGTTCGTCGAAGGCGCCGGGCGCCGTGGTCCCGGCGTGGACCATGTTCTCGACCTGGGTTTCCAGTTCATGGGTATGCTGGCCGATGCGCATCGCGCCGGCCATGCGCGCGCTGCCTTTCACCGTGTGCAGGGTGCGCAGCAGGCCTTGCGCCGGCGCGGTGTCTTGCGGGTCCTGCTGCCACTGGCGCAGGCCGTTGCCGATCTGCGGCAGCAAGTCGGCCGCTTCTTCCAGGAAGACCGGCAGCAGGTCGGGGTCGAGTTCGTCGTGCAGGACCGGTTCGGCGGCCAGGCCGGGCGCGGCCAGGCTCGGGTCCAGGGTCACCGGCAAGGCCACGGCTTCGAGTTCGGGCACGGCCAGGCTGTCGGCGAAGCCGGGTTCTTCTTCTTCGAGCGTGGGCGGCGCGGCGGCCGCCGGTGCTTCCGGTGCTTCCGGCGCTTCCGGGGCGGCCAGGTCCAGCGAGATCGGCAATTCGATCGGTTCGGGTTCGGCCAGCTCGATGCTGTCGGCGAAATCGGCTTCGGCGGCGGCTAGGGTCTCGCTGTCGCTGAGGGTTTCGGGTGCCGGCTCGGCGATCTCCTCGACCGGCGCGGGCTGCGATGCCGGTGCGTCGAACAAATCGTCGATGTCGAGACCGAAGAGGGCGTCGATGTCGTCGTCGGCCGCGGCGGGTGCGGCCGGCGCCACAAGCGTTTCGGGCGCCGCCTGGACGGGCGGCGGATCGGCCATCAGGCTGACGTAGGTGTCGGCGAACAGGGTATCCAGGCGCGCGGCCAGTTCCTGCGGCACGTCGCCGTACAAGGCGTCGGCCTGCTGCGCGGTGAGTTGCATGCGCAGGCTGTCCAGCTGGGCCAGCAGCTCCGGCTGCGCCGGCGCCAGCTCGCCACGCCCGAAGGCTTGCAGCATCTCGCGTACCTGCGCCAGCACGCCGTCGAGCACGTCGTGCTGCGCCGCCAGCAGCCGCGGCGCCGGCGCGCCCAGGTGCTCGAGCGTGGTTTCCATGGCCTGGGCCAGGTCGTGCAGGGCGTCGAAGCCGACCGTGGCCGAGGTGCCGGCCAGGGTGTGCACGGCCTTCAGGGCATCCGGCGTGACTTCGCGGCCCGGCTCGTGGCGCCACTCGCCGAAGTCGCGCTCCAGCGTGCGCAGCAGCTCGTCGGTTTCGGCGACGTAGATGTTGTACAGGGCCAGCGGGATTTCCAGCGTGCCGACACGGCGCATGCTGTCGTCCGCGGCCGGCGCCGGGCGGGTGGCGGTCGGCAGGGCGAAAACGTTGGTCTGGGAAGGCTGGGCTTCGGATTCAGCTTCAGCCCCGGCTTCAGCATCGGCTTCGGCCTGCTCCGGTTCAGCCGTCACGGTCTGCGGCGCTTCGGCGGCCACGTCCTGCGCCGCTTCCTGCAAGTCCTCGGGTGCAGCCGCCGCTTCCAGCGCAAACGCGCCGCCGGCCTGCACACGCTCGGCGGCGGCGATCAAGTCTGCACCGCCCCGCGTTGAGTGTCCATCCTGGGCCAGCTCGGCCACCCAGGGCAGCAGCTGCGCATGTGCATGCGCGACCAGCGCCAGCAAGTCCGGCGTGGCGGCGCGGCTGTCGGCCAGCCACACGTTCAGCACGCGCTCGAGCGCGGCCGCGGCGGCGGCAAAGTCGTCCAGGCCGACCATGCGCGCGCTGCCCTTCAGCGTGTGGAAGGCGCGCCGTACGATGGTCAGCGCTTCCTGGCCAGCGGGGTTGGCGTGCAGCTGGGGCAGCGTGGTGTCCACCACCTCCAGCACTTCGCCGGCCTCGGTGACGAAGATCTCGAGCAGCTCGGCGTCGATGGCCTCCGGCTGCGCCGCGGCCTCCACCGGTTCAACAACAGCCGCGGGTGCGGGAGCGGCGGCTTCCGTGGACGCCACGCCCGCACCTGCGGCCTGCTCCGCCGCATGCTCATGCGCCTGCTCGATGCTCAGTTCGCGCAGCAGCCCCGCCTCTTCGTCGAAGGTAAAGCGCAGCTTCGCGCTGTCGCTGTTCTGGGCCAGCATGTCGGTGAAGAAGCCGAGCGCGCCGATGTTCCGGGCGATGTTGTGCAGCGGCGCGGCCTGGGCGGCCAGGTCGCCGTCGCCCTGCCCCAGCGCGCGCACGGCGTCGCGCACGTGCACGGCGGCGCGCGCGGCTTCGTCCTGGTCGAGGATGCGCAGCGCGCCCTCGATTTGATGCAGCAGCGGCGCGGCCTGGTCCAGCGCGCCGCGTTTGCCCTGCGGCTGGTCGTAGTATTCGTCGAGCAGCTTTTCCACCTGGCGCAGCCCGCCCTTGATTTCGCCGGCCAGCACGGCCACCGTCTGGCCCTGCTGGATGCGGCCGGCCAGTTCGTTTTGCCAGTGCGGCGCATCCGGCGGCGTGTCGCCGGCGGCCAGGGCCAGCAAGCGCTGGCCCACCACTTCGGCGTGCTGGTCGAAGTCGTCCGGCAGCTGGCGCACCTGGTCCAGGCCGTGCTCGACGAACAGCATCGCTGCCGCCATCTCCAGCCCGAACTGGTCGTTGCGGCCGGACGCGATGGAGTCGCTGGCGGCCTGGCCGAGTTCGCGCAGCAGCTGGGCCAGGGCCGGCGCGCCGAGCTTATCGCTGGCGCCGGCCAGGGTGGCCAGGGCCGCGTTGAAGTCAGCTTCGCGGGTGTCGTCGGCGTGCACCGCCAGCTGGTCCCAGTCGGACTTCGAGCGCGCCAGCGCTTCCTTGGCTTCCTTCAGCGCGGCCGGGTCGACCTTGCCGTAGCGGCGCTCGGCATAGTTGGCCGGCACCGCGCCGTCGAGGCGGAAGGCGCGGCGCAGCGCGGCGGTTTCGCCCTCGGCAGCGGGTGCGGCGGCGATGAAGAACAAGGCGTCGCGCAGCATCGCGTCGGGCAGGCTGGCCTGGCCCTGCGACAGGCGGCGCAGCTGCAGGTTGACCTGGCCGAACAGCTGCTTCACGTACAGATCGGCAGGCAAGGCGCCGCCGGCGACCAGTGCGGCAAAGCCGTGCAGGGCCGTCCAGAAGGTGCGCGCGCGGGCATCGCCGCTGGCGGCGAGCGGCGCGATGGCGTCGGCCAGGGCTTGCGCGTGCTGGCGCTGGGCCTCGGGCTCGGTGCCCTTCAGGTAAGGCAGCAGCGACTTCTCGAAACGCGCGCGGCAACCGGCGTAATCCGGCGCGGCGGCGTCCGGCGGCGCCGGCAAGTCCAGGGTGACGGCAGTGTCCACCACCAGCAAATCGGACGGGTGGATGCGCTCGGCGCCCAGCAATTCCTGCAGCGCGCGGTAGTACGGGAACAGGCGCGCCGGCTGCGGCGCGGCGCCCACGACCAGCTCTTCCAGGTATTCGCCGATGGCGCCGTAGGCCTCGCGCACGATTTTCGCGTTGTCCGGCGTGCAGTCCAGCGAACGGTCCTTGAAGCCGTCGAGCGCGCGCTCGGCGGCGGCGGTGAGCAGCTCCACCCCTTCCACGTCCACCATCTGTAGCGCGCCGTGGGCCTGGTGCAGGTGGGTCTTCGCGTGCAGCAGCAGGGTCGGCTGGGCCTCGGCCGAGCGTGCGGCGGCGTTGTTCAGCGCGCCGCCCGAGCGTTCGAGCGCGCCGCGGATCTCGCCGATCACCCACGACAACGGGCCGGTATCGAAGGTGCTCGCTGGCAGGGATGAAGTCATAATCGTTGGCTGGCTGATTGGCGGGCTTGTTGGCTGGTTTATTGGGCGACGCGGAAGCGCGAGACCGAGTTTTTCAGTTCCTGGGCCAGCGTGGCCAGCTGGCGGATCGATTGCGCCGTCTGGCGGGTGCCGGCCTGGGTGTGCTCCGTCACCGACAGGATGTGCTGCATATTGTGCGCCACACCGTTCGCGGATGTCGCCTGCAAGCCGGTGGCGAACGAGATACCCTGGATCAGTTCGGCCAGGCGGTTCGAGACGCGCGAGATATCGGCCAGTGCGGCGCCGGCCGCATCCGACAGGCGCGCCCCTTCGACCACGCCCTGGGTCGATTTTTCCATCGCCGCGGCGGCGTCGTGGGTGTCGGTCTGAATCGTCCGCACCAGGGCGCCGATCTGCTTGGCCGCTTCGCCCGAGCGTTCCGCCAGGCGCTGCACCTCTTCCGCCACGACCGAGAAGCCGCGCCCTGCCTCGCCGGCCGATGCCGCCTGGATCGCCGCGTTCAGCGCCAGCACGTTGGTCTGCTCGGTAATGTCGGAAATCAGCTCGGTGATCTCGCCGATCTCCTGCGAGGATTCGCCCAGGCGCTTGATGCGCTTCGAGGTTTCCTGGATCTGCTCGCGAATCTCGTGCATGCCGATGATGGCATTTTGTACGGCAGCCGAACCCTGCTCCGCCGCCGCCACCGACTGGCGCGCCACGTCGGCCGATTCGTTGGCCGACTTCGACACGTCGGTGATCTCGTGCGCCATGCGCAGCACGGTCGAGGAAGCGTCCTCGATCTCACGCGACTGTGCCTCGGTCGCGCCCAGCAGCTCGGTGGACACCTGCTGCGCATCGTTCGAGGCCTGGGTCACCTGCTCGGCGGTGCCGGTCACGCGCTGCACCAGGCCGCGCAATTCCTCGACCGTGAAGTTGACCGAGTCGGCGATGGCGCCGGTGATGTCTTCCGAGACGGTGGCGTGCACCGTCAAATCGCCGTTCGCCACGTCCTGCAGTTCGTTCATCAGGCGCAGGATGGCGGCCTGGTTCTGGTCGTTGGTGGCCTTGGCTTCTTCTTCCTTGGCCTGGGCCAGCTGGCGGCTGGCCTCGGCTTCGCGGCGGCGGGTCTCGGCGCCACGCGTGCGGTTGCGCGAGTCCTGCAGCATGACGCGGCTGATCGAGAAGGCCGTGGCCAGGGTGAACAGCGAGGCGCCCACCAGCAGCCAGAACCAGGGGTTCGAGGACGATTGCTGGCCGCGGTAGCCGGATTGCAGGGCCGTGATCTGCTTCTTCATTTCCTCGTTGTCGCGGTGGATGGTGCGGGCCGCGGCGCGCGCCTTCGAGTAGGCGACCGGGTTATCCAGGAAAGGCGTGAAGTCCTTGCGGAAGGCCTCGAAGCGGACCTGGATCTGGCGCAGCTTGTCGCGCAGGTCGTCGTTGCGCTGGGCCGCGGCGCCGCTTAGCAGGGTGTTGAGCGCATGCTCGAAGGCGGCGCTGTCGGCGCCGATGCGCACGGCGGCATCGTCGCGCGGCACGCCGATGGCGAAGAAGCTGTTGGCGCCGCGCGCCAGGCGCTGGGTCAGCATCATCATGCGGCCGATCGCGGCCAGTTCGCGCGCGCTGGCGCCGCGCTCGACGTTCTGGGCCATCAAGTCTTCGGTCAGCACCAGCATCTCGGTGGCCAGCGCGTCGAGCTGGCGCACGCTCTTGTCGAAGCCGATCAGCGCGCCTTTCATTTGCAGGATGTTGGCCGCACCGAGTTCGGAGGCGGTCCAGGTGGCGCGCACCCGTCCCAGCAGCGCGCCCTGGCGGCCGGCGGCGGCGGGGATGGTGACGTCGCCGATGGCGCCGCCCGCGCCCAGCAGGCGCAGGTCGCGGTTGATCTCGTTGCGGCTGTCGGCCAGCTGGTCGAAGGAGTCGACGTTACCCGACAGCGCATTCGGTGCGGCCTTGCCGACGCGCTGGGAGTGCAGCTGGACTTCGCTGGCCACCTGGATCTGGGCGGCGACGCGGGCATTCACGTTGGCGTTCTGCCACATCGCGAGGATGGTCAGCACGATGCCGCCGCCAAAGGCGACCAGCAGGATGCGCAGCTGGCGCGACAGCGACAGGTGACCGATCAGGGGCAGGCGCAGGTTGCTTTCTTCTTCCTCGTCGTCGCTGCCGGCCGCGCCGGGGCGGATCAGGCGGCCCAGGCGCAGCATGGCGGCGTTGGCCGAGCCGGGAGCGTCCGGTGTGGCGACGCCCACGACACCCGCGGCGGTCGCGGATGGCACCCCTGCGAACGCCAGCGCCGCGCCATCGGCACCTGCGCCAAACTCGGTGTCCGGCGACGACAACGCGGTCTCGTCCCCGTTCTTGTCCTTCGACAGAAAATTCAACGACATGATTCCCATTGCGGCTCCTGGTCCAGCGGGTTGGTTGTTGTTGTACGTGCTTGTAATCAGAGGCCGACGTGGAGGAAGCGCTCCTCCTGGGCCAGGGCCGCCAGCGACAGCGGCGTCCAGTCCTGGCCGTCGGCATCAACCAGGCGCAGTGCGCCGTCCTGGCTGTCGGGGGTCATGGCTTCGGCGCGGCGCAGGCCGTGCACCTGGGTCACCAGCAGCGCGCACTTCAGGCCGAGGCGCGGCGCCAGCGACAGGAAGCGCGCGTCCGGGCCGGCGGCGCTGTGCTGCGGATCGAGGTAGCGCGCCAAATCGACCACGCCGAGCAGGCTGCCGCGCACATTGGCCAGGCCCAGGTACCAGGGCTGGGTGCGCGGCACGCGCGCCAGTGCCAGCGGCGGCACGATCTCGCCGGCCTCGGCCAGCTCCAGCAAATAGCGCTGGCCGCCGATCGACACGCCCAGCTGGTGCACGGCCTGGGCCTTGCCTTCCTGGGCCGCCTGCACGCGCGCCAGCAGCTGCGCCTGGTAATCGCGCAGGCGGGTGCGGCGCAGGGCTTTCGGCGACAGGCCAGCCAGGTCGGCAGGCAAGCCGGCGGGCGCGAAGTCGGCGCCGGTGGCGGCGGCGTTCATCAGGCGCCGAGGGCGGCGATACGCGCCAGCAGCAGTTGCGGATCGACCGGCTTGACGAAGTAATCCTGGGCGCCCTGGCGCATGCCCCAGATGCGGTCGGTTTCCTGGTTCTTGCTGCTGCAGATGATCACCGGCACGGTCGAGAGTTCCGGATCGCGGGCGATCGAGCGCGTCACCTGGAAGCCGTTGGCGCCGGGCATGACCACGTCCATCAGGATCAGCTCGGGGCGGTCGGCGCGCATCTTGAGGAGCGCGTCTTCGCCGTTCTCGGCGGTGGAAACGGAAAAGCCGTTCTTCACCAGGATATCGGTCAGGTAATAGCGTTCGGTCGGGGAATCGTCAACGATCAGGATTTTTTGAATGGCCACGGTGGGCTCCGTACTCGGTTAATCAGGCCGCTGGGGCCGTGTGCTCGCGGACGGCCGCGAGCAGGGTGTCTTTGGAAAAGGGCTTGGTGAGGTAGGCGCTGGAACCGACCATCGCACCGCGTGCACGGTCGAACAGGCCGTCCTTCGAGGACAGCATGACCACCGGCGTGGCGTGGAAGCGCGCGCTTTTCTTGATCAGGGCGCAGGTCTGGTAGCCGTCCAGGCGCGGCATGAGGATGTCGCAGAACACCAGCGCCGGATGATGGTCGTTGATCTTCGCCAGCGCATCGAAACCGTCCTCGGCCAGCACGACCTGGTAGCCGGCTTGGGTGAGGAAGATCTCGGCGGAACGACGGATCGTGTTGCTGTCGTCGATCACCATGATCGTGGGGCGGTTGGTGTGCTGCGATGTCGTCATGTTCGTTTCACTTCAGCATGGAACGCAACGATAGCATAGGGCTGTGGGCTTGTGCGCAAAGTGTTGCACAGAGTCAACTACGCGTAAATATCAGAGGGAGAAGCTTGTTGGAAGGGCTAGAAAATCAGTTATCGGCGTGGGGTGTTTTGATAACTTGATTGGCAAATTTGCCACGGAAATCGGTTTGTTTTATTGCGAACGTGTCGGAATCTCGAGAAACCGTAGCGAGCGGAAGAAGTGTTGGCCGAGAAGCGCAGCTGTACTTGAGTACAGCGAGCATCGCAGGCCAACAATTCGACGCGCAGTAGGTTTATCGAGATTCCATCAAATAGCGGTCATTTCAAAATCATCTTTCCTGGCGCCGCACTCGGGGCAGGTCCAGTTCATCGGCACGTCGGCCCAGCGCGTTCCAGGCGCGATGCCGTCGTCCGGGGCGCCGGCTTCTTCGTCGTAGACCCAGCCGCAAATCAGGCACATCCAGGTCTGGTAGGCGGTCGCCGTCGTTTCGTTACTCACGGTGTCGTTCCTTCTATCTAGTAAAATGGGGAATCAGGTATCTTAATCTACCCGCCGTGCAAAACCAAACGTCTCCGCTGATTCTCACTTTTGGCGTGCTGGATCCCGTCGGCGCCCTTGGCGTGCAGGCTGACCTTGCCACCTTCGCCGCCTTCGGCTGCCACGCCCTCTCCGTGCCCACCGCCCTGCTGGTGGCCGACAGCGCACGCGTCGAGGAAATGCATGAACTCGACACCGGCTGGATGGCCGACCAGGCCCGCGTGGTGCTCGAGGACATGCCGGTCGCCGCCGTCAAGATCGGCGCCATCGCCAGCATCGAGCAGGCCGCGGCCATCGCCGAGATCGTGTCCGACTACGCCGACGTGCCGCTGATCGTCGATCCTTTCCTGTCGTCGCTGCCGGACGCCGGCATGTCCGACGAAGACACGGTCGCCGCGATCCGCCAGATCCTCGCGCCCCAGGCCACGGTGCTGATGCTGTCGCAGGCCGAACTGGGCCGCATGGCCGAGTCCTGGCGCGAACCCGGCGCCGACTCCAGCCTGGAAGCCGACGTCGCCGAACTCACCGGGCGCGGCTGCCAGTACGTGCTCGTCACCTGTACCCAGGGCAGCGGCCATAACCGCGCCAACACCCTTTTCGACCGCGACGGCGTGGTCACCACCATCGACTGGCAGCACCTGGCCGGGCCCTTCGTCGGCGCCGGCACCACGCTGTCGGGCGCGCTGGCAGCGCTGATGGCGCAAGGCCTGGACGCACCCGAGGCCCTGGCCGCCGCCCAGGAGTTCACCTACGGCGCCCTGCGCCACGCCCGCCGCTTCGGCATGGGCAAGCTCGTTCCCAACCGTTTCCACCGCACCCAGTTCACGCTGGGCCGGCAATAAGAAGACAAGGTTCCAAATGACTATTCAACAAACCAGCTCGCGCAACGACACCCTGTTCGAACGTGCCCAGCAAAGCACCCCGGGCGGCGTGAACTCGCCGGTGCGCGCCTTCCGCTCGGTCGGCGGCACCCCGCGTTTCATCACCCGCGCCGAAGGCCCCTACTTCTGGGACGCCGACGGCAAGCGCTACATCGACTACATCGGTTCCTGGGGCCCGGCCATCGTCGGCCACGCGCACCCGCAAGTGATCAAGGCGGTGCAGGATGCGGCCGCGAATGGCCTCTCGTTCGGCGCGCCGACCGAAGGCGAGATCGAGATCGCCGAAGAGATCATCAAGCTGGTGCCGTCGATCGAGCAGGTGCGCCTGGTCTCGTCGGGCACCGAAGCGACCATGAGCGCGCTGCGCCTGGCGCGCGGCGCCACCGGCCGCGACAAGATCGTCAAGTTCGAAGGCTGCTACCACGGCCACGCCGACTCGCTGCTGGTAAAGGCCGGCTCGGGCCTGCTCACCTTCGGCAACCCCACCTCGGCCGGCGTGCCGGAAGACTTCGTCAAGCACACCCTGGTCCTCGACTACAACAACGTCACCCAGCTGGAAGAAGCCTTTGCGTCGACCGGCGACACCATCGCCTGCGTGATCGTCGAGCCGGTGGCCGGCAACATGAATTTAATCCGCGCCACGCCGGAATTCCTGACCCGCATGCGCGAGCTGTGCACCGAGCATGGCGCGGTGCTGATCTTCGACGAGGTGATGTGCGGCTTCCGCGTCGGCCTGGGTGGCGCGCAGGAGATGTACGGCATCGCGCCGGACCTGACCGCGCTGGGCAAGGTCATCGGCGGCGGCTTGCCGGTGGCGGCCTTCGGCGGCAAGGCGGAACTGATGCAGAAGATGGCGCCGATCGGGCCGGTCTACCAGGCCGGTACCTTGTCGGGCAATCCGGTGGCGGTGGCGGCGGGCATGACCACCTTGAAGCTGATCCAGGCGCCGGGGTTCTACGAGCAGCTCACCCGCACCGGCGAGAAGCTGGTTGCCGGCTTGACGGCGGCGGCGAAAGAGGCGGGGATCGCCTTCTGCGGCGATGCGGTGGGCGGGATGTTCGGGATGTATTTCAGCGAGACCGTGCCAAGCTCGTATGGCCAGATGATGGCGGGCGACAAGGCGCGCTTCAATGCCTTCTTCCACGGGATGCTGGACGAAGGCGTGTATTTTGCGCCTGCCATGTTCGAGGCGGGGTTTGTCTCGGCGGCGCATGACGATGCCGTGATTGCCGAGACAGTCGAGGCGGCGCGCCGCGTGTTTGCCAAGCTGGCCTAAGCCTGCGGCGCATCGCCATGTCGATGCGCTAAACCGTACGGTGGGCACCCCGTGCCCACGCGGATGGCTGCGTTATGTTGGCGCGGCTCTCACCCTGCTATTCGCCCCTCCGGAACGTGTGCGGATGATCCGCGATAACGTGTCGGGTCTGATGTTTTAACCGCCGCGTTCAATAGCCAACATGACGCGGCGATCCGCGTGGGCACGCAGTGCCCACCGTACGGGACGCGGTAACACCAGGCTTACGCCATCACCGCCTTGCGCTGCGCCACGACCACCCTGCGCGATGCGCGCTTGCGCCACCAGATGATCACCCCGGTCACGCTCAGCATGGCCACCACCACGCCCATGAAGGAAATCAGGATCCGCCCCGGCAGCCCGAGGATGCGGCCCGAGTGCAATGGGAACTGGGCCTGGACAAAAATGTCCGCGGCCGTGCCTTTCCACGGCTGGCGCTCGCCCAGCAAGGCGCCGTTCACGCCGTCGTAGTACAGCAGGGCCGGGCCGACGCCGCCCGTGCCATGGTCGCCGCCCGGCTGGAAGAAGCTGACCATGTAGATGCCGAATTCCTGCGAATAGAAGACGCCGCCCACCGGGTCGGCCCAGCCGCGCCGCGCACCTTCGGCGTTCGCCTGCTGCACCACTTCCGCCATCGGCAGCTTCGGCTCGACCAGGTGCTGCTTGTCGGCCATCGGACGGGTGTCGAACGGCGTCGGCGTCACCTGCGACACCTTGCTCATCACCGGATAGAAAATCTCCTGGTACAAATTCAGCGAGAAGGCGGTGAAGGCAAGGATGAACAGCAGCACCCAGGTCCACAAACTGAAGGCGCGGTGCAGGTCGAAGTTCAGCTTCGCCGAGCCGCCCTTCCAGCGCACCTTCCAGGCCGGCTGCCAGCGCTGCCACCAGGATTTACCGGCCGGCTCGAGTTTGCCATGGATGCTGGAAACTGCGGCCGCCACCGCAATCGCCGCCTGGCGCTTGCGCACCGGCAGGGTGAGGTAGAAGCCGACAAAACTGTCCACCATCCAGACGATGGCGATCGCGCCCATCAGCCAGATGCCCCAGCGGTCGATGCCCCACATTTCCGGGATGTGCAGCGTGTAGTGCAGGCGGTACAGGAAGGAGACGAAGGTCTCCTTGGTGATCGGCCATACCGCGCCCCACTCGCGCTTGCCCAGCTCGGCGCCGGTCACCGGGTCGAGGAAGACCTGGTTGAAGCCGGGCTTGGTCAGCTCGCCGCTCTTGGCGTCGTAGCGCGGCGAGACACCCAGCGCCAGCGACTCGCCCGGCTCCGGCTGCAGTGGAATGTAGGACACGCGGATGTCCGGGTAGCGCGCCTCGACCTGCCTGGCCAGCGCCAGCGAATCCTGCGGCTGGCCCGGCGTGTGCGCCTCCATCAGGTGCGGGTTGAGCAGGTCGTCGAGCTCGTGGTCCCAGGAGATCACGGCGCCGGTGACGCCGCTCACGAACAGGAAGGCAGCCGTGAGCAGGCCGAAGTAACGGTGGACCAGGGTCCAGAATGCGCGCATCGCGGCCTTCCTTTCTTGTTACGAGCGTCTTAGAATCGGTAGCGCAGCGTCAGGTTGGCGCTGCGCGGCGCGCGGTAGTTGATGCCGCCATAGGCCGCGAACATGCCGAAATAGGTCTTGTCGGTCACGTTGTTCAGGTTCAGCTGGGCCGACAGCTGCGGGCTGAAGTCGTAGCGCGCCATCAGGTTGACCAGGGCGAAGCTTTTTTGCTCGATGACGCCGTCGGTGCCGGCCGGCGCCAGCGGGTCGACCGTCCAGGTGCGGCCTTCCCAATTCACGCCGCCGCCGACGGTCAGCTTGTCCCAGGCATCCGGCAAGCGGTAGGTGGTGAACACGCGCAGCAGGCGGCGCGGGTAGATGCTGTTGAAGTCGTTGCCGTCGCCGTCCTTGGCGCGGAACTGGGTGTAGCCGGCGGTGGCGTTCCAGCCCGGCGCGATGCGGCCGGTCAGGTCGAACTCGAAGCCGCGGCTCTTGGCGCCGGCCACCGCGCGGTAATAGGTTTCCGGCGCGTTCGGGCCGGCGCCGTCGCGGTCGACCAGGCCTGCTTCCTGGCCCAGGCCATCCTGCTTGATCTGGAAGACGGCCAGCGAGGCGTTCAGGCGCTTCTCGAAGAACTCGCCCTTGATGCCGGCCTCGATGTTCTTGCCGACCACCGGGTCGAGCAAATTGCCGGCCAGGTCGCGGCGGTTCTGCGGCTGGAAGATGTCGGTGTAGCTGGCGTAAGCCGAATAATTCTGGTTGATGTCGAAGACCAGGCCGGCGTACGGCGTGACTTCGTGGTCGTGCTTCACCGCATAGGCGGCCGTCCACAAACCGACGCCGCTCTTTTCGTAGTCGGTGACGCGCGCACCCACGATCAGCTTGAGCTGGTCGGCCAGGTTCAGGCGGGTCACGCCGTACAGCGCTTCCTGCTTCGTTTCGCTGCTTTCGTAGAAGGTCAGCGCGCCCCAGCTTGGTGTCGGATAGGCCGACGGGTTCCAGTTGTTGAAGTCGGTGACGACCGAGCTCACGCCGCCGAAGTCGGCCGGGCGGTTGTCGGAGTTGAAGTCCTGCTTCATGCGCATGTAGCCGAACGAGGCTTCGTGGCTGCGGCCGGCAACGTTGAAGCTGCCGCTCAGGTGCAGGCCGATGTCGTTCTGTTTCGTGCGGGTGCTGTAGGAGCCGGAAAAGTCGCTCATGCCGGCGCCGGTGATGCGGTCGGGCATGCCCGACAGGTACAGCAGGTAGGAGTCGCCGCGGCGCTCGCCGTGGTTGTAGTTGGCGCGCACCTTCCAGCCGTTCTCGAAGGTGTGGCTCAGGTCGAGGAAGCCGTTGTCGTAGGTCGACGGCAGCGCGGTCCAGGCGGCGGCAATGGTCTTCGAGCGGTCCCAGTTGGTGAGCGTGCCGTCGCTGTACCAGTAAGGCAGGCTGCCCCACATCGGGCCGGTGGCCTTCAGGTCCTGGTGGCTGTAGCCGGCGCGCAGCAGGGTCGTTGGCGACAGGTCGGCCGAGATGGTGGCGTAGATGGTGTGGTTGCGGTTCTTCAGGGCGTCGATCCAGCTGTCGCCTTGCGTGTATTCGCCGACGATGCGGGCGCGCACGCTGCCGCTGGTGTTGAGCGGGGTCGAGACGTCGCCCAGCACGCGGCGCGCGTTCCAGCGGCCGATGCCGCCTTCGATCCAGCCCGTGACCTCCTTGCTGTCGGCATGCTTGCGCACCAGGTTGATCGCAGCCGACGGGTTGCCGGCGCCGGTCATCAGGCCGGTGGCGCCGCGCACCACGTCCACGCGCTCGTAGGTCGCCAGGCTGCTCGACACTTCGCCGGCGCTCCAGGCTTGTTCATAAGTGGTCGGGATACCGTCGATCTGCAGGTTGTCGATATCGAAGCCGCGCGAAGTGAAGCCGGCGCGGTTGGTTTCGTACTGGTTGACCGAGACGCCGGTGACGTTGTCGACGATGTCGGTGACCGAGGTCATGTGCTGGTCTTCGATGCGCTGCAGGGTAACCACGGAAATCGATTGCGGCGTTTCGCGCAGCGACAAATCGAGCGGCGTGGCCGAGGTTTGCGACGGGGTGTTGTAGGCGCCGACGGTCTGGACCTTTTGCGAACGGACCTGCACTTGCTGGATGGGCTGGTCGGCGGAGGCGTCGTCGGCTGCAGTGTCGGCTGCGGCTCCCGCATGGGCCAGCAGCGGCATGGCCAGCGCGACCGACAAGGCGAGTCGGTTCAGGTTAAAAAGCCCACGAGCGTGCGCATGCATGTCCATCAGTTACCTCAAATTATTAGCGGAAGAAAAGAACGATAGGCTGGTATTGCGCAAAGCCATGGGAATGGAAACGCAGGGTGGTGCACATCGTAATGAGAACGCTAATGATAACGATTCTCATTGCAAAGTCAATAAGCGGGGCGGGAAAATATGAAATAAGGGTCGATTTGCTCGCGTAACCATTGGTGCGCACCGCGTTTGAGCGGGCGCAAAACCAGGTCGCGCGTCCTGGAATGGCGGGGGCGCCGTGCCATCATGGCGCTACACCAGCTGGATGCAACATGGCGCGACTTCGACGATCTCCTCCCGGCAGCCCACGCTCGCGCATGCCCCGTGCGCCCGTGCCGGGTGCGCAGCCTCCCCTGCCGCGGAGCGAGGGCGCGCCCTTCGCCGTCAGCGTGGCCCTGCTGCGCATTGCCGAGCCGACCAATTCAGAGAGCTATTACGCCGCCATCGTCGACGGCCTGAACGACAGCGCACGCCGCTACAAGGTCGACTCGGCGCTGCGCATCGCCCATTTCCTGGCCCAGGTCGGGCACGAGAGCAGTTTTCGGGCGACCGAGGAGAATGGCCGTTATTCGGCCGTGCGCATGCGCCAGGTGTTCGGCTGCAAGGGTGGGCAGGCACAGTACGACCGCGCCCTCGACGAATGCCGCCTCGGCGCCGACGGCCAGCCGCTGCGGCTGCGGCCCAAGCTGTGGAGCGCAGCCGATTTTTATGCGGGCAATGCCGAACACCTGCTCGCCTATGTGTACGCCGACCGGCTCGGCAACGGCAACGAAGCCTCGGGCGACGGCTACCGCTACCGCGGGCGCGGCCTGATCCAGCTGACCGGCAAGGACAACTACGCCGCCTTCACGGCGGCCCACAACGCGCGCGATGCGAACGATCCACGCGATTTTGTGCTGGAACCCGACCTGCTCCTGAGCGAACCCAAGTACGCCATCGAATCGGCTTTCCACTACTGGGATGCGCGTAGAGTCAATGGGCTTGCCGACGCCGACGACCTGGAAGCGGTCACCCGCGCCGTCAACGGCGGTTTGAATGGGTTGGGCGACCGGCGGGCGCGGCTTGCGAACATCAAGCAGGCCTTGGGTATCTGAGGGGCGGCGGCTGCGCCTGGAGGCGCGCCTTGGGCGGCCTGGGTCGGACGCGTGGGCGGCGCACCCGGCGCGGGCTAGCCCCGTGCCGGGTGGAGCCGACCACCCTACATGCCGGGGCCGGGGCCGAAGCCGCCGCCGCCCGGGGGCATGCCGCCTGGCGGCGGACGCCAGCCTTCGCCCGGCGGGCCGTCCTGGCGGCGGTTTGCCTGCACGCCGCCGAAGCGGTAGGACAGGCCGACGAAGACCACAGGCCCATCGAAGCGGCGCACCGAGTATTCCTTCAGCGTGGCCGAATCGGTAACGGTTTCCTGCTTCTGCGAACTGAAGATGTCGCGCGCGTTCACCACCAGCGTCAGGCTCTGGCTCAAATTGCGGCGGTAGCTGAGATCGGCGGTGGCGCTCGGCTCGCGATAGCCGTAGCCGGTCAGGGTCTTGCCCTGGGCGTTGAACATCAGCTGCACCTGGTCGAGCGGGGTTAGCTGGTAGTTCAGGCGGCCGCGCACATTCACCGAGGTGGCGCTGCGCTTGCTTTCCACGCCCAGCAAATCGATTTGCTGTTGCTCGGCCACGAAGACGTTGCCGCTGGTATTGATCGACAGCTTCGGCGTGACCTTGCCGCTCAGCGTGAACTCAAGGCCGCCGGAGCGGTTGCTGCCGCCGTTTTCCAGCGTGGTCAGGATCACCGTATCGCTCACCGCCAGCTGGCGGCTGCGGATGGTGTCGCGCTCGTTGCGGTAGTAGGCGCGCACGTTGGCGTCCAGCACACCGGCCTTCGTTTCGTAGCCGACCTCGAAGGAATCGGTCTGCACCGGCTTCAAGAAGGGATTGCCGCTCGACTCGTTGAGTTCGTCGCGGTAGACCACGAAGGGATTCAGCTCATTCGCGCCCGGACGGCGGATGCGGTGCGAGTAAGAGAAGCGCAGATTCGTCTTGTCCGCTAATTTGTACGTGGCAAACGCGCTCGGCATCCAGTTCAGGTAACTGTTGCCGGTCTCGATGCGGCTGGTCACCTGCTTCAGGTCCATGTCGGTATGCTCGGCGCGCAGGCCCAGCTGGGCGCCCCAGCGCTCGTCGATCTTCCACTGGTAGGAACCGTAGAGCGCGGTGTTGCGCTCGTCGATCTCGAAGGCATTCGTGCGGCGGTCGTTGACGCTCTGGGCGCCCGAGGCCAGGTCGAAATCGTAGTAGCGGGTATCGAACTCGCTCTTGTTGTCGGCGATCTTGTAGCCGACTTTCACGATGGCGCCGCTCTCCAGCGGCAGCTCGTAGTCGCCGGTGTAGTCGATGATGCGGGTCGAGTTGTCGACGTCCTGCAGATTGCGGCTGTCTGCCGCGCGCGGCGGCGTGACCGTGTAAGTGTTGGCGTAGTCGGTTTCGCTGTCGTTGTCGCTGGTCGACACGCGCAGGTCCATCTTGAACAGCTCGCCCAGTTTCTGGCCCTTGTGGTCCCAGCGCAGGCTGGCCATGTTGTTGCTGCTGTCGCCGCTGCGGTGCGTGGTGCGGGAATAATCGCTGGTCGCGTTGCCGTCGGCGTCGAAGACGCTGTAGTGGTCCAGGCCTTGCGCGTCGTTGTTGCGCTTCATGAGGCCGATGCCGGCTTCCAGCGTGTCGTCCTGGCTCAGGTTGTACGTGACTTGGCCGCGCACGCCGACGCTGTCGTTCAGGCCCTTGCTGGTCGACTCCTGGGTGCTGCGCTGGCTGGCGCCGGTGACCGGATCGATGCGCTCGCGCTCGCTTTCATAGGTCGAATCGCGGCCATCCTTGCGCACGTTGACGCCGCCCTGGAAACCCCACAGGCCGGAATTGTAGGCGCCGTTCAGCGCCGCGTTGTAGCGCCCGGCCGTGCCGGCGTTGGCGTTGGCCGCGCCGAAGCCGCCCGGACGGCGGTTGCGTTTCATGACCAGGTTCAGGATCGGTCCGCCGCCGCCTTCGTTGCCGAATTCCGCGCCCGGGTTATTGATCACCTCGACCGAATCGATGTCCTCGGCCGGCATGGCCTGCAGGGCCGAGCCGCGGTTCTCGCCCTGCAGCATGGCCGAGGGCTTGCCGTCGACCAGGATCTGCACGTTGCTGCTGCCGCGCAGCGAGACGGTGCCGTCGGCATCGACCGCCACCGAGGGCACGTTGCCGAGCGCATCGGCGGCGCTGCCGTTCGAGGCGTTGACGTCGGACTTGACGTCGTAGACCTGGCGGTCGATGCGGTTGTTCTGGCGTTCGCCCACCACGCTGATGGACTGGATCGGCTGGGGTGCGGCTGGCGCGGCGCCGGTCGTCGGGGACGCTGCCGGCTGCTGCGCCGTGCCGGCGGCAGCGGCCGGTGCAGCCGTGGCCGGCTGGGCAGGCTGGGCGCCGTCGGCGCTTTGCGCCAGCGCCGGATGCATGGCGCCGAATTCGCACACGGCCAGGGCGACCGCGAGGTACAGGGCTTGTTTGCGCGGCGATGCGCCAGGCTGGCCTGGGGTAGAACGTGTTCGTTGAACCATCGTGGATGCTTTATTGACGTTGAAGTGGCGCCGCGTGCAGCGCGCATCGTCGAAATTGAGGCGAGCTCGGCAGGCTGAAAGCCTCCATTCTAAGACCTCGGCCCGGCATTGCACCAATGTGAGGCGTAAAGAAGCGTAAAAGGATGTGACAATGTATGGCAAGCCGGCCCGGGACCTGATTACCGGGGTCGAATGAATGGGCATCATGCCCGCTTCCACATGGAGTTCACATGCCCGCCCGACGCGACACCACGGTCATCGATTCCTGGCACCGGAATGCCGATCCCTGGATCGCCGCCATTCGGAATGGCGAAATCGAAAGCCGCACCCTGGTAACGAATGCAGCCATTCTAGAAACGATACGCGCGTATGCGCCGCAGACCGCCGTCGACCTTGGCTGCGGCGAAGGCTGGCTGGTCCGTGCGCTGCCGGAAATCGAGATGATGGGCGTGGATGCGATCCCCGCCCTGGTGACGCAGGCGCAAGCAGCCGGCGGCGGCACATTCCGCTGCCTGTCGTACGAAGACATCGCTAACGGGGAATTGCAGCTGTCCGCCGACCTCGCTGTCTGCAATTTTTCGCTGATCGGAAAAGAAGCGGTGGACGGCCTGCTGCGCGCCGCGCCCTCTTACCTGCGCCGCGACGGCCATCTGGTCGTGCAAACCGTGCACCCGGTCCTGGCCTGCGGCGACGGGGCCTATGCCGACGGCTGGCGCGAGGGCAGCTGGGCCGGTTTCAACAGCGGCTTCCAGGACGCGCCGCCCTGGTATTTCCGCACATTGTCCAGCTGGATCGCGCTGTTCAACGACAACGGCTTGCGCATCGTCGAACTGCGCGAGCCGCCCCACCCGCACACCGGCAAGCCGGCCTCCCTGATCCTGGTCGGCCAGTTGCCGGCATGAAGCCCGCTTAGCGGTTGCGCGTCACCCGCCACACCACATTGGCCAGGTCGTCCGCCACGATCAGCGCCCCGCGCGGGTCGACCGTCACGCCGACCGGCCGGCCGCGCGTCTTGCCCTCGTTCGTGCGGAAACCGGTCACGAAGTCGATCGGCTCGCCCGAAGGACGTCCGTTCGCAAACGGCACGAAGATCACCTTGTAGCCGACCGGCTGGTCGCGGTTCCAGCTGCCGTGCTCGCCAATGAAGGCGCCGTTCGCGAACTTATCGCCCATGGCCGCCTGCGAGAACGACAGGCCCAGCGCCGCCACGTGCGAACCCAGGCTGTAGTCCGGCTTGATGGCGGCGGCCACCTTCTTCGGATCGCCCGGCTGCACGCGCGGATCGACGTTCTGGCCCCAGTAGCTGTACGGCCAGCCATAGAAGCCGCCTTCGCGCACCGAGGTCAGGTAGTCGGGCACCAGGTCGGGGCCCAGCTCGTCGCGTTCGTTGACCACCGAGAACAACTGCCCGGTTTCCGGATGCATGGCCAGGGCGGTCGGGTTGCGGATGCCGGTCGCGTAGGGCTTGCTGGCGCCGGTGGCGGCATCGATCTGCCAGACCTCGGCGCGGTGCAGCTCGGCTTCCAGGCCACGCTCGGTGATATTGCTGTTCGAGCCGATGCCCACGTACAGGAAGCGGCCATCGGCGCTGGCGGCCAGCGACTTGGTCCAGTGGTGGTTGATCTCGGACGGCAGCTTGGTCACGCTGGCCGGCGCGCCGGCGGCCTTCGTCTGGCCGGCCTGGTAGTCGAAGCTGACCAGCTCGTCCTGGTTGGCCACGTAGATCTTGTTGTTGGCGAAGGCCAGGCCGTAAGGCGCATTCAGGTTCTCGGCAAAGACGGTCTTCAGCTCGTACTTGCCGTCGCCGTCGGCATCGCGCAGCAGGGTCAGGCGGTTGCCGCCCTTGACCTTGGTATTGCCCTGGGCCTTGATGTAGCCGGCGATCACGTCTTTCGGCTTGAGCTTGGCCGCGCTGCCGCCACGCCCTTCCGCCACCAGGATGTCGCCGTTCGGCAGCACCAGGGTCTGGCGCGGGATCAGCAAATCGGTAGCGATGGCCGTGACGCTATAGCCCTCGGGCACGGTCGGCTTTTGGTCGCCCCAGGGCGTCGGCTCGGCGATCTTCATGCTCGGAAACAAACCGCGCTGCTGTTCCGGCAGTTTGGGATCGGGTCCGCGCGCCTGGGTGTCGGCGCCCTTCTCTCCGCAGGCGCCCAGCAGCAGCGCCATACTCATGAATGCGAGTGTGCTCGATCGTTTCATTGCAGGCCTCCCGTACGTGGCGCGAGTCCGACCCAGGCCGCCAGGACGGACAGCAGGAAGACGATCACCGACATCACCATGCCAGCCGGCATGACGGCCCAGGCATCCTTGGCGTGCTGGAAGCAATTGACCAGGCCCAGGACAAAGGTCGCGAGCAGCAGCAGGAAATACAGTACGACCGGGCCCGACTTCCGTTGTGCGCGAACGAGGTTGACCAGCGCGGCCAGCAGCGCCAGGCCGCAGAACAGCTCGGCGCCGGCCAGCAGCCAGGATGCAAAATTGCTCCACTGGATCTGGTAAGTCTTGAAGTAAGCGATATCGCTCAGCAATGCGCCGAGGAACAGGGGAACGGTCCCCGCGAGCAAAATGGTGTGAAGCCGGCCCGGCTGGCTGCGATAGCCCGGGCTGGTCGTGGCGACGGAAGCCATTGAATTGTCCTTGATGGTGGTGTTGACAATTCAATCATATCGGCTATGCCCGGCTGCTGGCGCATGGTTGAGCCGGCGCGGCCCGGCCCTGCGTAAAACGCGGCCTCAGGCCAGCTTCAGCCAGCCGCGGCGACGGAAGTACCAGAGCGGCGCAATCGCGCTCGCCACCATCAGGCCCAGCGCGAACGGATAGCCATAGGTCCAGTCCAATTCCGGGAACCATTTATGGAAGTTCATGCCGTAGATACTGGCGATCAGGGTCGGCGGCAGGAAAGCCACCGAGGCCACCGAGAAGATCTTGATGATCTTGTTCTGGTTAATGTTAATGAAGCCGACGGTGGCATCCATCAGGAAGTTCACCTTGTCGAACAAGAAGGAGGTATGGCCATCGAGCGATTCGATGTCGCGCAAGATCTGGCGCGCGTCGTCGAATTGTTCGGCATTCAGCAGGCGCCCGCGCATCAAAAAGCTCACCGCCCGGCGCGTATCCATCATGTTGCGGCGGATGCGGCCATTCAAGTCTTCCTCGTGGGCGATGGCATTCAGGGCAGCAGCCGCGTCCTGGTCGGTGAATTCCTTTTGCAGCACGCGCTGGCTGACTTCTTCCAGGCTTTCATAAATGCCTTCCAGCGCGTCCGCCGAATACTCGGCATCGGTCGCGTACAAGTCGAGCAGCACGTCCATGTAATCGCCGATCGAACCCGGACGCGAGCGCGCGCGCATGCGCACCAGGCGGAACACCGGCAAATCGTCGGAGTGCATCGAGAACAGCATCTTGCCCGACAAGATAAAGGCGACGGTGACCACGCGCGAGGGGCCGTCTTCTTCTTCGAGCAGGAAATCGGTACGCAGGTGCAGGTCGCCGTTTTCGGCTTCGTAATAGCGGGCCGAGGCCTCGATGTCCGACACTTCGTCTTCGCCCGGCAGCGAGACGCCATAAATGGCCTTGACCCAGGCGCGCTCGTCATCGTCGGGGTCGGTGAGGTCGACCCAGACAGGCGTGGCATTCTCCAGGTCCGCGCGCGACGCGATCGGGACCTGGTTCAGACGGCCATTTTGTAGGACAAATACGTTGATCATGCGCTTTCTCGGCCGGAATCAAAACTGACGCAAGTGTACTCGTTCACCCCGTGCGCGGCCACCCCGAAAAGACGGTTTTGCCCCGTATTCGGCGTTTTTTCGACGAATTAAATGTTGGATTCAGGGCAACTCTGCCGCGCCCATTCGCCGCTGGATCAGGCTGGTCCGCTTGACCAGGTAATTGGTGCTGCGGTGGCGGTCGTAGTAACGGGGATTTGGCAGCATGACCGCCAGGCGCGCGGCCTGGGACGGTGCCAGGTTGGCCGCCGGAGTGCGGAAGTAATAACGCGCTGCCGCTTCCGCGCCGAATACGCCGCGGCCGAATTCGACCACGTTCAAATAGACTTCCAGGATGCGCCGCTTGCCCATTACCGATTCCAGCATGAAGGCGATGATCATTTCCTGGCCCTTGCGCAGGTAACTGCGCGAGCCGGACAGGAACAGGTTTTTCGCCAGTTGCTGGGTAATCGTCGAGCCGCCGCCCACCACCTTGTGCTTGCGGTTATTCCGGTTATAGGCGCGTTCCAGCGCATCGAAATCCACGCCCGGGTGGTCGGCGAAATTCGCGTCTTCCGAGGCCACCACGGCGCGCTTCAGGTTATTCGAAATGCGGTCGTAGGGCACCCACTGGTGCTTGAGCTGGGCGTTCGGATTCGTATCGCGCAATTCCGACAATTGCTGGCGCATGAAACTGGTCGAGCTGGGGTTGAACCAGACGAACCAGCATACTTGCACGAAGAAATACAACTGCAGCAGGATGAAGGCCAGGATCGGCCCCAGGAAGATCCACTTGATCCAGCGGCGCTTATTTGTGCCGCCGATTGCCATGCCTTTTTTTGCCATCGTTTTTATGCACGCAGTGTGGTGAGGAGTTCACGGGTATCCGGGCGCACGCCGCGCCAGATGGTGAATGCTTCGGCGGCCTGCTCGACCAGCATGCCGAAGCCGTCGCGGGTGTTGGCACCCTGCTCTGCGGCAAACGCCATGAAAGGCGTCGGCGCGTCGCCGTACATCATGTCCAGGGCCAGGGTGGTTGTCGTGAAAGCCGAGGCCGGCACCGGCGGCAACGAGCCCGCCAGGCTGGCCGAGGTGGCGTTCACCACGATGTCGAAGCCACCCGCGATGTCCTCGAAATTGCAGGCGCTGACCTGGGTGATTTGATCCTGGAAATCGGCGACCAGGGCATCGGCGGTGGCGCGGGTGCGGTTTGCCACGACAATCGCGCTCGGCTCTTGTTGCAGGAAAGGCAGCATCACGCCGCGCGCCGCGCCGCCGGCGCCCAGCAGCAGGATGCGCTTGCCGGCCAGCGCCACGCCGGCGTTGCGCACGATGTCGGCCACCAGGCCGGGGCCGTCGGTGTTGTCGCCAACAATTTCTCCGTCGACGAAGCGCAGGGTGTTCACGGCGCCGGCGGCGCGTGCGCGCTCTTCCAGACGTGTGGCCAGGCTTGCTGCTTCGAGCTTGAACGGCACGGTCACGTTCGCGCCCTTGTAGCCCTTACTGATGAGGTCGCGCACCACGTCGGCAAAGCCGTCGAGCGGCGCCAGGCGGCGGCCGTAGGCGAGGTGCTGGCCGGTCTGGGCCGCAAAAGCGGCGTGGATCTGCGGCGATTTGCTGTGCGCGACCGGATTCCCGATCACGCAATACTGGTCTGGCTGGGTGGTGCTCATGACTGCTCCTGCAATTCGGCCTTCATTTTTTCCTCGCGGGTGAAGGTAAACCGGGTGATGACGATCCACAAATCGTCCTTGCCGACCGAACGCATGTTTTGCGGGAAGCTGCCGAAGGGCGCGGCGCGGCGCACGATCTCGAGCGCCGCCTTGTCCAGTGCGGCGTTGCCGGAACTGCGCTCGATACGCGGGCCGCCCTCCTTCTGGTACAAACTGCCGTCCTGGTAGACGGGAATCGACACCACCAGCTCGCCATACAGCTTGCGGCCGTTTTGCTGGGGGAAATTCAGGGTGCCGGTTTCCTCGACGCGCTTTTGCAGCGCCTTGTAATACAGCGCATAGCCGACCTGGCGCGTGCTCGGCGAAATATGGGTGCGCTTCGGGCGGCGGTTCTGGTCGTCGATGGTTTGCGTGATCTCGGCCGTCATGCGCGCGATCTGGCGCGTGGTGTCGATTTCGTCCTGGCCGGTGCGGGTGGGGTCGGGCTTGTCCTTGTCGCGTACCGGGGCGGCGTTGAAATCGGACTGCTTGACGCGCGTGAGCACGTTTTGCTGCAGCTGTTCCAGCTCGGCGATGCGGCGCTGCAGCGCCTTGATGCTGTCGCCGTTGTCGATCCGGCGCAAATCGGGCAGCGGCGACTTGGCGCGGCCCTTGTCGGCGCTGCCGCCGCCTTCCAGGTTGGCCTGGGCCAGGGCATCGGCCTTGGCCGGGGCCTGGGCGTGCTTGGCGTTGACGAGGATGACTTCCAGGCCGGGGTCGGCCGGCTGCATGCGGAACATCTCGGGCGCGGCAAAACGGATCGCCAGCAAGAGCGCATGCGCCGCCACCGAGGCGGCAAGGGCGATCATCAAGGGACGGTTTTCTCGGGAATACTTCACGCGTGCGCGCCGGACGGCTGTTGAATCTGGGAACCCAAGCATTCTACAGCGGCGCACAGGACGTGCGTGAATTTGGTGGCGGCGGGGCAACGGTCGGGCTGGAGACTGTCAGTTGCGCTGCGGGCTGCCTGCCTTATTTTTCGGCTGGGCCGCGATCTGCTGCTCCAGGGCTGCTTCGATCCGGGTGCAATCGGATTCGTAGCCTGCAAGCGGCAAGGTGTCGATCATGCGCGCGTAGCGTTCGATATCGGCGGGATTGCCGGACGCGGCGGCGCTTTTCGCCTGGTCGGCCAGGCTGCGCAGGACGTTCGAATAACACAGGTTGGTCTCGAACGAGGTCGAGAATACGCCGACGTAGAAGGATATGGCGCAGGGGAGGATGAGGGCGAAGATGATAGCCAGGTATTTCATATCGTGTGCAAACGTACGGTAGGCCGGGCCGCGCTAGGCACTCCGTGCCCACGCGGTTACGGGCGGCTCTTGTTGGCTACGTGCCGCAGCTATCCAACACATGGCTTGGACCGTCTCACGCTGCCACAACCAGGTTTCTTCGGGATTGGATGATCTCTTCTTGCGGTTTCGAGCCGTTTGGCGCCGCCGCGTGAGATGAGGTCGTGTGGTTTTACGCGCAGTACCGCGTGGGCACAAGTGCCCACCCTACGCCTGCCCATCACCGCATCACGGTTTTTTGGGGCAATCCAGCCTCAGCGCCGCGCCATCGTGTTCGGCGAAATATTCGACGCATTTTGCGCCGTCGCGGTAGATCGTGCGCATCCCGAACGAGGACGCATAATCCGCCTCGTTGAAGCTCACCGAGCCGTCGTGGTCGAAATCGATGGCGTCGTAGTTCAAGGGCGAGCGGTAGACCATCCAGGCGAACACCGCCCAATAGGCCAGGAAAAGCACGGCCGTGACGATCACGATGGTGCGTAGCGACTTGCTGCTCATGGCTGGACGATGTTCGCTGTGAACGATTATTGTGCGCCGGCCGCCGGCGTGTCGGCGTCGGTGCTGACCGCCGCCACCGCGCCTTCGGCTTCGACGGCTTCTTCCACCGCGGCCTCGCCGGTGTCGCCCGCTGCGGCGCCGTCGCCGGCGTCGCCCTCTTCCTCGTCAAAGGCCAGCGTGTCGCCCGGCGCGGCTTGCGCCACTTCGAGCAGGCGCGCTTCCAGCGACAAATCGACTTCGTCCCAGCGCACGATGTCGAGTTTCACTTGCGCGCCGCGCGCCACCGGCGGCATGCCCGGCAGGCGGATCACCAGCGGCACGTCGTTCAGGCGCAGCACGTCTTCCTTCAGCACGACCGCTTCGGTCTGCTTGACGCCTTCCTGGCCCAGCCAGCGCAGGCACCAGTAGCGCTCCATGGTCTGCTGGAAATCGTTGTAGGCCGCGTAGGCCGCATCGAAAGCCGAGACGATCGAGAACAGGGTCGCGTCGCGCGGCTTGAACGGGGCCACCAGCGGCGCCGTCACGCCGTGCTCGGCGCAGGCGATGATCTGCCACTGGTTCACCAGGTCGGTATAGCGGCGCAGCGGCGAAGTGCTCCAGGCATATTGATCGACACCGAGACCCTGGTGCGGCGCGGCGTGCGTGACCATGCGCACCTGCATCTTGGCGGCCCAGCCGGCGCCGCTGCCGGCGCCTTGCGAACGGTAGATGCCCGGCACGCCCGAGTCGTGCAGCAGCTTGCCCCAGGTGCTGTTGGCGAAAATCATCAGCTCGGCGACGATCTTGTCGAGCGGCGCGCCGCGCTTGCGGCGCACGATCGAGACCACGTCGTCCTCGACATAGAAATTGAAGTCGACGCGGTTCGCCTGCTCCGGCTTCAGGCCGAAGGCTTCGCGCTTGGCCATGCGGCCCGCTTCCAGCTTCAAGGCCCATTTCCACAGCAGCGCCAGCTCGGCCTTGTGCGGATACTCGCCTGCGCCGCTTTCCAGGGTTTCCTCGTTGACCAGCGCATCCAGGTCGTTGTGGCGCAAATTGTTTTTAATAGGCACCAGCTCGGCGCGGGTCGTTGTCGACACCGTCGACCAGTCGCTTGGATCCAGGGTCGCGTACAGCGACAGCGCCGGGCAGGTCGTGCCCTCGGCCAGGGTGAAGGCATTCACCACCTCGTCCGGCAGCATCGTGATCTTATCGCCCGGCATGTACACGGTGGACATGCGGCTGCGCGCGATCTTGTCGATCTCGTCGTCCGGCTTGATCGCCAGGCCAGGCGCGGCGATGTGGATGCCGACGCGCACGGTGCCGTCTTCCAGTTGCTCGACCGAGAAGGCATCGTCGATCTCGGTGGTGGTCACGTCGTCGATCGAGAAGGCGGCCACATTTGCTGTCGGCAAATTCGTTGGCGCGCTCGGCACCGGCACAGGCGAAAACCCGGCGCCGCGCGGGAAGTTCTCGAACAGGAAACGGCCCATGTGCAGCTCTTTCGGCGAGGCGATGCCGCCGGCCTTCAGCATCAGGCGCGGGGCCGAGGTCTGCAGTTCGCTGGCGGCCGTTTCCATGGCCTTGAATTCGATGGTGTTGCGGTCCGGCTTGAACAGCAGCTGGTGCACCATGGATTGCATCGCGGCCGGCAGCGTGCCCGCCTTCAACTCGTCGACATAGCCGGCCTGGATGATGGCTTGCTGCTTTTTCTTTTCGATACCGGCCTGGGCCGCGCGCAGCGATTGCTCGGGCGCCGCCTTGTAGCGGCCGCGGCCCTTTTTATAGAAGTAGATCGGCGCATTGTGCAGGGCCAGCACCAGGCCGGCCGCTTCGCTTGGGAGCGGCGCATGGCCGAAGTATTCGGCGCCCAGCTCGGCAAAGCCGAACTCTTCTTGGCCAGCCACTTCCCACAGGAATTCCAGATCGACGTCGGCGGCGATGCCCTTGGCGGCCTCGAGCAAGGATGCGGGATCGGGTTTCTCGAACTGGAGCAGCACGTCCTTGGTTTTGACTTTGGACCGTTTACCGCTCGACAGTTCTACCTGGTAAGCCTCGCCTGCCTGGGACAGCACCGAGCCGACCTTGAAGTCGCCCGATTCTTCAAAAAATACATTCATCGTGTTGTCGTGTTCTTTAGTGTTGCGCCCAAATCGAGTACCGCCGGCAAGAATACCTCGGTGACCATCAGCAGGCCTTGATGGCGGCGATAGACGCAGCGCCGCGCATAAAATTCGTTTCCTTGCAGCTCGCCATCCAGGGCCATCCGCAGCCGCTCGACCAGCGGATGGCTGGCGCGCAGCCGTGCAAATTCCAGCGATCCGCGCTCGACCAGCGGATCGTAAAACAGGGTCGTGCCGAGCGAGCGTTCGCCCAGCGCCGAAAACAGCGGCCAGTCGCTGGCGGTGGCCGACATCGGCACCACCGTGTGGCCGAACACGGCCGGCTTGCCATCGCAGCACAGCAAGACTTCGCGTTCCCACACCCGCTCGCGGCGCGGCAAGCCGACCGGTCCCGCTTCTTCCAGCGAACACAGCGCCGCACGCTGGTGCAGGCGTTTTACGCGGAAGGTGTCGCTACTCGCCACCAGGCGCGCGGTCAGCGAGCCCTTCGTCGTCAGCCAGTCGCGCATCGCAAGCGGTGCCTGCAAGGCACCCACATGGCGATGCCATCTCGCCTGGCGCAGCGAAGCATTGCGCACTAGTGCCGGCCTGCCTGCTTCCAGTCGACATTCGGCTGGCAAAACGCCAGCACCTCGTCCACATACTGCGGGAATTCCGAGATCGCGTGGTCGCTGCCGTCGATCACATGCTGGCGTGCGCCGGCGTAGTGGGCCACCATGTCGCGGTAATCCAGCACTTCGTCGCCGGTGGCCGCGATCAGGAAATAGCGCTCCGGACGCGTGATCCGCGCCACCTTCAATTCGGCCAGTTCATCGATGTATTCGCGGCGGAATTCGAAGGGCTCGTCCGAATGCCAGTTCGTCGTCACGCCGACGTGGTGTTCCAGGTTCTTCAAGGGGTCGACCGACGGGTTCAGCAGCACGGCAGGCACGCCCAGGCGCTCGGCCAGCCAGGTGGCATAGAAGCCGCCCAGCGAGGAACCGACAATCGCCAGCTCGCCCGGCGCATAACGTTCGGCCAGCAGCAGCGCCAGTTCCATCGCTGCTTTCGGCGAAGCCGGCAACTGCGGGCAGATCAGGTCGTTCGCGCGGCCGGCAGCCGTCATGCGCTCCTGCACCAGGCGCGCCTTGAACGAGCGCGGCGAGGAGCGGAAGCCGTGCAAATAGAGAATCATTTGGCCAGGGCCTCGAGCAGCTTCTGGTGCACGCCGCCGAAGCCGCCATTGCTCATCACCAGGATATGGTCGCCCGGCTGGGCGGCCTGGATGATGGCCTGCACCATGTAGTCGATCTGGTCGAAGCTGTGGGCAATCGTGCCGAGCGGTTTCAGGGCGTCGGCCAGCGACCAGCCCAGCGCCTGCTGGCTGCCGAAGCCGAACACCAGGTCGGCATCCTTCAGGCTGCCCGGCAGGGCATCCTTCATGGCGCCCAGCTTCATCGTGTTCGAGCGCGGTTCCAGCACGGCCAGGATGCGGCCGCCGGTGCCGATGCGCTGGCGCAGGCCGCCCACGGTGGTCGCGATGGCAGTCGGGTGGTGTGCGAAGTCATCGTACACGGTGACATTGTTCACCACGCCACGCACTTCCATGCGGCGCTTCACGCTCTGGAAGCGCGACAGCGAATCGATGGATTGCGCCACCGGCACGCCCACGTGGCGGGCGGCGGCAATCGCGGCCAGGGCGTTCGAGCGGTTGTGCTTGCCGGTCAGTTCCCAATGAACAGTGCCTTGCGACTCGCCCTTGAACATCACGTCGAAGCTGGCGCCGCCCGGATGCTCGACCATGGCCCAGTCCACGCCGTCCGAGCTGCCGAAGCTTTCCTTGTCGCTCCAGCAGCCGCGCTTGATCACGCGCGCCAGCGAGGCTTCGTCGCCGTTCACCACCAGCCGGCCCACGCCCGGCACGGTGCGCACCAGGTGGTGGAACTGGGTTTCGATGGCGCCGATGTCCGGGAAGATGTCGGCATGGTCGAATTCCAGGTTGTTCAGCACGGCGGTTTTCGCGTGGTAGTGCACGAACTTGGAACGCTTGTCGAAAAAGGCGGTGTCGTATTCGTCGGCCTCGATCACGAAGAAGTCCGAGTCCGCCTCGCCCGACAGCCGCGCCGAAATACCGAAGTTCATCGGCACGCCGCCGATCAGGAAGCCCGGCGAATAGCCCGCGTCTTCCAAAATCCAGGCCAGCATCGACGAGGTCGTGGTCTTGCCGTGGGTACCGGCCACGGCCAGCACCCATTTATTACGCAGAATATGTTCGCCAATCCACTGCGGGCCAGACATATAAGGCAGGCCGCGGTTCAGGATTTCCTCGATCAGCGGATTCCCGCGCGTCATCACATTCCCGACAACATACAAATCCGGCGCCAGCGCCACCTGTTCCGGGCCATAGCCCTGGATCAATTCGATGCCCTGGGCTTCGAGCTGGGTGCTCATCGGAGGATAGACGTTGGCGTCGCAACCGGTCACGCGGTGGCCGGCTTCCTTGGCCAGGACCGCCAGGCCACCCATGAAGGTGCCGCAAATGCCGAGGATATGAATGTGCATGGTCGTGGGTAATAAAGCGAATACGCGATTCTACCCGACGCGATGCGATTTTTAGTTCAAGAGTATGATCGACCTCATGATGCCAAGCCAGAACAATGACCTATTCCAGCTGCGCGCCGAAATTGCCGCCACGGCCGCACGCATGATCGCCCAGGACGGCGCCGATTATTCCACCGCCCGCCGCAAGGCCGCGCGCCAGGTGCTGGGCGTGGACCAGCCGACGCCCAACCTGATGCCCGACAACCTGCAAATCGAGGACGAGGTGCGCAAGTACCAGGCCTTGTTTGGCGGCGCCGCCCAGGCCGAGCGCCTGCTGCACCTGCGCCAGACGGCCCTGCAGGTCATGGATGCGCTGGCCGCGTTCAATCCTTATCTCACCGGGGCGGTGCTGAACGGCACGGCCGGCGAGCACGACGACATCCATCTGCAACTTTTCGCCGACAGCGCCAAGGAGGTCGAGATCTTCCTGCTGGGCCGCAACGTGAACATCGACATTTCGGAAACGCCCCATTTCAAGGGCGCGCGCCACGATCCGGTTGAAACGGTGAGCTTCCTGTGGCATAAGGAGGCGGTGCATGCCGAGCTCTACGATTTTCACGACTTGCGAGGCGCACTCAAGCCGCGCGCCGATGGCCGCCTGCAGCGTGTCGACGCGGCCGGCCTGCGTGCCTTGATGACGACTGACGAAACCCTGGAACAGGACGAATGAACAAGAAGAAGTTGGCAGCACTCGCGGCCGTGGCCGTGGTCTTTGGCGCGCTCGGCGCGTATTTCGGCTATAAAAACCAGCCGCAACCGGCGGAACCCGTGACCACCGCCATGGCCCCGACCGGCGGCGCGGCCCACACGGCGTCAACTAATCTATATGCGCAGTCGCTGAACGACCTGGACGGCCAGTCGCAGTCGCTGGCGAAATGGAAGGGCAAGCCGCTGCTGGTGAATTTCTGGGCCACCTGGTGCGGCCCCTGCGTGCAGGAGATGCCGGAACTGTCGGCGCTGGCCAATGAAGAGAACGGTAAGCGCTACAACGTGATCGGCATCGGCATCGATGCGCCTTCGGCCATGAGCGAGTTCGCGACCAAGCACCACATCCAGTATCCGCTGTATGTGGGCGGCATGGGCGGCACGGAACTCTCGCGCGGCTTCGGGAATACGAATGGCGGCCTGCCCTTCACGGTACTCATCGGCGCCGACGGGCAGGTGAAGAAGACCTACCTGGGCAAACTCAAGTTCGACGAGCTGAAGGCGGACCTGGCGGCGCTGTAGACGTGGTACTGCCGGGCTGGCGAACGGTCGTTCTTTTCCGAACTCCGCCCAAGTCACCCTTATCCGCATAGAATTTTATTGCTTGCCAATACCCATTGTTGGCGGCAAAATGCGTCACTTTCGAGCATAGACTCTACAAAAACATGGCGAAAAAGCTACTGCTGCTTAACGGTCCCAACCTGAATCTGCTGGGAACCCGCGAGCCTGCGGTGTACGGCGCGGCAACGCTGGCCGACATCGAAAGCGCGGCAACGGCCCAGGCTGAAGCTGCGGGTGGATCGCTTTCCTGCTTTCAAAGCAACCACGAAGGTGCGCTGATCGACCGCATCCACGCTGCCCGTACCGAGGGCGTGGAGGCCATCGTCATCAATCCTGGCGGACTGACCCACACCAGCGTGGCCCTGCGCGATGCGCTGGCTGCGGTGGCGATTCCGTTTATTGAGGTACATATCTCAAATATTTACCAGCGTGAAGAATTCCGTCATTTCTCATACCTGTCGGCGATCGCCCGCGGAACGATCAGCGGCCTGGGTGTGGACGGATATCGGTTTGCCATCGACTTTGCGCTTAAATAGCGTTAATCTACGCCAACTTCATGCATCATGCGCGGATGCGCCCTCTTTTTGGCGCTTCGCTTACTCTTAAAACACAAATAATTCCAAGGGGTTCTACATGGATCTTCGTAAACTCAAGACTTTGATCGACCTCGTCGCCGAATCGGACATCGCTGAACTCGAAGTGACCGAAGGCGAAAGCAAGGTCCGCATCGTCAAGTCGTCCGCAATGCCCCAAGGCCAGATGGTCATGATGCCGTCCGCGGGCGTGCAGCAGTTCTCGGCGCCGGCTGCCCCTGCCGCAGCGCCTGCTCCGGCAGCACCAGCAGCTCCGGCCGTTGCCGCCGAAACCGGCCACGTCGTCAAGTCGCCGATGGTCGGCACCTTCTACCGTTCGTCGGCGCCAGGCGCACCGGCTTTCGTGGAAGTGGGCGCCAACATCAAGGAAGGCGATACCCTCTGCATCATCGAAGCGATGAAGCTCCTGAACGAAATCGACGCCGATGTGTCTGGCGTTGTGACCAAGATCCTGGTGGAAAATGGCCAGCCGGTCGAATTCGGCCAGCCGCTGTTCGTGATCGGCTGATCCAGCCTCGCCGGCCGTGATGTCTACGCGGCCTTTTGATCCGAACCCAGGCCGGCGCCCGACGCCGGCTTCTCTCATCTACCCAAGCTAACCATGTTTGAAAAAATCCTCATCGCCAACCGTGGTGAAATCGCGCTGCGTATCCAGCGCGCCTGCCGCGAAATGGGCATCAAGACGGTGGTCGTTCACTCCGAGGCGGACAAGGACGCCAAGTACGTGAAGCTGGCCGACGAGTCCGTCTGCATCGGGCCGGCGCAATCGTCGCTGAGCTACCTGAACATGCCGGCCATCATCAGCGCCGCCGAAGTGACCGACGCCGAAGCGATCCACCCCGGCTACGGCTTCCTGTCGGAAAACGCCGACTTCGCCGAGCGCGTGGAAAAATCGGGCTTCGTCTTCATCGGCCCGCGTTCCGATTCGATCCGCCTGATGGGCGACAAGGTCTCGGCCAAGCAAGCGATGATCCGCGCCGGCGTGCCTTGCGTGCCAGGCTCGGATGGCGCCCTGTCGGATGACCCGAAAGAAATCATCCAGACCGCGCGCAAGGTCGGCTACCCGGTCATCATCAAGGCGGCCGGTGGCGGCGGCGGTCGCGGCATGCGCGTCGTCCACACCGAAGCGGCCCTGCTGAACGCCGTGGCGATGACCAAGACCGAAGCCGGCACCGCCTTCGGCAATCCGGAAGTGTACATGGAGAAGTACCTGGAAAATCCGCGCCACGTGGAAATCCAGGTGCTGGCCGACGAGCACAAGCAAGCCGTCTGGCTGGGCGAACGCGACTGCTCGATGCAGCGCCGCCACCAGAAGGTGATCGAGGAAGCACCGGCGCCGGGCATCCCGCGCAAACTGATCGAAAAGATCGGCGACCGCTGCGCCGAAGCCTGCCGCAAGATCGGCTACCGCGGCGCCGGCACCTTCGAATTCCTGTACGAGAATGGCGAGTTCTATTTCATCGAGATGAACACCCGCGTGCAGGTCGAACACCCGGTCACCGAAATGATCACCGGCATCGACATCGTGCAGGAACAGATCCGCATCGCCTGCGGCGAGAAGCTGCGTTTCCGCCAGCGCGACATCATGCTGGCCGGCCACGCCATCGAATGTCGCATCAATGCCGAAGACCCGTTCAAGTTCACGCCGTCGCCGGGCCGCATTACCGGCTGGCACCCGCCGGGCGGTCCTGGCATCCGTGTCGATTCGCACTCGTATGCCGGTTACTATGTGCCGCCTCATTACGACTCGATGATCGGCAAGGTAATTTCCTACGGTGCTACCCGCGAGCAAGCCATCCGCCGCATGCAAATCGCGCTGTCGGAAATGGTGGTCGAGGGTATCCTCACCAACATCCAGCTGCACCGCGAACTGATGGTCGATGCCCGCTTCATCGAAGGCGGCACCAACATCCATTACCTGGAACAGAAGCTGGCGAACCGCCCCGACACCAAGGTTGTCGTGGCCCCGGAAAACAAGGCTGACGCATGAGCTGGACTGAAGTCGTCATCGAAATCGCACGCGACCACGCCGAGGCCTTGTCCGACGCCCTGATGGAAGCGGGCGCGCTGTCGGTCTCGGTGGAAGACGCCGACGAAGGCACCGAGCAGGAAAATCCCCTGTTCGGCGAGCCGGGCATGGAGCCGACGGAAACGGCATGGGACCACAGCCGCGTGGTGGCGCTGACCGACATCGATGCGGATCAAGCCGCCATCGTCGCCGAAGCCGCCGCCGCCATCAAGCTGGCCACCGTGCCGGCCTTCACCACGCGCGACGTGGCCGATGCCGACTGGGTGCGCCTGACCCAATCGCAGTTCGAGCCTATCCACATCGGCACCAACATCTGGGTCGTGCCGAGCTGGCACGAGGCGCCGAACCCGGACGCCCTGATCCTGGAACTCGATCCGGGCCTGGCCTTCGGTACCGGCAGCCATCCGACCACCCGCCTGTGCATGGAATGGCTGGAAGCGCACCCGAAACCGGGCAAGTCGGTGCTGGACTACGGCTGCGGCTCGGGCATCCTGGCGATGGTCGCCAAGAAGCTCGATGCGGGCGACGTCGCCGGCGTCGACATCGATCCGCAAGCGATCGAATCGGCGCGCGCGAATGCCGAGCGTAACAATTGCGCGATCGACTTCTACGTGCCGGACGAACTGGCGGTGGCGCCGAACGAACGCCACGCCAGCGGCAAGTTCGACACCGTGGTGGCGAATATCCTGTCGAGCCCATTGAAGCTGATGGCGCCGATGCTGTCCGGCCGCGTGGCGCCGGGCGGTTCGCTGATCCTGTCGGGCGTGCTGGCGCGCCAGGCCGAGGAAGTGGCCGCCGCCTACGCACCTTTCATCAAGCTGGGCGTCTGGGCCGAGCAAGACGGCTGGGTTGCCCTGCACGGCACGCTCGGCCAGGACTCGGTTCCGCCGGCGCGCACCACTTCTGCCTAAGGAGAGCCCAGGCATGGCGCTCGCCACACTATGCCCCCACTGCGGCACGATGTTCCGGGTTGCCTCGGACCAGCTGAAACTACGTGGGGGCATCGTGCGCTGCGGCGCCTGCCAGGAGATCTTCGACGGCAGCGCCGCGCTGGTCGACCTCGATGCGCTGGCGGCGCGTGCGCCGCTACAGGCTGCTGCGCCTGCTGCTCCTGAAGTGGCGGATGTCGTGGAAGCTCCCGTTGCGCCTGAAATACCGGCTGGGGCAGAGGTGCATGAAGCGCCTGAGGCTTTTGAAGCGCCTGAAGCGCTTGAAGCGCTTGAAGCGCTGACTGAAGCCGACCTCCCTGCCGCTGTCGCGCCGGAATCCGAACCCGAATCGGAGCCGGCCGACGAGCCGGACGCTGCTCCCGATACGCCTGCCGCTCCGGCGCAGGAAACCCCATCTGAACCTGTCGCCGTCGACGCGGAAGACCCCGTCGCGCCTGACTTACCTGTGGACACCGCGGCGCCGGACTTCGACGAGCAGCCGGTCTACACGCTCGACTTCGACCACACCTTTGACCCCTTCGGCATCCTGCCCAAGGTCGCCGCGCCGGAGGAAGACGCCGTGCCTGAACCGGCCGCCGAACCCGAAGCGCAGCCACTGCACGAAGACGAACCGGTGACAGACGTCACGGTTGTCGAAGCGCTGTCGCCTGACGATACCGAACCGGCAGCGCCATCCGAACCGGAAGCCGCCGCCACAGGCGACACGCCCCAGGAACTCGCGCCGCCCGCCTTTGCGCCGGCCGCCGAGATCAGCTTCCCGCCTTCGGGCCGCATCGAGCCCAGCTTCGATCTGCCGGTGGACGAGGAAATCGTCGCCGCCGCCCTGCCCGGCCACGATCACGGTCATGATCAAGAGCGCGAACCGGCAGCCAAGGCGGCGCATGCGGCCGACGCGCCGTCCATCCTGCCGCTGCGCGAGGCGGCCGGCGCCATCATCCACGGCGCGGCGCCGGCGCCAAGCGCGCCGCCGCTGGCCCGCACGCCCTCGACCAAGCGCGCCGACAAGGCCGCCGCACGCCGCTCGCGCCTGACCCCGACGAAAATCGACGCGCCGCCGAAGATCCGCGTGCCGGAGAGCGACGAACCCGACTTCGTGAAGCGCAGCCGCCAGCAAGAACAAAGCGGCCGCACGCGCAAGATCGCCATGCTGGCCGGTTCGATCGCGCTGCTGCTGGTCCTGCTGTTGCAGGGCGCCTTTACCTTCCGCAATGCGCTGGCCGCGCGCGTCCCGGCCGCGAAACCGGCGCTGGTGTCCGGCTGCGCCCTGTTCGGCTGCCGCGTCGAGCTGCCGGCGCAGGTGGACAACCTCGTCATCGACAGCGGCGAACTGACCACCCTCGGCGGCGGCGCCTATGCCTTTACCACCCAGCTGCGCAACCAGGGCGCCGTGGCGCAAGCCTGGCCCAGCCTCGAGCTGTCACTGACCGACGCCAACGACAAGCCGCTGGTGCGCCGCGTCTTTGCGCCGCGCGACTATCTGGCGGCAAGCACGCCGGCCGCGAACGGCCTGGCGCCGCGCGTCGAACAAGCGATCACGCTCCACTTCCGCGTGGACGACCTTCAACCATCCGGCTACCACATCGCCGTCTTTTATCCCTGAGCGAACATGACCCACCCTACCCTGATCTGCGGATCGCTGGCATTCGACAAGATCATGCAGTACCACGGCCGCTTCGGCGACACCCTGCTGGCCGACCAGCTGCACCGCGTGAACGTGTCGTTCCTGGTGCCGACCCTGCGCACCGAATACGGCGGCTGCTCGGCGAACATCGCCTACAACCTGAACATGCTGGGCGGCGACCCTTTGATCATGGCCACCATCGGCCAGGACGGCGCCGACTACCTCGAGCGCCTGCGTAACTTCGGCATCAAGACGCGCGCCATCAAGACGATCGCCGACGCCTACACGGCCCAGTGCTTCGTCACCGCCGACCAGGACAACAACCAGATCAACGCCTTCCACCCGGGCGCGATGCAGTTCTCGCACGAGAACCACGTGGCCGATTGCGGCCCGCTGCGCGTGGCGATCATCGCCCCGGACGGCCGCGACGGCATGCTCAAGCACGCGCGCGACTGCGCCGCCCAGGGCATCCCCTTCATGTTCGACCCGGGCCAGCAGCTGCCGATGTTCAGCGGCGAAGAACTGCTCACCTTCATCGACCAGGCCACCTACCTGGCGGCCAACGACTACGAATTCGAGATGATCGTCGACCGCACCGGCCTGACGCTGGAACAGATCGCATCGCGCCTGGACGCCCTGGTCATCACCCGCGGCGAAAAGGGTTCCGAGATCTACGCCGGCGGCGAGCGCTACGACATCCCGGCAGTCCCGGCCGCCAGCATCGTCGACCCGACCGGCTGCGGCGATGCCTACCGCGCCGGCCTCCTGTTCGGCATCGCCCAAGGCTACGACTGGAAGACCACCGGCCGCCTCGCCAGCCTGCTCGGCTCGATCAAGATCGGCCACCAGGGCGGCCAGAACCACAAGTTCACCCCCGCCGAGATCGACACCAAGTTCGAAGCCGCCTTCGGCTACCGCTTCAAGTAATCGACGGTCGACGCGCATCGAATCGCCCGTCGAAGTCGAACACGCCCCCGTAGAGCGTGTGAAGAAATTGTCAGGGCAAGGCGCAGCGTCGAAGACAGTACGAGTGTACGGCGAGACGGTGCAACGCAGCCATGGCGATTTCTTCACACGCTCGTACGGTGGGCACTTTGTAGTGCTGGCATTTAGCCAGCCCTACTGCCCACGCGGTTACGTGCCCGAAGCGCGAGCCGCCAGCAGCACAGCCCCGCTCGAAACCTCAAGCCAGGCCACGAGCCCCAGGCAAAAAAAATGGGCAGCCCACGCTGCCCATCTCCCCATCCAACACCCCCGGCTTCAATACGGCCCCGGCAACACCATCCTCAACAGGTACAAGGCAATCTGCAGCAGCAGCACCGCCACCAGCACCGACAAATCCAGCCCCCCAATCGGCGGCACCACGCGCCGGATCGGCCGCAGCAGCGGATCGTTCAGCGCGTGCACGAACGGCGCCAGCGGCGCATGCGGATTCACCCAGCTGAAGATCGCCTCGATGATCAGCAGCGCCACGAACCCATAGATAATCCATTTCAGGAAGCGCGCCAGCGCCCACAGGAAAACCTGCTCGCCGCTGGCGTTCGCCAGCAAATAGATCGAGGTTGCCAGCAGCACCACGATGAACGCGCCGATCAGGCTCGCCCAATCGTAGCCACCGGCCCCCGGCACCACGCGGCGCAGGGGTTTCACCAACCAGTCGCTCAGTGTGAACGTGAACTGCGCCACGGAAGCAGGTGGACGGACACGGATGGCCTGCATCCAGAACCGCAGGAGCAGGACCGCGCCCAGCACGGTGGCGACGGTGTCGACGATCAACTGAAGAATGGGCAGCACATGGACTCCTTAAGATAAAAAAAATACCGCTGCGTGAACATATCACACAGCGGTATGTTGCCCCAAGCGGGCGCGAACCGTCGTTACGGACGGCTGCTGGTCGGGAACGGCCAGGCGGCTGCCGGCGCCAGCACGGTCTTGGCGGCTGGTGCCGGTGCGGCTGGCTTGGTCTCGCCGCCTGCATCTTTCGACGCTGGCTTGGCAGCTGGCTGGGCTTCGGCCTTGGTGTCGGCTGCCTTGGCGGCCGGCTTCTTCGCGGCTGGCTTCTTGGCCGCTGGCTTGGCTTCCGCCTTCACTGCCGGCTTGGCGTCGGCTTTCGCTTCAGGCTTGGCGTCGGCCTTCACTTCCGGCGTGGCTTCGACCTTGGCTTCCGGCTTGGCATCGGCCTTGGCGGCTGGTGCGGCTGGCTTGGCTTCGGTCTTCGCTTCCGGCTTGGCGTCGGCGTTCTTGGTGCCGACCGCGCGCTTGACTGCAGGGTTGGCGGCCAGGGTCGCTGCCGACTTCGCAGGCGCTGCCGGCGAGTCTTCGGCTTTCACCGGCGACTTGACGGCTGGCTTGGCGGCTGGCTTGGTCGCGGCAGTCTTGGTGGCGGCGGCTTTGACAGGCGCTTTCGCTGCGGTCGCGGTCGTGGTCGCGGTAGCGGCTGCCTTGGCTGGCGCCTTGGCTGCGGTCTTGGTCGCCGCGGCCTTGACTGGTGCCTTGGTGGCGGTCTTGGTCGCTGCTGCCTTGACTGGTGCCTTGGTAGCGGTCTTGGTCGCTGCGGCTTTGACCGGCGCCTTGGCTGCGGTCTTGGTCGCTGCTGCTTTCGCTGGCGCCTTGGCTGCAGTCTTGGTCGCTGCTGCTTTCGCTGGCGCCTTGGCTGCAGTCTTGGTCGCTGCTGCTTTAACTGGCGCCTTGGCTGCGGTCTTGGTCGCTGCCTTGGCCGGAGTTTTGGTGGCGGTCTTCGCCGACGACTTCGCTGCGGTCTTGGTCGCTGCGGCTTTCACAGGCGCCTTGGCTGCGGTCTTGGTCGCTGCCTTGGCCGGAGCCTTGGTAGCGGTCTTGGCCGACGACTTCGCTGCGGTCTTGGTCGCCCCTGCTTTAGCTGGTGCCTTGCCAGCCGACTTGGTCGCTGCCTTGGCCGGAGCCTTGGTCGCGGTCTTGGCCGACGACTTGGCTGCGGTCTTGGTCGCCGCTGCTTTAGCTGGCGCCTTGCCAGCCGACTTGGTCGCTGCCTTGGCCGGAGCCTTGCTAGCGGTCTTGGCCGACGACTTGGCTGCGGTCTTGGTCGCCCCTGCTTTCACAGGCGCCTTGGCTGCGGTCTTGCTTGCTGCCTTGGCCGGAGCCTTGGTAGCGGTCTTGGCCGACGACTTGGCTGCGGTCTTGGTCGCTGCTGCCTTGGCTGGTGCTTTCGCTGCCGACTTGGTCGCTGCCTTGGCCGGAGCCTTGCTAGCGGTCTTGGCCGACGACTTGGCTGCGGTCTTGGTCGCTGCTGCCTTGACTGGTGCCTTGGCTGCGGTCTTGGTCGCTGCCTTGGCCGGAGCCTTGCTAGCGGTCTTGGCCGACGACTTGGCTGCAGTCTTGGTCGCTGCTGCCTTGGCTGGCGCCTTGGCTGCAGTCTTCTTCGCTGCTGGCTTGGCTGCCGGCTTGGCCGCGGTCTTGCTTGCAGCTGCTTTCTTTGCTGCCGGTTTCGCAGCTGGCTTGGCGGCTGCTTTCTTGGCTGCCGGTTTCGCGGCTGGCTTGGCTGCACCTTTCGCTGCTGGTTTAGCGGCCGGCTTGGTTGCAGCTTTCGCTGCCGGTTTCACCGCAGCTTTTGCTGCAGGCTTGGCGGCTGCTTTGGCTGCTGGTTTCTCTGCGGCGGCTGCTTTCGCGGCCGGTTTGGCGGCGGTCTTGCTTGCCGGTTTTGCTGCTGGTTTCTTAGCGGCTGTTGCCATTTTTGTTCTCCTTCTCTGCGATGAGAAAATACGCTACAAGGTTTAAACCCGTCCGACCGATACTGCATCGGGCGAATTATTCATCGGCACAAACCGGTCGGTTACTGCCAATGAATACGGCACCAGCTGAACTGCTGCAACTCCTCACAATTGCAGCGCTTCAGCCAACGACGTCGGGACACCCACACTTCCAGCCATTCCACATCGCTACCCTCACGGGCGCGAAAAGAAAAAGCCGCCTTGCCTGATATCGATCAGGCAGTGCGGCTTGTTCTTTTCGCTAAGCTTAAGTGCATACTGAACGTATCAGCGTCCCAATATTCGATCGGTTTTTTTGCCAGTGAGCATGCAAAAAAATCCATGTTCACGTTTTGACAAATTCAATCACGTAAAGTACACGAAAACCTTGTCAGTGCGCAACCCGCGCACGTACATTTCACTCTATTGGACAGCGCCGCAACGCATCGAGCTTCAAACGGCGCCTTATTTCATCGGCAAATCTCGCAAAACAGTTTTCGCCCGACCCGCGCACGATTGAATTGCGCAAGCGCAGAAAACATAAAAAAAGCCCGACGATTTCTCGCCGGGCTTTTCGAACTTTGCGTCAAATGCGACAGGCGATCAGTCCCAGTTCAGCGCACCGCCGGTCTGGTACTCGGTCACGCGCGTCTCGAAGAAGTTACGCTCTTTCTTCAGGTCGATCATTTCGCTCATCCACGGGAACGGATTCTCTTCGTTCGGGAACAGCGGATCGAGGCCGATCTGCACGGCGCGGCGGTTTGCGATGAAGCGCAAATAGCCCTTGAACATCGGGGCGTTCAGGCCCAGCACGCCACGTGGCATGGTGTCTTCGGCGTAGCGGTATTCCAGTTCCACGGCTTGCAGGAACAGGGCTTTCAGCTCGTCGCGGAAGGCCGGGGTCCACAGCTGCGGGTTTTCCATCTTGATCGTGTTGATCAGGTCGATGCCGAAGTTCACGTGCATCGACTCGTCGCGCAGGATGTACTGGTACTGTTCGGCGGCGCCGGTCATCTTGTTCTGGCGGCCCAGCGCCAGGATCTGGGTGAAGCCGACGTAGAAGAACAGGCCTTCCATCAGGCAGGCGAAGACGATGATCGACTTCAGCAGCTGCTGGTCGGCTTCCAGGGTGCCGGTCTTGAATTCCGGGTCGGTCAGCACGTTGATGAACGGGATCAGGAACTGGTCCTTGTCGTGGATCGACTCGATCTCGTTGTACGCGTTGAAGATCTCCTGCTCGTCCAGGCCGAGCGACTCGACGATGTACTGGTAGGCGTGGGTGTGGATCGCTTCTTCGAACGCCTGGCGCAGCAGGTACTGGCGGCATTCCGGCGCCGTGATGTGGCGGTAGGTGCCCAGCACGATGTTGTTCGCGGCCAGCGAGTCGGCGGTGGTGAAGAAGCCCAGGTTGCGCTTGACCAGGCGGCGCTCGTCTTCGGACAGGCCGTTCGGGTTCTTCCACAGCTCGATGTCGCGCTGCATGTTCACTTCCTGCGGCATCCAGTGGTTCGCGCAGCCGGCCAGGTACTTGTCCCATGCCCACTTGTACTTGAACGGCACCAGCTGGTTGACGTCGGTCTGGCCGTTGATGATGCGCTTGTCGTCGGCGTTCACGCGCTTGGCGACTTCGGCGGCGGATGCGCCTTCCGGATTGCCTGCGAGCGCAGGATTCGCGCCTGGCGCGGTGCTTGGTTCATCGTCCCATGACAACATGATTGTTTCCTTTGAATTCTTGACGTGGCAGCGCCCGGCATGGAGCCGGGCGTGCGCTTACTGATTAATTACTAATACGATTACTGGCAAGCTTCGCATTCGTCGAAGCCGGCGTCGCCCGGACGCAGGTAGCAGGCCGCGCCGTCCACGATTTCCGGCGCCGACGCTGCAGGAGCGGCGGCAGGTGCTGCCGCCGGAGCCGCGTGACCCGTCAGCCCCCCCGACACCGGCACCGCGTTCAGCGCGCCGGTACGAGTAGTCGACTTCTCCATGTGCGTTGCCGCGATGGTGCGCAGGTAGTAGGTGGTCTTCAGGCCGCGCAGCCATGCCAGCTTGTAGGTCTCGTCCAGCTTCTTGCCCGATGCGCCGGCCATGTAGATGTTCAGCGACTGCGCCTGGTCGATCCACTTCTGGCGGCGCGATGCCTGCTCGACCAGCCACTTCGGCTCGACTTCGAACGCGGTGGCGTAGATGTCGCGCAGGTCTTGCGGCACGCGGTCGATCTTGCTCAGCGAACCGTCGAAGTACTTCAGGTCGGCGATCATGACTTCGTCCCACAAATCGCGGGCCTTCAGGTCGCGCACCAGGTAGCCGTTGATCTCGGTGAATTCGCCCGACAGGTTCGACTTCACGTACAGGTTCTGGAAGGTCGGCTCGATGCAGGCCGACACGCCGATGATGTTCGAGATCGTCGCGGTCGGGGCGATCGCCACGCAGTTCGAGTTACGCATGCCGAACTGCTTGATGCGCTCGCGCACCGGGGTCCAGTCCATCGCCGACGAGGTGTCCTGCTCGAGGTAGCCGCCGCGTTCTTCCGCCAGCAGCTTGATCGAGTCCTGCGGCAGGATGCCGCGGTCCCACAGCGAACCGGCGTAGGTGTCGTAGCGGCCGCGTTCCTCGGCCAGCTCGGTCGAGGCCAGGTAGGCGTAGTAGCAGACCGCTTCCATCGAGGTGTCGGCGAACTGCACGGCTTTATCGGACGCGAACGGCACGCGCATCATGTGCAGGCAGTCCTGGTGGCCCATCACACCCATGCCGACCGGACGGTGGCGCAGGTTCGAGTTGCGCGCCTTTTCCACAGCGTAGTAGTTGATGTCGATGACGTTGTCGAGCATGCGCATCGCGGTGCGGATGGTCTTTTGCAGCTTGACGTGGTCCAGGCCATCGCCCTTCATGTGCTGCGGCAGGTTCACCGAGCCCAGGTTGCAGACGGCGATTTCATCGGCGCTGGTGTTCAGGGTGATCTCGGTGCACAGGTTCGACGAGTGCACGACGCCGATGTGCTGCTGCGGCGAACGGATGTTGCATGGGTCCTTGAAGGTGATCCATGGGTGGCCGGTCTCGAACAGCATCGACAGCATTTTGCGCCACAAATCGAGCGCTTCGATCTTCTTGTACACGGTCATTTCGCCGCGCGCCGCCTTGGCTTCGTAGCCGAGGTAGGCGGTTTCGAAGGCCTTGCCGACCAGGTCGTGCAGGTCTGGCGTTTCGCTTGGCGAGAACAGGCTCCAGTGGCCTTTTTCCATCACGCGCTTCATGAACAGGTCGGGAATCCAGTTCGCCGTGTTCATGTCGTGGGTGCGGCGGCGGTCGTCGCCGGTGTTCTTGCGCAGGTCGAGGAATTCCTCGATGTCCATGTGCCAGGTTTCCAGGTAGGCGCAGACCGCGCCCTTGCGCTTGCCGCCCTGGTTCACGGCCACGGCGGTGT